>Ga0210393_10001571_pt1 | contig 19045 bp, 18 predicted proteins | sample IncBWC27OmetaG_FD_160068 | JGI IMG/M metagenome (GOLD analysis project Ga0210393, IMG submission 160068) | Forest soil microbial communities from Barre Woods Harvard Forest LTER site, Petersham, Massachusetts, United States - Inc-BW-C-27-O ... | reverse complement strand
CGACGCCAAGGTGTTCGGAGAACGGCCGCTGACACGGGAAGTTCGCGGCGGTCGCGATGTCCATCAGCACCGGGGTATGCGACCCGATCAATTGCTGCAGGGTCTGCAACACCGGGACCCGCGGCGGCGTGAACGCGAACCACTGGTCAGCACTGAGATTCGGGTCGTAAGCGACGATGCGCGCCACATTGGCCTCCGGGGGCGCCCAGGTCAACGGGAACCGCAGATTGCGCCACGCCGGTTCCGGCCCGATGTCGATCGGCTGCACCTCCGCGAGCGGCTGCGTGGTGCCGTTGGGGCGAGCGACACCCCATTGCAGTTTCAGCGACTGCCCGTAGGTGAAGGTGCCATCCTCTTTGTACGACCAGATGGCACCTGCGGCCGAGACCACCACCAGCGGCCGGTCCGGGGTACGCTCTTTCCAATTGGGAGGCAGCTGGTACCAGGCCGAGGTGGCGGTGGCGGCCAGCGAATTTTCGCCGTAGCTGCCCATCACCGGAGTGCGGGCCGGGTCGAGGCCGAACGGTAGGGCCACGTGCGACCCGTTCACCCCGACCGGGCCTTTCCCGCCGGCCGTGCCAGCGGAGTCACTCATGGTGGCGTTGGGCTTATTGGGTGACGCGTCGGAATTCACCACCCCCGGTTTGGTCACCACCGGGTAGGACCTCAGGTCATCGCCAACCCCTTCGGGTTTGAAGCCGACGGGATTGATCCCGCCGAGCGGGCCGTCGGGCCCGAACGACTGCCCCGGAACAGGTTGCAGCAGGCCGGCATTGGGATCGGGCTCGGCCAGCACGTCATCGCCCATCGCGCAGCTGGTCGGCGAAAGCCCCGAAGCGATAGCGGCCAGGTTGGCCTTGGCGGTGGTGTAGAGCGGGTAGCGGAAGACGGCGCCTTTAGCCAGCGAGCCGACTTCGCCGAGGACCATGATCGTCGCCACGACCAGCAGCGGGGTGGAGGCCAGCACGCGGTTGCGCCGGTTGTCTTTCACTTCGGTATGCCCGGCGTAGTCCATGCGGAAGTGCTGCCAGGCGGCCAGCAGACCGGTGAGGATCGACAGGGTCAGGAACATCGAAGTCACCGGGTGGCTGGCGATGACGGGCGGGATGTCATACCACGGGACACCGTAGTTACCGACGTAGAACCAGCCGTTGATTCCCGAGGTCGCCCACGCCAGCACGAACAGCAGCGCGGTGACGTACAGCGTCAGGTTGCGGCGGCTGTGCAGGCCGATCCGGGCGAAGGCGAACGCGGTGACCGCACCCAGGGCGCCGGCCAGTCCGGCGAACGCACCGAACTGCACGGCCCACTTCGTCGGCGTGAACGTCAACAGCAGCAGGCCAACCGCGGTGGTGCCGATCAACCGCCATGCCGGGCCGCGGGCCAGCCCGGGCACCCCACCGCGCCGCAGCAGCACCACCAGCATTCCGAACAGGCACAGCAGCAGCACCAGCACCGCGAACCGCCGCGACATCGATCCCTCGGCGTTGCTCTCCACCGTGAGGAAGTAGTAGCGCAGCCAATCTTGATACCAGGCGATCGTCGGCCCGACCTTGTACTTGATGCGGGCCGACTCGGCGACGGTGGCCAGTGTCTGGCTGCGGAACACAACCACGAGGATCAGCGACAATGACGCGGCCAGCACCGCCAGTGGCGCCAGCAACCCGTCCGAGGGCCGGCGCCGCCGGATCGCCTGGGCGATGGCCCGGGCACCGGTCAGTAGTGCGGCTACGGCGATCAGCCCCTGCGGCGCCAGGGTCGCGGTGAGCAACGCGACGACGATGGCGACCGCGGCGGGAGCCAGTCGTCGCAACGCGATCGCGCGTTCCGCCAGCATCCAGGTGGCCACCACGCCGAGGGCGATCAACGGTTCAGGCCGCAGGCCGTTGTTGAACGGCAGCCACGCGGCCAAAAACACCGCACCCGCGGTGAACACCGCCACCCGGTTGGCTCCCACGCCGCCCCTCCCGGATCCGAGACGCCGCAGCACGCAATGGCTGATGATCAGCCAGCACACGATCCCGGCCACCGTGGCCGGTATGCGCATCCACACGCCTGCGGTGCTCACCGCCGCAAATTTGGACAGCACCGCGAGATACCAGTCGAACGGGGCCTCGGTCGTCCCGAAGTACCGGTAGTAGTTGGCGACGTAGCCGGCCTTCGGCGCGATCCGTGCGATGGTCAGGTTGTAGCCGTCGTCCGAGGAGGTGGCGCCGATGACATGCCATACCAACAGCGTTGCGATCACCCCGGCGTCGGCGAGCCAGGTCGCGATCCCGACGCGCCACCACGTAGCCCAGTGCTCACGTGGCCGGTACCGGGACAGCCAGGCGATCGGGGACCGCCAGTTGACCAGCGTGCCGCCACGGCTGTGACGGTCCAGCACGGCCAACGCCATGATCGCGACCAGCACCGCGAGCGCGCCGGTGACCATCACAATCTTCTTTATGAGGCTGGGCGCCGTGATGAAGCGGGTGTCGATGTCGATGCGGGCCGATAGCCCCGGCTGTGCGGGCACTTTCAGATCGGTGAAAATCCCGCCAACCTGTGGTTTCTTCTCGGACGGCAGCATCCCCGAGGCGCCCGGGATGCCGACGAAATCCGCACCGGCAACACCGGCATCGGCCCAGATGTGCAGCGCGCTGCAGGCGCCGGCGGCGACTGCCGAGCGCTGTGCCACCGCGGCCACGGTGTCCCGGAACGCAATGACGATCGCGTTTTTGTCGGCACGCACGAAGAGGCCGTTTTTGCCGGCGTCCACCCCGCCGGCCGGCAGGGTCGAGAGCACCAAACCGCCGTCGGCAGGCAACGTCGCGATCGTCGAGCAAGGGATGGAGATGTCGAGCGCACGCGGCGCCCCGGACACCAGCGGAGCGGTGACCTGGGTGACGTGTCCATCCGCGCTGCCCTGAGGCCACAGCACGGCCGCCGTGGTTTGCTTCACCGGAAGTAGCGGAACGATTACGCACAACAGCAGACCCGCCAGGCCCGCGACGACGGCGACCAACCGCGGGGTCCGCGGCGATCGCTGATTACCGTCGTGGGGCACGAGGCTCGATCGTAGGGGACGGCGCTATGGACCCCGGCGATGGACGCGGGGATGACCGCTTGCAATACACGTCGGCATCGCTGGGCGCGATTCGAACACGCTCAAACATTCGTAACAATTCTTGGTTTGAAGCCGACGACATCAGGGATTGCACCGCCGCAATAGTGGGCATCGCGCGGCCCCGGGGGAGGACCTGGCATGACGGCACCAACCAAGAACGGCTTTGACATGGACGCCGTCGACAGTCGCGACCAGGCCGCCAAGCAGATGTCGAGTGCGGAGGCAAATAATCTCGCCGTCGAGCGGGTGACACACCTGCACAACGAAATCTTCGCCAAGGGCGTGTTGCCCGCGCTCTAAGTCAGCGCCAGCCATCGCGGCCATCGGGTCACCGAGCCCGGCGGCCGCTGACTGCTGGATCCCGCCGGCGCCCCACGGCGCCGCGCCACGCGACCAGTCCGCGAATGCGGCCCTACCAACGGTGTCGAGGTGCAAGGCAAGCGCATCCGGGGCAGCGTTATTCTCGGCGACGGCGATGAAATCCGTACCGGTAGTCAGGAGTTCACCGTCGAAATCCTTTCCGGCTGAGGGTTATTCGTGCAGCCGAGCGGCCAGAGTGGCGCGGCCGGGCCCGTCGAGGTCTGCCAGGGCCGTACGGCGGCCGGACATCGCCATGAGCAAGGCTTCGCCAGTGCCGGTCACCTCGGGCCCACGGCCATGTGCCCAGTCGATATCGGTGGCGCGCAGTCGCAGTCCGCGGATCCGGCGTCCGGCGCCGAGTCTGGGATTGCCGGGCACCAGGCCGAGAACCCGCTCGAGCCGATCAGCCGGGACGGTGCGCGGGCGACCAAGTGAGCGGCGGATGTCTTGGTGATGGATCGTGCCGTCGACGAGCGCGATCATGCCGCCGAAACCTGTTGTCAGTCCCCGTGGTTGGAGGTGACTGCGCAGAAACTCCAGTAGCTGTTGCGGGCTCAGGGCCGCGAACTCGTCGACGCCCACCTGGTTAGCCCGCACGATCCAGCCCCTTGCGAAGCGCTTCAGCAGCCCCAGGGTGCCGAGCTCTTCGTAGCTGATGATGTGCGCGACAACGTCTTTCACGGTCCACCTGGAACAAAGGGTGGGCGCCTCCCAGTCCTTCGGGGTCAGGGTGGCCAGGAATTCCGCAAGGTCGGCCCGTTCGGCGCGGGCCATGTTCATCAGGGATTCGGCGGGGGCCTCCTTTGCGGTCATCGCCGCACCCCGGCAGCGAAGAGGCCGACGTAGCGACCCAGATACAGCGGCCAGCCGGCCTCGCCGTCGACTGCGTCGGCAACCGACTGCCAGCCCGGACCGTGCCGGTCAAGGTGGCGGTGCTCCAGGTCGACGCGGGTGCGCTCGCCGGACTCCGCCGTGAAGCGCACCTCGACCTCACTGGTCTTTGACTGATCGGGTTCAAGCTGCCAGGTCGGACCGATGTCCCAGCTGAACACCAGGCGGCGGGGAGGCTCGTAGACCAAGACGCGCGCCCATCGGCACACGCTGCCATCGACACCGCGGTCGTAGATGTGCCCTCCCACGTGTGACTCAAAAATCGTCTCGGCGATCTGGACGCCCAGCAGATTGTGCTCGCGCGGCTTGAAGTCGCCGAACTGCTCGGTGAAGACGGCGAACGCGCGCTCGATCCCGGCGTTGACGACGACGTGGTGCCGGACGTTCGGGGTCCGCGACTGGGTCATGAAGCATCTCCTTCGATCTGGTTGAACTTGGTCGCGTAGTTGGCCAGGGCTTGCGTCCAGAACCGGTCCAGATCGGCGCGCAACGCCTCGAGGCCGGTCGGGTCGAGCTGGTAGACGCGCCGGGTTCCTGCCGGGTGGTCGCGCACCAGTCCGGCGCACTTGAGCACTTTGAGGTGCTGCGAAACAGCCGGCCTGCTGACCGGCAGATCGCGAGCCAGTTCACCGACCGCCGCGGGGCCATGAGCAAGACGCTCCACAATGGCCCGTCGCGTTCGATCCGCGAGGGCCAGCCATGCATCGCCATCGCGAGCGGCTTGGTAAGTGACCACGAACCGTAAGTATATGCTTACCGATGGCGGGCAACAATCCCCATAAGTCGTCGGGCAGCGCGCAAACGTCGGTTCCTCAGCAATTACGTGATACACACGATTGAGCTTATTGACGTGCTCAAACTCGCCGATGGCACGCTTCTCAGCAAGTGCAAGAATTCCGCATGAATCTCGCGAAAACCTGGCAAGCGGTTTACGCCAGACTTCTGCCTGTCGGCGAGCCGAAGCGAGCAAAGGCTCCGACGCAATCACCTTCCACGACACCGAAGAAAGAAAAGGAAATCACCATGAACAACCCTCAGAACTGGAACCGGATCAGCGCCGGAGCGCTGGCGGCGGGCGCTGGCACGGTCGCCGGCTTCGGCTTGGCCACAGGAACCGCAAAGCGGCGGACATTGCGCCGCTCCGGTGGTGCCCCGGGCAACCCATGCCGCATTCCAACGCGCCGCTGACTTGGAACATGCGTGTCTGCCACGAATACCAAGCGACTCCCGGTGGGCGTCTTGTCGAAGGAGCTCCGACAAATCGCCATTAGGTCCAGGCACTTCTCTTCCTTCAGCTGCCGCTCTCTGCCAGTAACCGCGAGCTCTCACATTTTGGGATCGGTAGCAGCGCGGACGGTATTCACTCGCGACAGCAACGGAAGGAAGAGAAGGAACCAACCATGAACACTCCTCAATACTTGAAGCGGATCATCGCCGGGGCGGTGCTGTCGAGTAGCCTCGCGGTGGCCGGAGTGGGGCTGGCCGCGGGCACCGCCCAGGCCAACACGCGAGGGCCATATCAATGGTGCCCTGGGCAACACCTGCGAGCGACGTCGTTTGGGACATGAATGTCTGTACACCTGGTATTGGGTCGACTACGGGTTCCAGGCCAATCGCGGTCATTTTGTATACGAGGGAACTAATCCACCGCCGAATCTTGGCTGCATCCCCGGCCTCTGCTTGCCCGGGCTGTGATCCGCGTGACGGCTAACCCCTGCGAAGCGGTGCCGGGCTCCACAGGCCGCCGCGCGTCGCCGTCCCCAACTGGAGACTGGCGGGCTGGGCGTTCGGGTAGTAGGGCGTCAACCGTTGCAACCCACCCCAGTCTCTCGACCAGTCATCTTTCAGATAAGTGGCCACCGTGGTCGCCTTCACCAGCAACTCGGTGACGCCCAGTGGGCCACCGCCGTTGTTATCCATGACCGGTGAGTTGGCCTCGGCGCCGAACCGGTCCGGCAGAATGCGCCATTTCGGCGTTTCGTCAACACCGTTTTGATGGCCGAACGGTCGCTGGCACGGGAATGCGAGACCAACCAGCCAGTCCAGGAACACCGGGTCGTGCGAGCCCACCACTTCCTGCAGTGTGCGCAGCTGCGGAATCCGCGGCGGCGTCACTGCGATCCAGTGCTGCGGCGCCAGATCCTCGTCATCGACGACCAGGCGGACCTGGGTGGCGTTGCTCGGGATCCTCGACATGGGCAGCCGTAAGTTACGCCAGGCCGGCGACGCCCCGATATCGAAGAACTGGAATGACCCGCCTGGGTGTCCGCTGGCCGCTCCGTCGTCGGTGGCCCATTGCAGCTGCACCTCGTGCGGGTCGAACCGGCCCGCCGCCGACACCACCAGCAGCGGCCCCGCGTGGTCGCGTGCGGGCAGACGGTACCAACCAGACCGCAGCCGAGCGACCACCTGGATACCGGACCGCCAGCTGCCCAGCACCGGCGTGCGGGCCGAATCGAGGTTGTAGGGCAACTGGGCAAGCGAGCCGTTGATTCCCGGTGCGGGAGTGGTGCCGCCCTCGGTGCCGGCCTGGTTGCTGGTGACCTTCTCTTCGTCGTTGACGAAACTGCGGTCGGCCGCACGTTCCATCACCGGGTCGGCGCGGACGTCGGCGGGAATACCGTTAGGCGTAAACGCTTCGGAGAAGCCGGCTCCCAGGGCGTCGGCCACCGGGGCTGTCACCGGCGGCAGCATGCCGGCGTTGGGATCCTGCTCTACCAGCACGTCCTCGGCCAGTCCACAGGACTTGCCGGTCAACGCCTCGAGGTTGGACCGGCCCACCGACCATGCCGGATACTGATCGGTCATTGCCAGGGTCAGCGATAGCACTTCGAAAATCACCAGCACCCATGCGGCAATTGCCAACGGGGACTGAATGATTCCAGCCACTCGGGCACCATTGCGGGTTCTGGGAGGCCCGTTGTCCGGGGCGACGAAGTGGAACCAGGCCGCCGCCAGCAGCACCAGCACGGTCAAGCCGAGTAGCGCGGTGGCGAAGGCGTAGTGCCACTGTGGAAACGAATTCGACCATGGCACACCGAAATTGGATACATACCACCAGCCGTTGACGCTGGCGAACGACAACGCCACCAAGAACAACACCACGGAGGCGAACAAGGTGCGGTTGCGGCGTGAGCGCATTGCCGCGGATGTCACCGCGACCGCGGCCAGCGCGCCCAATGATCCGGCCAGCCCGGCGAACACCCCGAAGTGGTGGGTCCACTTGGTGGGGGTGAACATGATCGCCACGAACGAGATGATGGTGATGCCGACGATGCGGCGGCTCGGTCCGGCGGCCGTGCCCGGAATTCGCCCCTTGCGCAACGACATTGCCACCGTGATGCTCAGTGCGAGGACCAGCGCCAGCACAGCGAAGCGGCGGCCGACCGATCCGTCGGGACTGGCCATGAACAACCGCTCGTAGCGGGTGTGCTCGTCGAACCAGCTCAGGCTGGGCCCGAGAGCACGCTTGAGGGCGGTGGCCTGCATCTCGCCGGCCAGGGTCTGATCGCGGAAGATCAGGATCGCGGTGACGGTGACCGCGGCCGCGATGGGCGCCAGCAGTGGTAGCGCCCCAAACCGCTTGGAGCGGCGTTGCACGATGGTTCGCAACGGCCCGATCGCCACCAGCAAGGCGCCGATGGATGCGATACCGGTCGGCCCGGAGAACAAAGTCAGCGCACCGATGATGCAGGCGATCGCCACCGGCAGCAGCCGATTGGTGGCCACCGCGCGCTCCACCGAACACCAGGTGAGCAGGATTCCCAGTGCGATGATCGGCTCGGGCCGCAGGCCGTTGTCGAGCGGCAACCACGTTGCCAGGAACATGCCCGCCGCGGTCCACGCCGCGGCCCGGCTCCTCTTGACGGCATGGCCCAGACGAGGGATGACCTCGCGGCTGATCACCCACCAGCACGTCAGCGCCATGGCCAAGGTCGGCAGCCGCATCCAGACGCTGGTGGTGCTGACGTGCGCCCACAGCGCCAGCAGGTCGTAGTACCAACCGAACGGCGCCTCCGGGGTACCCAACCACCGGTAGTAATTGGCCATGTACCCGGCGTGCTCGGATACCCGGGCCATGGTGAGGATGTAGCCGTCGTCGGAGGTATTGGCGCCGACGAACTGCCACCACACCAGCACCGCCGTCACGAGCGCGTCCAGACCGCTGATCGACCACCAGCGCGATGGAAGGAAGCGCCGGTGCCGGGTGCCGTCGGCGGTGTCGAGGACGTGCAACGCGACCAGCGCGACGACAGTCAGCACCACCCCGAGGATCATCGCCGCCAGCTTCAGTGGCGTGGGGCTGCTGCTATAGCGGGTGTCAACGGTCGCCGAGAAGCTCAGGCCCGGTGGCGTCGGCCCGGCGAGGTCGGTGAACACGCCGACGATCTGCGGCCGGAAGTCATACCCGCTTTTCTCGCCGCGCAATGACGAGCCGGGATGCTCGGCGTTGGGCCCCTGGGTCAGCCCGACGAATTCTGCGGTGACCCTGTCGGCGTGCGCGGTGAAGGTCAGGCGCTGGCAGGCCGGGCTGAGCACCTGACTCAACGGGGCGGTGACGACCGGGACGTTGCGCACCACGAGCACCAAGTCGTCGTTAGCGCGCTGGATGAGCAGCCCGCGGTCGACGGCCTTCGGGGCCTGCTTGGGCACCGTCGACAACAGCACCGTCTTGCCGGCGTTCTGCGGCCCGGCCAATTCGGCGGCCGCCGCACACGGCACGCTGACGTTCAGCTCGGTGGCCACATAGCCGATCAACGGTGCTTCGACGCTTTCGAAGGTGCCGTTCTGCGGCCAGTTCAGTTGGGCAGTGGTCTGGTTGACCGGCAGCACCGGGGTGGCGATCGCCAGCAGCGCCCCGAGCAGACCGGCGACCACGGCAACAATGCGAGCGATCCGGTGGTTCGCTCCGGTGTCGCTCACGGAGGTAGATCGTAGTTCTTCGACCAAGTCAGGTGAGGTCTCGGTAGCCATCAGCCGCCCGTCACTGGTTGGCCCCCGTCCTGCGGATGGCCAGCACAAACGGGCCGACGGTTTGGACAGCGAACCGTGGGTCGTCGAACAGGGCGGCCCGCAGATCGACGGTGTAGCGGCGAACGTTGGGCTGGTTGGGGTAGACGTCCTCGGCCAACCGCAGCGTGTAGTTGCCGTTCGCGCCACGGCGCATGAGGAATACCGTCGGCGGTGGCCAGGGTGAGGTGTCCAGGGCGTGGATGAAGTCGTCGGCGGTCTTGAGCTTGGACCACTTCTGGATCTGTGCGGCCCGCAGGTCGAACTGTGCCAGCGGGTTGGCGTAGTGCGACGTCAAGCTCTGAAAGCCCCAGTAGGGGTGATAGGACAGGAAGCTGTAGTCGGCGGTCATGACCACGGTCTGGTCGCGCGGCTTGCCGGTGACGTGCAGGATCGCGGCGTCGATGACGGAGTAGAACTTCTCCGAGCTCGGTGGCCGGCGATCGCCGCGCTGGCCGTGGCCGTCGGTGTCGGTGTAGGCGATGGTCAGATCCGGCCGCAGTACGTCGGGAATGTCCTGGCTGAACGCGATCGCCGCGGCGAGCCCGATCGCGCCGGCCACCGGGACGACACTGCGGCCCCAGCCGCGATCACGGCCCCGCACCGCCAACGCCTGCGCGGTCTCGAGGAAGCCGAACACCCCGGCGGCGACCAGCAGCACGGTCAACGTGGGCTGCAGCCGGAACGACAACAGCGTGGTGCGCGCCAGCGTGGTCAGCATCGACAACAGGGACCACAGGTAGACGGCCAGCACACCGACGGTCAGGGCGCCGGCTCGTACCGACGACCGGGTGCGCACCACCAGCCACAAGGTGCCCAGCATGCAGATGGTGCCCAGCAGCGAGAACTGCAGCATCGGGAAGGTCAGTTCGGCGCCGTCGGCGGGCAGGTAGTGCTGGGCGCTACCGGAGTTGCTGACCGGGCTACGGGCCACGCGCAACGCGAACGGCATCCAGGTCGTGGCCCCGATGGCTACTGCGATGACGGCAATGAGGGCCCATCGGCGCAGTGGGTCGAGCGCTGCTTTGAATCCAGAGCGCCGCCATCGCGACCCGGCCAGCAGCAGGGCCATCAAGGTAACCGTGAATGCGCTGTAGGCCACCAGCAGCGTGTACCAGGTCGCCGCGAAGCCCAGGAATATCCCGGCGCCGACCACCGCCGCCCAGCCGCCCGACCGCTCGCCGGCGCGCAACCCCGACCACGTCAGCACCAGCATCGGCGGCAACAGCACCGTGATCATCGCGGCGTAAGGCTCGGGCGAGCTGTAGGCCAGCGTCACCGCCGCCGTCGCGGTGGTGACGATCAACGCGTACTCGAAGCGGATCATCCGCCACCACAACACCAGCGCGACCGCGACCGCGATGGTGATCGAGGTGATGGCCCACGGCTTGTAGATCTCCCAGGCCGGTGTTCCGGTCAGCGCCGCGGCACGCCCGCCGATCCAGAACCAGCCCGGCGGGTAGAACGGCGGCAGCCCGATATACGTCATGTCGTGCAGCGCGGGGCTGTCGGCGAGCCGGGTCAGGTATTCGGTGCGGAACTGCTGGTCGACGGAGATGCCGAACAGATACAACTTGGTGGCTCCCAACGGCATGCCCAGCGTCACGACGGAGAACGCGGACACGAACACCAGTCCACCCAGCTGGGCCAGCAGCCGGTGGTACCGACCGCCACGCCGCCACACCCACCCGACGGCGACCAGCCCGGCCATGCAGCCGACCTGCCCGACGGTGGTCAGTGCGTGCAGCTGGTTGGACGATGGAAAGGCGGGCCACTGGACCCGGGCGATGGCGATCAGCGACACCACCGCGACGATGACGGCCACCACCACCGCCAAGACCAGCTGGCCGAGGCTGGCCACCGCCTTACGCATGGTCAGATTGGCAGCTTGCGGAAAATGCTCCGCGGGAGGTGTCGCAACACCATCATCACATAACGGAATGCTGCTGGCGCCCAAACCAATTCCTTACCTTTTGCGGACGCGGTCACCGCGAGGTTGGCGACGTACTCCTTGTCCACGGTCAACGGAGCTTCCTTGATGTGCGCGCTCATACGGGTTCGCACCTGGCCGGGCCGGATCACCAGGACACGAACCCCATACTCGCGCAAAGCCTCTGACAAGCCCAGGTAAAAGCCGTCCAGACCGGCCTTGGTGGAGCCGTAGACGAAGTTGGACCGTCGCACCCGTTCACCGGCCACCGTGCTCATCGCGATGATCTGACCGAAGCCCTGGGAGCGCATCTTCTCACCCAGCAGCACGCCCACCGAAACCGCTGCTGTGTAGTTGATTTCGGCGATCTGCACCGCCTTGCGCTGGTTCTGCCACAGCTCTTCGGCGTCCCCGAGCAAACCGAACGCGACGATGGCCACGTCCACATCGCCACCCGAGAAGGCCTGGTCGATCATCTTCGGGTGACTGTCGGTGTCGGTGGCTTCGAAGTCGATCAACTCCACCGACCGAGCGCCCGCGGTCTTCATCTGTGCTACCGCATCGTCGCGGCCCGGGTCGTCGGGCATGGCGGCGAGCACGATACGCGCGTGCGCGTTCTGCAGGTAACGCTCGCAGATGGCCAGCCCGATTTCGGACGTGCCGCCGAGCAGCAGAATGGTCTGCGGATTTCCAACCGCGTCGAGCACCATCAGAGCAGCTCCAAACGCCGGGCCATGTCGGAGGCGAACACCCGCAGGGGGTCAACCTTGCGGCGCACGGCGATCCACTCGTCGATGCGCGGATACATGGCGTGAAAGGTGTCGGCCGTGGTGCGGGAGTCCTTGGCGGTGTAGACCCGGCCGCCGAACTCGAGCACCCGGCGGTCGAGTTCGTTGAGGAACTCGTTGAGCCCCGGCTTGATTGGGAAGTCCACGCAGACGTTCCAGCCGGGGATCGGGAAGCTCAGCGGTGCCTGGTTGCTCGGGCCGAACAGCTTGAACACATTGAGAAATGAGTAGTGACCCGATTTCTGGATATCGCGGATGACGCCTTTGAACTCTTCCACGGCATCGGTGGGTACCACGAACTGATACTGCCCGAAACCTGCTGAGCCGTAGGCCCGGTTCCACTCTCCGAACATGTCCAGCGGGTGGTAGAACTGCGTCAGGTTCTGGATTTTGCCGCGATAGGTTCCGGATTTGCGGTACCACAGTTCACCGATCGGCACGAAGGTGTATTTGCCCGTCAGCCCATTCGGGAAGATATCGGGAAACGTAAGTAGTTGTGGTGCATCGAATTTCAGCGGATTGCGCTGCAACTTTGCCGGCAGCTGGTCAACGGTGGCTAACGAGCCGCGCGATATCGCCGCGCGACCCAGCTTCGGCGGCGCGCTGATTGCGTCGAACCAGGCGCTGGAATAGCTGTAGTTGGCTTCGCTGCCGTCGCTGTGGAAGGCGATGGTCTCGTCGAGACTGGTGGTGACGTCGCCGTCGGCGATGAAGTATGCCGTTTCCGTTGGCGTCATCTCGATGGTGGTTCGCAGGATGATCCCGGTCAGGCCGTTGCCGCCGACCGTCGCCCAGAACAGCTCGGAATCCTCACCGGTCGGAGTGAGGTGGCGGATCTCGCCATCGGCGGTCAGCAGATCCATGCTGCGCACGTGGTTGCCGAAGCTGCCGGCGCTGTGGTGGTTCTTGCCATGGATATCGCACGCGATCGCGCCGCCGATGGTGACTTGCCGGGTTCCCGGCAGCACCGGGACCCACAGCCCGAACGGCAGGGCCGCTTTCATCAGCTGGTCGAGATTGACCCCGGCGTCGAGGTCGGCCAGCTTGGTGTCGGCGCTGATCGAGTGGATGGTGTTCAGCGGGTTCATGTCGATCACCAGCCCGCCGCCGTTTTGGGCGTTGTCGCCGTAGGACCGGCCCAGCCCGCGCGCGATCACCCCTCTGCCGCCGGCATCGGCCACCCGGGCCACCGCCTTGGCGATCACCTCCGAATCAGGGGTGCGCAGGACATGTGCCACCGACGGCGCTGTGCGCCCCCACCCGGTCAGCCGGGTGGGGGTGGTGGAGGCCGCAATGTGCTCGGGGGTGCTCAACATCGTCAAAGAGGGTACCGCTTGGCCAGCTCGGCTCAGCGGATGCGGAAGATTACGGCTCGCTGCACGATGAAGTTGATCACCGTCGCGGTACCCTGCGCGATCACGAACGCGACGGGTATCGCCCAGCCCTGGTAGTGCAATAAGGCAAGGCAGAGATGGTTGAGTCCGACTTGCACAGCGAAGGTGATGGCGTAGAGAACCATGACCCCGATGAACCGCGCGGTGCTCGGTGACGCCTGGAATGTCCATCGGCGGTTGATCAGGTAGGCGGTAATGGTGCCGACGATGAAGCTGGTGGCTTTGGACAGGTCAACCTGTATGTGCACCACTTTGTAGAGCACGAAGTAGAGGCTGAAGTCGACGATTCCCGCCAGCCCGCCGGTGACGACGAAACGCATTACCTGCGTGGTCAGATTCAGGTGTGGGCGCGCAGGTGCGGTCGGAGACTCTGGGGGAAGCATTGGGGGAAGTCTAACGGGATCGCTGGGCGCCCCAGGGTGAGCTAACTAGGTAACTTCACCGCGATCAATTCGACCTGGTTTTCCCCTTGCGGCGTCGAGTAGGTCACCGTGTCGCCCGGTTGACGTCCGGCAAGGGCCTGGCCCAGTGGGCTGCGAGCGGTCAGCGTCTCGGCTTCGCGGCCGGCCGGAGTCTCTTCGACGATGGAGATCACGTGCATCGTGACGACTTCACCGTCGGGGAAGCGCAGGGTCACCTCGGTGCCGCCGGGCAGCGTTTCGGACTTTTCGGAGTGCGACGGCCCGGTCCGCAACCGCCGGTCCAGCTCGTTGATCCGGTCACCCAGGACGACCAGTTCGTCAGCGCGCTGTATTGCCTCGGCCGCGTCTCCGTGATCGCCGACCATGCCGCGGTCGTTCTTGACTTCGACCTCTAGACGATCGCGCCGCTGCCGCAGCCGGTCCAGCTCCGCGGCGAGGTTCTCCCGCGCCGCATCGGCCACTGATTGGGCTTCCTTGCTCACGTCCGCCCACCTTTCGCCCAGACGTCTCGGGTTGCCGTTTGCTGATCACTCACGCGCCGTGAATCCGATTCGTGGCGTATCAGTGTTACACCACCAAGCGGCCGCCCGTCACCGGTATCAGGCAAGCATTTTTATTTAGTTGTACACGTGGATACCCGGTTTGGTCGTGGTTCTATCCTCCGGTGCGCGTGAACGGCCGCGCGGTCGTTTGACCGGCGATGGCATGCTGCGCCGTCGCGGGCCCAACGAGTCACGTTGCGGCGCAACACTTTTCGGCGCCGTCAGCGAGAGCGCCGTTGGTCCGATCCGGAGTCGGAGTTCTCGGCGACCGGCGCTGCGCTGTGTCCATCGTCATAGTCGTCTTCGTAGTCGATGACCCCGCCACGCAACGCGTCGAAGATGGCAACGCCCTGCGAGACCAGCCCGGCGGCCACCTGGCCGAGCCCTTCGGCGCCATTGAGCACCGTGAGATTCGCGCTTGACAGCCCAAGCGCGGCCTTCTCGACGATTTGAGGTAGCTGGTCGATGAGCATCCTGTCCAACGCCACCCGGTTGTGCGACGCGGCCGCCTCGGCCTGGATCTTCATCTTCTCTGCGTCGGCGACCGCCAGGATCCGGACGCGCTCGGCTTCCGCCTCCGCTGGTTTGACCACCTCGGCGACCAGTTCCTGCTGGCGCAGTTCGGCGGCCCGCTCGGCCAGTTCTGTCCTCATCTGCAGGACCTCGCGCTGAGCCTGTGCTTCGGCCAGTGGGCCGGCCTGGGCGGCCTGTGCCTGAGCCTTGTCGACCTCAGCCTTGTATTGGGCCTTGACGATCGCGGTCTCGCGGGCGAATTCGGCTTGATTGCGTTGCGACTCCTGCTCAGCTTCGGCGGCAGCTTGGTTCGCCTGTGCCTGAGCGATCTGCGCTTGCTGTTGGATGGCCGCATTGTGCGGCGCGGACATCGCGGTGATGTAGCCGAGCCCATCGTCGTCGATGGACTGGATCTGCAGGGCATCGACGGTCAGCCCGATCCGGGCCATCTCCTCCTTGGAACCATCGAGCACCTCGGTGGCCAGCTTCTGACGCTCCCGGATGATCTGCTCGACGGTCATCGAACCGATGATCGAGCGCAAGTGACCGGCGAAGATCCGGCCGGTGAGCACGGCCATCTGGTCCTGGTCTGACAGGAATCGCTGCGCCGCGCTGATGATGCTCTCGTTGTCGTTGCCGACCTTGAAGGCGATCACCGACCGGACGTTGAGGGTAATGCCCTGCTGGGTGACGCACTTTTCGGCGACCTCGGCCTCACACATGGCCAGCGTCAGGAATCGAGCCTTGCGGAAGACCGGCAGGATGAAGGCGCCGTGGCCGGTCACGACGCGGAACGGGGCGTTGCTCTTGGCCCGGCCGCCGGAAATCAGCATCGCCTCGTCCGGAGCGGGCACCTTATAACCGAGCATTGTTGGACTCCTTGCAGTTTCGCGGTTCTATATCAGGGAATTTCGGTCGTCAATTCAGATCCGGCGAGGTCCTTCCACGGCTCGACGACCACCGTCCGCGCGCCTCGGACTTCAACCACCAGCACCTTGGTGCCCTTCGGTAATGGTTTGTCGGATATTGCCAGGAAGGCCTCCTTGGACCCTCGCACGGTCACCAACACCTCGCCGGCGCCGCGGTCACCGCGGGTCGCCACGATCAGCTTTCCAACGCAACCGATTGCCGAGGTGTCGCTCACGATCGCATACTCCTCCTTCGGCAGTACCAGCGTCGAGTTTCGTCGTCTTTGCTCAGGTGGCCTGTCTGGCCGTCACACCGGACCTGCGGTCAGCGTGACCACGTGGTTGCGGCTCTCGCGTGCCTTTACCCGCGACACCCAGACCCGGCCTCCGGTCGCCAGCCCGACGATCTGCTCGGCGGTGTCGAACACCCAAGCCGCCGAGCCCTCCATCCCGGTGTTGTCCATGATGCGCAGATCGATGACACCCCGCTCGGCCAGCAGCTCGAACAGATCGCGCTGCGGGTCGTCCACGGCGATCAATGTGGTGTGGTCGAACTGGTATCGCAGTGCTGCCCGGATCTCCCTGACGGCGCTCGAGTCCACCACCTCGCCGGTGTCGGGTTCGGTTTCCGCGCACGCGAACTCGGCTTCGAACGTCCACTCGTAACCGTGCAGGAAAAACCGCTTCCCCTGGTTCGCCCACGAGCGGTGACAGCAGGGGAGATTGTCGAACAGTTTTGCGCATGTGGAACCGTGCCCTCTGGCCGACGGGTGCGTCAGCACGGTGCATGGTGGCGACGTGCACCCCGTCGGCGATGGCGGTATCAGTCATTTACCCTCTTTCCCTGAGTATTTGGCTGGATGGGGGTTAGCGTCCTGCGCTGGCGTTGTCAGATCCTCAAAAGATTCTTGAGGGATTCTCAAAAGCGTGCGTTAGAAGGGTGGCGGGTCGTTGTTGTTGGGTGCCAGCCGTTCGGCATGGCGGGCGGACTCGGCGGCGATACGGGCTTCGTTGATGCCGCGCTCCCAGCCGATGCGGGCGACGCGGTCCTCAGCCCGAGTTCGTTGTCGGACCGGCATCATGAGTCCACGGTTGCGCTCCGGCGGTGACATGTTGGTAGGCAGCGTTAGCGTCCACACCGAGGCCAGGCGCTATCAACATGGTCTCTGGATTGCCGACCAGCTAATGGTCAGGGTGATCAAGCGGGGACAGCCGAACATGATTCTTGAGGAGCAATTGATGCCTGAGAAGAAAGTCAAGGTGCGCGTCAGCGACAGATGGCGCGTCGTCCATGACGGCGAGTCATACGTCAAAGGCGACGAGGTAACCGTGCCCGAAGATGTTGCCCAGGAATGGGAGAGCAGCGGGTACGTAGAGCGCGTCACCGGCAAGAGCTGAGTAAATGGAGCCTCGCCGAATTTGCGACACCTGCGCCGCGCGTGTGGTATTGGGCACTTACGAGTTGAAACGCCAGCTCATGGGAGGATCAAGATCGTAACTGTCACACGGGTCATTGCCGCAACAGCCATGCTCGCCGGTTTAGCTGTCGGCACAGCTAGTACCGCGTGGGCTGATACGACGATGAGCGGCCACTACATCATGACTGAGACGGGCAAAGGTGGTCGACCGATCACCAACGATTGGAATTTCACTCCGTGCGGTGACGGATGCGCTTCACTAGTTAGCAATGGAATCCCTGTTGGGCAGGCGCGGTTGGTTAACGGACAATGGACAACTCCAGAGGCGGCGGGTGACATCCACTGTCCCGATGGCACATTGGTTCCCCAAGCGAGTTCCGCCCGCATGGTGTGGGATCCGAACACCCTTGCAGGCACAGACCAAATAACCCTGACCTTGCCAGCCTGCGGCGCCCCGGCGGGGTACCAATACAGTCATGACATCCAACTCAGGCAGGCACCCTGACGCATACTTGTGCACTACGTGTCCGGATTGCCAGCGATCGATCCGAACCCCTAACTGCGGGAAGGGGTGTAGCAATCTCTACAACCCTTCGTGTGGCACCTGGGGCGGCCTCCGCAATTTCGCTCCAACGAAATTTATTTTGGCAACGCTAATCCGGCAACGTCAGCAAATCCCACCCGCTACGAGGGGAGTTTCCAGCAAATGTCTGCGAAACACGGAACACATAGCCGCTACTCGCAAGGTTGCCGGTGTGACGCCTGCGCCGAGGGCCACCGGCTAACGGCTCGCGACTACGCGCAGCGCAAAAACGCTGGCAGGTGCGTCCGCGTGTCCAGCTGGTAAAAAGTTCACCACCTGATTCGGGCGTGACACCTGAACCCGGCCCCGTCGAGGCCGCCACCCAGCAAGAGATCAACGCCATGCCCGCGCAGACGCGCCCCGGCTTGGTGGCAATCGCGCTCGCTATGGCCCGCATCTTGGACAGCTCGAGGGCGGCGTCGGCTCAGCCGGCGGCGGCGAAAGTGCTGGTCAGCATGCTGGACACGCTGCATAAGGGGTCAGCGCAGGGGCGCCGCGGCAACTTGGCGGTGGTCAAGTCGATGACGACGACGACACCGGCCGGCTGAGCTCGGGCAGCCAGCTTCAGCAAGCCGACAAACGCGGCACCGGCGACATCTAGGGCACACCCGTCGGATGCGACGAAGCGCGGGGCCATCGACGGGCTAAACGCGGTGCTTGGGCTTCAGCAACCAACGGGAGTATGAAGTTAGCCATCCACAAGGGCCGCGATCCGGGGCCTGGCGGCTTACCGATTGCGGCAGCTACCGCCGGTAGACGGCGAAGCGTAACGCAAAGCCGTCACGCCAATGCGCCAGGGCCGTCACGGTAGCCGTTACGATGTTACGGCTGAAGTGACGGCTCCCTTGGTTTCATGTGACGGCTGGCGTTACGCTTAAAGCGCATGATCCAACGTTGCGCCTACTGCGGCGAGCCGTTCGACGGCCGCGCCGACGCTCTCTATTGCTCCGATGCGCACCGCCAGCGCGCCTACCGCGACCGCAGGCAACGCCCGCCCCGACTGACGACGGACACGATCAGCGCGAAAGTCGAAGAGCTGGCGAGGCTTGCGGGCGAGCTAGAGGACCGGCTGGGCCAGTTTCGCTCGCCGCGCACCAGAATGCCCAATCCCGAGGCCGTCCTAGATTTGGACATCGACGCCCGCGTTGTGCGGCTGGCGCGCGGGGCCGCCGACGAC
>Ga0210393_10001570_pt1 | contig 19046 bp, 17 predicted proteins | sample IncBWC27OmetaG_FD_160068 | JGI IMG/M metagenome (GOLD analysis project Ga0210393, IMG submission 160068) | Forest soil microbial communities from Barre Woods Harvard Forest LTER site, Petersham, Massachusetts, United States - Inc-BW-C-27-O ... | reverse complement strand
CTCGCACGCAGGCGAGTGCACTTTCGTGGCGAGGGAGAATCACGACGAGCGCGAACACGAAGAGGGTGCCGAGCCACGTGCTGGCGGCCGCCACATGGAGCGCATCCGCCGCGATGGTCACGATCCGGTGCGACTGATCACCCATGGCATGTCCCGCGAGCGATGGCGTCAACGCCAGTCCCGCCGCGAGTACGAGCGCGAGCGGCCAGGCACGCCTGGTGAACGACCACCACGCGGCCACCGCGAGCACGACCTGCGCGATCCAGATGCGGCCCCATTCTGTGTGCAGCACCATGGCGCCGACAAATGCGCGCTTCTCGTCCATCGTCCCGGTCGGATCCACGAGGCTCGCGTACTGATCCCACGCGCGAACCATCGCACCGAGGATCAATAGAACCGCCGCCCATTTCCCTATGCGCGCCACGCTTCGCGCGAGCGCGTCTTTGTCAGCGACTCCCGCGCGGCTCAGCGTTCCGTAGTAGAAGGCGACGGCGCCAATAACGGTCGTGAGGCCGACGAAGGTCAGCCACCGACCAATGTCGCCAACCAGCGTTCCACCGCTCAGCGTGCCACCGTTCAGTGTGAGACGACGAAGTTGAAACTTCCCGACGACGGATGCCCGTCCATGGCCGTCGAGCGCCAGGTGACCGTGTAGGCGCCCTTCGCGATCTGCCCACGAACGGCAGCGACCAGCGGCCCGTGCGCGGCAGTATCGACCGCGAGCGGCGCCAGCTGGACGGCGGCGCCCGAAGCAGTCGCGAGCTTGACGGTTGTCACGGCGACCTCAGGTCGCTCGGAGAACCAGAACTTGATCGCCGCGGGCGCCGTCGCGACCGTATCGTTCGCGGACGGCTCCGAGCGCAGTAGGTGCAGGTGCGCGGATGTATGCAGCGTCAAAGCGGCCAGCAAATATTGAATAAGAAGCGTCATGAGTGAACAGTAATAGAAATGACGAGCGGATCGTATGACGCCGAGGTCGGCGTTGTCGGCGCCGGGCCGGCGGGTGCGCGCGTGGCCGAACGTTTAGCGGTGCGGGGTGTCGACGTGCTGCTCGCTGGGATCCGCGAGCGCCATGGGAGTGCTCCGCGACTACGGGCACGCGCGCGCGACTCGGCTCAGCTGGTGGGGCCATCGCCCCACCCGGGGGGCAGCAGGGCGCCGTCGTCGGATCCGCGCTCTATCCGCTCGGCCGACTGGGCAGCTGAGACTTTTCTGCGCGACCGATCGTTTCGACGGTATGGCGCGCGCGTCGCGGCCCGGCTCGGTGCCGAGCTGCGGGACGCTCGCTGGTGCACGCCGGCAGTGGTACATGCGCTGCTGGCCGCGGCGCTTGGGACACGTAGATTCGAATTAACTCCAAATGGAGGCAACGCGAGATGAGACGTGTGGCCGTGCTCTTGAGCCTCGTCGTGGCATCCACGGCCGGCGCCCAGGGAAGCTTTGAAGGCGTCGTGACCTATCAGATGGGAAATTCAGGCGACACGTGGCAGTACTCTGCCAAGGGCAGCAAAGTGCGCATGGACATGAGCAACGCCAAAATGCCGGGCGGCGTCAGCGCCATCATGGACATGAGTGCCCTGACGACGACAGTCCTCATGAACCAGCAGCACATGTATATGACGATGCCGATTCCGCAGAGTGCGACCCTCCCGGACTCGATACATGGGAGCGTCACGAAGACCGGTTCCGAGGTGATCGCCGGCATACCGTGCGATGACTACGTCGGCACCGACGCCAAGGGCGCGAAGAGTGGGACAGTGTGCCTCGCCCACGGCATGGGAAACTTCGCGCAATTCGGGGCGAACAATCCCTTGATGCGGCAATACTCCTCGCGCATCTCGGGGTTTTCGGGCGCTATGAGCGGCGGCGGTTTCCCCCTCAAGATCGTGAAGGAGGATGGCCAGACTACGATGCTCGCGACGAAGGTCGAGAAGAAGTCGCTCGACGCCTCGCTATTCTCAATCCCCACCGGCTATACCCAGATGCAAATGCCCGCGGGGATGCCCCAGCACTAACCTTGCAACCCGTCGCATTGGATCACGAAAGGAGGTCCAATGCGACGGCTAGCTTTTCTTATTGCCTCACTTAGTTTTACGGCCTTAGCGAACTCGGCCGTAGCACAAGATAGCACCAGGCGAGACACGACCCGGGATAGCACCCGGCAGGACTCCACTCGCCAAGACTCTACGCGCCGCCGTCTCCAGAAGCGCGTACAGGTCACGTCCCCAGGCGCGATCGATACCGCCAAGATTCGCGCTCCGTCGCGCCGTGACTCTTCGCTCGTCCGCCACGAGATGCGACGCGACTCGGCGTCGGCCGGGAGCGACACGGTGGCCAAACCGCCGAAGCCTCCGGTCGACTCGCAGCCGCCAAAGAAACCGTCATCCCCGCACTGAGCTAGTTGCTCTCGCGCGCCGGGACCCACAGGTTGAGATGTGCTGATCAAGCACCTCGAATACCTCGTGGCGCTCGCTCGCGAGAAGCACTTCGCGCGCGCCGCCGCCGTATGCCATGTGACGCAACCAACGCTCTCAGCGGGCATCAAACAGCTCGAGGACAGCCTCGGCGTGCTGGTCGTCGAGCGCGGCCAGCGGTTTCGAGGCCTCACGCCCGAAGGCGAGCGGGTGCTCGCCTGGGCGCAGCGCATTCTCTCCGACGTCGACGGCCTACGCCAAGACGTCAGCGAAACGCACGGCGGCCTGGTGGGCCGACTCCGACTCGGCGCGATCCCAGCGGCCCTCCCGATGGTCGCCCTGGTCACCGCGCCATTCGTGGAACGCTATCCCGCCGCCAGCACGACCATCTGGTCCCTCACGTCGATCGAGATCCAGCGCGGCCTCGATGACTTCACGCTCGACGCCGGCATCTCATACCTCGACAACGAGCCACTCGCCCGCGTGCGCACGGTACCGCTCTATCGCGAGCGCTACGTGCTGATCACATCGGCGCTGGGCCCGATGGGTCGCCGCACGAGCGTCGGCTGGCGGGAAGCAGCCGATCTCCCGCTCTGCCTCATGACCCCCGACATGCAGAACCGTCGCATCCTCGACGGCCACTTTCGCTCCGTCGGCGCGACGGCGCGCCCCCACGTCGAGGCGAACACGATGGTCGCACTCGCCTCGCACCTGCGGTTTGGCAACTATTCGGCCGTCCTCCCCAAGACCATGCTCGCCGTCATGGGGAACCTCCCGAACATGATCGCACTCCCGCTCGTCGAGCCCGAAGTCTCGCACGAGGTCGGTCTCATCGTAGCGGACCGCGAGCCCCCGACCCCTGTCGCCGCCGCGGCCGTACGCGTGGCTGATTCCCTCACGCTCGGCGCGACTATCGACAAGCTCACATGGCCGAATACTTAAGCCCGACCCACCCTCTGTTCGGGCTCGGCTACGCGAAACCCGCCCGAACCCGGCAGTTCATTCGACTCGACGGCGACACCGAGCGCGAGGGCTCGGCCGACGTCGCCGAGGAAGTGCCGGTCGCCATCGCGTACAACAACCGGCCACATGTCGTGATGATGGCGACGCCCGCAGATTACGAGGATTTCGCGGTCGGGTTCTCTCTGACGGAAGAAATCGTCGCCTCGCCCGATCAAATAGAGTCGATCACGGTTGTCCCATACAACCAAGGCGTCGAAATTCATCTCGTCATCCCTCACGCCGAGGCCGAAGCCCTCGCCGAACGCGGCCGGCAACTCGTGGGCCGAACGGGATGCGGGCTGTGCGGCGTGCAAACGATCACGGACGCGTTACGGCCGCCGAGAACCGTGGCGCCGCCGCGCCGGCCGATCGAGCCCGAGGCCCTCTGGCGCGCGGAGTCAGCGTTGATGGGCCGACAGACGTTGAACCAAGCAACGGCCGCCGTGCATGCCGCGGCCTGGGCGACGGCGGACGGGACGCTCGAAGTGGTCAGAGAGGATGTCGGACGGCATAATGCACTCGACAAAGTGATCGGCGCGCTCGCGCGGGCTAAAACAGATGCGACTCAGGGCTTTATCGTGATGACGAGTCGGGCATCGTATGAGCTGGTCCAGAAGGTGAGTATTGTGGGAGTGCCGTTGCTGGCGGCGGTATCGCGGCCGTCGGGGCTGGCGATACGATTGGCCGAGTCGGCCGGCATTGCGATTGTGGGACTCTTGAGGGGGCGCAGCGCCAACGTTTACACACACCGGGAGCACATATCTCACGCTTGAGCCTCGTGCTTGCGCTGGCCGCAGTGGCCGCGCGGGCGAATGCCCAGCAGGACTACGCCGCGATGATGTACCGGATGCACCACGATGAACGCCCGGTCGCGAACGCGTCCTGGATCGCGCCGCGCGCCGACGTGGACACGGAGACGGTCGCATACGCGGGTTCAACGACGGGTTATCTTGCGCACCCGAAAGGGTCGGGGCACAACCCGGCGGTCGTGATGATCCACGAATGGTGGGGGTTGAACGACAACGTCCGGATGGAAGCCCGCCGGCTCGCCGGTGAAGGCTACACCGTGCTCGCGGTCGATCTCTATCATGGGAAGTCGGCGCAGACGCCCGACGACGCGCGGAATCTGGTGATCGACGTCGTGCACAATCCGGGTGACGCGCTCGCGAACTTGAACGCCGCCGTCTCGTACGTGAAATCCCACGGCGCCAAGAAAGTCGGCGTGCTCGGCTGGTGCTTTGGCGGGGCGTGGAGCATACAGGAAGCGCTCAACGACGCGCCGCAGATCGACGCCGACGTTGCGTATTACGGCACGCCTGTGACTGATCCGGAGAAGCTCGCCAAGATGCCGCCGTTCCTCGGCCTCTACGGCAGCGCCGACGGCGGGATTCCGGTGGACAGCGTCAAAAAGATGGAGGTTACGCTCCAGGCGGAACACCGGATCGTCGAGGTCAAAGTCTACGACGGGGCCCAGCACGCTTTCGCCAATCCGTCCGGCCAGCACTACGATAAGGCCGCGGCCGACGACGCATGGCAGCGCACCACGGCATTCCTGGCCAAGTATCTCAAGGGCTAGGCGTGAGCGAAGCGAACGACAGGTCAACCGACCAGTCGAGCGCGAAGCGCATCGACGCGCCGCGGAGCGGCGTGAGCGAAGCGAACGACAGGTCAACCGACCAGTCGAGCGCGAAGCGCATCGACGTGCCGCGGAGCGGCATAGCGCCGGAGCCCCGGTGGCCGGCGGTGATCGCGCTGCTGGCCATCGGGATGCTTCAGTTCGCGCTGCCGCGCTCGATGACGGCCGGCCCTCCGTGGCTGCTGCTCGTCATCGTGTGCGTGTTGTTGGTCCCCATTATCTACACGCGACGACGCGGGCTCCACCAAGTCAACCACTCGATGAGCGTGGTGCTCGCCGTGATTATTACGGCGGAGCTGATCGCGGCAGTGTTATCGTTGGCGGCGGCGCTGCCGGCGCACAAAGAGCCGCCGGCGGCACTGCTCAAGGCCGCGGCCGACTTGTGGGTGACCAACGTGCTGGTGTTCGCCTATTGGTACTGGAAGCTCGACGCCGGTGGCCCCAACCTGCGGGAGTCGCGTGGGCATCAGGATGGGGCGTTCTACTTTCCGCAGTTCATGAAGAAGACACCGGGCTGGCGGCCGGGCTTCGTCGACTATCTCTTTCTCGCGTTCACGACCAGTACGGCCTTTTCTCCCACCGACACCCCGGTGCTGTCCCAATGGGCGAAAGTACTCATGATGTTGCAAGCCACGATCGCGTTCACGACGGTCACCGTCTTGATCGCGCGTGCTATAAATATCTTGTAGCCCTGCTCGTCGCCGGCGCGACCGCCGGCGCCCAGCAGTCGGACCCATCACGAGTCACGATGGACCGACTGTTCTCGGGCGACTTCGCGACCGACCGCAGCGGCGGCCTCCAATGGCTCCCGAGATCTCCGGCGTACACCGTATTCGAGCGGGGCACGCGCGGCGGCGATCTGGTGCGCTACGATGCGGCGACCGGGACTCGTTCGGTCATGGTGCCAGCGGACAAGCTCGTTCCCGCCGGCGCCAATCAAGAGCTTGCCATCGAGGAATACACGTTCTCGCAGGACGAAAAGAAATTATTGCTGTTCACCAACTCCGCCCGCGTCTGGCGACAGAACACGCGCGGCGACTACTGGGTGTACGATCTCACCGCTGGCACGCTGCGCAAGCTCGGTGGCCCCGCCAAGCCATCGACACTCATGTTCGCCAAGTGGGCGCCCGACGGCAGCCGCGTGGCCTACGTGCGCGAGCACAACCTCTACGTCGAGAACGTCGCCGACGGCAACATCACGGCGCTCACGACGGATGGATCGCCGACGATTATCAACGGGACCTTCGACTGGGTCTACGAAGAAGAGCTCAACGATCGCGATGGCTTCCGTTGGAGCCCGGACGGAGCGCGCATCGCCTACTGGCAGCTCGACGACTCCGGCGTCCACGACTACGATCTCATCGACGACACGGACTCGCTGTACTCGTATATCAATCCCGTTCAGTACCCAAAGGCGGGTACGCCAAACTCCGCGGCCCGCGTTGGCATCGTCGACGCCACCGGTGGTGCCACGCGCTGGCTCGCGCTGCCCGGCGATCCACGCGCGTTCTTGATCGCGCGGCTCATGTGGGCGGGCACGAGCGACGCCGTCGTCGTCCAGCGCATGAATCGCGTCCAGAACGAGAACCAGATCATCCTCGGTGACGCCCGCACCGGCGCGCTCACGACGGTGCTCACCGAGCGCGATAGTGCCTGGGTCGACGCGGTCGACGACATGCGATGGTTCGAGCGCGGGCAGCGCTTCCTGTGGGTCAGCGAGCGCGATGGCTGGCGCCGGCTCTACATGATTTCGCGCGACGGTCGCACGACGAAGGCGATTTCACCGGCAAACGCCGATGTCGCAACGCCGAACAGTCCGTTCGGCCAGGCCTACACGGTCGGCGTCGACTCGGCTGGCGGCGTTATCTACTACACGGCCTCGCCCGAGAATGCCACGCAGCTCTATCTCTTCCGCGCGAAGCTCGACGGGACGGGGCGCGCCGAGCGCGTGACGCCCGCGTCCGAGCCCGGTGTGCACGACTACGAGCTCTCAGCCGACGCCAAGTGGGCCATTCACGAGTGGTCATCGTTTGACAAGCCTCCGGTCGTCGAGATCGTTCGGCTCTCCGATCATCACGTCGGGCGCACGATTACGGATAACTCGCGCCTCGCCCGTACGGTCGGTGCACTGGCGCGTGGCCCCGTCGAGTTTTCGCGATTGGACGGGCAAGATGCCTGGATCATGAAGCCACCCGCGTTCGACTCGACGAAAAAATATCCAGTGCTGTTCTTTGTCTACGGCGGTCCAGCTGCCCAAACGGTGCTCGACCAATGGGGCGGTCAGCAGTACCTGTGGCATCTCATGCTGACGCAGCTCGGATACGTGGTCGCATCTGTTGACAATCACGGCACACCGGCGCCCCGCGGCCGTGCATGGCGCAAGGCGATTTACAAGCACTCAGGCCCGTTGGAGTCGCAAGATCAGGCAGGCGCGGCGAAGGCGCTCGTCAGTCGCGGCTGGGCCGATGCCACGCGCGTCGGCGTGTGGGGTTGGAGCAATGGCGGCACGATGACGCTCAATCTCTTATTCAGGTCGCCGGAGCTCTATCGCATGGGCATGGCCGTAGCCCCAGTGACCGACTCGCGGTTCTACGACACGATCTACACCGAGCGATACCTGGGCCTGCCCGACGAGAACCCCGAGCAGTACAAAGAGGCCTCGCCGCTCTCGTACGTCGGCGGCCTTCGCGGCGACCTGCTGGTCGTGCACGGCTCAGGCGATGACAACGTGCATTTCCAGAACAGCGAGGCGCTGATCAACGCGCTCGTCGCGGCGGACAAGCAGTTCACGATGATGGACTACCCGAACCGCACGCACTGCATCTGCGAGGGCGAGAATACCTCCCGGCATCTGTACGGGTTGCTGACGCGCTACCTCCAGGAGCATCTGCCGGCCAGTGCTACTCGCGCTGAGTAAACTGGCCGCCCTCGGCTTCGCCGCCGCCGTGCACGCGGCGCGGGCGGATCTCTCGCGCGAGGGCGGTCATTTGTGGAACGCGCGGCTCGACACGTTGGAGTGGATGGGCGTCGACGGCCAGCGCGTGTATCTCACGCGCAAGCCCGACACGACCGGGTACACGATGACCTCCGACTCATTGTGGGTCGGGCCACTGCCGGCCGGGGTCGCGCCCGCCAACACGTCGATCGACCGGTGGGGGCGCCGGTGGGCCATGGTCGTGCTCCCGCTCCCGAGCGATCTCACCGCCGCATCACGTCTCTTGATTCACGAAGCGATGCACGTGATGCAGCCGAGCGTGTTGCCACGGCCAGATGAGCCGGTGAACGGAAGCGGCTTCGATTATCTCGACGGGCCGTCCGGCCGGCTGTGGCTCCGCATGGAAATCGCCGCGCTTGCTGATGCGCTGTCCGGGGTCGATGGGGCGCTGCCGGCAGCCCTGGTCTTTCGCGCGCACAGAATTGACGGAGCCTCGCCAGAGGAGCGCCGTCGCGAGCTCGCCCTCGAGCTATCCGAGGGGCTGCCCGAGTATACCGGATGGGATCTCACGGACTCCTCGGGTTTCGTCGCCGTGCTGCGCGCGCCGGAGGCGCCACAGCAGTCGTGGGTCAGACGCTTCCCGTATCTCACGGGAACCGCGTATGCCTTCCTGCTCGATCGTGTGCGACCTGGCTGGCGGAAGGGTCTGACCGACACGACCGATCTCGGCGCGCTCGTACTCGAAGCCACCGTCGGCAAGCGATACAACGAGGCAGACATTGTTGCAGCCGAGCAAGCGCGCTGGGCGAAGCGCAAGGCGCAACTGGACTCGTTGACCGCGGTGTTCGTGACGGGGCCGACGGTGCGCATCCGGCCGAAAGTCGTGTACATCTCGTTCGACTATCGTGCGCAGGTCTCGCTCGGCGCCAACGGCAATGTCATGCCGAACCTGACATGGAAAACCAACGACGGCGGCGAGTTGCTGGCGGCGAACGGTGGGCTCGTCACCGCGGACTGGACAGAGCTGCGCGTACCGCTCGAGGGACAGGCTTTCACATCAGGACGGTTGGCGTCCGCGAAGAAATGGCAAGCCGGGGACTGGTCGCTGGCGCTGCCCGCCGGGTGGGTTGTCAAGAGCGACGGTGCATCGTGGATCATCACGCCTGGTGAGGACAGTGTGACTCCGCACTAGCGGAACGTCACCGGGGCGAGGATCTTCGTCCCCCCATGCACACGGTCTTCCCCGCGACACGCCTGTCGGTCATCGAAGCGCTCGGCAGCGCTGATACGGAAATTCGCTCGCGGGCCCTCGGCGTCGTGGCCGAGGGATACTGGCGGCCCGTGTGCGCGTATATCGCGGCGCGGTGGCAGCTAGACCAACCCGACGCGGAAGACCTGACGCAGGGATTCTTCACGCGTGCGCTCCTGGTGCCCGTATTGGAGCGCTACGACCCGGCCCGGTCTCGTTTTCGCACGTATTTGCGTCTTTGCGTCGACGGCCATGTACGCAATGCTCGCGCGTCTCGACGCCGGGCGAAGCGGGGTGGCGGCGTAGCGATGGTGCCACTGACGGGGCAAGAGCGAGCGCCAGATGAGATGTTTGAGCGCGAGTGGGTCCGTGCCGTGCTCGCTGACGCGTTGGCGATCATGCGGCTGCAGTTCGCCGCCAAAGGGCGCGCAATCGTGTACCGTGTGTTCCTGCGCTACGATGTCGACGGCGCTGAGCTCGCGGCGCGGCCGACATACGCCGATCTCGCGGCCGAGTTCGACCTACCTGTCTCCCAGATTACAAATTATCTCGCGGCGGCACGCCGGGCGTTACGATTGGCCGTGCTGGATCGCCTTCGCACGCTCACCGTTTCAGATGAGGAATTGCGCCGCGAAACGCGGGCGCTGCTCGGCGCATGATGCGACTTTGCGATTGTTATTGGCCACGTGTATCAGGGGGGTCCGGGGGGCGTAGTTGGGGTTTGCCCCCCGGAGGCGAACAGACCAGTCGAGCAGCGCGCAGCGCTGCATCGACGCGCCGCGGAGCGGCGCTGCGCCGCGAAACGCGGGCGCTGCTCGGCGCATGATGCGACTTTCCGATGCGATGGTCGAGCACCTCCGGGGACTCACGGACTGGCCCGACCTGACCGGGACACGATACGAGATTCGAAACATCATCGGACGCGGTGGCATGGGCACCGTGTACGTGGCGCTCGACCACGCGCTCGAGCGCGAGGTCGCCATCAAGGTCCTGAGTGTTGAGGATCACGCGAGGGCCGAGCGGATGGCGCGGGAAGCTCGCATCTTGGCGCGGCTCGAGCATCCCGGCCTCGTGCCCGTGCACGATTACGGTGTGCTCGGCGATGGGCGGCCGTACTATGTCATGAAATACGTGCGCGGCGCGCGGCTCGACGAGTACGCCGCGACCGCGGCCGAGTCCCACGAAAAATTGCGGATCTTTCTCCGCATCTGCGAAACGATCGCGTTCGCGCACGCGGCCGGTGTCATCCATCGCGATCTCAAGCCCGAGAACGTGATGATCGGGGCGTTCGGCGAAGTGCTCGTGCTCGACTGGGGGACTGCGCGGGTGCTCGGCGATCCCGAGACAACGGCGGCCACCGTCGTGGGCACGCCTGGGTACATGGCGCCCGAGCAGCTCGACGGACACGCGGACCTGTGTGACGCGCGCACCGACATCTATGCGCTCGGCGCCGTTCTCGAATGCCTGTGCTCCGGCGAGCATCCGGCGACCGATGCGATTGCCCTCTCGGCCACGGCCGAGCATCCGGACGATCGCTACCAGAGCGTGCAGGCGCTCGCCGCTGACGTTGCCCGCCATCTCGCCGGCGAGCCCGTCTCGGTCTATCACGAGCCCCTCACCGAGCGCTTGGCCCGCCTCGCCGGCAAACACGCGGTCGCCCTCGCGCTCGTTGGCGCCTACATGGTCATGCGCGTGCTATTGATCGCCTGGCGTTAAAGGATTCGGCTCTATTCGTGGAATAGAGCGCATGAAAACTCCACTGTACGGCCTCATCCTCGGCGGCGCGCTCGGCATCTTCGATGGCCTCTCGGCCCTCGTCTCTGCTCCCGAAGTCGCCCCCCAAATCGTCGGCATCGTTGTCGGCTCGACCATCAAGGGACTCATCACGGGCGTGCTGATCGGCGTCTTCGCCCGCAAGGTCCACTCATTCCCACTCGGCCTCGCCTTCGGCCTCGGGGTCGGGGCCTTGCTCGCGTACGGTGTGTGTCTGCTCCAGGTATCGAGCGGCCAGAAACCTTACTACTGGCAGATCATGCTACCCGGCGCGATTCTCGGGCTCATCGTCGGATACGCTACACAGCGCCATCAAACGATGACGGGCTAGCGGCTCGAGTCTACGAGATTCGGGTCGCTAGCTAGTGGCGAACGATTGAAGAGGCAGTGTGTCGCAGCAGCCAATTCTTATCCAGCGCGTAGAGTGCCCGGATGGTGGAATTGGTAGACACGCCAACCTCGGAAATTGGTGACCCGAAAGGGTCGTGCGGGTCTCAAGTCCCGCTCCGGGCACGCTAGCTAGCGCCATTGCCCTGAACGAAGCGTTTGTGTAAATTCCAGTCGACTTCCGAGGTTGGCGTGGCCCTGGGGAGAAATCCTCGGGGCTTCTTACATCCCAGAGTCTGCCCGTTGACTTTCGGGATCTCTTCGGGTACCATGGTCGAGTGGAGAAGGATCTTTCGCTCGAACAGAAGCTCGCGATCCTGACAGATCTGGCGACCGACGATCGCGAGGGACCGCCACCGCCGCGGCTGCGCAATACGAAGTCAGTCGGTGCGCTCCGACCGCTGAATATCAGACAGATACGAGTCGGACGGTGGAAGACGTCGCTGCTGCGCATTCTCATGACGAATGCGTGCAGCTACAACTGCCACTACTGCCCGATGCGCCGCGACCGGAACATGCCGCGGACGCTGCTCAAGCCCGAGGAGCTCGTAAGGATCTTCCTCGCGGCGAGGGCCAAGGGATGGTGTGAGGGGCTGTTCATTACCACGGGCATCCCTGGCCGGCCGCAGAAGGTGATCGACGACCTGATCACCGTTCTCGAACTTCTCAGAGTCAAGCACCAGTTCACGGGCTACGTGCACGTGAAGATGCCGCCGGGCGGACAGCCGGCGCAGATCGAGCGACTGACGGCACTCGCGAGTCGCGTGTCGATCAACCTCGAGACCCCGTGCGGCCAGACGCTAGAACAAATCGCGCCGGAGAAGAGTCTCGGAGAAACGCTGGTCAGCCTGGAGCGCTCACGCACGCTTGTCAATCTCGCGCGCGAGGCCGAACGGGATGGAAAGCGTCGCGACTTGTTAGCGCCCGGTGGCGTTGCCGGGATGACGATGCAGTTCGTGGTGGGCGCCACCCCTGATGATGATCGGTCGATCGTCGGCCGCGTGACGGCGCTCTATGCCGGAGGCGGAATCCATCATGCGCATTTCTCCGCCTTCCGCCCGATCCGCGACACGCCCATGGAGAACACGCGCGCGACACCTGCTCTGCGGGAGCAGCGGCTATACCAGGTGGATTATCTCCTCCGCCAGTACGGATTCGGACCGGGCGAGATCGTCTATGACGGCACCGGTCATCTCCCGCTAGTCACCGACCCCAAGTGCGCCTGGGCCCTCGCGCATCCCGCGTCGTTTCCCGTCGAGGTGACCACGGCCGACTACGAGACGCTCATGCGGGTACCCGGCATCGGCCCGCTCTCGGCCCGCCGCCTGGTGGCCGAACGGCACGCGACCGCGATTCGCGGCCTGGCGGATCTCAGAAAGCTCGGCGTGATCACCAAGCGCGCGGCCGGATTCGTCACGCTCCGTGGCCGCCGGCTCGATCCGGTCCGCTGGGAACAACAGCTCGGGATCTGGCGACCCGAAGACGAGATTGGTTCTTATCATCGGGTATACGAAGTCAGTCCCGGAACGTTTCGATAGGAGCGGAGATGATCGCGCGGACCTGGCGTGGGGCAACCAAGGCAAGCGACGGCGATGCGTATGTGGAATACCTCCGAAAGACCGGTATTCACGAGCACAAGGCAACGCCGGGGAACAAGGGCGTGATCGCGCTCCGCCGGGAGCGCGATGGCAAGACCGAGTTCTTTCTCGTGTCCCTCTGGGACGGCTGGGACGCCGTCCGTGCGTTCGCCGGTCCCACACCCGAACGCGCCGTGTTCTATCCCGAGGATGATCGCTTCCTCGTGGAGCGGGACAACCACGTCGACCACTATGAAGTGATCGAATAGCTTGCTGCGGTGAGCAGCGAGCTCTTAAATCAACTGCAAGCGGGGCTTGGGTCAGCATACACGGTCGATCGCGAGATCGGTCGCGGCGGCATGGCGACCGTATTTCTGGCCCACGATCACAAGCACGATCGCTCCGTCGCGCTCAAAGTGCTGCACGAGCCACTGGCCGCGAGCCTCGGGCCCGCGCGCTTTCGGCGCGAGATCACGCTCGCCGCCCGCCTGCAGCACCCGCACATCCTCGCCGTGCACGATTCCGGCGAGGCTCAAGGGCTCCTGTGGTTCACGATGCCGTATGTCGACGGCGAGACGCTCCGCTCGCGGCTGAATCGTCAAAAGCAGCTGCCGGTCGAGATCGCCGTACAAATCGCCCGCGAAGTCGCCGATGCGCTGGAGTACGCGCACCAGCATGGCGTGATCCATCGCGACATCAAGCCCGAAAATATTCTCCTGTCGAGCGGCCATGCGCTGGTCGCGGACTTCGGGATCGCGCGGGCGGTCACCCCCGGTGACGGGGATCATGCGCTGACCGAAGTCGGCATGGCGATCGGGACCCCGCGGTATATGAGTCCCGAGCAAGCGCACGCCGAGCGGTCGATCGATGGACGCACGGACGTGTACAGCCTGGCGGCGGTGCTGTACGAAATGCTCGCCGGTGTGCCGCCGACCGGTCTCTGGACCGGTACCGTGTCGGTGCGCAAAGATCGCCCGTCAGTCCCCGAAGCGGTCGACCTCGCGCTCAAGAAAGCGTTGCAACCGATGCCCGCCGATCGCTTCGCCTCGGCCGGTGAGTTCGCGGAAGCACTGTCGGCGGGAATGACACCGCCGCGCCGTCGACCGTACGTCGCGTGGGTCGCGGTGGGTATTGCCGTTGCCGCGCTGACATTGCTCGTCGCCCGGTGGCCGGCCCGCAGCGGCGCGTCGAAAGTCCTCGCCGTGCTTCCGTTCAACAGCCTCGGCGCCAGCACGCAGGAGTATTTCGCCGAGGGCCTGACCGATGAGCTACGCGGGAAGCTCTCGTCGATCGCCGGGCTCAGCGTCATCGCGACGGGCAGCTCGGAGCAGTATCGCCACACGGAGAAGACCCTGCAGCAGATCGCACACGAGCTCGGGGTTCGCTATCTCCTCGTCGGCACCGTGAGCTGGGACGGTGCATCCCACGTGCGCGTGAGCCCCGAGCTGGTCGAAGTGACGTCGGCGCCCGCGCCGACGACCACGTGGAAGCAAGCGTTCGAGGCTAATCCCTCCGACGTGTTCTCCGTACAGGCCGACATCGCCGGCCAGGTTGCCTCTGAGCTCGGGCTCGCGCTCGGCACCAGCGCCAAGCGCAAGATGACGGCTCGCCTGACCGAGAACATCGCGGCGCACGATGCCTACCTCCAGGGCCTGGCGCTGCTGCCGCGCACGATCACGGCTGGGACGGCGACACCGTCGGCCGAAGTGGCGCGACAGGCGGCCGCCGCGTTCCGTCAGGCCGTGGCACTCGACTCATCGTTCGCGGCCGCCTGGGCGCGGCTGTCGCTCGTCGACTCGCGCCTCTACCTGGCGGACGCATCGCCATCCGTGCTCGCCGAGTCGCGGACGGCTGCCGAGCGATCCCTGCGGCTTAGCCCGGCGCTGCCCGAGGGACACCAAGCGCTCGGCGCCTACTACGCGAACGGCCCGAGCGATTTTGCGCGGGCGCTGTCGGAGGATTCGATCGGGCTCGCCGCTGCGCCGGAGAACGTCGAGCTGCTCACGGCGGCGGGCGTGAATGAGATCAACATGGGGCGGCTCGATGCGGCGATCGAGCGGCTGCGTCACGCGCTCGCGCTCGATCCGCGCTCCGTGTTGACCGCCACGCGACTCGCCGATGCGCTCAATCGCCAAGGCGACTTCGCCGGGGCGCGCGAGGCGGCCGAGCATGGGCTCGGGGTCGATCCGACGAGCCTCGCGCTCTTGGAGTCGAAGGCCTATGCGCAGCGTGGGCAGGGTGACTTGGGCGGCGCGCGCGCCACGCTCGAGCGCGCGCTCGAGGTCGCGCCCACCAACTTCGAGATCATCGAGCTCGACGCCATGACGTATCTCATGGGCGGCGATCTCCAAGGCGCGCGTCATGTCCTGCATCAAGCCAGCGCGCGGGTCGACTCGGCCGCGCTCTTCGCGTATGTCGCGACGACCTACGACCTGTACTGGGTGCTCGACGACGCCGAGCAGCGGACGCTTTTGGGCTTGGGACCCGGGGAGAGCTCGCGGCGCGATTGGGCGCTGGCGCTCGCGCACACCTACTGGTCGCGCGGGCGGGCGGATGCGGCGAAGGCGTACGCCGACACGGCGCTGGCTGCCGCGCAAGGGACCGGCGCTCAGGATATTGCGCTGCTCGGCGTGGCCGAGGCGTATGACGGGCATCGCGAGGATGCGATTCGCCATGGACATCAGGCCGTGACTGCCGATCCCATCGCGACGGATAGGCAGAATGGGCCCTATACCGAGATGTTACTGGCGCGCATCTTCATGCTGGCCGGCCAGCCCGACAGTGCGGCGGCGGCGCTCGCGGTTGCCGAGAAAGTGCCGGGGTTCTATCTCACGCCGGCGTGGTTGACAATAGATCCGACCTGGGCGCACGTTTTCAGAAAATAGGAGAGGCTATGCGGAAACTCGTGATGGCGGTGGCATGCGTCGTAGGCGCGATCGTGCTCGCGCCCGCGGTCGGGAGAGCGCAGTCGACGGCGACGGCGGCGATGGTCACGTGTAAGGACGGGACGACCTCGAAGGGTGGGCAAGGGGCATGCTCGCACCATGGTGGCATCGCTACGGCTTCGCCTACCGGTGCCATGACAACCAGCACACCCGGGGGCGGGAAGATTCCCAATCAGACTCCGGCTCCCGCGACGGCTCCGAAGCCTACGAAGACCGGCGCGGTTGCCGACTCCGTCGGCGCCATCGCGCAGTGCACAGACGGGATGTTCTGGGACGGTAGCGTGCGGCCAGGGGCATGCTCCGGGCATAAGGGTGTGAAGCGCTGGATGGCGGGCGCGCCGGCGAAGTAGCCTCACCTGCACCTCGGGGCCGCGTGTCGACATGGCACGCGGCCCTTTTTGTGCGCGTCGCCTTCGGCGAACGCGCAAATCGCCATGGCGAGCGCCCGTCGCCTGAGCGCACGGCGAGCGCCCGTCGCCTGAGCGCACGGCGAGCGCCCGTCGCCTGAGCGCACGGCGAGCGCCCATCGCCCGAACGAATGGCGAGCGCCCATCGCCTGAACGAATGGCGAGCGCCCATCGCCTGAACGAATGGCGAGCGCCCATCGCCTGAACGAATGGCGAGCGCCCATCGCTTGAACGAATGGCGAGCGCCCAGTATGCGCCCCGAACGTGCCTTGGCTAACACACAGGACACATCTCGCGTCTCACGCATCGACATCGCGTAGCTGCGACGTGCGCGTGCGTGTCCGTGCGCGCGCGCCCGTGCGCACGCGTCTCGTGTGATGCGCGTCACGCCGCAGGCGTGCGCGCGCACGAGTGAGCAAGTCAGGTGATCGAGCACGTGTAGTATGCAGACACCTCGAAGTACCGCGTTCGATCCTGCACCAAGTTCTCGGAGTCGCTCGTATGCGCCGCGCATTCGCTCTCCTACTCAGTGTGATCTCGATCACGTCCGCCCAAGCACAGGACTCGACGTCGATATCGGCGCGAGTGACCGCCGCAAAGCAGTGGGCGACGACGTTCGTATATGGCGTGGTACCGGCCGCCGTGGCCCAGGCGGCAGCGGAGTGTCAGGATGGCCTGGCGAAAGTCCGACGGGGCCAGACGCCAGCGAACACGCTGGTGAGCATCGTGTCGCTCGGCATGTTCAACCCGATCACGATCCTGGTCACGTGCGCCTTGCCGAGCGAGAAGCCGGCGATCGACGTGCCGGCGGATGCCACGATGGATGAGCGGCGCAATGCGCTAGCGGACGCCGTCGACGAGTCGCTCAAGACCCATCGCCCGGTCGTGGTCCGCTACACGACGGGCTGAGGAACGCCGGCCGAGAGCGGCGTTTCGAGCAGCGTATCGATCGCGTCGGCCGTGACCGGACGCGAGATGTAGTTCCCTTGCCCGAGGTGGCAGCCGAGCACGCGTAGCTGCGCCAGCTGCCCCTCGGACTCGATCCCTTCGGCGCTCGTCTGCAGCTTGAGCGTCTGCCCGAGCCCGATGATCGCTCTCCCCACATCGTCGAACGGCTTCGCGATCTTGAGGATGTCAATGGGAAACTGCCGCAGCGAGCCGAGCGACGAGTACCCGGTGCCGAAGTCGTCGATCGCTACGCGCACGGACAGCGTCTTGAGCGCCCGCAAGTGCGTCAGCATGAGATCCGTCTGCTGCATGAGCGCGCTCTCCGTGACCTCCAGCACCAACGTCGACGGCGGCAGCTCGAACTCGACGAGCGCCGAGCGCAGCGCCTCCATCAGCGTCGGATGCTGAATCTGCTGCGCGGAGAAGTTCACGCTGATGGTGAGCGGCATCACGCGCGGATGCGCGAGCTGCCAGCGGCGCGCCCGGCGACACGCCTCTCGCAACACCCATCGCCCGATCGGCACGATGAGCCCCGTCTCCTCGGCCACCGCCATAAACTCCGGCGGCGTCAGCGTCCCCCGCCGCGGATGCTCCCAGCGCAGCAGCGCCTCGACGCCCACGATGGCCCCATTCGACAGGTCGAGGATCGGCTGATAGCGGAGCGACAGCTCGCTCCGCTCGACCGCCTGACGGAGCTCGGCCGCCATCTCCAGCCGCGCCAGCGTCTCGGCGTACATGCTCGCCTCGAAGAGCTCATACCGCGCTTTCCCGCGCGCCTTGGCTTGATACATCGCGGTATCGGCGTTGCGCAGCAACTCTGATGGACTCAGGTCGGGCGTCGCGACCGCGATCCCGATGCTCGCCGACGCGTAGACCTCTTTCCCGTCGACAATAAACGGCTCCCGCAGCGCCGCGGTAATGCGCTCGGCCGCCGCGGTCGGCGCCATGGGCCCCGACGCATCCTCGAGCAGAATCGCGAACTCGTCGCCGCCGAGTCGCGCGACGGTGTCGCTCGTGCGAACCGCGTCGCAGAGGCGCCGCGCGATCGTGGACAGCAGCTGATCGGCCGGCAGATGGCCGAAGCTGTCGTTCAGCGTCTTGAAGTTGTCGATGTCGAGGAACAACACCGCCACCGGGTGCCGGCCGTGGCGCCCGGTGATCGCCAACGCGTGCGTCACGCGGTCCAGGAATAGGGCGCGGTTGGCGAGCCCTGTCAGCGGATCGTGGAACGCCTGATGGACGAGTTGCGCCTCGAGCGATTTCCGCTCGGTGATGTCACGGGTATTGATGACGATCCCGCGCACGGTCGGCTCGCGCGTGAGGTTCGTGCCGACCGCCTCGACGTAGAGCCACCGCCCGTCGCGATGCTGCACGCGCCACTCGCTCGGCGCCGTGACGCCGGGACGCAGCGCCGCCTCGGTGAACATCGCCTCGCCGCGCGACGCGTCCTCGGCGTGCAGGAGCGAGGTGATCGCGCGACCCTCGATCTCTTCGGGTGTGAACCCGAACACGCGCGTGGCCGACGGGCTCACATAGGTGATGACGCCCGCTTCGTCGACGACCGCGATGACGTCCGATGAGTGCTGCACGAGCGACCGGAAGCGCGCTTCGTTCTGTCGCTTGGCGCGCTCGGACACGAGGCGCGCATTCTCGCGCACGGCCGCGATCTGGCGGGTGACGACGAGCACCGTGACGACGACCATGGTCATCGCCAGCAGCGACCACGAGGACGGGTGCGCGCGGAGCGCATCGCGCATCAACAGCGCCGCGCAC
>Ga0210393_10001569_pt1 | contig 19053 bp, 15 predicted proteins | sample IncBWC27OmetaG_FD_160068 | JGI IMG/M metagenome (GOLD analysis project Ga0210393, IMG submission 160068) | Forest soil microbial communities from Barre Woods Harvard Forest LTER site, Petersham, Massachusetts, United States - Inc-BW-C-27-O ... | reverse complement strand
CCAGAGAGCTTCGAAGCTGGTCCATTTTTATTCGGTTATGTCCGCCGACGTTGATTCCGCGAAGCATGGCAATGTAAATCGGCATAGTGTCAAGAATACAGGTACGAGTATCCAGGTACGATTATCAAGGATACGAGAGTTTGCCCAGGATGGCTGCGCGCTTCGCGCCGGTTGCCGAAGGGACGTTAGATGGACGGCGATGCCAGGTTTCATTGGCCAGAACGGCGAATGCCACTGCTTCCTTGGCCGCCGCGGGCAAGCCAAACTCGTCGGAAAATCGAAGCCGCAATCCGAGCGGCGCAAGTTCTTCGGTTAACATTTTTACCAGCGTGGAGTTTTTCGCGCCCCCTCCGGAGAGAATCATTTCCTGAAACTTTTGTTTTCTTGCGGAGTTGTCGGCAGTGTAGCGCTGGACCGCATCAGTGATCGACCTCGCAGTTAGCGCCGTGGCGGTGGCGACAATGTCTGGTTTGCGACTGCGTTCGCACCTTCTCAGAAAATCGCGGACAAAATCCCGGCCAAATTCTTCGCGACCTGCGGTCTTGGGAGGAGCTTTACGAAAAAAGTCGCGCTGCAATATTTCACGGATGACTTTGTCCAGCACCTTCCCGGAGGCGGATATTCTGCCGCCACGATCAAACGGCTGGTGGAATAGCTTGTCGGTGACGGCATCAATCACCATGTTGCCGGGGCCAGTATCAAATGCGAGCACTTTGCTGGCGGGCGCACCGGCAGGAATTGCGGTGAGGTTAGAGATGCCGCCGACGTTCTGCACGATTCTTCCGACGCGAGCATCGCGAAAGAGCAGATAGTCGAGGAACGGAACCAGCGGCGCGCCTTTGCCCCCAGCCGCCATGTCTGCCGGACGAAAATCAGAAACTACAGGCGCGTCCACTCTGGCCGCGATGATTGCAGCTTCGCCGGTTTGCCAGGTGGCTGCGAGTTTGTGTCCCAGGAAACGCTGCGCCTCGCCTTGATGATAGAGGGTCTGTCCGTGGCAGCCGACAAGATTTACTTTCACGCGAAACTGCCGTTCGGTGGCGAGAATCGCATCGGAATACAGTTCGCCGAGAAGGAAATTCAGGCGGGCCAAATCGCCTACACTGGCGCGCGAAGCGTTCATGGCTGCTAGTACTGCGGAACGAACTTTTTTCGGGTAGGAATATTCCGCGTGGCCGAGTAATTCGAACTTAGCAGGAACACGATTCGCGTGACCTGTGTCCCCGCTTGGTTCGGCATGGGCAAACTCTGCGCGCGAGCTTTGAGGGAACATTCGCACGAGGGCCACATTGATGCCGTCGGCGGACGTTCCGCTCATCACGCCAGCCACGATCAGGTTTGTCTTTGCCATGGTTTATGGGCGAAGCCGCCGCACATTCTTAGCGCGAATTGTTTCCGCGCGGACTAAAGCTTCCAGTCGCACCTGCTCGCCGAATTCCCAAAGCTTGCGCGAAAGCTTATCAAAAGTTGCGGCGGAGAACGGCGTCGCCATGCGCAGAAGCTTAGCTGACTTCTTTTTGAATGCAAGACCGCGGCGCATCGATTCGGAGACGCGCTTGGCGAACTTTGGATCACTCTCCACCGCGTGCAATAACTCTTCGTAGGCTTGCGTGATGTAATCTTCACGGTGACAAATCAAACATAGATCTCCACCGGCGCGGATGTGCTCGACGGCGGCTTTGCCTACAGGCGCCGTCGATAACACTCCACCCATTTCCAGGTCGTCTGAGACGACCAGGTTGCGGTAGCCGATCCGTTTGCGCAGGATGTCGGTGATCCAAACTTTTGAGAGCGATGCTGGAGTGCGATCGCGCGTGACCTGGGGATAGGCGGCATGCGAGATCATCACCAGTGGCAAGGAGGCGTGGAGCAGGCGATAGGGAAGCAGGTCCTCTGCCAAGAGTTTTTTCAGTGGCTTGTCGATGACTGGGAGATCGTGATGGCTGTCGAGAGTGCCTTCGCCGAGGCCGGGGAAGTGTTTGCCACACCCGAGGACTCGCGCCTCGCGCAGGCCGGCTAGAAACTCGCGAGCATAGGCAACGGTCTCGCGCGGTTTCCGGGAAACAGTTCGGGAACTCATCACGCTGCGCGAGGCTTCGAAGGCAAGATCGAGGACTGGGGCGAAGTCGACGTTGAATCCGAGGGCGCGGCAGTTTTCTCCCAGCACCTGGCCGTGCTTGCGGAAAAGTCTGCGGTTACCGGTGGCAAAGACGTCGGCGGGCGAGGGTGACGGCCCGAAGACGTCGCGAAAGCGGTCCACGCGGCCACCCTCGAGATCGACGCAGGTGAAGAGCGGAGTGGAAACGCACTTCCGGCAATCGCGCAGCAGACGACTCGTCTGCTCGGCAGTTTTTATGTTGCGCGCGAACAGGATCACTCCGGCGGGCTGCAGGCGCGTGAGCAAGGAAGTAAGGCGCGTGGTCATCTCCGTGCCGTCAAAGCCGACGATCAGGAGTTGACCGATCTCGTCCTGCGAGTTGGATTTATTTGCGCGCATTTTTTATCTCAGATTTCTTTCTTCAGTTGCGCGAGAAGGTTCAACGCCTCCAGTGGCGTGAGTCGGTTCAAGTCCACCTGGCGCAGCTTCTCCAGCACGGGCTGAGATAACGGTGTGAAGATGGTCAGTTGCGTCGGCGGAGGTGTGGCTCCCGGCGAAAGATGGCCTGTGAGCTCACGCTCGGCCGACTCGTGTTCGGCCAGCACTTCGCGGGCGCGCGTGATCACTTCGTTCGGCAAGCCCGCGAGCTTCGCCACTTCAATGCCGTAGCTGCGGTCGGCCGCACCGGGCTCGACTTTGCGCAGGAAGGCGATTCCGCCGCCGGTTTCCTTTACCGAGACATGATAATTCTTCACTCCTGAAAGTTGTTCGGCTAATTCCGTCAGCTCGAAATAGTGGGTGGCGAAAAGAGTCTTGGCGCGGACGCGCGCGTGCAGATACTCGACCGCGGCCCAGGCGATGGCGAGACCGTCGTAGGTGGATGTGCCGCGGCCCACTTCATCCAGAAGAATCAGAGAGTGCGCCGTCGCGGTGTGCAGGATGGCCGCCGTTTCCGTCATCTCCACCATGAAAGTGGAGCGGCCGCGTGCGAGATTGTCGCTGGCGCCGATGCGAGTGAAGACACGGTCGACCACGCTGAGGCGCGCCGAGCGTGCGGGAACGAACGAGCCCATCTGCGCGAGGATCACGATGAGCGCGGTCTGCCGCAAGTAAGTGGACTTGCCACCCATATTCGGTCCGGTCAGCAGCAGAACGGCGTGGCTGGATGCGTTCAGATAGAGATCGTTGGGGACGAAGCGCTCGCTGCCTCCGGCCATTTCCTGCTGTTCGATGACGGGATGGCGGCCCTCGATGATTTCCAGGTCACCAGCGGTACCATCGACGGAAGCAATGAAATTCGGTCGACAATAATTCCGCAACGCGGCGACCTGGGCGAGCGAGGCCAGCACATCGACTTCGGCAAGGGCGAGAGCAGTCTGGCGGATTCGCTTGGCCTCGGCGGCGATGGCGGTGCGCAATTCGACGAACAGGCGCCGCTCAATCTCGACGATCTTTTCCTGCGCGTCCAGAATCTTGACTTCGTATTCTTTCAGTTCGGGAGTGGTGAAGCGCTCGGCTCCGACCAGGGTTTGTTTGCGTTCATAATCCTGCGGGACGAGGTGCAGATTTGATTTTGAAACTTCGATGTAGTAGCCGAAGATGGAATTGAATTTTACTTTGAGTGAGCCGATCCCCGTGCGCCCGCGCTCGCGTTGCTCGATCTGGGCAAGCACCTGCTTGCTGTTGCGGGAGAGTTCGCGCAATTCGTCGAGATCGCGGTCGAGGCCGGACGCAATGACGCCACCGTCGGCAAAGCTTAGCGGCGGTTCGGGGACGATTGTTTTTTCGATGCGGTTGCGCAGATCGGATAATTCATCGAGCAATCCGTGCAGAGTCTTGAGCTGTTTGGCAGTAAGGTGCGACACGGCAGCTTTGATTGCCGGAATTTTTGCGAGCGAAGATGCGAGGGCCAGCACATCTCTTGGATTCGCTGTCTCCAAAGTGACGCGGCTCAAAAGGCGCTCCAGGTCGAATACACCATCGAGGGCGCGGCGCAGCTCCTCGCGTGCGATGGTTTGCTTTACGCCTGCTTCCACGGCGTCCAGGCGCGCGTTGATTTCGGCAAGATCGAGCGAGGGGCGCAGCAACCACGCCCGCAACAAGCGCTTGCCCATCGGAGTGACGGCCGCATCGATGGACCGAAACAGAGTGATGCCCGCATCAGTGCCGGCGAACAAGGGTTCAATCAGTTCGAGATTGCGCACGGTGACTGCGTCCAGCACGAGGCAGTTCTGGCGCTCGTACCATCCGATGCGGTCGACGTGATCGAGCGATCCGCGCTGGGTGGAGCGCACGTAGTGGAGGATTGCTCCTGCGGCGGCTGCAGCAGCGGTTCGTCCCGCCAAGCCAAATCCTTCGAGCGACAAAACTCCAAAGTGATTTTCCAAGAGGGGAATGGCGTGATCGGGGGCGAAGATCCAATCGTCGAGCGGAGTCTCCGTGCAGTTTGAGCCCGATGCGCGAGGCTGAGGCGATGGAGAACGTTGCCTGCTGGCATCAAACAGCGGCGCAGCCGAGCCATACAATAGTTCCTTAGGCCGGAGTTGTTCTAATTCTTCCTGAACCCGGCGCAGCGCGCCTTCGCCGGAGAATTCAGTCGCTCGAAACTCACCGGTGGAAAGATCCAACGCGGCGAAACCGACACGCTCTCCGACTTGCGCCAGTGCGGCAAGGAAATTATTTTCGTCCGAACCGAGAGCGGAATCCGCTGCCGTGCCGGGAGTCACGACACGGGTGACTTCGCGTCGCACCAGCTTCGTTCCAGTCTGTTTTCTAGCGAGCTTTGCATCTTCCATTTGCTCGCAGATGGCGACTTTGAAGCCTTTGCGAATGAGCTTGCCGATGTATCCTTCGGCGGCATGGTGCGGCACTCCGCACATGGGGACTGCGATGCCTTTTTCCTTATTGCGCGAGGTGAGCGTAATCTGCAATTCCTTGGACGCCACAATCGCGTCATCAAAGAACAGTTCGTAGAAGTCTCCCAGGCGAAAAAATAACAATGCGGTAGGATGTTCTTTTTTGACGGCGGCGTACTGCCGCATCAGCGGAGTGGAGGGCTCAGTCATGCTTTTATTCGTACTTCAGTCGGAACAGTGGGCTTGGCGCGGATTATAACAAAGGCCGATTCCCGCTTTTTGTCGTGTGCAAGGCGCGTTAGCAAATGGCAGTTGACGAGGCTTCTCCCGCAATGTTTACCTAACACATGGAACTCCGCAAAGATCCCATCACTCGTTCCTGGGTCATCACGGGAGATGACGCGAATGTGAGCGCGTCGCGTCCTGAGACGGCCTGTCGTTTCTGCCCGGACTCTCCCGAGGCCACGCAAGTCATTTCTTCTGTACCGAGTTCAGTGGGATGGTCTGCACGATCGATGGTGCATCCGGCACCGCTCTATCATATTGAAGGCGAGCCGGGGCGGCGCGGAGATGGAATTTATGATCGCATGAGTTCAGTGGGCGCACACGAAGTGCTGGTGGAGAATCCCAGGCACGATCGGCAGCTATGGAATGCCAGCGACGACGAGATTGGGCAGTTTCTACGTCTGGCGGCCGAGCGCATTTTGGATCTCAAGCGCGACCCACGGATCAAGTACGTCAGTCTGTTTAAGGATCACGGTACCGGTGCGGGGCAGGAGTTCAGCCACCCTACATCGCAGATCACCGCAACCATGTTCGTGCCGCGGCGAGTGCTCTACGAGTTGCGGGCGGGGCGCGAATATTTTGTGTCCAAAGAGCGCTGTGTTTTCTGCGACATTCTCAACCAGGAAGAGCGGCAAGCGTCGCGTGTGATTGAGGCGCGCGGGGATTATGTCGCGATTGGACCTTACGCGCCGCGGGTTCCGTACGAAACCTGGATTCTGCCGCGCAATCATGAGGCCTCCTTCGAGCGCACCGGCTTGTCGAAGCCGGGACTGAGAGTAAACCTGGCGGCACTTCTGCGGCGCACGTTGCAGCGGGTTCGCGCGCTCACCGAAGGCTTTCATCTAGTGTTGCATACGTCACCAAATAGCCTGCATCCTTCGAAGACCCTTGGGTACTGGAAGACGATTGATGAAGATTATCACTGGCACATTGAGATCATGCCGATACTCGCCAACAAGGCCCGCTCTTACACCTTTAAGGAGGTTTATTACTCCCCGGTAAGTTCCGAAACTTCCGTGAAGCAGCTGCGGGAGGCGAAGATTGATGGTTAACAGGGTGGCGGCTGATCCGAAATTCAGACACTAGCGAAAAATTAGGGTCTTGACTAACCGGCACGAGTAAGACAACACCATACCGACGCGAGACAAAGCGTCGCCTTTGCCAATCGGGAGGCCGGCGCGCTTAAGGAGCGCAGAACGGCCCTTGAGAAAGACTCTGACTGGACCTGCCGCTCATCATTGATGGGCTCGCAAAAACGATGGGCTCGCAAAACAGAAAAAACGGACTGATATAAACCTACCTCCAAATGTCCACGCGCCAATACACGCTCAGCGATGCCTGAAAGTGATGTATCCGTTTGACCACCAAGATCGCTCGGGTATTAATTGAACGCCTCATTAAAATATTAAGAGTGAGGCAAGAAGGGCGGTCTGTCCGTACGCCCGGCCCGGCTTCAGCTGCTAGTGCGATCTTGATTATCGGGGTTCTAAAATGGATTTCGATGAAAATGGGCCCGCTGGACGCAGCGGACTCTTCGATCGTTACAGGATGGTTACAGGAAGATAAAAATCCGCCAAAAGTCCGCTGCGGATTTCAGCTGAATCCTATGCCTAAACCGCCAGAATGGGCCTCACAGGGACCGCATAGAACCTCACGCATTACCGCATCTAATTTATTGTAACTAAAAGAAAATGGGAGACTTGATTTTCCTGAGATAGGGGCTCGGAGTCCGCCAACCACCCCCGGTAGAAACAACAGGCAAATGGATTGCACCCAGTTTCGAGCACGACAGTGCGCGACCGGTGAACGGGTACGCTGCACCGCAATTACGCACTCCTGTAGTTTCTTCAATCTAACGGAAACTAAGAACGGAGAATCGCGGGCCCTGCTCCGGTCATAGCGTTCGAGTTCCGCCGCTTTCGCTCCAGCTTCGACCCGGCGTAGGTCTGCTCTCTGTATGCTCCTGTTCCCGGCGAACCTGCCTCAAGCCTTTGCGTTACCCTACGCTCCGCGGCATATAGTCAAGGCCGTATGATATTTTGCCGACCGGAGGCTACCCTTGCGACGTCTCGTCTGTCTCCCCTTGTTTCTTGCCGCTGCTTTTTGTCAAACGTCTACAAAACCGGCCGCCACACCTGCAAGCCGGAAACCGGCAATCCTCTGGCAAAAACTGGAATCCACGATTCACGATGTCGATCATCATCTCGACGGCGTGATGGGCGTGGCCATTGAGGATCTCAGCACCGGCGAGCAGTCTTTTCTGCGGGAAGATGAAGTCTTCGCTCAAGCCAGCTCTATCAAGATCGCTGTCCTCGCCGATCTGTATCTCCAGGCGCAGCAAGGGAAGCTTAAGCTGGCCGACCTGTACACCGTGCAGAGCTCCGATCTCGTCGCTGACAGCGACATTATGGGCGGGCTCACGCCGGGAGTCACCCGGGTTACGTTGCGCGACCTCGCGACCATGATGGTGGCGGTTAGCGACAATTCCGCGGCGAACGTATTGATTGACCGCATCGGCATGGAGAACGTAAATGCCATGCTCGATTCGATGGGACTGGCACACACTCGGCTACGGCGCAAGATGATGGATCTGGAAGCCGCCAAGCAGGGCCGCGAGAATATTTCGACGCCACGCGAAATGATGATGCTGCTCGGAAGCATTTCCCGCGGGAAGTTACTGAACAAAGAATCCACCGCCGAGTTCTTTAGAGTTTTGAGTACGAATAAAGATTCCTGGATTCCCCACGACCTCCCCGCCGATGTAAAGATCGCCAACAAGCCGGGCTCGCTCGAAGGCGTGCGCAATGACTCGGGGATTGTGTTTGTCGAAGGACGTCCCTACGTGATTTGTGTGATGACGGCATTTCTGGAGAATGAGCGCGATGGGGAAGAGGCCATCAGCAAGGTTTCCCTGGCTGCATGGAAAATGTTCGATCGCCTGAGCCGCGCTTCCGAGTATGGTCGAGTTGTGTCGCCCGGCAATGGGAGCCGGTAAGGCGCTCACTGTCTCCGCCCCGGCCACCATTTGTCTTGTCCTGAGTTCCACCGGCGGGGAAGATGCCAGGCTACGAAAGGCTACGGTCTGCCTCCGGCGCGACGCAATAATCGGCTGACTTCCGTGTTGTTGCGAGCCATGGCCCAGGTCAAAGCGGTGTAGCCGTTGCGGCTGCGCAGATTTACGTTTGCACCGGAAGCCAGAAGTGCTTTCACGACTTCGGGGTTTGTCTTGGGATTTTGGCAAGCCAGGATCAGAGCTGACTGTCCCCCCTGGTCCAGCGAGTTCACGCTAGCGCTCGTTGCCCCAGTCAGCAGCAGCTTTACAGTTGGCAGGTCCCCTTGGACTGCGGCCCGCATCAAGGTAGTTTGGTCGGGATCTTCGAGGGTTTCGCCTCCGCTTCCCAGGGCGACGGGCCAGGCTATAGGAATAATTCTGGCCACTCTAACGTTGACGTCACCATTCATTTTTGGCCAGTCGTTCAGCTTGAAATAGGCTCGTAACAGGGGCTGAAGCTGTATTTCAACCATCCACAGGAGTGCCGAATTCTCCATTGGTCGCCAGGCTCCTGCGGCTTTGTCCCAGGTCTGCAGGCGAAAAACCGTGAAACCGTCGGCTGTGTTCCACTCGAAGTGCGAGTCCAGATCACGAATGAACCCGGAGGGGCTTACCCAAACCAAAGCGCAGCACACGATCAGGGCAGCCACAACGTACGGCCAGGATCGGCGGCCGGCGAATCGAGATACGATTACTGCCAGCGATCCTAGCAAGGCCAATGCCCCGGTTAAGAGGCCCGCGCCCGTAAGCATTTCAGCGGCGGCATTCCACCAATGGACCCGCCAGTCCAGAAGACCGGCTTCGTCAAAATGCCAGAACGGATTGAGATAAAGAAGAGTCAGACCGCCGGCAAACAGCACGACCCCAACTTCCAGACCAGTGATGGCCCAACTCGCACGGCGATGGTGGCTGGCGGTTGGACTCAGGCTCGTTGATTTGGGCATCAATGTTTACCAGATCTGTTTCTACGGACAGAAGAGTATAGACATTGCTGCCGAAGACAGAAACAGAATTGAGTGAGGGGGACTTGCAGGTGACACCCTACTGATTGTGCTCAGCCTTACTGGCATGAGGGAGGTGACTACGCCCGCTTAAGAGCTTGCCCCGCATTTCGGAAAAACAAGAAGACCGGCTGTCGCTCCAGCCGGGTTAGTTTCCGTATGCGCGTGATCCGGGCACACTCGCCAGAATGACCTGCAGGTCGGGGTTTTGCGAGTCTCCGTTGATGAACGGCGTGCCGCGTGCGCACTCCCCGTGGCTTCGGGTGAGGCCCTGATTATGCTGACTGTCGTCCGTCGAGACACCTAAAAGCTTACCGCGTCCGCTCTTCAATCTTGACCAGCCCACTTGGTCTGCAGACTCGGCGGCCGCATTAACGTCTGCATGACCACGCAATACTGTTCTGTTTTCTCTTGCAATGCGCGCAGTTGTTCCGGTGATGCCTTAGGCGCAGCAACATCAAAATGAAGATGAATACTTTCAAAGCCTACCGGGACGTCTTTCGATATGCCGAGGGTACCGCGGAGATCCAAGTCTCCCTCCACCGCGACCTCAATGCGTTCAGTCGGTATGCCCATAGCGGCTGCCACCATCTGGCAGGTAATCTGCGCACAAGCCGCCAATGCCCCAAGCAAAAGGTCACCGGAGCAAGCGCCCGCACCAGCACCTCCGACTCCCTTGTGGGCCTCGGCCTTGTAGATGGCACGTCCGATGTCGATGGAGCATGCCACCGGTCCATCTGTCTGTCCACCCTTCGCCCGAATTGTGATTCTGGAGGAATTTGGGTCACTGCGATATTGGTCTTTCAACGGCTTCTGAAGGGATCGAATATCCATGGCAACCTCTTTCATAATGCTCCTGGCATTTTCGCTAACCGAGGCAGCTTCGGCCAGTGTCTTGAAGTTGCTCCATCTGCATGCTAGCATCTCTGCACCTCAGAGGGAGGCTCATGCCAAAGTTCGTCATCGAACGGGAAATCCCGGGGGCTGGCAATCTAACCGACGCCCAATTGCGGGAAGTCTCCCAAAAGTCGGTCAACGTTTTGAAAGGAATGGGTCCCGAGATCCAGTGGCTCCATAGCTATGTTACCGGCGACAAGGTGTACTGCGTCTACCTCGCCTCCGACGAGGCAATCATCCATGAACACGCCAAGCGCGTAGGCCTTCCTGCCAATCGCATCTCCGCCGTTCGCCGACTTCTCGATCCCTCAAGTGCGGAGTAAGCACTGGCGGAATCCTCCGGCGGCCTTAGGATTTCCTTCGCCACAAGCGCGGCCGTTCAGGGCATCGTGGGCTAAGACGGGGGCGAGCGATCGTCTGGCATCAGCACCTCTTCAATAGCTCTCTCGGCTGGCAAAGCCCAACCTTCCAACCAGGCCGTCGCGCCTACCTTGTTGGTCAATGCCTGGCGAGCTGCGTGCAGACTCGTTTCCAGTTTCGCCTGTTCGGCAGGGGTGAGCGGAGCGCCGATATTTTGGCGCAGCGCAGCGGCCGCGCCCGCCAGTCGCAGGGAACGCTCGGCTTCGAGTTGAGCGGCCGCTAAGCACGCGAAGTATTCCAGCAGGCGGGCAATTCCACGTCTGTGATCCAGTTCCTGGAAAACTTTTATGCTTTCCCGGTACAGGGAGCGCGCTGTAGAATAATCTCGATTTTCCCCCGCCAAGCTACCCAGATCGGCGAGCGTGCCAGCAATTCCCCAACGGTCATCGACTTCCCGAAAGATTGCCAGGCCCTGTTCGTACAATGTCCGCGCTGCAGCCGAGTCGCCCTGATCGTGTGCGACATCCCCTTGGTAGTTTAGCGACCAAGCGACGCCCGTCCGATCTCCTAGTCCCCGGAAGATCGAATGGCACTCCACGTATAGCGCGCGCGCGCGGCCATATTCTCTCTGTAATTTGACGACATTGGCCAAGTTACTGAGAGCACGGGCTACGGCCTTCTGGTCGCCCAATTCTCTCCACAGCCCAAGACTCGCTTCGAACAAGATTTGCGCAACTCCGACGTCACCGCGGTCGCGAGCAAAGACCGCCAACGCATTTAGAGAGACGGCGACACCCGTTTTGTCGCCGAGCGCTTGCGCGATGTCTTGACTCTCGTTGATAAGTGCAGCTGCTGAGGCGTAATCCCCCTGTTCCCCGGCGAGCACACCAGCTGCAAAAAGGGCGCGCATGCGCAGCTTCGTGGCAGCTGCCGCTTCTGTCAACCTCAGCAGCCTGTCCAATCTGTCCCGGCCTTCGGCTAGATACTCGCGAACCTCCCAAAAACGAAACAGAGACGTGCCAAGACGCAACCCCCACTCCGCATTTCCGGTTTCAGTCAGCCACTCCAGGGCCGCGCGAAAATTGTCATTTTCGAGCCCCAACCGTTCCAGCCATCCCGCCCCTTCCGCTTCGCTCGACTCCGTGGCTTCTTCTGCCAGCACCAAGTAGTAAGCGGCGTGGGCGCGCTTCGTCAAGGCTGCCTCTCCACTTACTTCCAGCTTTTCGAGAGCGTACTCGCGAAGTGTTTCCAGCATCACGAACCGCGATTCACTCTTCCCTTGCTCGACTTGCTGCACCAGGCTTTTGTCCACCATGGATGCCATGCCATCGAGCAGGTCCAGATCGAGCTCGCCCTGGGTGTCGCATACGGCTTCCACGCTTTCCAGATTGCACCCGCCCACAAACACCGATAATCGTCGGAAAAGCTTCTGTTCGGCAGCGCTCAGCAGGTCGTATCCCCAATCGATGGCCGAGCGAAGCGTCTGCTGCCGCTGTGGCAGATCCCGTGAGCCCCCCGTTAATAGCTGCAACCGGCTCGCAAGGCGCGTCAACATGGAAGACGGCGAAAGAACTTTGACACGGGCGGCAGCCAGCTCGATCGCCAGAGGCAGACCGTCCAATCGAGCGCAAATCTCGGCAACGGCAGAAGCGTTTTCTCGATTAAGTTCAAAATCTGGCCTGGCAGCGGCGGCGCGTTGCACGAACAGCGCGACCGCCGGGCACTGCGACAGGACCTCCACCGAAGGCATGGACCGTGAATCCGGCAGGGTTAGCGGTGGCAGTGGAAATTCATGTTCTCCGTACAGGTGCAACGGCGCGCGACTCGTTACTAGAATCTTGAGATCGGGCCCGGCGGCTAAGATCTCTGCCACAGTAGGTACGGCTTGAACCAGGTGCTCAAAATTGTCCAGCAGCAGCAGCACCGGTGCGCGCAATGAATCTTGTAAATTCCTCTTGAGCATTTCGAGCGGGGACTGCCCTCCCGCCTCCCTGATCCCTAATGCCTCCGCGATCACGGAAGCCACCAAGTCCGGGTCGCTTAGCGCAGCGAGTGGAACAAAGTGAGTACCCCCGGGAAAGTGTTCGACAAGACCACTGGCAACTTGCGCCGCGAGCCGCGTTTTGCCGATCCCGCCTGGGCCTGTGACCGTCACCAGGCGCACTCCCCGACGCAGCAGGAGTTCTTTGGCGGCGGCTACTTCTTTCTCCCGCCCCACAAAACCAGTCTGCTGCACCGGAAGATTGGTCGGGCGGGTTTCCGCCTGCTTAGTTGGATTCTCTGAGAACCGATCGCGTATGGCCGCGAGATCCCTAGCGAGATCTCGCGTAGAGACGTAGCGCCTGTCGGGCTCCTTCGCCAGGCATCTTTCGATAACCCAACACAACGGAGCAGGAGCGTCGCGGTTTTGCCTTGCGATCGGTTCGGCCGGCTCACGGAGAACGGCCACAAGTGTCTCCGCTGCCGTGCTTCTCTGAAAGGCACGCTTTCCGGTTACCATCTCGTAGAGCACCAGGCCGAGCGAGAACTGGTCTGAGCGAAAATCCAGCCCACCTCCGCTGACCTGCTCGGGCGACATGTATCCCACCGTCCCCAGAACCAGACCTGCTGGAGTGTGCGAGGTGGACAAGTTGAATATATCCGACCGGCCTCCGCCGGATGATGCGAGCTTGGCGAGGCCGAAGTCGAGAATTTTGACGAAGCCGTCGTGCGAGACCATCAGATTCTCGGGCTTCAGATCTCGGTGAGTGATGCCCGCTTCATGAGCTTTGGTCAGCCCTTCAGCAATCTGGGTCGCGATTTCAATTGCCTTTCGCATCGGCAGCAAACTGGAGCCGAGTAGCTCGCGCAGTGTCTTGCCCTCCACTAGTTCCATCGCGATGTAGTGACAGGAACGGACTTGTCCAAGTTCGTAGATGGTAACTATATTGGGGTGGTTGAGGGCAGATGCGGAGCGTGCTTCTCGCTCGAAGCGGTGCAACCGCTCATGGTCTGCGGAGAACGCGGCGGGTAGAAGCTTGATCGCAACAATGCGTTCCAGGCGTAGGTCTCGCGCCCGATATACCTGGCCCATCCCGCCGCTACCCAGCAACTCGATAAGCTCATACGGTCCGAGCTTCGTACCAGAAGAAAGGACGGGCGGCGGGGTCAACTGTAGAACTTCCGACGCGTCTGCACCCAGGAATGAGCTTCCGGCCTCGTCGTGAGAAGCGATCAAGGACTCCAGTTCGCGGCGCAGATCGGTATCCGCCCCACACGCTGCGCCAAGGTAGGCTTCCCGCTCCTGTGACGCCAGACACAGAGCTTGCTCCAGAATTTCTTTGGTCCGTTCCCATCGTTCCGAACTCATGTTCGGGAGCTCCGGGATATCTCCCTATGCAGCCAGGCTCGGGCCGTAGTCCAGTCGCGTTGCACAGTCGCGGTCGCGATCCCCATCACCTCGGAGGTTTCCTCCAATGAAAGGCCGGCAAAAAAACGCAACTCCACTACACGGCTCTGCCGCGGATCGACCTCAGCAAGGGCTTTGAGGGCATCATCGAGCGCGACCACATCGACGCTTTTGCGCTGGGGTAAACCTACAGCATCGTCTAGTGCGAGCATGCAGACGCCGCTGCCACGTTTGGAGGCTCGATGGCGGCGAGCGTAGTCCACCAGGATCTGGCGCATGAGTTGCGCTGCGATGGCGAAGAAATGCGTGCGGCTCTCCCACTTCGGCAGATTCTGGCCGATTAGCCGAAGATAAGCCTCATTCACTAGCGCCGTGCTCTGCAGAGTGTGGTGAGGACGTTCATTCCTCAGGTGGTGGTGGGCCAGACGGCGCAGTTCCTCGTAAACCAAGGGCAGCAACGCGTCTGAGGCGCTGCGTTCGCCAGCGCGCCAGCCCTGCAACAGTTTTGTAACCTGACTCGGATCCTCATGCGCCACCAGATTCGCCCCGAGCGCGCAGGGAGCGCTGGCTGTGTAGCCTATCCCTTCCCGTTTCGCCTGTCAACGCTGAGGTGAACCTGCATTCTGAAAAATGATTCCCCTTCAATGATCAAATCCGCCGGCGTTTTCCGCCGTTACATACAGGGGGATTATGAAACTCGATACCAGAAGCAAGTCGAGATGATTTCCCCAAAGAGAATCACGACGTTACGAAAGAGAAACACTAACCCACGCGGAGGATCACATGAAACTCAAACACAGCTCAAAGTCAGAAGGCTCTCTATCAACCACAACACCCTTGTCCGTCAATGTAACCAGAAAGGATCAAATGAAAATCAAGACGAAGTTCGGTTTGCTCGCTGGCTGTTTAATATTTGCCGGTGCGACGTATTCGATGGCGCAAGGAAATTCAACCCACAACTCCGAGAATGGGCAGGCAATGCAGGAACATGCCTCTTCAGCTACGCTGGTGCAACTGGTTCGCAAAGGAACGAGGCAGTACATCGACGTCAACAACGCCACTGCGGCTGGGTACGGACCATTTCTAGGTTGCGTCGCCGGTACCGACCACGGGGCGATGGGCGTGCACTACGTCAACGGCACGCTGCTCGGCAATCTCACTCTCGACGCCTCGCAACCGCAGGCCCTCATCTACGAGCCTTTCAATGGCAGGATGACTCTCGTAGGCGTCGAGTTCATCCTGGACTCGGCGAGCTGGCTCGCTGCCAATAACAACACTCCTCCGGTGCTCGACGGGCAGGTCTTCAATTTCGTGGGTGCCCCCAATCGCTTCAACATTCCTGCATTCTTCGAGCTCCACGTCTGGGCTTGGCGCGATAACCCGCAAGGCGCGTTCGTGGACTGGAACAACCACGTGAGCTGCGCAGGTCAATAGATCGATGAGATGCGCGGCGTGACCTCCCCGGTCTTTTGTACTTGGACATTTGGGTAGCCTTCGCTGGGGTGTGGGTATGTGGGAAACGCGTAAGCTTTTTCCGCATCTCCATTCCCCGGTCCGCTTGGGCGAGATGGCTTGTTGTGTCGGTGGCCTGGAGCCCCGGCCATCCTTAGGATGCGCCTGGATGTCGAAGTAAAACCATACAGAGCACTCGGAGGGCGGACCCATCTTTGGACTGTTGTGAATAGTTGTGAATATAACTGACGCCTGTGATCAGATACTAAAATTCTTCGCCACTAAAACTAAGACACGAGGTATTACCATGCCGAAGTTTGTTATCGAAAGAGAAATTTCAGAAGAGGGCAGGCTTTCGTCGGGACAACTCCAGGCAATATCGCAGAAGTCGTGCGGAGTTCTGCGAGAGATGGGTGCTCAGATTCAGTGGGTTCTGAGCTACGTCACGGACGACAAAATCTACTGCATATACGTTGCCCCCGATGAAAACGCGGTACGTAAGCATGCCCAGCTGGGCGGTTTTCCGGCCAACCGAATCTCCCGAATTCGGTCGGTGATCGATCCGACAACCGCAGAGTAGCCGCAAAAGTTCAGTGGTATCGACACGAACCCTGACAGACCTTCGACTTCTCCGCCGACGCCCAGCACGCTGCTTTCAGCGAGGCGAAGTTGGAAAGTTGGAGATGCTTGGCGAGTTTGTATCCGGATAATCGGCAAACGAGATCATTCCACTTCCTCTCGTTTGCCCGTTGTCCGGGCACCATCGTAACGGGACCAACGGCAAGGCGGGAAGGTGGATCATGGCTTGCGCGAGTTGTCGGCGCAGGGGGTATTCTCGATCGCCTGCGGCTAACCCGGGACGCCAATGATTCCGCCCGCTTGGCTGGGATCCCATTCATAAGCTGCAATTGGATCGGGATCCGGTCGAAGGTCGCGACCTGGCCTCCCAAAACCGACGCTGTTGCGTTTCGGAAATGGAGTAGGAGTTAAAGAACTCAATCGAACGGGCGAAGCCTTGGCGGTCAGCGTAATCCGGCGTCACCGCAAGCGATGGCGGCGCCGCGCTTTGCACTCGCGCTGATCCGGCGTGCAAGCAGAATCCGCTTTTACTCGCGGGAGATTCGCAGGCAACTCCTGGCGGCCTGGATGCTTGCGGAATTTCTTGGTCGAGCGATGCACTTGCGCGTGCTCGCTCTCCGCCTGCTCGATCATTTCACCGACGATAGGCTCAAGCTCGAACCATTGCATTGCGCCTGTGGAAGTTTTTTCCGCCTGCTCCATACTTCTCGGTCCGCAGCAGCCGCAGTCGCTGTTCCAGCGCACGAATCCGCAGCTCCGCCTACTGTAGCTCGTTTCTTAAGTTGTGCGATGAGTTCCAGATGGGCTGGTGCGGAAGAAATGGGAGGCCCACTCACAATGGGCGACTGATTTACCAGAAGCCGCGTGGGCGCTTGTTCCCCGCGGATCCGCGTGGCCTATTCAGTGTGCTCACCACGCTTCCTCTGACGACAAACTTCCCGAGACCGTTCATAATGTCGGAATGACGGTCCGCCGGCTTAAGACCTATGCGGGCGCTCAGGGATACGTCTACCAGTATTATTTCGTCGGCCAACGAGCCGCGCTGGCCGATGATCCTGAAGCGCCAGCTACGGAATTCGTCTTCGACGTCACCTCCGACCGCAAGCTGACTTATGCGGTAAGCGTCTTCCTGCCGGAGAAGGCGGTCGCAGCCTGGGCTGCTAGACATGGGCGCAGGCTGACGGAAGCAGAACAGTACGCGGCGGCCAAACTGCGACTATTCGGCGCCTTCGATGAACTGGAGGATGTAAAGACGGATGGTCGCCGACTGACAATCGACGTGCCGGCGTTGGAAGAAGCGCTCGCGAGTCTGGGAGTCGACTGAGCCGATTGCGATGCAGATCGCATCTACTCGTTACCGTGGCGTTTCCGCGCCTTCATTTCACATGCAGAATATAATGCGTAGAAAGAGATTGAGTTCCTAAGCGGATGGTGCAAGACGTACAGCTGATTCCGACTTGCATTAAACTCAGTGGACTCTGATGTTTACCTAGCTTATGGCACTGCTTTGGTTGCGCTTTGCGCTGGCTTGTTATTTCGTCGGGCTGATCTATGCGTTCTTTGCGCTCACCCGTACCAGCGACCTTTTCAGCCGCATTGCGCTGCACGCCGCCAGCCTGGGGATGGTCTTTCATTTTGTATCGCTGGTCGAGCTGTTTCTCTCGGGCCATATGGTTTGGGCCTCTATGCACAACGGAGAGTCTCTGCTGGCGTTCTTTTCGATGACGTTTTTCATGATCATCTATGCGACTTACCAGACCACCTCGCCCGGCGTGGTCGTCTTTCCGATCGTGTTCTTTCTAACCTTCGTGGCCGCGGTGGACGAGCAACCCGTGTTGCTCACCTCATTCGTGCAGCATAAGGGATGGCTGGTGGCGCACATCATCCTGATTTTTACCGGCTACGCCGCGCTAGTATTGAGCTTCGGAGCGAGCCTCCTCTACCTGCTGCAAGAAAGGCGGCTGAAGGCCAAGAAGCCCAGCAGCCTGATTTCTTACTTGCCGGCGCTGGAAGTAATTGACCAGATCGGCTACCGATCCCTGCTACTGGGCTTTCCGTTCATGACGCTCGGCCTCATCACTGGTTCGATCGTAGCCATGTCGACCTATGGGCACATCGACTTTGCGGATCCGAAGATTCTGCTGTCGATGTTGATGTGGGCGGTTTACATGATCATGGTCTTTACGCGCTGGAATTCAGGATGGCGCGGACGGCGCGCGGCCGTTCTGGCGACTTGTGCTTTCGCTACCGCGATCGTGGCCTGGGCCGCCAACTATTTCTCGACCATCCACAGGTTTACCGCGTCATGAAATATCAGCTCATCGGCGTGAATCACAACAGCGCACCGCTCGAAGTGCGAGAGCAGTTGGCGATCCCCGAGTCGCGCCTGGCTGATTGTTGCCGCCATCTCACCGCCCATCCTGGAATTGAAGAGGGCATGATTATTTCCACCTGCAACCGAGTGGAAATGATCACGCACACCAGCAACGGCTCGGCCGACCTGCGCGGATTCCTGCACGATCACTTTCACTTAACTGCGGAAGATTTAGACGCTCATTTGTACGAGTATCGAGAAAAGGACGCTGTGCGGCATGTCTTCCGTGTGGCTTCGAGTCTGGATTCGATGGTGGTCGGCGAAGCCCAGATTCTCGGCCAGGTGAAAGAGGCTTACGCCACCGCTCGTGCGGTTGGCTCGGTTCGCGGTCAGTTGGATCGCCTCCTTACCCGCGCTTTTGCGGTGGCCAAGCGTGTGCGGAGCGAAACCGCGGTGGGGTCGTCCTCGGTTTCGATCGCTTCGGTTGCGGTGGAGCTGGCGAAGAAAATTTTCGGTACGCTGCAGGGCAAGAATGTTTTTATCGTCGGCGCCGGGAAGATGAGCGAACTTGCTGCCCGGCATCTGCTCGCCCACGGCTGCGCTTCAATCTTCGTTGCCAACCGTACTTACGATCGCGCCATCAGCCTCGCGGAGAAGTTCAATGGCCAGGCCATTAAGTTTGACGATCTGTACGACTCCTGTGACCGTGCCGACATCGTCATCACTTCGACTGGCGCGCCCCACGCCATTTTCCGCCGTGAGCACGGCGAAC
>Ga0210393_10001567_pt1 | contig 19070 bp, 13 predicted proteins | sample IncBWC27OmetaG_FD_160068 | JGI IMG/M metagenome (GOLD analysis project Ga0210393, IMG submission 160068) | Forest soil microbial communities from Barre Woods Harvard Forest LTER site, Petersham, Massachusetts, United States - Inc-BW-C-27-O ... | reverse complement strand
CGGAGGCTCGCGATTGGTCCACCAGGAAATATACTTCCTGCTTCTGCTCCCACTGGAAGAGACGCGTGACCGGGGCGCCTCGACGCGCCGTGGACTTCCACGCAATCTCGGAGTACGTATCTCCAGCCTGATATTCGCGCAGCCGCTCAAAATCCCGCCCGTGGCCGGTCCACGGTGTCTGCCGCGACGCCACAAGAGCGCGGTAAACAGGGCTGCGCAGAATTTCCCGCCGCCCGGACCGCAAATCCGCTTCGATTCGCAACTGCTCCGGCGAATCGAACCATTGCCGCAATCGCCAGATTCCGAAGCGTGAACACCGCTCGATGCCAACGCGCGGCCCGGGCCACAGCCCGCGGCGTAGCAACGCAATCTCGGGCGTCCATGGCCAGATCTGAATATGCGGGGTGCTTGCCGAGGTTGATCCCTCTGTGGTCGGCCCCGGCTTCTCAAGCATAAGGTTTTGAGGTTCGCGGTTAACCTGAATCGCTGTTTCGCTCTCCGGTGTTGCAGGCATGATCGCCACGCGTACTCTGCCGCTCTGTACTTGCCGGCCGGAGCCCGTGAGCGCGAGCGGGACCAAGATGGTCTGCCCCTCGCGTCCACGAAGGCCTTTCTCCGGCGATAACAGAATTGGGGCGCATTCTTTGCGGGCGAGCCACAGCGTGAGCGCGTCGTAACCCACCAGCAGCGCCGCAGTCGCGACGATCAGATCGAACACGAACCATCCACGCGCGATCCACGGCGCAATACACGCCCCGGCACCCAGTAGTCCTATCATCCAAATGAGCGATCCCGTTGGGCTGAATAATTTTCCCGCCGGTTGAAGTACGATCTGTTGAGCGGGCTTGCCCCGAGATTTCAGGTTGCTACCTTGCGGCGCCGCCGTGCTTTGGACCTCGACGGCGATAGCCACGCCTCGCGCTCCGGCGCCCGCTGAATCCTTATCTCCAACCGTTACCATATCGCCTGCTTCCATGCTGTCGCCTGACACCTTTATGACGCATAGTATCTACCGGGGCACTTCGACCGCCTCCAGCACCGCTTTGATTACTTCGCGGATCTCGACGCCTTCCATTTCGAACTCCGGTCGCAGAAGCACGCGGTGCTCGAGCACGGGAGCAGCCAGTGTCTTTACGTCCTCGGGTAGCACGAAATCGCGTTCATCGAGCGCTGCGAGCGCCCGCGATGCCGACAGTAGCGCAAGCGTCGCCCGCGGCCCGGCGCCGACCCAGATCGCCGCGTGCTGCCGGGTCTGTCGCGCCACGCTCACGATGTAGCTGCTTATCGCATCGCTGACGCGCACTCGCGCGGTGGCCTCGCGTAACTGTTGGAGTTCGCCCGGCTGCAAAACCGGAACACGCAGTTCCTCCGCTAGTCGCCGCTCAGGCGTTTCGCCCGCTGCCACCAGCCTTGCCAGTTCGTTTTCGTCCTGCACCGCCGGGTACCCCATGCGGATTTTTATCAGGAAGCGATCCTTCTGCGCCTCAGGGAGCGGGTACGTGCCCTGATGCTCGATCGGGTTTTGCGTCGCAAAGACGACGAAGACAGGAGGCAGCTCGCAGGTCTCGCGATCGATGGTCACTTGGCGCTCCTGCATGGCTTCCAGCAGCGCCGATTGCGTTTTCGCCGGTGCACGATTGATTTCGTCTGCCAGCAGGAAATTCGTGAAGATTGGACCGCGTACCAGCCGGAATTCCTGCGTCCTCAGGTCGAAGATGCTTGTCCCGGTGATATCTGCGGGCATCAGGTCCGGCGTGAACTGAATGCGTTGAAATTCGCCGGCGACCGCCCGCGCCAGGGCTTTCACCAGCAGCGTTTTCCCAACCCCCGGAACGCCTTCAACCAGCGCGTGTCCGCCGGCGAGCAGCGTCACCAGTGCGAGATCTATAGCTTCGCTTTGCCCAACAATCACGCGGCCCAGTGCTTCACGAACACGCCGCGCCCCGCTGGTGATTAACGCGGACGCTGCGGGCAATTGCGCTTCCGCGCTCGCGGATCGTGTCTGCCCGTCCGAACCCACTACTGGTTCCTCGTTCATGCGATTCGAGCCTCCTCGGGAATCTGTTTAGGTGCAGCGGTGGAACTGTCAGGCGGACTGCTGCCCGCATTAATTAGACCTTTTGCGGATGCACGGCGCTCGGCGATCAACCGGCTCAGTCCCTTGTAACCCGCTAGAGCAGGCTGTGCAAGCGCAGCGCGCAGCCGCGGCCCCCAACCTGGATCCGCGGAAATGGCCTGCGCATCCTGTGGCGACCGGTGGCGGTATTGTTCCCAGCATTCCGCCGCTACGTGGTCGGTCGGAATGCTACGTTGAAGAAGGTGCCGGGCGGCCACTCCGGCGCTTTCCCCATGGCGCACTATTTGCGCATTCTGGTCCCGCTTCGGGCGTCGTACCAGATCGCCGCTCATGCTCCAGAGCAGAGCCAGCAAGGCCGCCCAGAAAAGCACCAGCGCTGCCTGCAGCCGGTATCGCTGCACCAGCCAGAGTACGCCTTGTTCCTGATGCAGTCCGTGCAACGTCTCATCTACCCAAATCACCGGCCGTCCTCCCGTCAGAAACTCCAGCAGCACGGGATTAGGGTGTGTCTTGATCGTTTCGTTCAAAAGGAACCATTCGTGGCTCGCGGCGATTAGCTCGCCAGTTCCGGCTGGCCGCATCGCCATATAAACGTTTCCGGATGTATCCGACTTGGCCTCGGCATTCGGCGGTCCCGCATAGAGAGTGGTCCAGTGCTTGTCTGTATTGAGCGACGGAGCTTTCTCCCCGAGATACATCATCTCGCTGCCCGCCGGCATTTCGTGGAGATCGGGAGAGATCCATGTTGGACCGGATTCTTTTGGAGTTTTGTTCCACCGGTTCTCGACTTCCCAGCCTTGCGACTCCGACTTTAGTTTCCAAGCGGGCTGGATCAGCACGACGCGCCCGCCACGCGCGAGAAATTCTTCCAGGCGTCCCCTGAACTTACCAGCGTTTCGAGGTTTTCCTTTCCAGTTTTCCCAATCGTTATTGGGGTAGCCTCCAATAAAGAACGCTGTTGTGCTCCCCGCGTTCTGGTCGGAGAGTGTGTCCTCATCCTGGCTACGCTTCACCTGATACCCGGCGCGCGCATACGAATCGAATAACAGGCTGGTGCCGTAAGGGTCCTCGCGTAAGCTGGAGCCCATATCGCTTGTGGTCGACTGACTCTGATGCGCCACGAGCAGTAGGAACGCGAATATCGCTGCGAAGATCCCTCCAGCCAGCAGGGGGCCTCGCCAGTTCAGCGCCTTGCCTCCGTGTGACCCGCTATCAGACATGGTTAAGCAACTCCCGCTGATCTTGGCGGTAGGCGGCGACCGCCTCTCGCGTCGGAACATGAGACCCATACCAGACGCGGTCGAACTGCCGCAGGCTGCCGCGCAATCTTTCCGGTATTTCGATGCGCCGCTCCAGCGCCGCTTGCGGACGCCGCCGCCACCGGCGAGTAAACTCATTCAGGTATTCGCGATTCGTGCTGTCGCGGCGAATGGTCAGCCATTCGCGCTGCGCTAGCCCGGAAAGCAGGCCCAGGTACACTGAGCGCAACGCCAGCCGGAATTCGCCTTCCCCTTCCAGCCGGTCCGCTAGTGCGAACCATTCGTCCTCGGAACGCTCACTCGCCACCGCGCTATCACCCAGATCGGGAAGTGGCGCTATTGTCATGGGAATGGAAATCTGCTCTCCACCCTCGCGCCGCCTCCTCAGCAAAAAGAGCACTACTCCCGTTCCGATCGTCAAAATTGCAATCAACGTTATCCATAGCCGAACGTCCTTCAGCTTCCACCCGCCCCCTTTTCCATTTCCGGGCGAGAGATTCAGCCCCCGCGGCCATAGTTTGCGAAAAAAATTCACCAACGCTTTCCATGCGCGCTCGGTCCGCTTCTGGATCTTATCCAGCAGTTTGTCAAACCAGGTAGGTGGGCTCGGGTGCTCAGCGTCATGCCAGCGGTAAATCGCCCGCCGCGATTCTTGGTCCAGGGCGCGCTGCAACTTTTGAATCTGTGCCTCGCGCGGGGTGTAGGCGGTCGTCTCCGCACTGCTTTGGGGCAGCGCCGCACGCGCGGCCGCCATGGGGGAAGTGCCTGCCAGTATTGCAGCGAACACCACCAACGCGCCCGTCGCCACTCTGGTCCCTGGCGCGGTGGATGCGATCAGCTGCGCTTTTTTCTGGTGCTCCCGTGGCAGGCTCGCCAGTAAGCCTCGCAGGTCGTCTCCTTCGCGTCTCGACTGCAAATGCTGAAACACCACGACAAACGAACATTTGACGATGGGATCGAGCGCCAACCAGGCGCCCGCGAACAACGAGAGCCAGAACGCGGAACTCCGGGATAGCGCGAACATCCCCATGGGTGTTGATAGCAGTGTGTTCACCCCAAATATCGAGTGCAGAAGCTGCGGAACAATCAACGTCACGATTAGCCCGTTCAGCCACACGGCGCTCCACAGTGGGAGCATCATCAGGAAGAGAAGTAAGCCGCCTCCGAACCACTGACTTGAGAGCGCTAGGCAACCTCCCAGCGTATGTCTTTTGGAGCCGTCTTCCCCGGCCTCCAGGCTGGCGAATTGGCAAGCGCTATAGCACCAAGTGGCCCCTAGGAAAGTCGTGAGTCCCACCAATGCAGCAGAGCTCAGGACGATTTTCCACGCAAGCAAGCGGCCCATCGCCGCCAGTTGTGCGGACGCGCCCTCGGGTGCTGGTCTCCGCACCCCGAACGCGCGCTCCCGCACGCGCTGCATGTAGCTCGCCACGCTCCATGTTCGCAGCAGATATAAGCCAGTCAGCAGCGCCGCCTCCGCCAGCAGCGCGCCATCAGATAATCGAATCTGCCCGTTCCCCACCCACATCACTATCAAACAAAGTACCAAAGGAGAAGCTCCGCTGAAGTACCGCCACGCCTCCCACGCAAACGTTGACTTGAACAGGGCGAACCCACGTTCCAGCGCCTCAAGCGCGTTCAGGCGGTTCCGGCGGCCGCGCGCGGGCGCCGGGCGTCCACGCTGTGAATTAGCCCCTGCCAGCGCTGCTTCACTCATCGCTTTTCCCGGGCGCCCGGTCATCGGCAGCGGCGCCGAAGTTCAGATGCCCCTCCGGCGTATTCGTTCGCCAATGCAAAAGTGCGAAAAAAAGAGCCATCAGGGCTGCAAGTGCAGTAAGTCCCGCGACGAGATGCCGGAGGCGGCGTGTCAGCGACAGTTTCGCCTCGGGCGGACGCGCCATCCGGCGCAGGCACGGCGGGCAGGCCAGCTTTCCCTCCTCGTCCGTTACGCATTCTCGGCAGAAAGTTCCTCCGCAATGGGGGCACCGCGCCGCGGCTTCACGCAGAGGATGAAACAGGCAGCGCGCATGACGCAAGCCCGTCGGCGCGGGTTTGTTGAAGGGCGCGGCTGGCGTGTCAGGAGCCATTCGTCTTGGTAGCATCCGCGACGGAAACGATCCCGGGGGGCGCTTCGAAGTTCGTTTGTACGGAGGGCTCCGCGGGTTGGGCGCTGGTTACGGGGACGGCCGGCTGCGCAGCGTCTCCGCGCGCGGCGCGAACCGCAGCATCAATCTTGGCCAGCACCTTGCGTGCACGGCGCGTTCGCGCCACCAACGGCAGGTCGGCGATTGTTCCTCTGGTGCAAATGCGCGCCCCCGCTGTCGGCCCCAGTGCCAGTTCCACCGCCACCCACGCGAGGCCCACTCCACCAATAATTGCGCCAGTGGTGGTATCCACCCACTTCCAAAACACAACACCCAGCGGTCCGAACAACGCCGCCGCAAGCGCCATCCGCCACAACCATATACGGTTGGGCCACACAACTATCGAGTCTAGGTCGCGCAAATAAAAACGCCTGTACTCGACTGAATACATCATGCGTTTCGCGGCCAACAAGCAGTCCATACTCAAGTACCATTTCGTTCCGCCGGTCAGGCTGCCGACGCGCGATATCTTGCGGAATGCACTTTTCAAAAGTGCCTCCTCAGCATCCAGCGTACGATGAACGAGGCGGAAAGGAGTAGGGGGAGCCAAAGGAGCCCCGGGTACGCCATCCAGAAACGCCACCCGCGCCGTGGAATCAGATACGAACGCGGCGCCTTCCTGTACTTAACGTGCAAGAAAATCGCGGCCGGGAATGCGGCGACAAACACGGGCCAGAAAAGAATCCAGCCCCATCCGATCGTCACCGCAATGGAATCGTACAGCACATCGCGATGCCGCCACTCCGCGGTGCCGGCTCCCGCACCGGAATTGGCGCGCCCGCTCTCGAAACACGTGGGGCAAACATGTTCCGCTCCCAACTGCAAATCGCACAACGCGCACACGAAGCGGCCGCACCGCTGACAGCAAGCCTGAAACGCCTTGTCTGGATGAAAGAAGCAAGTCGCCTGGTCAGAAAGCGCGGCCGATGCATTGGTGTTCTGTTGGACAGAGCCCCATACGCGGATTTGTAATGGCCTCTGGCAGTAAGGGCAGGTCTGCCAGCCTGACTTTTCTTCAACTGGCGGCACTTCTCCGCTGCAACCGGGACAGATAATTGCGCCAACTCCAAAAGCCAACAACCTCCGGGCCGCTGCTGCGGGAGAGTCCGCCGCGGAGTCGCCAGGAGTGAAGAGATTAATGTTGAAGCTCACGCCAAACTCTGCTTGTAAACCACCCGCGTGCCACACACCCGATCGTGCAGCGCCCGCTTCTCGCTATCGAAACCCGCCATGATGTACCCGATCAACAGGATCAGAGCGCTGACGAAATTCATGAAATATCTGGCGATGCATACGCCCCAACCAAGCGACTCGCCATCGCTTCGAACCACTTGGAGTCCCAGGGCCATTTTCCCCAGCGTCGCTCCCCGATAGTACAGGAACAACACCTCATAGAGGAAACCGATCGCGTAAGAAAGAATTTGGAAGCTCATCCGGAGACTTTGAGGCTCGGACCGGATCACGTTCGGCATAAACTGCGCGCCGAAAGTACCGAAAAGAGCAAGAGCAAGGGAGGCCTGGACGATCCCGAGGAGAAAGGCGTCAATCATGCGCGCGCCGAAACGTATCCAAAAACCGCCGTAATGCCAGCCGACTTGCCCCGCCGCGCCGCTTGCCATCACCTTGCTCAAAAACGCTGGTTTGCAATCGCCGCAAACCCAGCTACCGGCGATCTGCACCAGGTCGGAGTGCGCAAAGTTCCGTCTGCATTGCGAACACGTTAGTACCGTTTGCACCGGGGCCTGTTGACTCATCGGGTCTCCCTAATGTGACCGACGTCAAAGTTCACGCCATGCTCTGTTTGTAGACGACCCGTGTATCACACACCCGATCATGCAGTGCGCGTTTCTCGCCATCCGTCCCAGCCATGATCCCGCTGGTCAACATGAGGATGAAGTTTATATAGGGGATGCCGCTGGTAACAACATTCCACATCACGAAGCGCCCAATGGTCGCGCCCCATTCCAGGCTGCTGCCGTCTGAACGCACGACTTTCAGCCCGCACGCCATCTTGCCTGGGGTTGCACCGCGATACTTCAGGAACAAAACCTCGTAACAAATCACCACGACGAAATAAACGAGAAAAAAAGTAAGACCGAAAGCCGCGATTCCTGGGAGTGCCGCCGGGTTGGGTGCTGTGCCCTGCACCTTCATTAGATTTGGTATCAGCAAAGCGGCGAGGATCAGCAGGGGCACGCCCAGCACAAAGCCGTCGATCATACGGGCGCCCAAACGGATCCAGAAACCGCCATAATGCCAGCCGGCTGCCGCTGCCGCCCCTCCGCTCGCCATCACCCGGCTGAGATACCCCGGCTTGCAACCGGCGCACACCCAGTTTCCGGCGATCTGCACTACATCGGTGTGCGGGAACGGCCGTCTGCATTGCGAGCATGCCAAAACTGTTTGCACAGGGGCTTGTTCACTCATTGAGTATCCTCCATATGTATGAAGCGGGACTTAGCGTAGCGCAAATAGTTCTCCCGTCCAAGTATCAGGAACGCTCAAGTTTCGCAAGTATAAATTCGTATATTCACAAAATGGGCGAGCCCTTCTCTCGCAAGCATGTTGCTCTTGCCGCCGAGCAATCACCACTCGAAATTAGCCGGAATCACGGGCCCGCTTGCACTGGAGAAAATAGGCACGCCAGACAGTTCGTCGCGGCCGAATTTAAAGCTTAGATTCGTGAGTGAGCCAACTAAGGCGCGGTGGAGCAGCACGGTGGTATCAGGTGCTGGATTTCTTGATCTTGTATGGATTGACTTGAATTCTTCAGGGGCTAATGCACAGATTTCGGTGGCTATAATGCGACTGAAGCCCCACCTCCCAATGCAATCTAAAAAAATCATCTATTCGACAGTTCACCACCCGGGGATTCCCTTCCGGCGCAATTTCCAAAACCCGATTGCGCACAGACCAGACACCAACAAGAGAATGGAAGCAGGTTCGGGGACGGGAGTACCGGAAGCGGGAACTACGGTCGCAGTATAGTCCCCAGTCGCCAGCAAAGTGCTGGTCACGGAGCCATCTTCCGCGCAGAACTGGTCGACGGTGGGATCACAGAAAGCTCCGTAGAGGCGAAACTCTCCCGCTTCCGTCGTGCCTGTCGCGAGCCCGAGGTTCCAGGTGAATTGAAAAAGTCCAAGGCCAGCGACGCCATCGTAAAGCTGGGTCACGGATTGTCCCGATGCCAGATTGGGGAAAAGGAAAATTGAGGCGTCCGGCGTTCCGTCTGTAGCCGCAAAAAGATCGCTATCGATTCCACTGATGTCCAGAAAATCGCCCGTTGTATTCGGGTTGTTGGTGATAGTGAAACCCCAGCCCACGGTTGTGCCGGCTGGGCCAGAGACATCAGTCGGAGTCACCGTAAATGTCAGCGAGTCGGCCCAGGCAGCATGGGCGGTTAACAACGTAGCGAGAACGAGTGCAATCCAGTAAAGAATTCTCCTCATTTACTTCTCCTTTGTTGATGCCGTAGTTCCCGCTGCGTTCGGTTACGGAATCACGGCTTCCGCCGTCGAATAATTAAAATTGGTTCCGGTGACGTCCTGCACCGGGCCGCTTTCAGTGATAGACATGCGCGTCACTGTGCTTGGCACGTTCACAAATATGGTGGTGGTGATGCTTGCACCCACGTCGAGATTGCCGATCGTGAGCGGCAGCGACGGAGAAAGCGCGGTGTTGTAAGTAACCGTTCCGGTACCGGAGAGCGTACGGAACACCAGCGTGTTTATTTTCAAATTACGCGCGTTTCCTGTCCCGGTGTTGGTGAGCGCGACTTTCACGAAAACGGCGCCGGATGGATCGGTGCCGACACCTGCGCTGGAGCCGGTAATGCGCGGCACTCCCACCGCGACGGTGACTGTGGAAATGGCGCTGCCAATGTTGCCGTTGGCGTCCTTGAAACTGAACGTTACGCTGGTCGTGCCGATCGGGAAGAGTGTCGCGCTGGTGACAGCGACACCCCCGACTTGCGGGGCCAGTTGCGTCGGCGCGGGTGAAACACTGGAAGTTGCTGTCGCAGCCGATAGAAACGCGGCCAGCGCCGGCCACGCGCCGCTGGTTGCGCCTGCCGCCTGAGTCGCCGGAATGGAAATGGCCGCCGGCGGTGTGACCACGGGCGGGGTCGCGGCTGACTGAATGACCTGGCTCAAAACTGAAGAAGTGCTGCTCCCATTGTTTCCATCGCCAAGATAGACCGCGGTGATGGAATGGGTCCCCACGGACAAGGTGGAGAGTGTGGTGCTTGCCTGACCGTTGGACAGCAGTGTGGCGCGCGAATTGGGGGCCAGGCTGGGAGGAGTTGAGGTTGTTACGCCGTTGCCCGGAGCGAGTGGGTCAAAGAGCGGAGTTGAGCCGTCCAGGAAGAGAACTAAACCCGTGGGATTTTTTCCGGTCGCAATTGCCGTGAACGTGATGCTCTGGCCGGCAACGGCTGGATTGATCGAAGTAGTTACAATCGTTGCTGTTGCATTCAGCGAAACAACTTCACTGATAGCTGCGGACGTGCTCGGAGCATTGGTTGTATCTCCGCTGTAAACGGCAGTCATGGGGTGCGTGCCGACCGTAAGCGCGGAGGTGGTTAGCGATGCGGTGCCGGATGTTAGTGCAACCGGGCCGCCGAGATTCGTGATGCCGTCCATGAATTGAATGGAGCCGGTGGGGCTGCTGCCGGTAACGGTCGCTGTAAACGTGACCGATTGTCCGATCAGGATCGCATTGACGGAAGCGGCCAGTGCGGTGGTCGTCGGCGCATTCTTTGAAACAAATTCAGAGAGCACCGGTGAAGTGCTCGGGGAATTGAAGCCATCTCCTTTGTAGGCCGCGGTGATGGAATGTGGGCCGACGGCTAGAGTGGAAGTTGTGAACGTGGCGATATTTCCGGTCATCGCAACCGGCACGGCGAGCGAGGTGGAGCCGTCGAAGAATTGCACATTGCCCGTGGGGCCATCGCCAGTTACCAGCGCAGTGAACGTCACCGGCTGACCAAAGGTTGGGTGCCCAGCTGAAGACACGACCGCAGTGATGGTTGGAGCGAGCGAAACGCTTTCGCTCAGAATTCCTGATGTGTTGGTGGAGTTGGAGCTGTCTCCGCTGTAAACCGCAGTGATGGAATCCGTGCCCACAGGCAAGGAAGAAGTGGTGAAGGCAGCTCCGCCGCTCGTGAGCGCAACAGGAGCGCCGAGACTCATGGCACCGCTGAGGAATTCAACCGTGCCAGTCGGGCTGGTGCCAGTGACCGTCGCGGTAAACGTGACGGGTTGCCCCGCGATGGCCGGGTTGAGCGACGACACCACCTTTGTTGTGGACGGAGTTGACGAAACTACTTCGTTCAAAGCAGCCGAAGTGCTGCCGGAATTGGAAGCATCTCCACTATAAACCGCGGCGATCGTATCCGTGCCGATTGGCAATGACGAAGTGGTGAACGAAGCCACGCCGAACACCAGCGGAACGGGCAGGCCCAAGGTGGTGCCGCCATAATAGAACTGCACCGATCCCGTAGGACTTGCTCCGCTCACTGTCGCCGTGAACGTAGCGGATTGGCCCGACGCCGCTGGATTGAGCGACGAAGTTAGAACCGTAGAGGTGAGCGTCGGCGCGAGGGGCGTTCCAAATATCTGTACCGTGCCAACAAGATCCCCCGCTAGCCCGAAGGTAAGTATGTGGTGGCTGATCGGGTCGAGAGCCAAGCCCTGCGTATAGGCGGTGCCAAACCCGCCGAATTGGCTGAGATAGTTGCCCTTTGAGTCGAAAATCTGAATGGCCGGATTAGTCGGCACACCACCAATCGCGCCCTGCACGATGATGTTGTGACTTGTCGGGTCGATTGCCAGGCCCGCACTAGAGCAGGGCGCCGGGGTCCAGCAAGCGGTGGCAGCTGCCGTGGGTGCTCCGAACTGGCTGAGGTAAGCTCCCGAAGAATTGAAAATCTCCACGCGACCGTTCCCACTATCCACGACGGCAATGTTCCGCGTCTCCGGATCGATCGCAATGCCGACCGGCCCAAAACCAAATTGTCCGTTGCCTGCTCCCTGGGTTCCGAACTGACCCACATACACGCCCGTGGAACTAAAAATTTGCACCCGGTTGTTTCCCCAATCCGTCACCAGGATATTCTCATTGGTCGGGTCGATTGCCACGCCACCCGTCGGGGCTCCACTTACCGGCCGGAGAGAGAACTGTCCCGCGCCTGTTCCCGGTGATCCAAACGTGCTTTGGAACACTCCGGCGGAATTGAAGATCAGTACTCTGTTTGCCGAATCCACGGCCACAACATTCCCGTTAATCGGATCGACAGCCAAGCCAACAGGGTTTCCCCCGAACAATCCTCCACCCGCTCCCGTGGGATAGAGCGTCGCCAGTTGAGTGGTACCGGGCACCGTCGCGGTGATGAACTGCACCCCAGTTCCACCGAAGTACCCTTTGAAATTACCCTTCGGATCAAAGATTTGTATGCGTCCGGTCAAGTCCCCGACCAGAATGTTGCCGCTGTTGGGATCGATTGCCATGCTCGCAAGAACGTTGAATTGCCCATCACCTGCGTATGGGCCTCCGAAGTCGCCAAATTGGCTTAGGAGAGAATATGTCGGTACCGTCTTAGGCCCCGCCGAGACTACGAAAGTCACCGGCACATTGAATGTTCCACCTGTTCCCGGGATTGTTCCTTGCATCACGGTCCCCGCCGATGGATTTTGCGATATGACTACGCCGGCGGGAACTGTCTGTGAGGATTGCGTCGTCAGAGCCCATTTGAGCGACGCCGCGTCAAGAAAGGAGATTGCCACGGACTCGGTCTTGCCAACGATGTTCGGCACTGTGATGCTCATGGAGGGGCCGGAAGAATAAACAAGATTGACCGAAGTGTCCCACGCAGCCATGGTTCCCGCCGGTGGGTTTTGCGAAATAACCTGTCCGGCCGGAACGGAATCTGACGGCTGGTATGTGACCGATCCGACCGCGAACCCTGCGGCGTTCAGCGTCGGCTCGGCGCCTGCTGGGCTCAATCCCGCCGTTATGGCCGTACCCACCACGTTCGGTACAGCCGCCGTGACCGGCCCGCCCGAAGAAACAACCAGGTTAATCGGTGAAATGAACGTGGCTTGGGCGTTTGCCGGCGGATTTTGCGAGATCACGAAGCTGTCTGGAACCGTAGTCGAAGGTGCTCTGGTGACGGATACAAAGAAAGTCGCACCACCGGGATTAATGATATTGGTGGCAAAAACTTGGTTATCTCCAACTAAGTTCGGGACCGTGTTATTGGCAATGCCGATGGAATACGTCACGTTAACCGCAGAACCGCTGGGGACGACAGCACCAGCCGCAGGACTTTCCGAGATCACATTTCCGAACCCCACTGTGGAGGATATCTGGGCCGTAAATGTGCCGGGAGTGAGGCCTGCTGCGATGATGTCCAGGTACGCCGTTGAATAGAAAGTCGGCTTGGTGAGAAAGTCCGGCACGGTGTACTGCGCTGCTGCCGCGGAGACCTGCAGATTTACCGCGGATCCACCTGCCGCATACGCTCCGGGCTGAGGAGTTTGTGAGTAAACGTCGCCCACCGGCACGCTCAATGCTTGTGACGGAGTTACCGTTCCAACCGTCAGGCCCGCCGAGGTGATGGTACTGGAGGCTGAGGATTGCGTCAGGCCGTTGACATTGGGAACAACGAAAGACTGCGGTCCAACTGCTCCGGTGGAAATGGAAAAACTTACCGGGGTTGTTGGGGAGAGTACAGCCCCGGGCAACGGGCTCTGTAAGATTACAATCCCTGCTGGCACCGTATTCGAGGCGGTTTCGCCAATCGAACCGACACTGAATCCGGCGCTCACTATGGCGGAAATGGCGGCAGCCTGCGTGTCGCCTACGATGTTCGGTATATTCACCAATGTAAAATTATAGGAGACGGTTACATTAACGTATGAACCCGGGATCGTGGGCGAACCCGCTGCCGGGACTTGCGAGATCACCGTGCCTTCGGGGACTGTTAACGAGACTGCCTGAGTGATCAAGCCGAGATTCAGTCCCGCCCCAGTGAGTAAGCTCGCGGCCGTGGAGAACGGCGTGCCAATAAGATTCGGCGTCAGAGCGGACGTGGGAGTGGCGCTGGCAATGGTCAGGCTGAAAAACGTGCCCGGCGTGACTGCTGTCCCAGCTGGCGGATTCTGCGACACCACATCACCGACGGGAATGCTGGACGATGAAACCGTGATCGGTGCTGATCCAAGATTCAGTCCGGCAGCGTTCATACTGGCAATCGCAGCTGCCTGAGTCAGACCAACAACATTCGGCACGATCGCTTCCAGTGGACCGGAAGAGACCACGATCGAGATCGCGGCACCCATTCCTGCAAACGCGCACGATGAGGGGTTTTGCGAGATGACCGTGCCCGCGGGAACGGTGAGGGAAGCGTTCGTGGTCACTGTTCCAACACTGAAGCCGGCGCCGATAATGGCCGCTTGTGCCTCGCTCTGCGTCAGGCCCGTAACACCGGGCACCGGAAAGGCCGTCGGAGACGAGACCAAGTCCAGTTCAGCAACGCCGCTGTCGAGCAAGGTCGCGTGCGTCTGACTCACCGCCCGCAGAGAAAACGTCGCATTGATTGTGCTCAGATTTGAACAACCCAGGCTCGCTGGGACGGTCACCGGAATTGTCACTTGTGCAGTTGCGCCTCCTGCCAAACTAATCGTGGCCGGGACGCCCGACGTATTCCACCACGTGAATTGCGATACCGGAGTGAGGTTATAGGTGTCTGGCTGTGTCCCTGTATTAGTGATGGTGTAGGTCAGATTCAGGGAAGTACCAGGCAGAACCAGCGCGAGGCCGGGACTCACGACCTGCACATCAAAGGGGGTCCCGGGATTGATGGGCACCTGCGTTTCGTGGTCGCGAAGAGTGCCCCCGAATCCGCCGGAGATTCCTAATCCACCGATGCCGCCACCGGTGTAAATCAAATTTGACCAATCCTCGTAACTGGTCAATACCCCGTACAAGGGAATGCGTACATTGGGATTTGAATTGTCGTAATCCGCATTGATATCTGACTTGACGCCGCCTGCGATTGTTCCAGTGCATCCCCAGTCTATCGGCCCGTTCGCGTTGAGGACATATCGTTGCCCGATATTGAGGAGAGGATCGCTGGAGGGATTACCGTTAGGGCAGTAAAAAGAAGTTCCATAATTTGCGGTCAGCGGGCCGCCATTTATTCCAACGCTGTCGTCAAGTGAAGTGTCGTCCAAAGGAGGAATGTCTGAAAAGCGGGAGTAGTCCAATAGCCCGGGAATGCCACCGGTAATTAACCCACCCATCTGGAACGCGTAGTTCATCACACTTAGATAGTTGGGCTTGTAATTGACGTCATCTTGCCCGCCATGGCCCAATCCCAGGTTGTGTCCGAGTTCGTGCATGAAGGTGCCGGCTTGTTGCCGGCTGGTTCCCACCTTGCCCGGATAGGACCCCAAAGCAGTAACGAAGCTGTTGGTCGGGATCCCTTGAGATTTGCCCGATGTGTTTTGGAGATTTCCCTGGTCGGTATAGACACCAATTGAGTGCGCGAAAATCATGTAATGGAAAATCGGTGTACGCTCGGGCGGAAAATTAGCGGTCATTAAGTTGTTAAAAGCCGTCCAGTCATATTCGCAAGCATCACCAGCCGTCGCCACACAGACTAGGGACAGGGGGCCGCCCAGAATCGGAATTTCCGGATTGATGCTCTTGGCCGTGGAAAGATCGCCCCAGGTCTCTCCGGTTTTCGAATTCATAATGCAATCGGAGCCGCAGTCCACATGCAGATTAATGCCCGTGGTCCCGTCGGGATTTTGCACCGGCGCGTTTGCGAATGCCTGAGTCAGTTGCGCGATTGCAACGGGATTGGGTTTGTGGGTATGCGCGAAATCGCAGTTCGCTTGAAAGCTGCAAACAGTAATATTGCTATCCACCATGTAATCGGCCTGAACGAAAATATCCTTGTGCCTGGCATCCGCGCCCATGTGCGGCAAATCTACAAACTTGTGGGTCACCGGATCGGTGTAGCCATTATTTTCCCAATCGTCGCAAAGGCCGTCGCCATCCGTGTCGCCGCCTGCGCTAAGGCACGGAGGGCTCAGCAGGAACGCGTGCAACTCTCCGTTGATTAAGCCCGCGCCAACGATCTGTCCCATGTCGTTTATATCTTGGGCGTTGAGTAACTCCCAACAAGTTGGGCAATCTGGCGCCGGCTGCACTTTCGGATCGAGCAGGGTGTTAAGGTCGACGATCTGGGACATATTCTTCCAGATCACGGCATGGGAAGTCGATGCAATGCCGTTGTCCACATCCGAGGTGCCGACCACATCGTTCGATTTATTGATGGCATAGGCCCAACTGGTGGAAGAAATGACAATGAGAGACCTACTGGCGGTGCCTAAATCCTTCATCTTTCCCGTCAGGTCGAAAACAAATGCGTGCCACGTTGAACTAAGCGGGTCAACGCTCGAAGCGCCGACTACAATCCCCGCATCGTTCATTCCATAGGCCGCACTATCCGGCCCGCCCAGAGTTCCCAATAAATCGGTTTCCTGTAGCCCTCCGGATCCGTTGTGCCGGAACGCCCTGCTACTGAGGCCAGCCGACACGAATCCCGCAATCTGGCCGACATTGTTTATCTTCTCTGCAGTAGAAGACTCTGGATAGTCCGGAAGTCCACCAAGGTCATGAAATCCTCCGTCGTAGAGCCACGCAGTCCAGGCAAAAGTGCTTCCGATTTTGTGGTACTCACCCACAATCTGGCCTTGGTTGTTTATGCTCAAGGCCCCGCTCTTGTAAAAGCCCGGAGGGCCTCCCAGATAGGAGAGCGATCCGTTCAGGTAGGTGAAGGTGCCGTCTACCGCCATCGCGCAATTGAAATAGGTTGTAGCCTGCGAATTTGCGACTACCTCTCCGCTGTCGTTAATGCCCGTGGGGTAAGAAGGAGCCGTCACGCCGCTCGTTACGGTTGACGGACCTCCTCCGCATGCTCCAGGCAAAAGCCCTCCGATAAAAGTCATCGTTCCGGTCGTCGCATTGGGAGCCGTCGGCCTCCATATAAAAGCATCCTGCGTCGAAAATCCTCCAACCGCGCCCCCGGCGTATTCCCCTGAATACCCAGTCACCGTGCCGGAGGAATTAATAGAAGTTGCTTGCGCTCCGAAATCGCCTGGTCTCGTGCTTGAGAGGTTGCCTAAATCCGTAATCGTCCAGTTGGCTTGAGGGGGAGGAGAAGATTGAGGGCAGGCATGGACAGCGAAAGCGGCGGCGAGGGTTAGAGCGATGGCAATTCGCAGTCCATATCGATGCCAGTTAGAAGTTGCTTTGCTCGCAGAGTGGCCGTGAAGGTTTCGCATTGCTCACCTCGACCAATTGGCCCTGTATTATGAACGCCAGACGGATCGCGGAATCCGGGAACCAGCTACGATTCCAGGGACACAGATTGGGCAATGGTGGCGAGCGCGGTCACTCTCAGATGGGAACTTCTATTACCCGGGGTCTCTTACAGGGCCTTCGCGCTTCACTTGCCGACAAAAGTACAACCTTTTCCCGGCAATTTTGCTTCCGCAAAGAAGAACAGCCCTGCGCAGCTAGCTAAATCATTCAGGCCATTGGCTGATAAGGGGGGCACTTAAATACCTAGTGGACATTACCGAACTCCTGGAGGCCCAGAATTCTGCACATTTATGGAACTGCTTAAGCAAAACTATACGTAACTCCTAAGTCTCCTGCTCGGCGGCGGTTCATAGCAGGTATAGGCATGGGGTTCGAGCCCTTCGGCGCTTTCAGGCAATCTCACATCGCGGAGTTAGGATCTAATCAGGGGTAGGTATAGGCAGGTTTTCATGGTGCCGGGGGCCAGAATCGAACTGGCTACGCCCGCCTTTTCAGGGCGGCGCTCTACCAATGAGCTACCCCGGCAACTCAACTTTAGTAGTTTAGTGTCCACTCCCAGTCGTGTCAAATTCGCGAAAATTTCCCCAATTCTTATGTAGGGGCCGGGCTGTTTACCCTGAGCTTGCCGAAGGGCCCAACGCGCGCTGAACTTTCCGCCCGCAGCGTTCGTACCTCTATGCATGCGGGCGGATCTCCCGAAATTCGTCCGTCTCAATCCTCAGCAAACGTCCAAATCTTCAAGCGAATTCTTGGACCGAAGACCATCGCTATGAAGAAGAAATTCGTACGGAGGATAACTATGCGCCCATATTGGCTGAACCAAAACTTGCGGCGGAAGATTCCGCTTATCGTACTAAGTTTGTGCCTAATCGGACCGTGCGTCGCGGGCAAATCGCGCCAACAAGTCCACACAAACCCTTCTGATCTTGAGCTCGTGGCGCGCATCAAAACATACCTGGCGCCCTTCGCGGAAACTGGCAACTTGTCCGGAGCAGTCCTCGTCGCTCGTCAAGGCCGTGTCTTAATCCGTGAATCCTACGGAATGGCGAATTATGAGCTGAACGTTCCGAACTCGCCGCTTACTCGCTTCCACATCGCCTCGATCTCAAAAGCCTTTACAGCTTCCGCGATTCTTCAATTGCAGGAACAGGATCGCCTGAACGTCGGCGACCGTGTTTCTCGATTTATTCCAGACTTTCCCCGGGGTAATGACATCACCCTCGACAACCTCCTGACGCATAGCTCAGGCATTCCCGATATCAATGGCCTTCAGGACTACGACACTTTCGCTCGCAGTCCTCACACACTCGAGCAACTCGTTGCTAAGTTTGCCGGGCTGCCCCTGGAGTTCGCTCCCGGCTCCAGGCAGCGCTACAGCAATTCCAACTACATCCTGCTGGCGCTGATACTGGAAAAAGTGAGCGGCGAGAGTTATGAAAATTATTTGCGCAAGCACATCTTTGAACCGGCAGGAATGCACGATTCGGGGGTGGACGTGGACGCTTCGCGGCTGATCCCACTCGCCGCTTCGGGTTACAACCCAGCCGGAATCTCCGGGTTCGACAAGGCGCCCTATTTGGACTGGTCCAGCAAAACCGGGGCCGGTTCTTTGTACTCCACGGTCGACGATCTCTATCGCTTCGATCGCGCGCTCAACACGGATGCGCTGCTGAAGCGCACAACGCAGCAAAAGTATTTCGTCGAAGGCGACGACAATGTCTATGGGTGGTACACGTGGAATAGTCGTCTCGGGCACCGCCTGTTGGCGGCGAAAGGGCATGGCCCGGGTTTCACCGCCGAACTCGACCGCTTTCCCGATGACGACGTCACCATCATCGTGCTCAGCAACAGCTATGGGACTGCGTCTCAGCACCCGATTACGGATGCCCTGGCGGCGATTGCGTTTGGCGAAAGCCCGGCCGTTCCGAACGTTCGCGCCGCGATCCTGCCTCAGTCCACTCTCTCGTCGTATGAGGGTCATTACCAATTCGGTTCCGATTTTTTCACCCCAAACGAAAAAATTCGGCTCGTTGCTCAACCTCGCTACCTGCTGATGCAATTCGCAGACGGTGCCCAGCCCCTGATCCCCTTAAGCCCAACCGAATTCCTTGAACGCAAATTCTTCGGGCATGTTACTGCCGAGAAGGACGCGCAAGGCAAGGTGATTGGCTTGATCGTTCGATACGGCACCCAAGA
>Ga0210393_10001566_pt1 | contig 19077 bp, 15 predicted proteins | sample IncBWC27OmetaG_FD_160068 | JGI IMG/M metagenome (GOLD analysis project Ga0210393, IMG submission 160068) | Forest soil microbial communities from Barre Woods Harvard Forest LTER site, Petersham, Massachusetts, United States - Inc-BW-C-27-O ... | reverse complement strand
CTTCGTCCGCTGGCTAGCATCACAGAACTTACGGTGAAGCCTTCAGGAATCTTATGCAGAAAGATTGCGAAAAAGATCAGCCAGCCCAGTGCGTTCGAGACCAGGAATCCAGACGCAATCGCGATGCCGTCAAAAAATGTATGGATGATGAGCCCGAGCAGCACCGAGTATCCCTTGTGCGCGTGCATGAACTCGTCTTTGTGCGTCTCTTCGCCAAAGTGGAAGTGAGGCGTAACCGTGTGCTCGAAGAAATGGATGATGAGATAGCCGAGCAGAATTAGAAACGCCGCGCTTCGCCCCCGCAGCTCCAGACTTTCCGGAACCATCTCCACCAGCGCCGTGGCCAGCATGAATCCTGCGCCCAGCGCGACGAAGTAGCGAAGGTAGCGCCGCTCCCAGTTGCGCTGCACGATAATCGCCCCGCCGAAGACGTTGGCGGCGGCAGCGGTAAGTCCGAGCAGGATGCTGATGAAAATGGCGCTCATGTGCGGTTGGCGAGGATGATAACAGACGGAGTTTCACCACGGAGGCACGGGGACACAGAGAAAAAATAAGAAATGGCTCTTCTCTGTGTCTCCGTGCCTCCGTGGTGAAAAGATCTATCCCGAATGCCGAATATGCATCACATCCCCATCTTGCACGATGTAGTCCTTGCCTTCGAGCCGCAGCGTGCCTTTGGCGCGGGCATTTGCTTCCGATCCCGCGTCCAGCAACTGGTCCCAGCGGATGGTCTCGGCGCGGATGAAATGTTTTTCCAGGTCGGAGTGGATCGCTCCCGCTGCTTCCTGCGCACGAGATTTCGCCGGGACCTGCCAGGCGCGGCATTCATCTTCGCCTGCCGTGAAAAATGAAATCAATCCGAGCAGTTTGTAGGTTGTACGAATCAGACGCACCAGTCCGCTCTCGGTCAGTCCGTAGCTCGACAAAAATTCAGCCGCATCCGCATCGCTCATCTCGGCCAGTTCTGCCTCCACCTTGCCGCAGATCGCCGTGGCCGCGGCATTGGGTCGCGAAGCAATTTCAGTCAGCCCGTACTTGCTCACCGCCTCTTCCAGTTCCTTGCCCAGTTCGGTCGACTCGCCAATATTGAGCACATAGAAAATCGGCTTCTCGCTCAGGAACATAAAGCCCTTGATGCGCTTCTTATCCTCGGCGGTCATCTCCATTTCGCGGAGCGGCTTGTCCGATTCCACTTGCGTCTTGGCCCGTTTCAACAGCTCGAATTCCTTTTCGAGCTCCGCGGTTTTCATCTTCTTCAAGTCTTTTTCGAGGCGTTCCAGCCGCTTTTCGATCTGCCCCAAATCGCTGACGAGCAGATCGAACTCTACATTCTTGATGTCTTTTAGCGGATCGATATCTCCAGCATGCGGCACCGAAGGATCGTCAAACACCCGCACCACGTGGGCGAGAGCATCAACGTTGCGCAGATGGGCCGAGTAAGCACTGTCTTTCAGCGCCTCCTGGCCGATCGCGCCGACGTCCACATACTCCACCGAGGTGTGCGTAAGTTTCTTCGGGTTGTAAAGCGCAGCTAGCCGGTCGAGACGATCGTCAGGAACTTTCGCCACGCCGATGTGCGCCTCGCGTGGGTTGGCGCGGGACTGATCCGAAAGATGTGCCTTGGTCAAAATCCGAAACAGCGATGTCTTGCCTACTTGAGGCAGACCGATAATTCCAGTTTTCATAAGGGAAGCTCTTAGCTGTTAGCTCCTAGCTTTTTGCCGATGCGACGCGAAGGCCCTCTGTGGCTTCGGCAATCGTGGAATGACATTTCAGGATAAATGATCAAGCAAAGATTGCCCAATCTGTAGGCCGGAAACAAGCATGTAGAGACAGCCGCCTCGGCTGTCCAAGCCTGGGCGAAGCCGGGCGCTACCAACCACGGCACTCGCGCACCCTAGCTCAATCCGAACCGCTGTGCTGTGAGATACACCACCACCAACCCCAGCAGCAGCACTGCGCCCTCCACTCGTGTTGACCAAACATGCAGCGCATCGAACTGGATTCGCTCGGGACTGTCAATGGGTGCAGCGCTCACTTCCCCCAACGATGCCCGCAGCGTATCCATTCGCGGAATAATCCCAAACTGCGAAATCAACGTCAGCGCCAGCATCAGGCACAGCAGTACATGCCGCGCCGCAAAGACGTGTGCAGTTCCGTCAGTGACCCGGCTGTAGAGCAGGGAACTGGCGAGAAAGACGAGTCCGGAAAACAGAGCGATCCAGTGCAGCTTTCCTAGAGCACGCCCCACCACGTTCCCAGCAAGATGCGTATTTGGCAGCACTTGTGGAATGGTGAACGCCGTAGGCGCCAGCACGAAAGCAAAGAAGATGAGCCCGCCGATCCAACAGACAAGCGATAAGAGCATGAGAAACCGCAGGAAGGACATGACAGAGAATTATAGCTGGAACGCTTTGCACCCCCGCGTCACGAGGAATGAAAATATGGTAGGATTTCTTCGACCAGTTCCCTCCCCAACTGATCTTCTCCAGTCCCGTTGTCAAATTACAAAAAAATGGAGATCTGATATGAGGTCTACCTTGCCATCTGTTAAATCTATCCGTTTGATTGTTGCATCGGCCGTCGTGTTCTTTGGCGCCACGGGGATGATTGCCCAGACCGAAGCTACTTTGCATCGCTTCGAGAATAAGGGCGATGGTTATAGTCCACTCGCGGGCGTGATCGCAGACTCGGAAGGTAATCTGTACGGCGCTGCCTCCGACGATTTCTCGGACACCGGGACCATTTTCAAAATGACGCCACCCGCTCCAGGCGGGCGATGGACGTATTCCGCTCTGTATAAACTGAACGGCAAAACCGATGGCGAAACTCCATGGGCGAGTCTACTACGCGACTCTTCAGGAAATCTCTATGGCACTACTGACGTCGGCGGGGCGCATTCCTGCGGAACGGTTTTTGAGCTCACGCCGCCAACTGTTTCAGGTGCGCCTTGGACATTCAATCTTCTCTATACTTTCGCAGGCGGTGCTGATGGTTGCGGACTCGAGAACTCGGGCTTGGTCGCAGATAACCTAGGGAATCTTTACGGCGTCACCGACGGAGGCGGGAAGTGCTCGGCAGGTTGCAATGTTGGTGTGGCATATAAGTTGAGTCCGCCAACTGTAACTGGCGCGGCGTGGACCGAGACGGTCCTGTATCGGTTTGGGTTTACGGGCGCGACCGACGGCGCGGTGCCGATCGGGAATCTGCTTCGTTTCGGCGAAGGTCTATACGGCACGACATTTGAGGGTGGAGCGTACGGTGCGGGGACTGTCTTTGCGCTGGAACCGCCCTCCGGCACAGGAGAACCCTGGACGGAACAGGTTTTGTACAGTTTCACGGGAGGAACCAGTGATGGGCTCAAACCACTCGCTGGCCTTATTCCTGACGGGAATGGTGGACTCTACGGCACAACCGCCGACACCTACTCATTTGTGTTTACCACCTGCGGCGGCACCTATTGCGGGCACGTCTTTGACCTCAGTCCTCCAGCAGGCGGCAGTGGACCATGGACCTACACCTCTGTGTGGGCCTTTTCCGGTCCCGATGGATCGACTCCATATGCCCCCGTGACTCGCGACAATTCGGGCAACCTCTACGGCACGACCTCCTACGGTGGCAGCGATGGTGGTGGCGTGATTTTCAAACTCACTCCGCCAGCCGGCGGCGGCGGAGCCTGGACTGAGACGACGCTCTACGATTTTGGTACTGGAGCTGGAGGTAAATGGCCGCAGAGCAACGTAATTTTTGGCCAAGGCGGGCGACTGTATGGAACGGCCTACTCTGGCGCTGCCCAGTGTCCAGATGGAGGCCCAAACGGCGGATGCGGCACAGTATTTACTTTGGAGCCTTAGCGGACATCGCGCCGAATGTCCTGGAACCGGGGACATCCTGTCCGTCCTCGAATTTTTCCAGCGGCTTTTCGCCTGGGAAACGCAGGAAGGCCATAGCGGAGAATTATGTCTTTGCAACGCGACTGGCAACCGACTACTGGCAACTGCCACTACACCGGCACGGCCACATTTTCCACGATCTCTTTTAGCACTTGATCGGCCTGCTCGGATTTCCTCATCGTGGACGCGTACTGTCCGTTGACCACAACGCGGTGAGCGAATACAGGTACGGCCAGCGGTTTGAAATCTTCCGGAGTGCAAAAGCTGCGGCCGTCGAGAAACGCCATGGCCTGTGCGGCGCGATAGAGCGCTTGGGCTCCGCGCGGCGAAACTCCCAGAGACAAATATTCTGATTCCCGCGTGCGCTTCACAATCTCCAGCGCATAGGTCACCAGCGATTCATCGACACGAATGCGTTTGACCGCTTCCTGCATTTCGAGCACATCCGCCGCCGTGAGAACCGGCCGCAAATCCTGCAGGTGTGCCGCTCCCGCCTCCGACCGCAGAATCACGCGCTCCGCTGCTGCCTCCGGATATCCCATCCGCACTCGCATCAAGAATCGATCCAACTGCGACTCCGGGAGCGGATAAGTTCCGTGATGCTCCACTGGATTCTGTGTCGCAATCACCAGAAATGGCTTGGGCAACTCGTAAGAATGCGCGTCCACAGTGACCTGGCCTTCGTTCATGGCCTCCAGCAGCGCCGACTGCGTCTTCGGCGTCGTCCGGTTGATTTCGTCCGCCAGCAGAACGTTAGTGAACACCGGTCCGCGCTTGAATTCAAACTCCTGCTCCATCGCCGAATAAACGGAGATCCCCAGCACGTCGGAGGGCAACATGTCGCTGGTAAATTGCACCCGTTGAAAGGTGCAATCGATGGCGCGAGCCAGCGCTTGTCCCAATGTGGTTTTGCCCACCCCAGGGACGCCTTCGATCAACAGATGACCGCGGGCAAAAATACTGACCAGCGCGAGCCGCACCACATCGTCTTTCCCGCGAATCACGCGGCGAAGGGCTTTTTCCAGTTCGGCGGCTTTATGGGATACGGCAATAGCGGTCTCAGGCGACATTGGATGGATTTTACTATCTGGCATGCCAGTGGCGGAGTTACCGATGTCATAGCACCAGCCGTCAGCTTTCCGCTACGTCATCCACCCCGCGGCCTTTGGCATCCCGCGCGAAGCGAAGGACCCTGGTTTCCCGCCACGAATTCAGAACGCAAGTATTACCGCAGCTTGCACTGTAATCTACTCCAGGAATGATGGCCGCGAGCCGACACCGTCACTGCATAAACTCCGCCGGGCGTCCTGTCAGGCGCTCGATTCGCTTCGCAATCGGAGGATGCGTTGAAAACAGATTTCCGAAGTTCATCCCCAGCAGTGGTTGGATAATAAAAAGATGCGCCGTTGACGGGCTAGCGGCCATGGGCACGCGGCGCGAGTATGTGTCGAGCTTTTGCAATGCGCTCGCCAGGGCGTACGGATTCCCAGTGAAGTGCGCTCCCGTGGCGTCGGCCTGATACTCGCGCGAGCGCGATACGGCCATCTGAATCAGGCCGGCTGCAATCGGAGCCACAATCAACATGAGCAGCGCTGACAGGCCGCCTCCGCGCCGGTCGCGATCCCCGCCCATCCCTCCAAAGATCATGGCAAACCGTCCCATGCTGGCCAGCATGGTGATTGCGCCCGCGATCGTAGCCGCCACCGAACTAATAAGGATGTCACGATTATTTACGTGTCCCAGTTCGTGCGCGAGTACGCCCTCCAACTCCTCGTCGTTCAGAAGACCCAAAATTCCATGAGTCACTGCGACGGACGCATGCTTCGGATTCCGCCCCGTGGCAAACGCATTAGGGGATTCGGTTGGGATCACATAAATCTTCGGCATCGGTAGCCCGATGTTCTGCGTCAGTCGCTCCACCGCCGCATAGGCTCGGGGCAATTCCTCGCGCGTTACCGGCTGGGCCCGGTACATGGCCAGCGCAATCTTATCCGAGTAGAAGTAGGAGACGAAGTTCATCACCGCCGCAAACACCAGCGCCAGGAGCATTCCGTTCTGCCCGCCAAAGTAGCGTCCAAAAAACATCAGCAGCAGGGTCAATGCTGTCAGCAAAAATGCTGTCTTGAATGTATTTCCCATAGCTTTCAATCTCGCCCTATTAGATGTTACGCCGTCTAAGGGGATGCATGTAGGAGGCGGGTTCGATCAAGCGAGGTTAACCGCTTTGTTGTTAGGTGTTTCGTTTGCCGCGCGATTGCAACAGCGGAGAGCCCCACGCGCTTGCCGAGAGAAATGCTCCGAACAGAATGATGGCGTCAATGCTGCAGCGTCCTTCGCGCGCCCACTAGACGTCGCATAGGTTCAGCCAGGGGGCAGGGCCGTCCCCGAAGCGACGAGAAAAAGCATGAACCGCGCTAAGCGCGTTGGGCTTCCCGCTTCAAGGCACGCTCCAGAGTCTGATCGAGAGCGGCTTTTGCCTTTTCATATTCCGCCTGCGAAATTTGGCCTTGCTTGCGTTCGACTTCAAGCTGGAAAAGTTCTTCTTTAATTCCTTCCATTAGCATGGAAGTCGGCCGCGAGCGAGAAGCAGCCACAGCGGCCACTTCGGCGGGCTCGTAGTCGTCTTCTTCCTGCATGGAAATTCCGGAAGTTCTTCCCCGCCGCAGAGCCCGAGCTGCGGATTGTTGCCGCGAGGCGACGTAAATGCCGCCAACCAGCAGGACGAAGGCGAAGCCTCCAAGAATCCACCAGCGATATTTCTGCAGAGGATCGGGAGCGTCAATGGGTGGCCCCAATCCTCCACCGGGACGGCTGCTGGGTGGGGATGCGCCGGGTCCGGGCGCAGAAGTCTGTGCGCCTTCCTCAGAGCCCTGATTGCCGCTGCCGCTCTCCTGGCCGGCGAGCGTGCCTTCGCCGGAAATCTTGAACGCGAGATTCTGACCGGGCTTGGTATTGGAGGCAACTTGAACCGCAGCGTCCGGCTCGCTGGGATAATTGATTAACTTGAAGCCCGTCGAACTGGCGGCAGCGGTAAACTGCATCGCCTTCGGAATCATGACCACGAAGTGCTCCAAGGGATACTGCGACTTGGGATCAAGATTCGCGCTGCCACTGTAAGAAAGCTCGTAGGTAACTTCAAAGCGTGTCAGGCCGGGTCGCAACGGAAAGATGAACGAGTAGCGATTTTTTTCGCCTTCGGGCACCGGGGCGGACTTCAGCGGGTTGCCACCTTCGGTTGTGGCCGTGGCCGAGTCATCAATGACATGAGCGCCCTCAGGAACGTAGAACTCGAGGTTGCGCTCACTCCTCTGGGTGCGCGGCGGCTTTGAAGCGTTCTGCACTCCGAACTCTCGCGTGATGGCGATCTGGCCTTGCGCTGCCTGGATCCGCATAATGTCGGCAACGACTTCGATGCCGTCAACTTTTTTTGCCACGTCATAAACTTCGAGGGCCACCGACGTAGTTCCCGGAGGCGCCATGCGGTGATAAGTGACGTCCTGATGGATGGCACGAACCAGGTGCGGAGCTTGTGCGTCATCCAGTTTGAAACTGAATTGGCCTTTGGCGTCGGTCCTGGTGCGGCCGGATTCTTCCATGCCCTGGCCGAGTTTGAAAATGACAACCTCGTCTCCCGCGGCGGCCTTTCCGGTGGTGGAATTGTTCACTGTACCCGTGAGGGTTTGGGCGGCGGCGAAGGAAGTGGATAAACCAACGAGTGCGACCAGAATAGCAGCGGCGCGCTCGATAACATGCAATGGCGAATTCAAAATCTGTGATCCTTTCAGATTCTTGGTTTCCGCGATGCGGGTGCAGCATCTTTTTCCAGTCGCGAAATTTCGGCCAGGATGGTTGCGGCTTCGTCCTGCAAGGAAGACTTCAGCGAAATGTAATCGAGGTCCGGCACTTTGCCGGCTTTGTATTCGAAATTTAGATCGCGCAGGTTTTCGTAGACCGCATCTTTGCGTTCGCGCAGATAACCAGCGCGGGTTTTCTCCGGGCCAAGAAAAAGTCTTCCGGGCAGATAGAAAACATAAAACAGAGAAGCGATCGCAAGCATCAAGCAGCAGATGAGCCAGATCACAGATCAGTCTCCTTGCGCGCCTGGTCGCGGAACTGTTCCAGTTCGGCACCCCGGACGGGCCGCAAGCCATCGGCGAGAGCGGGGGCCGGTCGATTTTTCCAGGCACGAATCACCAGCACAATCAAACCAAATCCGAACAAGAGAGCCGCGAACGGAATCACGTACGCGGCGCGGTCGAAACCTTTATTCGTCGGAGCAGCCAATACTGTGGGCCCGTACTTCTGAACGAATCCCTGCTCGACCAGGCTGTCGCTATCGCTACGTTCCACCGACGCCATGAGTTCGTTGCGCATGCCGTCGGAGGCGGGACAGCCAACGTGATTGCATTCCAGAAGAATCTGGTTGCATCCGCAGATGCACATCATCTGATGGCCGATTTCGTTGAAACGGGTGGCGGGGTCGCCGGCGCCGAGCGACACGAAAACTGCGGCGGACAACACTGCAGCCTGAATAAACCTGCCGTTTCGCGTGCCAGGCTTCGAGAATAAGTTCAGCGGGCTGGACATCAATCTCCTGTGATTACGGGCTCGGCATGAGAAGCAATCCGCGCGGAGGCGGGAACTCGGACCGGAGCCGGCGCATTCGGAATCAGAGCCAGAACAGTTCCTATCAGCATGATCCAAACGCCCATCCAGATCCACATCACAAGCGCGTTCAAGTGCGCCTTGAGAATGGGATGACCGTTGTCCTGATTTAGTCCCTCGAAGACGAGGTAGAGATCTTCATTCAAGGAGGAGCGAATGTCGGGCATGGTCGAGGTCTGCCGGCTGGCTTTGTAAAAACGCCGCACCGGAGTCATGGTGTCAATCTGCTTGCCGCCTTTATAAACGTCGAGCACGGCCCACTCGCTCGCGTAGTTGGGCGCGTCATCGTCGGTGTAAGAGCGGCAAATCAGGGTATAGGGACCGATGGTCATCTTGTCGCCATATCCCATCTCCTGCTCTTTGTCGAGATTGAAGGCGGCCCCGGCGAATCCGATGATAACCACGACCACACCGAAGTGGACGATATATCCGCCGTAGCGGCGCGTATTGCGGTGGGTCAGTTGCACCATCGAAGCAAACATGCCCTGCCCGGTGTGTTTGGAGATGACGCGGCCGCCGCGAAAGAACTCGCTGGCCACGGTCAGCGTCACCAGCACAGATAGCGCAATTGCCATCAGCGAGTAGAAGTACGCAATATCCTGCCAAGGCTTGAGGCCGAAGGCCGATCCCCAACTCTGCGGCGTAATCATCAGGAAGATGGCAACCACGATGGCGCCGATCGTTGGCCACATGAAGTTGCGCTTCAGACTCTCCAGAGAAGTTTTGCGCCACGCCAATAGCGGGCCCACGGCCGTGAGGATCAGCAATAGCAAGGCCACGGGGATGGCGACGCGATTATAGAAGGGGGCGCCTACCGTGACTTTGTTGCCCTGTACGAGTTCGGAAATCTTCGGGAACCATGTTCCCCAAAGCACGGTGAAACAGAGCAGAACGAAGAGTAGATTGTTGAACAGAAAACTGGATTCGCGCGAGACCAGCGATTCAAGCTTATGCTCGCTGCGCAGATGAGACTTGTTCTTAAAGAAGAAAAACAGGAACACGATCAGAGTGATTGCGAGGAACCAGGCGAACCAGTCACCGATAGAAGACTGCGCGAAGGCGTGTACAGAGCTGATGATCCCGCTGCGCGTGAGGAACGTTCCCAGGATGGCCAGCCAGAAGGTGGCGAAGACCAGCCACATGTTCCACATCTTCAGCATGCCACGTTTTTCCTGCATCATCACAGAATGAAGGAACGCGGTGCCGGTAAGCCACGGCATCAGAGATGCGTTCTCGACCGGGTCCCATCCCCAGTAGCCGCCCCAGCCGAGAACCGAATACGCCCAGTGCGCGCCGAGAAAGACTCCGCAGGTGAGGAAGGCCCAGGTGACCATGGTCCAGCGGCGGGTGATGTGGATCCACTTCTCGCCAGGATACTTCATGATCAGAGCGCCCAGCGCGAAGGCGAACGGGATCGTGAACCCGACATAGCCGAGATAAAGCATGGGCGGATGAATCACCATCTCGGGATATTGCAGCAGGGGATTCAATCCGTTACCGTCCGCGGGAATCGTGCCCTGCACGATGGCGAAAGGATGCGCCGCGAAATTAAGCAGCAGGAGAAAAAATATCTGCACGCCCGAAAGCACTACAGAGGCGTAGGCAAATAGCCGCGCATCGGTCTTGTAGCGCAGACGCAGGACGAATCCGTAGGCGGCAAGCAGCAGCGACCAGAAGAGCAGCGAACCTTCTTGACCGGACCATAGCACCGCAAACTTATAAGGAGCAGGCAGGTCGCGGTTGCTGTGGTGAAGAATGTAGGCAACGGAGAAGTCGTCGCGGAAGGCGCAGATGACCAGGACCACGGAAGCAAGGAGCACGGCGCCGAAGGTTGCGATTCCGGCGCGGCGCGCGGTCTCGCCGATGCGCTCCGAACCCTGGCGGAGAGTTGTGATCAGCGAACTTTGCTGGCCCGAAGCAGAGCGCCCGGCCGTTCCACCTGCCAGTTGGGACGAAGTGCGATTCTGAAATAACAGCGCGACGATCCCGGCAAGGAACGAGTAAACGCTTAGCGCTAACGCCAGCAGCAGTGCGAAACTACCTATTTCCGCCATGTGGGGGAACCCCAGACTATCTTTTCAGAAACGCCCGATCGAGGCAACTGCCAAGACCGGCGAAGGCGGCACCGTCAGGTCAAGGCAATCAGTCGGCGGATCAGCAAGAAGGTCGCGGCCGCGGACCCAAAACCGCGGCTGACCTCCTTCCCACTATTCTCTCCCCAATACGTCAGGAGGCAGCTGTCTGCTGATGGTAGCGTTGCATTACTTCACGTTCGGCATTGAGCCAGTCTTCGGCTTCATTACCGGTATTCGGTCCGCGCTGCTGGTAGAGTTCGTAGGCGCGGCGCCTGATTTCTTCTTCAATGTTGATGGGAACTACATTCTTGCGCGACTCTGACTTCCGAATTTCGAACTTCCTCGGTTCCGGCGTAACTTTATTTTCCGACTTGATGTCGCCTAATACCGGCTCGGCAGCGGCTGCACTTACGGCAGGGATACTGGCTGGATTCTGGACTCCGTTTGACTCTTTATTCGTGCGGTTGAATTTTCCATCTGAAGTAGATTTTGCTCTCGCCATGATTGGATACTCCTTGCATATACCTAAATTTAGGAATGAATTGAATTGTTCGTCGAACCACATACGCTTTGCCCCGCAATGTTTATGAGGACATTGAAGTTTAGTTGCAGAGTTATGCTTAGTATAAGCCTGCTGGGGCTGTGGAAACATCATCCACCCAAGAATTTGGTAAGTCCGGCTTTGCTATAATCGATACTCTCCGGATGGCGCTATCGTCTAGGGGTTAGGACGGAAGATTCTCAATCTTCAAACCCGGGTTCGATTCCCGGTAGCGCTACCAGCCCATTCTCAAACTGCTGCACCCAAAGCTCGAGAACTCTCGAGCCTAAGCGAATTCACTCCGTATGCATGCCAGGGATTCAGCGGGGGAAGCGACCGTCAGGCTGCGAGGAGGTTACAATCCTTCCGAGCGTTTTCTGAGAAGAGAGGGATCGTTATGCGCGTTGGAGTCTTCACGCCGTTGCTTTCACAGCTTCCCCTGGCAGCGGTTCTTAAGAAGCTCAAATCGCTTCAGATCGACACAATTGAACTGGGCACGGGAAACTATCCCGGGGACGCGCACTGCAAGTTGTCGATGCTCGAAGATGGTTCTGCGCTGGCGGAGTTTCGAAAGATTCTTGCCGATCACGGGGCCACGATCAGCGCTTTGAGTTGCCACGGGAATGCGCTGCATCCAGATAAAGCGCGCGCACAGCGAGACAGGGAAGTCAGCCGCAAAACCATCCTGCTTGCCGAGAAACTCGGCATTTCCGTAGTGATCGATTTCTCGGGATGTCCGGGCGACTCACCACATGCTATCGCTCCCAACTGGGTGACGTGCCCGTGGCCTCCGGAATATCTGAAAGTCCTCGAGTGGCAGTGGAACGAAGTGGTAGCACCTTATTGGACGGAGCATGCGAAGTTCGCCGCTGACCACGGAGTGAAGATCGCGATCGAAATGCATCCGGGATTTGTCGTCTACAGTCCGGAGACGATGCTCAAGTTGCGCGCCGCGGCGGGACCGAGTGTGGGGTGCAACTTCGATCCCAGTCATCTTTTCTGGCAGAGCATCGATCCTATCGCGGCCGTACGCGTGCTCGAAGGCGCCATCTTTCACGTTCATGCGAAAGATACTCAGATTTACACGGCTAACCTTCCGCTCACCGGCGTGCTCGATACCAAGCGGTACACCGAGGAGCGCGACCGCGCCTGGATCTTTCGAACTTGCGGCTACGGTCACGGAGCGGAGTGGTGGAGCGAATTTATCTCAACCTTGCGGATGTTCGGCTACGATAACGTGCTTTCCATCGAGCATGAAGACAGTCTGCTCTCGCCGGAAGAAGGCCTAACCAAGGCCGCGAATTTTCTCAACAGCATCGTAATCCGCGACCAGCCTGCCGCTGCGTGGTGGGTTTAATACAACGTGATCGGAAAACGATGAAAACGATCAGGACGGCTATTATCGGAACCGGCTTCATGGGCCGCGTGCATCTCGAGGCGGTACGCCGATTGGAGTTTGTAGAGGCGGTCGCCATCGTTGGCAGAAACTCAGACGCTGCACAACCCCTTGGCACGCCCTTTTCCATCCCCACGTTTGCGGCCGACTACAGCGATGTCTTGCGCGATCCGAAGATCGATGCCGTCCACATCTGCACCCCCAATGCGCAGCACTTTCCCATGGCGAAGTCCGCGATCGAGGCCGGGAAGCACGTGATCTGCGAAAAGCCACTGGCTACGACCGTCCAAGAGGGCGAAGAACTTCTCTTTCTTGCCGAGCGGCAGGGCGTGCGGAACTGCGTCTGCCACAATCTGCGTTACTACCCCATGGTGCAGCAGATGCGACGCATGCGCGAAGACGGAGACTTGGGCGAGATCCTTATTGTTCAAGGCACGTATTTCCAGGACTGGCTGCTTTACGATACGGACTGGAACTGGCGTGTCGACCCGAAAACTGGCGGTCCTTCGCGCTGCATGGCTGATATCGGCTCGCACTGGTTCGATATGGCCGAGCATGTCAGCGGACTTCACGTGACTTCTCTCTGTGCCGATCTTCGCACGTTCCATTCTGTGCGCAAGCAGCCCAAACACTCGCCTGAAACATTTTCGAATAAATTGTCGGCCGCGGAAGACTATCTCGAAACCGCTGTGGACACCGAAGACTACGGCGCCGTGATTTTCCGCATGGGCGAGCAGGCGCGAGGAAGCGTTGCTGCCAGCCAGGTTTCGGCAGGACGGAAGAACCGGCTCAGCATAGAGGTCTGCGGCACGCGATCTTCCGTTGCCTGGAACCAGGAACGTCCCGACGAACTGTGGGTGGGTCACCGCGACACTGGCAATCAGATTTTCGTGAAAGATCCCTCCTTACTGAAGCCCGCGGCCCGCAGTTACGCTGATCTTCCAGGGGGCCACAGCGAAGGGTACGACGACACTTTCAAGCAAGTCTTCCGTCGTTTCTACGCCTCGATTGAGGCTCCCGGCGCGAAGCTCGAATATCCGCAGTTCGTCGATGGACTACGGCAGTTGAATATCGTCAACGCTGCGCTCGAGAGCGACCGCGCCCGAGGCTGGATCGATGTCCCGGAAATTATTTCTGGACGCTGAAACAGCAGTTGAAAGGAACGCTTGCTAATTTTCGCCGCCATTGTCGCTATTTTTATCTACGGGATGATCGCCGCGATGCTGGGCACCATCCTGCCCAACCTCTCTGATCGGTTTCACCTGACCCCCAGCCAGAATGGCACCGTCGCCTTTGCCCAGGCGCTGGGACTAATCATCGCGTCACTTGCAGTTGGTCCGCTGCTCGACAACGAAGGCAAGAAGATCGGACTCGTCCTCGGGCTCGGATTGATCTCCATCGCACTGTTCGCTCTACCGCGCTCGCCGGGATTTCGCAGCATCCTCCTATTGATTTTCCTGCTCGGAGTTGGTGGAGGAATTCTGGTCACCGGCGCGAATTCCCTGGTTAGCGACGTAAGCGAGACTCATCGTGCTGCTGCGCTAAACCTGGTTAACCTTTTCTTCGGACTCGGCGCTCTCGCCACTCCATTCATCGCCGCCAATCTTTTCGGGCGAAACTGGGTAGGCCTGTGCTATACCATCGCGTCGCTGACCATCGTCACATTGGCAATTCAGGCCATCACCAAGATGCCTGGACCCACGGGTGCCGGACGTTTCGTACTGGCCGATGCGGCTCCAGTTCTGGCACGTCCGCTGCTTTTTCTGGTTGGACTCTTTCTATTTCTTTACATCACCTGCGAGGTGGGGATCTGGAACTGGCTGCCGCGGCACCTTATCGCGCAGGGCATTCCGGAATCACGCGCGCTCAATATCCTTTCCCTGGGATTCGCGCTCGGTATGCTCATTGGGCGCGCCGGAGTGCTGCCTGTCGTCTCCCGCGTGCCCGCCGTCACAGTAACGCTGCTCGGATCGATCGCCATGGCTGTTACAACTTTCTTCATGCTGCAGACCAAGCGGCCCGGGGTTGCGCTCGTGCTCGTCTTTCTCGCCGGAATCTCCATGGCGCCCGTCTTTCCCACTACGCTGGCCATTGTGGGCGATGCCTTCCCACGCATGACCGGCACCGCAATTGGATTCGTGATTACCTGCGGATGGACCGGACTCGCCGTGAGCTCCCGCATCATCGGAATCATTGCTGGCGGCGATCCGCGGCGGCTGAAAAAGGCGCTGCTAGTGATCCCAGCCTCTGCCGTCCTGATGGTCGGACTGGATCTGGCGATCCGGAGTATGCTCCGCTAGCTCGGCTAGAGCGTAAACCTGCGCATGTAGTCGGCGTCGATTTTGAGTGCCTCCATCTCGGGCATGTCAAACTCTTCCTGCTCCACAAACGCGTGCTTGATGTCCGCCTTCTTAGCTGCCTCGAAGATGGGCCGATAATCAATCGTGCCGTGTCCCATTTCTGTTGAAGGCGGATGATCTGTAGGCGTGGAAGTCGGCGTCATCTTGAAGTCTTTCACGTGCAGCATCGAAAAGCGTGTGGGATATCGAGACAGGAGATCCGCGGGATTCTGACCGGCCACCACCGCCCAGCCGCAATCCAGTTCCATACTGACCTTGGAGGCGTCCGTCGCCTTCAGCAGTTCGTCGTAGAACATTACTCCGTTTTCCGAGCGGAACTCCGGCGTGTGGTTGTGGTACGCGAAGCGCATACCGGCTGTATTTACTTTCTCCCCGATATGATTGAATTGCTCCGCGTTCCAGTGCCAGTCATCGAGCGTCATCGACTCCCGGGCTGCGCGAGAGCCCGGATCCTTCACCCGCGACGGGTCTTTCAGCATCGGCGATGAGCATACGACGTAGCTCAGTCCGAGATCTTTTCCGAACTGAATGATTTCATCCACCTTTGGTAGAAGATCCTTCAATGCGTAATGGGCGCTTACGCAACGCAGGCCCGCATGTTCCATTGCCTGCTTCACTTCGCCGGCGCTATGACCGAAGAAGCCCGCTGCCTCCACTTCGCGATAGCCCAGCCCCGAGAGTTGCTTCAGTGTTCCTTCGTAATCTTTGGGCAAAATATCGCGCACTGAGTACAACTGTAAACCGAGCGGCAGGCCCAGGGGATAGGCCATCAGCGGCAGTGCGTTATTCCAGAGTGCGGCGCAGGCGGCCGATGCGGAGGCAGTTTGTACGAACCTCCTTCGAGAAATCCTGCGCATGATAAAAACCCCCTCAATTGTGCAATTATTTCTTATTACGAGAGCGACTTATCCGCGAATTGTCTTCGAAGCAGCATCCCACGTCGCGATTGTGTTCTTGAAATAAGCGTAGTTGGCGAGGTGGCAGCCGATGGCGGCGTTATTGCCGAATACTTCATTCTCCACGGTTGGCTTGCGGGTTCGCACCGCATTGAAAAAGTTTGCCTCGTGCGCTGACACATCGCTGTATCCAGGCGGCGCGGTGAAGGTCTCTGCCTCGATCGCTTTGTAATCCAGCGGTCCGGGTTGGGGATGGTCCGCCATCCACTGTGCCAAATATTCTTTGCGCAGCCGTGCCGGCCACCCCTTGAGCGAATAACCTTCCGGCTGAGGACTCACATCCTGAGGAGCGTAGGTCAGGGTTTGCCCGCTGATTTCCATCGTCCCCTTCGTGCCGTGAAACTTGATCGGTTCGCCGCCGGCATTGTTCAGATTGCAGCGCAGCACAACGCGAAGTTTCGGATAGTCATAAAGCGTCTCGATCAGATCCGGAAAATCGCGTCCATCTTTCCAGCGAAACAATCCGCCGCTCGACTGCGCGCGCTGCGGGGCTTCATTGATTCCGGCGATGAAATAAATTCCGGAAAGCAGATGTACGAACAGATCGCCAGCCAGACCTTCTCCGTAATCGGCGAAGCACCGCCAGCGGAAAAATCGTGCGGCGTCAAAGGGGCGCTTGGGCGCATCGCCCAGAAACGCGTTCCAATCGATGGTTTGCTCGCTCGCGTCCGGAGGGATGGGATAGACCCATGCTCCGCTGGGCGAGTTGCGGTCGGAGGAGCCTTCGATGAAAAACACATCGCCCAGCGCGCCCGAGGCGTAGAGGTCGCGCGCCTTCTCGTAAATGATAGAGCTCACCCGCTGGCTCCCCACCTGCATGATGCGATTTCCCTTACGCACGGCTTCCACCATGGCGAAGCCGTCTTCCACTGTGTGCGACATCGGCTTTTCGCAGTAGACATCCTTGCCCGCAGCGCAGGCGTCCACCACGATGCGCCGATGTTGATGGTCGGGGACGGCGACGATCACTGCATCCACATCCTTGCGGTCGAGAATTTCTTTGTAGCTCCGGGTGGCGGGAACTTGCTTCTGCGCCGTCTCTTGCGCGGCCTCGTGCCGGCTGTCATAGAGATCGCACACCGCAACACATTCGATACCGGGCACAGATAGCGACGCTTGCAGCAATTCGCATCCGCGCGTGCCCGTGCCGATCGAGGCGAACCGGATACGATCACTCGGCGCAACCCTACGGCCCCCGCCCCACAACGCGGCCGGTTCCAGCAGAGTGAGCTTGACGGCGGCTCCCGCAGCTACTGAGCCGGTGCCGATCCGCATGAAGTCGCGACGAGTTAAAGAATGCATGCTTTTCTCCATCTCCGGCCCGTCGAGAAATCTCTCCATTCCGGAACGTCCATCGTCTTGCTACCGCGGACTCAGGTCAACATAGTGGCCGAAGTTGGAGAGCGCGACCTGATCATTGCCGGGAATGTAAAAACCGAACTTGCCCAGACTCAAATTAGTCCCCGGCGGAGCCCAGTGATCCAGCACCACCCAACTGTCTCCTTGCCTGATCTGGTGGACGATCTCATTCGGTCCCACTCGGATTTGGAGAGTTCGAAAAGCTTTCTTCTCGTTCTTGTGCGGGACTTTAACTTCGTCGCCCTTTTGTCCGTTGCGGATGACCGTCCGGTAGAAATTGTTGTCATCCATTTGAAACAGGATGTAATTGTTGACGTCGGTGCAGTTCAGCACCCACTGCAGCCGGTGTCCTTTGTTGAGCATCGCGGAGAATACAAACGTCCCCGATGTCGGCGAGAGGTTGTACATGGCGAAATCGCCACCCTTGCGAACGAAGGAACCTTTATCCGGCTTCCAGGTTGGGGGATCATCGAACTTCGACATGCCGTCGGGAGCCAGTGACAAATCCAGATTCTTGGATTGCCCTGCGACCACATCCACGGTCGAGGTGCGAGAGAAATTGTCGGCGGTCTTCGCCGTGAGAGTGTAGGAGCCAGCGGCCAGACTCATCGCGCTCCCGCTGGTTATTTTTGCAGCTGATTCGCCAGCCCTGCCCAGGGTGATCTGGGCATCTGCAGGGGTGTAAGTAATTTTCAATTCGCCGGGAGCGGCGTCCAGCGCCACATCCGCAGCCGCCAGAGTTACCGCCGATCCAACCACGAAGTGTCTCTTGACCTGTTTTGGCTTGAAGCGGTCTTTGCGAATTTCGATAGTGTGATCTCCGGGATTTACCGTAGCGATGTTGAGCGTGCCGTTAGGCTGAACCGTTCCTACTGAAGTCTGATCGATCAGAATCGTGGCTCCTGGGGTTCCGCCTTGAACCGTCAACGAAGCCAAATGAGGCGGCGGTTGCAGATTGAAAACCAGTTTGCCCTGCTCGCCCTTGCGAATCCGGATCTTTTGTTCTGGAAGATCCTGAAAGCCGCTCTTGGAAACGCGCACAGCGTATTCCTTGAGCTCGAGATTCGGGATGCGCAACTGGCCGTTCTGCGTGAGTTGCGGCTGAAGTTTTCCGTTGATGAAAACTTTCGCTTTGTCTTGTCCGGTGACGATGATGAGGGTGCCCACGTTCTGTCCGGTTTCCAGAAAGGTGCTCAACGCAGGCGCTGCTTCCACGTCAACTTCGAGTTTGTACTGATCTCCGCCGCGAACGACCGCCAATTCGTGAGCACCGGCTGAGACCGAGGGAAGGTCGAGACCGTCTTCCGGAACCATGACCGGAGCCTGGCCGTCAACGCCGACTTTGGCCTTGGGATCGCTGGCGTAAACCCGAAGACGATCGGACGCGCTGCCCACCACGACGGCCATCACTCCTTTGGAAACGATGGCGCCTTTGATAACCGGCGCCGCTCCCGCATTGGTCGAGAAAGTGAAAGACGCTTCCCCCTGCGGTCCTTCGAATTTTAGCTTGTGTTCGCCGCTCGGGATTTTGTCGAGCGACCATTGGCCATCTTGAAACTCGGTTGGAGGTTGGTCGTCCAATGTAACTTTCCCTGAGCTTGTGTCGGAAGACAGCCTTAGCGATGGTAACGATGGCTCAGGGACCGCGACGGACGTTGTAGGGACGACAGCCGGTTCAGGAGTCGATGTTGCCGGCGCCGTGTTGTGTTTGCGTGCGAACAAAAAGACTGTAAGCACCAAGGCGATTGCAGCCGCGGGCGAGACGATCGTCCCCGCATACCGCCGCGGTGATTTCGCTGGACGCCTGGCGAGGGGCGAAGGCGAAGCCACGG
>Ga0210393_10001565_pt1 | contig 19078 bp, 14 predicted proteins | sample IncBWC27OmetaG_FD_160068 | JGI IMG/M metagenome (GOLD analysis project Ga0210393, IMG submission 160068) | Forest soil microbial communities from Barre Woods Harvard Forest LTER site, Petersham, Massachusetts, United States - Inc-BW-C-27-O ... | reverse complement strand
GGGCAAGATGGTCTGGAATTTCCAGACGGTGCATCACGACTTGTGGGACTACGACAACGCGGGTCCGCCGGCCTTGGTGAAAACCCCGCGCGGCGAGGCCGTGCTCGAAGCGACAAAAACCGGCATGCTCTTCGTGCTCGATCGCCAGACGGGCAAGCCCTTGTTCCCGGTCGAAGAGCGCCCGGTGCCCGCGAGCACCATTCCCGGCGAGCAGGCTTCGCCCACGCAGCCGTTCTCGTCGATCATCCTGAGTCCGCATCACCTGAGCCTCGACAGCGTGACGCCGGACTGTCGCGCGCTGATGGCGAACCTGCGCTACGATGGCGTCTTCACGCCGCCGAGTCTCGAGGGCACGCTGCAACTGCCGTCGAACATCGGTGGTGTGAACTGGGGTGGTGTCGCGTACGACCCATCGCGGTCCATCGTTGTTGCCGGCGTCAATACCGTCGTGGCCGAGGTGCAGCTGATTCCCAATGATCAGTTCGACCGCGCGGCGGCCGATAGCATGTCATCGCGCTACGACTATCAGTACACGCGGATGCGCGGAACGCCGTACATCATGCGCCGGCGGATCATCGCGCCGCATCACGTGCCCTGCTCTCCTCAGCCCTGGGGCCGACTCGTGGCGGTCAGCCTCGAGACCGGTCAGAAAGTGTGGGACGTGCCCCTTGGCAACGACGGGCACGGGAGCCCGAACCTCGGCGGCCCGATCGTGACGGCCGGCGGGCTCGTGTTCATGGCGGGCACCATGGATCGCAAGCTTCGCGCGTTCGACATCGAGACCGGCCGCGAGTTGTGGGCGGCCGATCTCCCCGCGGGTGGGCGGGCGACGCCGATGACGTACGCGGGACGCGATGGACGCCAGTACGTCGCCGTCGCCGCTGGTGGCGGTGACATTTTCGGTGACGGCGATGCGCTGGTGGTGTTCGCCCTCCCTACTGGACCGTGATGATCCCGGTCATCGTGGGATGTACGGTGCAGTAGTACTTGTACACGCCGGGCGTCTCGAACTTCTGCGAGAACTTGCCGTCGGTATCGAGCGTCGGCCCAGGTTGAAATGCGTTGGTAAAGCTAGCGATCCGGTGCGGGACGTCGTCGCGGTTGATCCAGGTGACGGTCGTCCCCGCCGGCACGGTGCGATTCGGCGGATTGAACACGAAGTTGTCGATCGCGATCTCGTTGTCGGCGACAGGCGCGAGTGTCTTCGGCTTGCCACGAGCGCTCGATGCCCCGGCCACCGCCACCGGCGTGCCGGCCAGCGACGAATCGACGATCGAGAGCGTGCCAGCGTGGGCCGCAAAGCGGATGCTGGAGAGTCCGAGGAAGCTTCTCAGGCGATCGGCACCGACGTCGACAGGACCTGGGCCGGCTGCTGTCCCGGGCGCCGGCTGTGGGAACGCCGTCGAGAGGGCCGTGTGGAACGTCATGTTCCCCTCGATCTTCTGCACGGTCTGGTGGATGTGACCATTGAGTACGGTCACGGAGCCGAAGCGCTTGAGGTATGAGAGGGCTTGCGCGCCATCATCCGTACCCCAGCCCCACTGGGGATAGAGGGCCCATAATGGCACGTGGGCGAACACGACGATCGGGGTGCTCGCTGGCAGACCTTTGACGTCCTTCTCCAGCCACTCGAGCTGCTCGGAGCCCAGGCTGCCGAGACCACCGGGCTTGAGATCCATGACGTTGACGAGGCCGATGAAGTGCACGCCGGAGTGGTCGAACGAGTACCAGCCGTTGCCCAGCGTGTTCTTGCCATAGCGGTCCCGGTAGCTCGCGCCCTGGTCGTTCAACACATCGTGCTCGCCCGGGACGTAGAAGATCGAGCCCGTTTTTGTCTTCGCCGACTTGATCATCTGATCGACGGCGTCGAACTCCGTCGGCTTGGACAGGTGGCTGATATCACCCGTGTGAAGTAGAAATGCTGGTTGGCTGGGTAAGGCGTTGATACGGCGAATGGCTTCTTGAAAAGTGCCCGCCACGTCGGCATTCGCCGCTTTGTCGAATCCCATGTGGCTGTCGGAGATCTGCACGAAGAAGAGGTCTTTGGGCGCCTTCGTGTCGCCGATGGCGAATGAGCGCGGCACACCGCCGACCATTGACCAGACGAGGCCCGTGCCCGCCCACGCCATGCATTCGAGAAAGCCACGACGGTCGACCCCGTCGTTGGCCATGTCGTCGTTGATAAATTTTGGCATACCGGGGGGACCCACACCCCGGCCGGTTTATTCCGGGTGAATATTTCGTGGACTCGGGCGCTATACTCAGAGGGTGCAGGGAGTGAACGAAGACGCGGACGAGCGCTCCGGCCGTTTCGCGAAGCTCATGATGCCACACCTCGATGCCGCGTACGCCGTCGCGCGGCAGTTGACGCGTAATCGTCATGACGCCGAGGATGTGGTGCAGGAGGCGTATCTGCGCGCGTTGCGATATTTCGATGGATTTCGGGGCGCGGGCGGCGGCGCATCAGACATGGAGAGCCGCGCGTGGCTCCTCACGATCGTGCGGCACACCTGCTACTCATCGCGGCGGCGCGGTATGGATCGCGCGGAGACGATCGAGTTCGACGACCGGCTGCACTCGAATCCCTTGAGCGTGGACGAAGACCAACGATTGACGATTGAGCAAGCGCTCGCCCTGCTGCCGTACGAGGCGCGCGAAGTCGTGGTGCTCCGCGAGCTCGAAGGGCTCTCGTACAAGGAGATCGCGCAGGCGATCGATGCACCGATCGGGACGGTGATGTCGCGACTCGCTCGCGCCCGCGAGCGCTTGCGGAAGCTCATTGGGGATGTCGCGTCTGAGAGGGCCACATGACACACGAGCAATTCGAGGAGCTACTCAGCGCGTATTCGGATGGCGAGCTCGGTGATGTCGCCTCTCCGGATGACGTTGCATCACTGAAGGCGCACTTGCCCACCTGCGCACCCTGCACCGCGCGTCTGGCCGAGTATCGCGCGATGGGTGACGCGTTGCGCCGTCAGGCGCACGCGGAGACCGCGCCCGCGGCGCTCCGGCAGCGCATCGCAGCGACGCTCGAAGCCGCCGAGGCAACGGCAGCAAGCCCATGGGCCCGCCGGCGTCGTCCGATGTGGAGCCCAGGCGTCCTCGCCGCCGCCGCCGCGGTTGTGCTAGCGGTCGGCCTGGCTGTTGGCGGCCGCCGGGGCGGCGACACGGCGGAGACCACGGCCCAGGAAGTGCTTGATAGTCATGTCCGATCACTCGCTGGCGATCAAGCTCACTTATTCGATGTCGCATCAACCGACCAACACACCGTGAAGCCTTGGTTCTCGGGCAAGCTCGACTTCGCACCGTCTGTAGTCGACCTCGCCCCTCAGGGTTTCCCTCTGCTCGGCGGCCGGGTCGACTTCATTGCCGGCAAGCGGGTGGCGGCACTCGTCTACGGCCGCCGTCAGCACAAGATCAACGTCTACGAGTGGCCCGGCGGCAGTGAGTCGAATCCGGCAGGTGAGTTGCGTCTAGGATATTCCATGCTACACTGGACGCACACGGGAATGGCCTACTGGGCCATTTCCGACGTGAACCAGAACGATTTGCAAGAACTCGCTCGGAACATCGACACCATTTCGCGGTAAACTCGATTCGTGGCGTTCTCGCATACTCTTCTTCCGTTTCAACTTCCGCGCGCGATGCGCACGCGGGCCGAACGCCTGTTCGACCAGCAGCTCTGGCTCTGGAACCACGACGTCAAGCACCCGTCCGGCAACCTGCTGCTCGCGTACGGGTTCACCTGCGACTGCGGACCGGTCGCTGGCGGGACACTGTCCTCCAGCGCGTACTCGCTGACCATGGAGAGCATGCGGCTCATGCGGGTCTGCGAGAGCGGGATGTTCGTGACGACCGGCCCAAACGACCCGAGCGTGTCCGGGGTCTACGTGCGGCGTCTCGGGTTCGAGCCGCGGCGCACGGAAGGGGTGCGGATCGATCCGAGCTCCTGCGTGCCGCTCCAGGCGACGAAAGTCCGATCGCCAATCAGCCCGGGCGAATGGCGCGAGGCCTGCACCTCGCTTTCAGAGGCGCTGTACGGGGTCGCGGCGTACGAGGACTGGGTGCTCGTGCACTTCGGCATCGGCTACCGCCGCGAATGCCTCACGACCCGCGGCAGCGGACTCTGCGCGTGGCGCAGCGCCGCGCCGGTTCAGGAGACGGCGGGCGCCTGGCGGGAGTTCGGAGATTGGTACCGCGCCGCCTCGGGACAAGGCGGCGCGCCGGCGTTCAGGACGCCGGTGAAGAACGCTGAAGTTCGACAGTAGCCTCGGTCCCACGCGTCACGCGCTCCCGCTCGGCGTTCAAGTACGCGTTGGGATCGTGCCGCAGCGCCCCGTCCGGTAGCATCGGCCAGAAAGGACCGAGATCGTGCTTGACGCGATCCTCGTAGAACGCCGGCAACGTGTCCGACTCGCTGTTGAAGTACCGCCGGACACTCGTGTCCGAGTCCAGCAGCCCGCGCACGGTCTTGTAGTACTGCAGGCGACCCCAGCCCTCGCTCGACATGGCCCGCACCACGTTCATCCACTTGGGGATCGTGCCGCGCGTCGCCTTGAACCGGTTCCAGATCGCCCGGTTCGAGAACGAGTAGTTCGTCAGGTCGATCACGTGATCGTAGAACGTCTGCCATGAGTAGTTCTTGGGCTTGACGTTCATCGCCAGGTTGTTGTTCAGGAAGTGATACGGGAACGGCAGCACGCGTCCGGCGCGTTGCAGCTCCAGGTTGAGCGGCGCCGCCCGGCCGAACGCCGACAGCAGCGAGTACCCGGGGAAGGCGCCCGGTGTCATATCGATGAACGCCTTCGTGCACTCGAACGGCGCGTCGCCCTCGTCCGTGTCGAGGCCGAGCACGAAGTTGGTCTGCACGTACGGGATGTAGCGCATGACCGCGTTGACGTGCTCGGAGACCGTTTTCACCTTCTCCATGCCGTAGTGCTTTCCGGTTTTCGCCTTGTTGCCGAGCGAGAACCAGGACTCGATGCCGGGGAGCATCGCCGCGAAACCGTTTTTCTTGAGTCGCGGCAGCCGGTCTTCATTCAGTAGGGAGAGGCTGCTCTCGGCGATAAAGTCCGCGCTCCCGGGTGGGATCGCTTCCTCGATCGCGCCGAGGGTCTCGTCGAAGCGCACGCCGAAATTCGGGTCATGCCAGCCGATGCGCGGCCGCTTCATGTTGGCCATCAAGAACCGGAGATCGTCCCGCACTTGCTCGGGCTCGAACGGCTGATAGTCGACCGTCGAGTCGATGCAGAAGCTGCAGGTGTACGGGCATCCCAAGCTCGCCAGCATCGGGACGATCTTGATCGTCGGTGCTTTGGCGAGCGTGACCTGGATGAACTTCCACCGCTCGCGAACGCTGGGCAGCTGGCGCGGCTGCTTGCCCGCGTTCAGGTGAATGCCCATCGGCCGATGCTGCTCGCAGTCCTCGAGCATGCTCAGGACCAGCGGCTTGTCGGTGAATCCGAAGACGTAGTCGAAGTACTTGGCCGAGTCCTCGGGATAGCACCGCGCGTGCGGGCCGCCGAGCGCGGTGATGGTGCCGCGCTGGCGATACATCGCGCTGATCGCGTACGAGAGCTGAGCGGCCTCGGTGAACGACGAGATGAACAGCAGGTCGGTGTCCGCGGGCAACTCTTTGGAGAGGTCCTCGTACCCCGTATAACACACGAAGCGGACCTCATGGCCCGCTTCCTCACACCATGCACCGATGACCTGCGGCATGATGCTCGCCAAATTGGCGTTCATGAGCTTCGAGTACAGGCCGTGGGCCGGCCCACTAGTAACGAGATCAAGAACGCCGATACGCAACCGTCGCAGGACCCCTCCTCGGGTCTGGGTAATCCCCAACAGTAGCGGCTGGCGGAGTTTACGGCTAGAGGCTCCCTGCTCCTTGCGTCACAGCGGCCGTTAACAGCAGGAGATTTCCGTCGGGATCGACCAGCTCGCGCTCGCCGTCGGTTGTATCAGGCGCCTGGATGGTGAACGAAACGAGCCCCACCGCATCGCTCGCGGGGCGGCTCGCGCCTACGCCGTTCCACGTGTTGAGGCCCAGGTGGTGGTGATAATCGCCAAACGCCATGAACGCGGCGCGGAACCGCGGGAGTGAATACTTGAGGTCCATCCCGACGACATCGCGATAGAACGCGATCGAGCGATCGAGATCGGCCACGTGCAGGTGGATGTGCCCGATATCGGCCCCGGGATCGAGTCCGGGCCACGGCGCCGGGCCGGCCGCCTCGAGGAGCGCGTGGCCATCGAGCGGCGGCGACGCCAGGCGCAGTTGGCCATCTGGGCCGAACCACTCGGACTTGGGATTGTCGATCGTGAGCTCGATGCCGTTGCCATCGGGATCGGCCAAGTAGATCGCTTTGTTCGTCGGGTGGTCGCTGGCGCCTTGCAGCGGGTAGTCGGCGGCGAGGAGCCGTGCGAGCAGGCGGCCGAGTGCGGGTGCATCGCTCACGCGGATCGCCACGTGATACAGGCCGGTCGTGCGACCTGGCTTTGTGGCGCCGGGCAGCTCGGTCAGCGTGATCAGCGGCGGGCCGTTCTCACTCGAGGCGAGGACGCCTGGGCCAATGACCGTGAACCCGAGGAGGTCGCGATAGAAGGCAACCGCTCGACGGAGATTCGAGACGCGGAGATGGACGGTACCTATCATATGCGATAAATACTGCCACCAGCCGGACCGTTCCGTTTGCTACCGCGCCGCGCTGAAGAGCGATGCGACGAACTGGTGGACTTGGTGGACGGTTTCGCGAGCGAAGCGAGCGACCGAGTCTTCGCGTAAGACGCCGAAGACGATGAGAATAATCGCGACGAGTGCCACCGCGACAATCGGCCGCACGAGCGCGCGCAGCACACCGAGGATGACAAGCACGACGAGCGCGACGCAGATCCAGGTCGCGATGGTCTCGGGTCCGATGTGGTGCATGTGAGAAGGCCTATGCCATAACCGTGCTAGCCGTGCCCGGGTGAGCCGGCTTTCCCGCACTGCGCCTCGACCATACGTTTCGCGGCGTGTCGAACGAGGCTTATCCGGACGTATGGCACCGAGTCGATTGGCGCGTGTTGCTCCACTGGTTGCCGAGTCTGCTCGCCTTGGCGTTCGTGGCCATCGGTCTCGCGTGGCTCGTGCATCGATTCGTCTCCAGGCCACGACAGGCGGCGCTCGCGCGGTTCTCGTTCCTTCTCATGCTGTATCTCGCGGTCGCCGCGCAGACGTTGACGACGTACATGTTCGATTGGGGGTTCGGGGGCGATCAGTTCCTCGAGCCGATGATCAATGGCACGATCCAGCGGCCGTATGTCTATCGGCGGCTGATGCCCGATCTCATTCGCGCGACGAGCAACCTCGCGGCTCGTGTGCTTCCGGAACGGGTGCTGGCCAAGATCGAACATCAGTCCCACGTGCGGCGCTTCGCATTCCGCGGCGATACCGCGCGACGCTACACGACTCCGGCCGACACGGTCCCGTATGCGACGATGGCGCCGGAGACCTGGGACCGGCAGAAGGCACTCGATTTTCACGCCGGGTACGCGCTCGAGTTTCTGTGCTTCTTCGCGATCCTGTGGATGGCCCGGGCGTGGACGCGCATGCTCTTTCCGGATGCTCCACTCTTCGCCGATATCGCGCCGGTCGTGGGACTCATCCTCCGGCTCTACGCACAGCCCGGCCACATGTACGATGCGCCGGAGACGCTGTTCCTGCTCGCGTCGGCGATATGCGTGACACGCCGCGCCGTGTGGGCGCATTTGCCGGTGTTCGCGACCGCGATGGTGAACAAAGAAGCCGACTTGCTCCTCATCCCGATGGTGTTCGTCGCGCTGTACGGCGCCATTCCGCGGCGGCGGTGGCTGGCGGCGGGCCTGGCGCACACGGTGGTGGGGCTCGGGATTCTCTTCTGGCTCTACTCGTCGTACGCCCATGGCCGCGGGGGCCCGGTCTCCCACCATCTCGTTGACAACATCATGTTCTGGGGGAATCCGCGCAGCTACTTCCGCACGTTGGATGTGTTCGCGCCGTTGATTCGGACCCCGATGGGCGTGCATCCGCTCCTCATCCTCCCGCTCCTCGTGCTGCTCATCGCCGGATGGCAGCCCTCGCCATCGGCGATTCGGCGCTTGTTGGTGACGTCATTGGCGCTCCTGATTCCGCTGTTCGCATTGTACGCGGAGCGCGACGAGATCCGGAACTTCTCGCTCGCCACGGCCGCGATCTACGGGATGTGCTGCTTCGGAGCGCGGCGACTCTGGGCGGTCGATCCCCGGCCGGTCGCCACGTGAAGCTCTGGCCGCTCACCTGGACGCGGCTTCGCACGGGCCTCTTCAACCGCCGTCATATCTGGCGGACCAAGCGGGCGGCGGCGAAGGCAGCCCAGGTGGCATTGCAAACGCCCCCGATGCCGGTGCGCCCCGAGAGCGACATCGAGCTCCACATGCTGCTCTGTCATCGCGATGTCGCGATGAGCCTCCAGGCGCTCAAGAGTCTCTTGCGCTTCGCTCCCGACGTCTTCGCGTTGGTCATCCACGATGATGGCAGCCTGACCCCTGAGGATCTCGGGACGCTCGCGCACCACTTCCCGGGTGTGTGTGTCATCGGAGCGGCCGCGGCCGCCGCGCGGGTCGACGCCGAGTTGGCGCGGCTCGGGCTCGAACGGTGCCGCGAGCTCCGGCGCGGGTTCGTGTTGGCGCCGAAAGTGTTCGACGTTGCGCTCTACTCGGCCGGCAAGATGGTGCTGCTGCTCGATTCCGACGTGATCTTCCTCGAGCCGCCGACCGAGCTGTTGGATGCCTTGGCGAGCACCGATCCGCGGTCGCCGATCCGGTTCAACGTCGACGTCCGGCACGCGTACTGCTGGACGGATGACCAGATTCGGGGTGTGACCGGCTTCGCGCCGGCGCCGTCACTCAACTCCGGGCTCGTCGCGATGCGCTACGATCCGGCCTCACTGCCCGCCGTGTGGCGCATGATGGAGCAATGCCTGGCGTTACCAGTGCCGCCGGAGCATCGCTGGCTCACCGAGCAGACGCTCATCGGCATCGCTGCCGCGCGACACGGCGCGGTTCCGCTCGCCCCGGAATACGATGTCTGCGCGCGCTTACTGCGCCAGGGGCGCGAGGATCTCATCTCGCATCACTGCCTCGCGCACCAACGCCTCTACTTCTATCAGGCATTTGTCACGCGCGTCGCGCCGGCGCTCGTTCATCGATAGCGCTCGCTCGCGCGCAGCGTGGAGCGCTCGGCGGCGAAGAGGATGTCCACGGTCCAGAGCGCGCCGTCCAGGGTTCGCCGGCTGAAGGAACAGATATCATGCGCGACGAATCCGTGCTCTTTCATGAAGGGCACCACCGCATCGAGCAACGGCGCCCCGCGGTTGACGCCGATGAGCGGCACCTCCATCAGCACGACCTCGGCCGCGGCGAGGGTGGCGGCGCCTCCGCGCAGGATGTCGAGCTCGGCGCCCTGCGCATCGAGCTTGAGCAGCGCCGCGGCCGGAAAGGCCGCCTCGCGGACGACGGCGTCCAACGTCGTCATGTCGTGGCGCACTTCTGTCCGCGCAAAGGGGCTCTGCTCCGGGAAGATCGACGATCCCTCCCGCATCTCGTAGAACACGACGTCGGATCGTGGCGCGGCTCCGAGCAAGGCACGCCGATACTGGACGCGTCCGGCGGATGCGCGGGCCATGTCGCCGAGGATGGCCGCCGACTCCGCTTGCGGCTCGATCATGAGGATGGACGCGGCGGGATATATCTCCTCGATGAGCCGCGTCCATTCGCCACGGAATGCCCCGACGTCGATGATCGCCTTTGGCGCAAACCCGAGTTGTCGCAGCTGGCGAAAGCTCATCGGCACGGAGACCATATCGTACCGCTGGCGGAGGCGATCGAGCGCGTCCGCGGGCATCGAGTCGAGCGCGACGCGGGCCAGTCCCTCCTGGACCCGCGTCGGGACCAGACCCCGGAAGATCGTCTTGAGGAGCGATCGCACGATCGGGTCAGTCTTCCGATCGATAGGCGAGCGTATCGCCATTTCCGATCGCGACTCGGTAGCCCACGTCGAGCAACGATTCCACGGCCGCGCGGTGCGCGGGGCGCGGAAGGTGTTTGTGCTCGAACTGGATGATGGCGGGCCGCCGGCTCGGCACATCGAAGAGGCGGAGGAGCTCGGCATCGTATCCCTCGGCGTCGATCTGCACGAGATCGACACGCTCGACCCCTGCTTCCTCCAGGATGCTAGATACCGTCAGGCAGCGCACTTCTTCCGCTTCGATTCGCGATTCGACGTCGGGCTTGAGATACGTATGCGACGCCAGCACCCGCCGATCGAAGCCGGCGAGCTGCGGGACCCACGGGGGGTCGCCGTCCACGGGGCGGACCCGATACAACGTGGCCGACCCGTTCGAGGCCGCGATCGCCGCGTTAATGAATGTGAACCGCGATCCGCCGAATCGGGCGTAATTGACTTTGAGCTGATCAAAGGCCCAGCGCTGCGGTTCCACTAGGACGCCGCGCAAGGCGTGTCGCTCGATCAGCGGATAGATCGGATCGCCGGTCATGCCATCGAACGCGCCGATCTGGAGGTAGCACACGTCCGGGTGAGACAGGCGATAGTGGGCGAGCACCATGTCGAGTGACGCTCGGAGCTCGGCGGCCGGATTCCGGCGGAGCGCGGGAGGCACGCCGCGGAATTCCGTGTCGATGAAGTCGACGCAATAGCGGCGGAGGCGCGTGGGCACCAGGGACACGGCGGTTCGGATGAGCCCCATGGCACCAAATGTACAACGGAGGACGCGGGGGGCAGATGCTCGTGGTCGAACCCGGTGGGTCGATTGCGCAACGCCGAGTGTGCGCTTAGGACGACGCAGCCGTCCAGAGGAACATCGTGGTGGAGAGAACGTTGTACGTCACGTGGATGGCGATCGCCCCGGCGATCCTTCCGCGCCGTTCGAGCGTGATGATCGCCAGAGCCGCCGCGAACACCGTCAGCGCGATGGCGGAACGGATCGAACCGGTGTCGGGATGCCAGATCGGATACCCGAGGTGCATCGCGCCGAAGAGCAGCGAGCTCACCGCCACCGCGACAATCCGTGACCGGGTCCATCGCAGCACCGATTGCAGCACGCCAAAGCGAAAGATGACTTCTTCGATCAGCGGCGCGGCGAAGCCTGCGACCGAGAGCGACAGCAAGTACGAGGCGAGGTGGTTCGCGGCACTGTATGATCGCAACCAGTCCACAGTCTGCGAGAATTGCCATCGCCAGTCGAAGGGCCAGATATCGCCGTAGTCCAGCAGCAGCGTGACGACTACTGTGGCGCACGCCGCTCCCGCGAGCCACGCCGGTCGCTCTGGCCGCAACGCGGCTCGGAGCTGCCCGCGTGGACGGAGGAAAATCAGCAGCAGCACGAGCGCGAATCCGACGAGTGGGATGGCGCACGTCGCCAGAATCACCAGACCACCTTCGGCACGAATGCGATCGACGGTGATAGGCGACGAACCGATCAGGCCCTCAACGATCCACGGCTGAAACCAGATTGCGGTGAGATAGAGGAGGCCGAAGCCGAGCGCCCAGTATGGATCGTTGTCGGGGGTGACCGCTGCATCTTGGTCCGCGGCTTCCTCGGATGCCGCCAAGAAGAGGGGCCTGCGGCCGGCGTCGCGCATGTTCGAACCTACATGTCGGCGCGCGACGTATGCAATACGCCGCGCGCCGACTGACTGAAGGCTAGTGTGGCCAACCGGTATTTCCGGGCGTGCCGATCGTGTTGGGAAGCAATGGAGGCGGCGGCGCGGGCAGCGGCGGGTATCCACCTGCCGCGGGCTCTATATCGATGCACGCAACGGGACACCCTGTTGGAGTGGTCACCCCGATCTCGACGCTGGTTTTACTCACTGAGACCGGAATGAACTCGGGGGCGATGGTCACGCCCGTTTCGTGCTCGCCCGCGTGCCTGAAGTCTACACCAGCATGGACCTCGGCCGACCGCGGCACCGCGCACGTGATACACAACGAATGCTTGACTTCGATGCCGGTGAGCGCGTGCGCATTGATTGTGGTCCGCACCTGATTGTGGACGTAACTGCCCCCGAGATAGACGCGGTCCAGATTCCCCGTCCGGCGCAAGACATCCTTACCGATCCACTTGAGATCCTCATCCGTACAGCACAATCCGAACGGATCGTTGTAGTTCACGGGGTCACCGTTGGCGAAGCCGTACGCGTTGAGACCGCCAGCGAGCCCGATCGGATCCTCTTGCGTGAACCGGCCGGTCTGCGGGTCATAGTACCGATTCCGCAGGTAGATCTGATTCGTCACATCGCGCCGCCCCGTGGTCAGACCCCCATTCCAGAGCGGATAGATCGGCGCCGAGTTGAGAAGCAAGTCTTGATGGTAGGCCCCGTACTGAGGGTCAGTCCCCATGAAGGTAAAGCAGAGGTTCGGGTTTATTTGGAATGTGGTGTCTGGTTGCAACCCCGTGCACACGTGCTCGGCTCCATTCGCCAGCACGGCCGCATCGTACCCACCGCGCCAGTCGACCATCGGGATGATCTGAGTCGGGCCTGGGTACAGCGTATCGAAGCCGACGCGCACGATATCGACTGGGTCATCGATCCCCAACCCGTGCGTGTACACGACGCGGCCAAACTGGATGCGCGTGTTTTCATACGTCGCCGTCCCACCGGTATCGCGCTCGATATCCTGCTGCGATATCCCAACGGTATCGGGCATCCGCACTTCGATCAGCACTTGATCGCCATCGTACACCGTCCGTTCGATGTAGCCCTGGCAGATCGGCAACGCCCTGCTTTGGCCCACGCACATTGGCGAGGGAAGCGCCGCGGCCAGAATGCGGCGTCCGAGCGCATCGTACCGGTACATCTGCATATACGGGAGGTCGGAGTCGGAGTAGCTCGGTGCGGCAAGCTCACATGCACCCCCTCCGAAGAAGCAGAAATGCTTGTCGACCGCTCGCAAATGCTGCGCGGCGTCATAGTACTGATCTTGACCGATCGCGACAAACCCCGACGTCCCCTCGGTGCGCGTACTGAGCGTTCGCGCGGTATTCCCACTCGAGTCGTAGGTGATGATCGAGGCATTGGCGAAGAAGTTCGTGCCGCTGCCGAACGATCCGCTCTCTAAGAGTCGGCCGGATCCCGGCTGATAGACCGACTCCGTGAATGAGGACGCGCTATCCGAGAGTTGCTTTGCGTTCACCATGTTGTCGGTAAACGTCCCGAAGGCGTTCCCGAACCCATCGCCCCACGTGTATTGCTCATTCCACTGCACGGGGTATCCGGGGGCGAGCCCCGTGTAGTGGTAGATGAGCGCATCAGAGAGCGCGCCGAGACCCGTGTAGGCGTTGAAGACCCGGACCCGATCATCGAGAGCGGTATCGTGGACCATGACGATGAGCCCCCGCATGTCGTAGGCAATAGTATCGTGGTGCAATTCGTTATACTGCCATCCATTCGTTAGCGAGGTGTTGGGGGTGGAATCGATGCGCGAGATCAGTCGCGAATCCGCATCGTAGGTCCAATGCTGCAACGCCGCGCCATCGCTGCTGTTGAGATGGAACGCCCGACGGTCGAGATCGTACTGGTAGTCGAAGACATTGCCGAAGATATCGGTGACATCGGTCAGTACACCGACACCTTCGGTGTCGTAGATATAGGTATTCTGGTTGAGCCGCACGCCGCCATTCACCGGCGCGAGCGTCGAGGGATGCGTCATGGTGAGGCGCCGGCCGTCCAGGTCGTACGTGTAGTTGATCCCGTACACGTGTTGCGTGAAGTCGTTGCCCGTGTATGAGCGCACCCGGAGGGTGTCGGCCGCGAGCGTCCCGTTCTGCGAATAGGCACGCGTGATGTGGGCGTCCCCATTGTTCGCGATGATCTGATTCCCGGCGTGATCGAACGCGAACGTCGCGGTATCCGCGGGGATGCAGAATCCCGTCCCGTCCGAGCAATTCGAGTACTGCGGCAGGGTCATGCCCCACAGGGCCAGTTGGGCACTGGTATCGCGCGCGTACTCCCTCTTGGGCAAGATCCGTTGCACCAAGCGATTGAGCGCGTCGAAGGTCACCGTGATGGTGTCGGACCGCCGGGTCACCGTCCGCACGGCGTTTCCATTGGCATCGAATGCCGTGGTATCGGTGGCCGTACTGTCGTGGCTCCCGCCCCAATGTTGCGTCTTTTGTATCGCGCGCCCGGCGGCGTCATAGACGAAGTCCGTGCGCATGGACCCGATGTGGTTCGTGTCCGGTAACGACGTCCGCAGGATCGTCTTTGGCGCCCCCGCGACGTCAAATGTGGTCGAGACGGTGAGGGCCGCCGAGTCCGCCGTGCGGGATCCCAATGGCGGTCGATACGGGCGCACCAGCGCAGTGTCATTGACGAAATTGTGCGTCAGCGCCGGCGCATGAGTCGACGTGAAGGTCACTCGATCCATCGCGTCATACTGATTGAAGTCCGTCTTCGTGTCGGTCGCGTCGATGGGCGAAAGCACCGTGACGACCCGCCCGATTGCGTCGTGGACCGTTGTGGTCGTGATGCCCAGTGGCGTCGTGACCGTATCTTCGTTCGCGAGCGTGGGATCGTACTTGACCGTCGTCGCGAGCGGCGATTCCACCGGCGTCACGATCGACTGTAACTGTCCGCTCGGGCCGCCGCCCTTGGGGTAATAGGAGAATTGCACTTTCCGCACCGGGTTCGTGCCCGGTTGTTGCCAGAGGCGGTTGCCGGTAGTTGAATCGTAGTGGAACGTCTCGATCTCACCGGCGGGCTGCGCGATCTCGGTCACAAAGTCATACAGTGTATCGAAGGTGTACTGGGTGGTCGCGAACGTGCCGTTGATCGAGAAGGAGGAATCGGTCTTCGATTGCGGATTGCCCCGCTTGTCGAAGGTCGCCGTGACGACGCGGCCGTTCGGGTAGCGGACTTGCGTGACCAAGGATGGATAGGTCGAATTGGCGCGCGTGAGCAGGGTCTCGTCACCGTGCGCGTCCCGGATCCGCGTCGGTTCGCCCCACTGATCCACCCAGTACCGTGTCACATCGGCGGAGTCGGGACAGGGCGCCTGCGGGAACTGGCACGTCGAATGCGCTCGCGGCCCCGCGACCAACGTGAACGCCGAGTCCGGAGACACCGGCGTCGTGATGCCCTGACTCTCCGCGGGCTGGAACGACCATTGGATATTGAGCGATGGCGTCTCGCCTTGGAGGACGACCGTCGGACCGGAATCGGTGATTGCCTGAATCAGCTTGAAGGCCGAATCGTAGTGGAATCGCGTGATCGTCCCGCGCTTGTCCTGGTACGAGAGCAACAAATCGTCGTACGGCAGGTGCGGTTGGCCGTTCTGGAAGGTGTAGACCTCGGTCGACCCGTCTGCATCCTTGATCGTCTCGCTGTAGAGGTCCAGCGTGTCGTACCGAAAGCTCACCGTCCGCGGTTGCCCGCTGACGGACGGCACGACGATCGAGTCGAGCCGGTTGAGATACGTGTTGCGCTCGAAGACGTACGCCAGCCCGCCCCCGGGCGAGGGAATGTCCACCGTGTTGGGGTTCGCGATGCCGGTGATCGCCGTGTCGAGGAACCGCGTCGAGTCACCCAGCCGATCGATCACCGCGAGCTCGGGGCCATGCGCATCGAAGTGCACGACCGCCCCATGCTCGGCGTACCGGTAGACGCCAAACAGCTTCGGACCGTTGAATGACTTGATCGTATCCGGCCGGTCTACGCCGACCGCCGCCCACACGAGACTGTCATTGGGGACGGCGTTGTACTGTCGTGTATCCCCTTCGGTGTTCGCCCAGAATATCGGCTTGGTGGAATTCCATGGTGTCGCCCCCGTCCACTGGGGCACGATCACGAACTCCTGACCGGCCAGCATCTGTTGGTAGGCATTACTGGTGGCCGCCGAGGTCACCAGTTGCGCGCCTGTGGCGCTGAACGACTGCGTGGTATGTGCGGAGTTGTAGATCGCCTGCGCCGTGAAGGTGTACACGTACCGTTGGCCATAATTCTCTAAGCCGAGCTCCCCGTCCATGCGCACCGTGACGCGTTGGGTCGCACCATTGACCCAATACGATCCCAGCCACTGGTGACTGCCGACGATATGGCCGGTCGCGCTGTCAGTGAGCGTCGCCTTCACCGTGTCCGGGGTCCCCATCGCCGAGTTGAACGTCAGCAGCGCGCCGATCGCCTGCACCCCGGTGGCGATGCTGCTGTTGTAGATGAGCGATGGCGTGCGGTCTTTGTTATAGGTTCGCGTCGTGGGCAATGCGTGCACGACGCGCAAGTCACCGCACTGATACGCGATCCCGGGCCGGATCTCGACGGTCAGGCACTTGTCGCGCGGTCGAGTCACATCTGGCGTGACCGTGTTCAGGACCACGCCTGGCCCCAGCGGATTCTGTATGGTGATGTCGGTGTAGCCTGTGTCGGTCACCGTGTGCGTGCGCTCGAAGGCGATCGTCTCCAACCGCCCCGTCGACCCGAGGATCGAGTCGAGGTCGACGAACGCCGTCCCCGACCACGTGCCTCCCGGGGCCAGGCCCATGATCGAATCGGGAGTCGAGAAGCAGTGCGTCGGTGGGCTCAACGCCACGCCGTTACAGTGGTTCTTGACGTTGATCGTATCGGTAGTATTTCCGAGATTCGTGACCGTCCACCCGACGCTGACACGCGAGCTGGGTGTTCCATGCGTCGCTCCCGCCGCCATCGTGATGTGCAGCCGGCGAATGGCCTGCGTGAAGTTGTAGACGATGGTGTCGTACGTAAACAGCGGGTTCTGATCCGAGGCCGAGACAATGAGCGAATCGGCCTTGCTCAGCAGGTTCACGTTCCCGGCCGAGACGAAGTGGACGTGACACCCCGGGGTGGACGTGGAGCTCGTGAACGTGAAGCTGCTGGTCACGTCGGCGCCATTGTACACGATCTTGTGCGAGCCGAACGTGGAGGTGTCACACCAGCTGATTTGGATCGCCAGCGTGTTGTTGTCGCTCACGATCGTCGACGTGCCGGGCGTGACGCTGATCGACGGCGGAGGCGGGCAGTTGACACCCGGCTGACATCGCATCAGATCCACCCGCGCGCGTTTGTGCGCCAGCGTCACGCCCCGCGCGGACGAGAGGGAGTGCGCGAGTGGTTGCGCGAGTGGCGGCGCTGCGCTTCGCGCACCGGCCGACCGAGCGAGCGTTCGCCCGGGCGACCGAGTCACGACCGACCCGACGAGGAGCATGGTGAGTACGAGTAGGCTGACGATCCGCATTCGCATAGGCGTACGCCTCCGGCGACGGCGGAGAGATCGAGACTCCCCGCCGGAGTGAGACAACTCGTGATGCTTCAGCTGGTCGGAAGAGTCGTCAGCCGGGGCGCAGCTGACTAGACACTCAATGGGGAACGACTAGTACTCAATGGGGAATCGGCGGCGCCTGCGTTCTCGAACATCACCATCATCCGCGCAAAGCTGTCGCGCTGGCGAATGTCCCTCGGCCTGAGCCGCGTGTACCGCAAGAGCATGCTCCGAAATGCCGACTCGGATGAAAATCCCACCTGCGCGGAGACGGAGGTGAACGACCGATTCGGGATTTCGAGCAAGGCCGTCGCCACCAGCAAGCGACTCCAGCCGATGAGCTGCTCGGGCACCGGCAAGCTGGCCGCGCGGAGCCAGTTGCCCAGCGTCTTGCGATTCACGCCGCACTCCTCGGCGAGTTGCTCGACGGTGAGCACCGTTCGCGCGGCGCGCCGCACGCAATGGGCGACGACGCTCCAGGCCGGACCGTCCGGTAACGACATTCTGGCGATGACGCCGCGGGTGAACGCGTCGATGCTGTCTTCGGCCAGACGACGCCGAATGCTCTCGCGGAGATCGTCGTATCCACGGAGCAATACTCCGTCGATTCCCGCGTGACCCGCCGCGACCAAGAGCGGCGCGACGCGGGTGCTGACCCAACAGTAGGCGAGCACTGCCGTGCGGGGAGAGCGCAGTCGGAATTGCCGTAAGGCCCCCACGGACGTGTCATCGGCATCCACGGGATGGGCGAGATGCCAGAGCGCGATGTCGGGCGATGCGGCGCCGGCGCGCTGCGCGAGGTCGCGCGTCGTGGCGACGATCGTGAGCGCGGTCCACGAGCCGAGCGCCGCGCCCACGTGATCGCGCCACTCCACATCGGTCACGACCGCCACCACGACGGGCTTGATCACGGCGACGGCGCCTCCCGCTGCATGACGGAGTCGATCGGCTGCGTGACTCGCGCCGCCGCGATGTCGTCGCGCACGATGTGCGGCGTCAAGAAGAGGAAGAACTCCGTGCCGGTGTTCGTACGACTCTGTTGTCCGAACAGGAGGCCGAGCAGCGGAATCGATGATAAGACCGGCACACCCTGCGAACTCCGGTCCTTCTCTCGACTCGACAGACCACCGAGCACGACCGTCTGACTGTCGCGCACGAGCAACTGGGTTTGCAACGTCCGCGTCGAGATCACCGGCGCGTTGAACTGCACCTGATCGGTCGCCTGGTTAACCTCCTGCGTCAGTTGGAGCTGAACGTACCCGTCCGTCGAGATCGTCGGCCGAACCGTGAGCTTCGTTCCGACATCTTGGTACTGTACGACCTGGTTTTGCGCGACTGCGCCGACCTGTGTCTGCTGCACCTGAATAAACGGCTGCTGGCTGCCAACGAGGATCTCGGCCTGCTGATTGTTCTCGGCGAGCACGACTGGCCGCGACAAGATCCGTGCCTCGCCCTTCGACGCCGCGGCCGAGAGATTGGCGGTGAACGCCGGGCTGCCCGTGCGCATGACGTTGAACGCGAAGTCTCCCAGGCCAGCGCCCGGCGTCGAGCCGCCGAGCGAAGTGCTGGTGCCCTTTGCCTGCTGGTTCGGAAACGAGATCCCGAGTCCGGCGGCGAAGTTCGAGTTCTTACTGACCTCGATGATCAGCACTTCGATCAAGACTTGCAGTGGCCGGACATCGAGCTCTTTGACCGCGGCCGCGATCAGCTCGTAATCCGCGGGACTCGCGCGGATCAAGAGGCTGTTCGTTCCCGCATCCGGGATGATCGCGGTCTCGCCGGTCAGCG
>Ga0210393_10001557_pt1 | contig 19138 bp, 9 predicted proteins | sample IncBWC27OmetaG_FD_160068 | JGI IMG/M metagenome (GOLD analysis project Ga0210393, IMG submission 160068) | Forest soil microbial communities from Barre Woods Harvard Forest LTER site, Petersham, Massachusetts, United States - Inc-BW-C-27-O ... | reverse complement strand
TCGACAACAGTCTAACCTCGGAGACATACTTCTACAGTGAGGGAACGTCGAACGGACCCAGTTTTCTTGAGCAGATAAACTCGCGCCTCCCGGTTGACACGAAGACTTTTCTGACGCCGCCGAATGCACTCCGTCTGCAGTGGGAATCCCAACCCGGGGGAGGATGGGAAGCCGAGGTCAGGGCCGTCAACTTCCGTAACCGTGTCCCCGAATTCTCGGGACACAATCTCTACTTCTGGTGCTTCTCAGCCCAGCCGATTGCGGCAGCCGACCTGCCTTTGCTTGTGCTTTCCACGGCCAGGGAAGGTCTGCAGGTTGCCGAGTTCCCGGCATCGTTCACTGAACCCTTGCCCATGGGCAAGTTTGTGGGCGACCTACCCGGGGGACGCTGGGTTGAGGTACGCATCCGACTCAACGAATTCCACACCGCGTCCATCTATGATTTCCGCCCACAGTATACGCAGAACATCGTCTTCCATCAGGGACGTGCGGATGGCGTGCGGCACACTCTCATCGTGGACGAATTTCGGATTGACGACGATGCGGCCCCCCATGCCGGCGATCCCCTGCGTGCACCCGAAAACGTGCACGCGATCGGCTACGACCGCCATGTGGAGGTCCGCTGGAATCCCGTGAACAATCCCGCACTTGGCCGCTATGTCATTTATCGTTCGCTGGACGGCAAGAGCTTCGAGCCGATTGGTATTCAGCTGCCGGGAACTGACCGTTATTCGGACTTCCTCGGCAAATCGGGAATTACGGCCGCCTACAAAGTTGCTGCTTCGGACAGCCAGTATGGCCAGTCTCAGCTTTCGAGCGCCGCCAGTGCCTCGACTCGCGAGTTCGACGACGACGAACTCCTGACCATGCTGCAGGAGGCATGCTTTCACTACTACTGGGAAGGCGCGGACCCTTCCTCGGGCATGACTCGCGAGAACATTCCGGGAGATGACCGCATCGTTGCAACCGGAGCGAGCGGATTTGGCATCGCCACCCTTGTAGTCGGAGTGCAACGCGGGTTCATCACGCGCGAACAAGCGGTTGAGCGCCTCAGCAAGATTGTGGGCTTTCTCGAACACGCACAGCGCTATCACGGAGCCTGGTCGCACTACATGGATGGAAGCACCGGAAAGACGATGCCCGTCTTCGGCATGTTCGACAATGGTGGAGACCTGGTGGAAACGTCTTTCTTAATGGAAGGGCTTCTCGCGGCCCGCCAATACTTCCACGGAAAAAGCGCTGCCGAGCAGGATCTCTACCAGCGGATTTCGCGGGTCTGGGAAGGGGTCGAATGGGATTGGTACCGCAGCGATCCGAAAAGTGACTTCCTCTATTGGCACTGGTCTGCGGAATGGGCTCAGCAAATCCACCATCCGCTCATCGGATTCAACGAAGTCATGATCACATACCTGCTCGCCATGTCGTCGCCGACACACGGCGTGCCCGTCGACATGTACTATTCCGGGTGGGCGGGACAGTCGCAGCCAGCGGTCAGCTATCGGGGAGGCTGGTCTGCGGCTGCCGACGGAGACCATTACGCGAACGGCCATACGTACTATGGGATCAAACTCGACGTAGGCGTCGGGACGGGCGGTCCGCTATTCTTCACCCACTACTCTTACTTGGGTTTCGATCCGCACAGCCTGCACGACCGCTATACATCCTCCTATTTCCAGAACAACCGCAACATCGCTTTGATCAACCGCGCCTATTCGATCGCCAATCCGAAACACTTCCAAGGCTACGGACCCAATGCTTGGGGTCTCACCGCCAGCGACGGCCCGGACGGCTACGTGCCACATGCGCCCAATGAGGCTGACGACCGCGGGACGCTCACGCTGACGGGAGCGCTTGCATCTTTCCCTTACACGCCTGAAGCATCGATGGCGGCGTACAAGCACTATTACCGCGACCTGGGTGCTCAGCTCTGGGATATCTACGGGCCGCGCGATGCCTTCGACCCGGGGCAGAACTGGATTTCCCCGATTTACATGGGACTGAATCAAGCACCGATCACAGTCATGATTGAGAACCAAAGGACCGGCCTGGTGTGGAACAGCTTCATGTCGAACCCCGAGATTACCGAAATGCTTCGCAAGCTGGACGCGTTAACGGCAAAATAGCGGGCAGGCATGCCCGGTCAATTGGCTAGGCGCAATCGGGACGCACTTCTTGCACAGGCCAATCGGAGACCATACTCGTCCTCGGTGAGTCCGACCAGGGTGTGATCGAATACCATGAATGCCTCAAGCTTTGGATGGAAAGCGGATGCAACGATGCGAGCGCGTGAACTCCTGCTGGTTTTGCTTTTGTTGCCCATTGCGACCCGGGCGCACGGGGTGCATGATCGCCCCGCCTTCGACAACAGCTTAGGCTACCGGTCCTTTTACTATAGCAAGGGGTCTTTCACCTCCCCCAGTGAACTGGAACTCATCAACGGTAAGTTTCCCACCGATGATACGCACTATGTCAGCCCACCCAACTCTCTACGCCTGAAGTGGCGCTCGCAGACTGGCGGTGACTGGCTTATGAATCTGAGTGTCAACGGCGCCGATTTTTCAGGCGGTACGTTATTTTTCTGGTGCTACTCAGAAACCGACCTCTCCGCAGAGGAATCACCCCTAATCTCTCTGAAAGACCTAGATCAGGAAAGTACCCCCGGCATCCGGCTGATCGGTCACCTGGACAGGCTTCCGGCTCACACCTGGACAAGAGTGAAGTTGCCATTCGATTCCTTCGTTGGGCCTGTCAGAGAAACGCGGATGACGAAGTTCGATCCGCGGCGCCTTGCACGGATCACTATTTTCCAGGGGCTCGACGACGGTAAACCCCACACGATTTATATCGATGAGATCACGATCGGCGATGATGTTGCGAACAACCGAAAGGGCCCCACGGTACCTTCGGGCCTCGCTGCAATGGGATATGACCGGCACATCGATTTGACGTGGACTCCCAGCAATGATTCCGATCTACGGTATTACAAAATTTATCGCTCTTTCGACGGGGAACGATACACACCGGTCGGTATCCAGAACGCGAGCCCTACTCGCTATGAGGATTTCCTCGGGGAAAGCGGTAAGACTTCCTTCTATAAGATTAGCTCCGTAAATGTGAACTACGACGAGTCGCCTCTCTCCGCAGAGGTAAAGACCGCCACGCGCGCAATGAGTGATGAAGAACTGCTCACCATGGTTCAAGAAGCCTGTTTCAGATACTACTGGGATGGCGCGCATCCGATCGCTGGCATGGCAATGGACATCTTGCCTGGTGATGAAAACCTTGTCGCTGTGGGAGCTTCCGGCCATGGAATCATGGCGCTGCTTGTCGGTATCGAGCGCGGTTTCATCACCCGTGAGCAGGGTGTCGAACGAATGCTGAAGATTACCCGCTTTCTGTCCAAGGCGGATCGATTCCATGGCGTATTCCCGCATTTCCTGGACGGCAGAACCGGAAAAGTGATTGCGCGGTTCGGGAAATACGACGACGGCGGCGATCTCGTCGAAACCGCATTTCTCATGCAGGGACTTCTAGCTGCGCGACAGTATTTCGCGCGAGATACAGCAACAGAGCAGGAGATTCAGAAAACTATAACTTCACTGTGGAGATCCGTCGAATGGGACTGGTATCGCAGCGATAGCCGCAGTGATTTTCTGTTTTGGCACTGGTCGCCCGATTATGCCTTTTACATAAATCACCCGCTGATCGGATGGAATGAGACGATGATCGTGTATCTGCTCGCCATTGCCTCGCCCACGCATCCCGTCCCAGCCACTATGTATCACACCGGTTGGGCAGGACAGTCGGAGCGGGCCATCGAATATCGCCGCTGGTGGAGTCGGACCACTCAAGGCGATCACTACGGCAATAAAAATAGCTACTTCGGCATCACACTCGATGTCGGAGAGGGAAATGGGGCAGAGCTTTTCTTTACGCAATACTCGTTTCTGGGCTTTGACCCTCGCGATAAGAAGGATGCCTATACAAACTATTTCAAAAATAATCGCAACATTGCGCTGATCAGCCACGCTTACGCTGTCGCTAACCCCGGCAAGTACGCTGGCTACGGCGACGATTCGTGGGGGCGTTCTGCCGGCATCAATGTGGCCGGCGGGCGCGCCTACCCGCGGGACGACAACGGCACGATCACCTGCACGGCGGCGCTCGCTTCATTTCCCTACACCCCAATTGAATCGATGAAAGCCCTGAAACATTTCTATCGAGACCTCGGCGAAAAGCTGTGGGGGACTTATGGTTTTCGGGACGGCTTCAATCTTTCAGAAGACTGGTTTGAGGACGTTTACCTTGGACTCAATCAGGCTCCCATTGTCGTGATGATTGAGAATTATCGGTCTGGTCTGGTCTGGAAGCTCTTTATGTCGAATGCGGAAATCAAGCCGGCTCTCGATCGAATCGGCTTCCAACCTGATTTAGAAAACAAGCCTTCCCCGAATCCATAAGGCCTCATGAGCTGGCCCCCGAAAACTGGACCGCCCTAGTAACCCGGCATCAGATCAGTTCCGTGTGACCACACAATCCAGAATCGGCACGTCCTCTCAACTTGCTGCACCGGCTATAATGGCGCCCACGCATGGCACTGAGCTCTGGCATAAAACTCGGTTCCTATGAAATCCGAGCGCCCGTAATGGCTCAGATGACCAAGATCGCACAGGTTGTTCTCACCGTGCTGGTTTGGGGAACGACGCTGGCCGGGCTGCAGCAGAAGCCGTTTCCGGTGACTTCGGTTGTAGATGCGCCCACCATCGCGGGCCATCCGGTGCAATTGGACGGACAGGGAAAACTGCTGCCGTGGCCGATGCCGAACGACATCGGCTACTCGTATTCGTCGCACTTCCTCACTCAGTGGACGATCCTGTGGGACCAGTACAATCGGCAGCGTCTCCCTTACTTTTATTGCTGTTTCGATTTTGACCGCACCACCTTCGAGCTGGCGCCGGACCCGCACTGGGTGAACTCGACAGGCTATCTGCGAGCCATGATGCAGGGTTTCATCGAACGCCTGTATCCCTACACCGGGGATCCCCGAACCCTTACCTTCCTGCAGAGCTTCGTCGATTACGAACTGGAAAACGGGCTGACGCCGGAAGGCTATGCCTGGTCGCAGGTGCCCTACGCATCCGCGAATCCGGGCGCGAAACGCTACACAGGCTGGAGCCAGCTTGGGGAAGACTACGTGGAGCCGCATGTGGTCGGGGAGGATGGGTACGGCTATCTCCGGCTGTACGAGATGTCAGGCAATACCAAGTACTTGCGGGCCGCGATTCACTGTGCCGACGCTCTCGTCAAGAATTACAAACCGGGAGATGAGGATCATTCGCCCTGGCCGGTGCGGCTGTGGGCGCGCGATGGAAAAGCCGAGGGCAAAGCCATGGGCCCGTATTCCGCCAACGTGATTGAGCCCATCATGTTGTTCGATGAACTCTTACGGCTGGGGCAGGGTGATGTTGCCGGTTACACGCGGGTCCGGGGCGCCGCATGGGACTGGTTTCAGAAATATCCGCTAGCCAATAACGTATGGGTGGGTTATTTCGAGGACACCGTGCCGAGCATGGGCAACATGAACCAGGTCATCCCCTTGGAGTTTGCCCGCTACGTCCTGCTTCATCCGGAGAAAGACCCGCGGTGGCGGGAGCATGCCAAGCAACTGATCGAGTGGGTCAAGACCACACCCAAATGGCCCAAGTACATCGTGCACGGAGCTACCGTCACAACCGAGCAGGGCAATGGCATCAACTTCTGCTGCAACGAGCCCAATCAATGCTGCGACAGCCACACCTCCCGACTCGCGGCGGTAGAGGCCCTTTACTTCGCAAGATCCGGCGACATTGCCTATCGAGATGCGGCGTTCCGTTCATACAACTGGGTCACCTACTTCCAGGGACTTTCCCAGAACGCTCATTCCCCGTTCTCAACCCAGTGGTGGTTTACCGACGAATATGCGGACGGTCCACGAAGAATGATGGATGCTTTTTGGGCCGTGCCGGAATGGGCGCCGGCGGATGAATCCCATTTGCTCGGCTCCAGTTCGGTGGTAACGAAGATAAGTTACGGCAAGGGATCGGTGACCTATTCCACCTTCGATCCTCAATCTACGGATGTTCTTCGCCTGGATTTCGTGCCCGAATTCATCACGGCAGACGGCAAGCCCCTCGGCCGGCGCAAAGATCTCGATCAACCAGGTTTTGTGTTCGACGATTCGACCCGCGTGCTGCGCATCCGGCACGACGACGCTCGCGACATGGACGTCCAAGGCCAGGGCGGAAACGTTCCTCCACTTTACGTTTCCTTCGACGATCCTCATCTGCCTGCGGGTACGGCGTTGAAGGGCCAGTATCCTTCGGGCGTGATCGACTGGGACCCCGATCAATGGCGGATCCACGTGCCCGAGGGCGGATTCGGAACCTTCAATCTTGCTCTTGTTGACTCGAAAGCAGCGACGGCGGAATTCCGCTTCGATTGGCCTCGCATCTTTGTGGGCGTCGACGTCTATAACGGGGGAGCATCGGAGGCGACGGTCACGATCCGTTCTCCGGAGATTCGGGAGGTCTCGTTCACCGTTAAGCCCGGGCAATTGCAGCGCCTGCGAACCGGATGGCAAGACGCTAGTTCCAGCGTCATCTTCGAGCTGACAAATGGAGAAGGGTTGCGGTTCGACAATCTGGCGTACGCGCCCGAATGAATTGCAGGTTCATCCCTCAAGCGTCGCCGATCTTAAGAAAGGTCGAGCGCAGCAATCCCCGGCCGCCCGGGCGAGACGCTCCGTCCCTCCATCGCAAAAATAATCGAGTGTCCCACTTAGTTGAAGGCGTCAGTCCGGGCTCCGGCCCGCTTACCGTAGATTATCCACCATCGAAATCTCCCGTTCATCGGCGTCATTCATAATCGCCCGCTTCCCATCCGCGCTGGCGCCCACCCAGAACGGAGCACTCCGCAGCAAAACCAAATCGCGCACCTGCCGTTTGGCCGGGTCATAGAGACTTAGCGTGGGACGCCCATTCGGGAAGTCTTCAGCAAACAGGATTCCTTTGCGGGTTACTGCCCAACTCGCCCAAGTTCGTGGCCGCAGATGCTGCAGTGCGCAGGCCTCCGTCCCGCCCTCAACAGGTACCCGGCAGATTTCCGGCTGCGGATGCCTCGACTTCGAGTAGTAGACATAACCGTCTGCCGATTCGAGCGCTGCAAACCCGCCGTTCGTGGTTAGTTGCACTTCGCGGCCTCCACTGACGGGCACCTTCCACACCTGCCAGTCTCCGGTCTGATCGGATGCGAAGTAAATCCACTTTCCGTCGCGGGAAAAACTCGGCACCAGGCCCTTCACGATGGGCTGCGCCTGCGCGTTGCCGTCGACCTTGATAACGAAAATTCGTGTCTGCCCAGCGTAGGGTGCGTCAAAGGCAATGCTGCGTCCATCGGGCGACCAGCGCGGAGTCCCAGCACTTTCCGTGAAACTAAGCTGCCGTGCGTTCAAGCCATTCGTGTCGCTGACCCAGATTTGCCAAGGACCGGTACGGGTCGACATGTAGGCGATTCGTTTGCCATCAGGTGAGAATTGTGGAGCCGCGTTGCCGCCATCGTCCGCGACGACCGTGTGCAGCATCGGGCCGGTTGAGTTCTGCTCGGAAACCGTCCGTAGGCGCGGAATCTCAGTGCCTCGCAGCTCGTTATTATTCCCAGCGCTCTTTTCGCCACCACCGATCAGACCTTCGTCGCCGCGCTTGCGGCGCGCCAGAATTTCCGCTTCCTCACTGTGCCTGGCATCTGGCTGACCTTGCGAGCTTTTGGCCGCCGCAGCCAGGTTTTCCGCCACCTCCTTCCGAACCAGCCTCAAGATATTTCCCACCATCTCCTGATTCCTGCTCAGAAATGAGGCCACGGGAACTCCGAGAAGGAGCATCGCCGCGCCCGCAAGGAACACCCAGCGCCCGGCCCCGCTCCGCCGCACCCTAAACGCGGGCAGAGCAGCGATTGTCGGATGGGCCAAAGTTGCATCTGGCCCGGGCCGTTTTTCCACCCCCTTGCGAACGGACGGAGTGGGAATGGGAATGGGAATGGGAATCGGAACGGCGGCCGCAACCGGAATCACCGCCGGTGCGATCGGTTGCGGCAGTTCAGACTGAATCGTCCCGATAAACCTGTACCCTCGCCGGGGAAGTGTCTCAATATACTTCGGCTCCTCCGCCGAATCCCCCAGCACGTCCCGCAGTTTATTCACGGCTGCGTTCAGCCCATGGTTGGAGTCCACGTAGGCGTCGTCGGTCCAAAGTTGCTTCTGAAGCTCCTCGCGAGTCACCAACTCTCCGGGACGCGCAAGCAACATCTCCAGGATTTGTTGAGGCTGGCCCGAAAGCTTGAGCTTCATTCCGTGCTTGCGGAGTTCCTGGGTGTGAAAATCAGCTTCGTAAGGTCCGAACCGAACGCAGCGCGGGAGGTTATTCGGTTTCATGTCCAGAGTTTCCTCGATCTTCCCGTGGTCACTTGCCGTTGAGCACGCATTGCACAGGGGTGCTCGCGTCTCATGACAACGATGTTGCCGGACCGAGGCGTACCACTCCTCACGCGTCCGGCTCAATATTATAACTACGCGTTACGCGAGATAGAGGTTCCGCGCCTCCGAAACAAACTATAGACGCCCACGCTCCCCGAGGGTGAGCAAAGATAAGGCTAGTTCTGACCTGGTAAGACTTGTCGCTGGGCCGATTGACCCACCTCATCGGGTTGCTGCCGGCTCGTTATCATGCTTGTAAGCTCTTTCGCATCATGCACTTACCTGATGACCTCCACGCCCTGTAGAAAGTACCGCAGGGGCATTGAGGTATCTGTTGCCAAGCAGCAAATTCGATCTCACATTCTCGCCGGTTTCAATCCCGGCCCGAAATGGAGGTCGCATGAGTGGGAAAAACAGATTCGCGGTTCTGGCGTTCATGGTTCTATTGCTCGTTTGGGTCCTGCAGCTTTCAGCCCAGAAGTCCTCACCAGAGCAGTGCAGCCTGGCGGTTCTCTCGCATGGCATCAGCAACAAACAAATCGTCTGCAGTTCGAAGCTGGTGCAACAGATGGCCTTGCGCGGGCACGCCTTTGAACAAAACCAGCTCGGAATGGCTTCCATGCTCGTGATTGGACCTGAATATAGTGAGCACGAAGCCCTGAAATGGTTCGAGCGAGCGGCCGAACGCGGATACGCACCGGCCCAGGTCAACCTGGCGGTGATGTACGTGAACGGCTGGGGAACACCCATGAACTATGCTGCGGCGCTCCATTGGCTGCATGCCGCAGCCGATCAAGGTTTCCCGCGTGCTTACTACAATCTCGGAGTCTTGTTCCTCAATGGACAGGGAGTCCGTCAGGATTACGCCGAGGCCTTTCGCTGGTTTCAGAAGGGGGCGGAAGCGAACGACGCAGACGCCCAGACCAATCTGGGCTATTTGTACGATCAGGGACTCGGCTGCCCGCACAGCGCGGTGATCGCTGTCTCATGGTATCGCAAAGCCGCCGATGCCGGGAATGCCATCGGTGAGAATAATCTTGCCGATATGTATTTGAAAGGCCAAGGCGTTGCTCAAAATAACGCCGAGGCCTTTCGCTGGTTCGAGAAAGCGGCCATCGAGGGATCGACCGGTGCACGCATTAAACTCGGTTACATGTATGCCAACGGCCTCGGGGTGAAGAAAGATCCTGAGACCGCGTATGCCTGGATTTCCGCTGCGTCGATGGTCGGCGACCGTCGCGGGGACTACCTGATTCCGGCGCTGAAAGAACTGTTAACCGCGCAACAGATCTCCTCTGCCAGTCAAAAATCTCATAGGGCGCCCTTCAAACCTGACCAGCAGCTGCCGATAAACTCCTTTTCGCCATAAACATTCGCCCATGACGATGTCATGGGGACCACAGGTGGCTACGGCAAAGCCCGCGCGATCACAACAGCTGACTGGGGATGTTACTCAGGCCGGCTTGAAACGCTTTCCGGTTCGCGTCGTTCACAGGAAGATGCGGTGGTGACCCTCCTATGCCCCCCTGGGGATGCAGTGTGGCGTTGTCCAATTTGGTCACGTTGTGCATCGCTTCATGCGCCGCGAGCTTCGCGTACCCGATCGCTCTGAACTGCCCCATGGGCTTACCATTTGGATCCGTTGGAAATTTGTAGAACTCGGAGCCCGTCTTCTTCGGCCCGGGCCGCGTAACACCACCGTCATAAGGCTTGATCGGTGGACCGGGCATATTCGCGGCGACATAAGAACTGGCGATATCGTCGACGAAATGCAGCACCAGATCCTGGTCGTCGGCCTTCGGGGGTGTGGCGATGGATCGTATATGCACCACCGGTGCCTCAGACTGCGAAAACAAGAGGTCTTTGAAGATATCTTCCAGATGCTTCTGGATAAGCGGCATGAGTTGCGGAGAATTGGTGTGATCGACGAGCGTGACAGTAATCTGAGGCATTGAACATCCCCTAGCACAAGAGGTCGGCACTTCGATCCCGGCCAGGTCCACCAAGTATCTCAACAGCTTCGGATAAAGCGAGCCGCTCGAGGCTGCATGCTGAATCCATGGGGAGAACCGCCCCCCGACGGCTCTCCCTATGGGGGCACAGCGCCCTCGCCGACGCCGCGCCGAGCGAGCCGCGGACAACCGGCGACTGTATCCATCGCGACAAAAGCCGCTTCTGGCTACAAACCGCAAAACTTACTCATCACAGGCCCACGGATGAGGGCCGGACTTGCGATGACCGGACCCTGGTTCCTATCCATAGTGCGAGATCGGAGGATAGCGTTTCGGGAGGCCCTGAAAAGGACCTCCCTCCGCTTCCTTGGCGTTGGCGCCAGCAGAACCCCAATTCCGCTGTCGGGCTTCAAGACCCCCCTCTGGCCCGCATGCCACGCCGTCTTCGCTGGGCCTGCGCCCCCCGAATGCAACTGACTCTCGCGCAAGAGTGCGCAAAACGCAATGCACCGGGGGTGAAACGTGAGTGAGTTGGAGGTGAGCAGCTAACGCTATGAAATATCGGGAGTTGTCCGGCGTTTGGCGGGACGAGGGCGAGAACTGCGGAGGCTCGGAATGGAGAAACTCAGGGCGGCGCCAGTCATTATTGTTGCCAGGTTCCCATTGGACCTGCAGTGGTAAAATCCCGAAGCAGCATTGTGTTGGCGGGGATTCTTTGGGGCCTGGGGAAAAATACCGATTCGGGCCGTTCGAAGTGCACACGGGTGCGCGTGAGCTCTCCAAGGGCGGGACAAAGATAAAACTTCGGGGGCAGCCTTTCCTCATCCTTGAAGTGTTGCTGAGTCGCGCCGGGGAGGTGGTGACTCGCGAGGAAATCCGCGCTAAGCTCTGGCCGGCCGATACCTTCGTCGATTTCGAGCACGGTCTCAACACCTCAGTTAAAAAGCTTCGGCAAGTGCTTTGCGATTCCGCCGAAGCCCCACGCTACATCGAGACGGTGCCGCGTCTGGGCTACCGCTTTGTGGCTCCGGTCGAAGTTGTCACAGAAACGCCCAAGCCGTCCGCGTCGGCACGCGCGATTGAGGCACCGGTTCCTGCCCTTCTCCTTCCGCCGCTCGCACCCATCGAACCTCAGCCCACTCCACTTTCTGCTCCGCTTTCTGGCCAGCAAGCTTCGCGCTGGAAGCTGTTGCGGGTCAGTCTGGGCGTGCTGGCGCTGCTTGGCCTGGTTTTCGTTGGTATGGTTGCGAAGTTTCCGTTGCGCATGCATTGGCCCTTGGGTTCGTCGAACGCTACGGTAAATGCCTCGCTGTCCGCGAAACAATTCGGTTCCCTGGCTGTCTTGCCCCTGGAAAATCTTTCTGACGATCCGGCCCAGGAGTACTTCGCCGACGGCATGACGGATGAGCTTATCGGCGATCTTGCACAATTGCGCAGTCTACGCGTCATCTCCAGGACCTCTGTGATGCATTACAAAGGTGGGAAGCAGACGGTTCCACAGATTGGCCGGGAGCTTGCGGTAGATGCCGTAATCGAAGGGACGGTGGAGCGGGAGAAAAACCGGGTCAGAATTCGGGTACAGCTGATCGAGGCCGCCAGTGATCGCCATCTCTGGGCCCGCACCTATGACTACGAACTTAAGGATGTGTTGCTGCTGCAGAGCACGGCAGCGCACGACATTGCCTCGGAAATTCAAGGCAGGGTGGAACAACCACCGGCTTCCTTGCGCCCCAACAGCGCGCGAACGGTTCAACCCGATGCCTACGAAGCGTATCTCAAGGGCCGCTATTTCTGGAACCAGCGGACCGAGGCTGGGCTCAACAAGAGCATCGAATTTTTTCAGGACGCTATTGCCAAGGATCCTGCCTTTGCGGCCGCTTATGCCGGCTTGGCGGGAAGCTACTCGCTGCTCGGCTCCGAGTCGCTGCCTCCGGAAATCGCGCGGGCCAAGGCGCGGGCTGCCGCCGGCAAAGCCTTGGAACTCGATCCAGCCAGCGCCGAGGGCCATGCGGAACTGGGACTGATTGAGTTCTACTACGACTGGAACTGGCAAAAGGCCGAGCAGGAGTTTCAGCGCGCCATCGAACTGAATCCAAGTTATGCCACGACCCATCAGTGGTACAGCCATTACCTGCGGGCGATGGGACGCCTTCCCGAGGCGCTGCAGCAGGCTCAGCAGGCCCAGCAGTCAGACCCGTTATCGCTGTCCATTAACACGACGCTGGCAGCGCGATACCGCGACCTGAACGATTTCAAGCGGGCCGTCGAGGTGGTCCAGCGGACGCTGGAACTGGATCCTAATTTTGCTCCCGGGCATGAGCTTTTGGCTTCCGTCTACGAACAACAGCGAGACTTCCAGGCGGACATCAGTGAGTTGCAGAAGGCCAGCGCGCTCTCGAAAGATAATCCAACTTCGCTGGCCCACCTTGGTCGTGCCTATGCGCTTTCCGGAAATCCCGACGAAGCCCGCAAAATCGCCGAACGGTTGCAGCGAACCGCCCGGCAACACTATGTGCCCGCTTGGGACATGGCAGTCCTGTTTGCCGGAATGGGCGACGCCAACACCGCGTTTCGCTGGTTGGAAGAGTCTTACGCGAAGCGGGAGAGTCAAATGCCATTCCTGAAAGTCGACTACCGGATGGACCCTCTACGAGCGGACCCCCGCTTTCAAAACATGCTGCGCCGGGTCAGGCTGCCGGGCTAGGAAACAATCGGATTAAACCCCCACGGCCTCTCATTCGAAACGCAACGCTTTGGCGGGGTCAAGACCAGCAGCTCGCTGCGCCGGAATGAACGTGGCGATCGCAACGGTGAGCTCCAAAAATAGAGGCACGGCAACGAACACTGTTGCATCGTGAGACGACACGCCGAACAGAAGCGCCGCTAAAAATCGCGCAAGGAAAAACGCCGCGCAGACTCCACCGATGACACCCAGTGTTCCTCTTATCAAACCTTCCCGAAGGATCATATTGCGAACCTTCATTCGATCCATCCCCAGGGCCATACGTACACCCACCTCATGCGTTCGCTGCGCGACCGAATAAGCCATTACGCCGTAGACTCCAACAGCGGCAAGCAGCAACGCTGTAATCGCAAAGATTGACAGCAGGAGCATATTGAAATTCTGTTTTGCGATGGATCGTGCGAGCAGGTCGTCCATCGTGTGCACGTTGCCCACGGGCCTGCCCCCGCTTGCTGAGTGCAGTCTCTCAGAGATGGCAGGGATGAACTGATGCGGCTCCACGCTTGTGCGAACCATCCACCATATGGGGCCGAACTGCGACATGAGTTCGATGATTCCGTCCGGCGTCTGGGCATCGGGGATGACCATCATTGGTTCTGGATCATCGGTCAGATCTTGTTCGCGTGTGTTGGCAAAGACACCAATGATGGTTCGCGGCTTGTCTTCGAACTTTGGTCCCAGGCCCTTGCCGATCACGATCTGTTGGCCTACTGCATCCTGTTGCGGCCAGTAACGCTGGGCCATGGTTTCGTTGATCGTGACGACAGGAGGTGTGACCGAATCATCATGGGCATCGAAATCTCTTCCGCGAAGAATAGGGATCTTGAGAACGCGGAAATACCCAGGGGACGCCGCGATCCATTCGCCGTCACCCGAAATTGCCGGGCTGGCCGATAGAGATGTAAACGGAAGGCCCATTCGGTCTCGGAATGGCGGACTGAAAGTGGCGGCAGCCGCTTTTACACCTGGCATCTCATTCAGTTCCCGGCACCCCTCACGAACCATAGCTGCCAAGCTCACGACCGTTCCGGCACTCCCGCCACGCATGGACATGGTCATCATGAGGACGTTGTGGTGATCAAAGCCAGGGTCGACTCGGTTCAGCAGAATGAATGTGCGCCCCAGCAAAGACGCCCCAATCAGCAGAACCAGTGAAAGGGCCACCTCGCTGATTATCGTCAGGGAGTGTAACAACTTACGGCGCGCGCCCGGCCCGTGACGGCCACCCGTTTCGTGCAGGGAGTCAACCAGCTTTTCTTGTAGCACTCGCGACGCTGGGAGAATCCCGAAGACGAGTCCTGTGGTGATGGAGAGCCCCACCGCGAACGCCAGCACGCGCCAGTCGAGTCCGATTGTCGAGTCTGTTCCGGTAAGCCGCGAAATGCCTCCCGGAATTGTCCTCAGCAGTAGACGGAGGCCAACAAGTCCCGCGATGGCACCGAGGAAACAGCCGGAAAAACTCAACAAAAGGCTTTCGACGATTAACTGCCGAATGATCCGCCCGGCGCGTGCCCCGATTGCAATTCGAATTGCGAACTCACGCTTGCGGGCAAGCGCTCGAGCCAGGAGCAGGTTTGCGAGATTTGCGTAGGCGATCAGCAGAACGAAACCAACTGCTCCTTGCAGCGTAAGGAGCGAGGACCGGATGTCTCCGACCATGGCATCATGCAGTCGCCGAAGCTGGAACTTGTAATCCGGGTCGGGCTGTTCCGAGAGCCGGCGGGCGGACTGCGAAACTGCGTCCAGTTGTGCGTTCGCCTGATCCAACGTCACTCCCGTCTTAAGACGCGCTGCCACCGCGAATGAATGAAGCTGGTCAGTGGAGTTGGGATCGAACTGAAATGGAATCCAGAGTTGAGCTTCGGGCTCGGAGTTGAAACCTTCCCCGGTGATGCCAATGACGGTGTACGACTCTTTATCGAGCGAGATCGTCTTGCCAATGATGTGCCGGTCTGCAGCAAATCTGCGTCTCCAGAGATGGTAGCTAAGGACGACGACCTTGGGGCCATTAACGACATTGTCGGCTTGGCTAAAACCACGACCGAGCAGGACCGGCGCTCCCAAGAGCCGGAAGTAATTCGATGTGACGTGGATGCCATGGACTTGTTCAGGCGCGCCGGATGTGAAGCCCATCTCGGACTGTCCGAAGTCATATGCGGCAATATCCTGCACCGAATCCAAGCGCTCGAGCCAAAATCGAAAATCTGGAATGGAGGCCCCCGGCGTCGATCCTGTGGAGGAGTACAGAAAGAACTGCACGATGCGGGAGGCATCCGGGTAGCTGAGGGAACGAATTAGGACAGCGTTGACAACGGAAAAAACTGCAGTGTTGGAGCCGATCCCCAGCGCCAGCGTGACCACGGCGCAGAGTGTAAAGACAGGGGTGCGCCCCATCGAGCGGAAGGCATGCCGGAGGTCCTGACCAGCCTGCCACAGCCAGAGCGAGGAGCGCCCATCTCGCTGCGCCATACCCTATCAGACACCTCATATGCGACGAAAGTTCCTTCCACCCCTCAGCAGTTTGACGCTGCTCTCCTTCTGTCTTTACACTGAAGTTAACGGGGTGTGAGTGCGGCTGGTTCCTTGGCTCGAAGGATCCACGGTTACGGCCCGACCGCCGGCCACCCCCTGAAAGGCAAAAGTGAGTCCCACAGAAACGGCAGACGCGAAGAATTCGGCGGACGCGAAGATTGACGCGAAGACGATCGACCCCAAGAAGAACGACTCCAAGACGGCCGACTCCAAGAATAAAGACGGCGTCAAGCGGGAGATTTCCGTCGAAGTCCCCGCCGATGAGGTCACTCGCGAAACCGAAGCCATCATCCTGAAATATCAGAAGGTGGCGCGGCTGCCCGGATTTCGCAAGGGACATGTGCCGGCGTCGATGATTCGTCACCGCTTTGCCGAGGATCTGAAAAGCGACGTCGTGGAGGCGCTGGTGCCGCGCTATTTCCGCAAGGAAGCGGAGAAGCTGGGCATGATTCCGGTATCCCAGCCGCGCGTCACCGAACTGCACATTCATGACGGCGAGGCCCTCACCTTCAAGGCCAGCTTCGAGGTGATGCCCGAGATTCGCGTCGAGGGCTACAAGGAACTCCGCGCCGAACATCCTGAGATTACGGTTACCGACGAAGATGTGGAGCAGGCGCTGGCCAGCGTTCGCGAGCAGCACGCCACGTTCACTTCGGTCGAGGGACGTCCGCTGGCCGATGGCGACTTCGCCCAGGCCTCGTTTGACGGGCAGCCCAAGGACGCCGCCAAAGACGGAGCCAAGGACGCAGCCAAGCACGGCCAGGCGGGCGACGCCAATCCCGTGCACATGGACGAAGTGCTGATCGAAATCGGCGGCAAGAATACCGTGCCCGAGTTCACCGAAAATCTGCGCGGCATTTCGGCCGGCGAAGAGCGTTCGTTCGAAGTGGCCTATGCCGCAGACGCTCCAGACAACCGCCTGGCGGGCAGGACCTTCGTCTACAAGGTGAAGGTGCAGGCCATCAAGCGCAAGGACATGCCGGAACTGAACGATGATTTCGCCAAGGAATTAGGTGAGTTCACCACACTCGACCAGGTGCGGAAACAGATTCGCGAAAACATGATCGCGGAAAAGCGTCACGCCGCCGAGCATGAGGCCAAAGACAAACTTACGGCCGAACTCGTCCGGCGCAACGATTTCGAAGTGCCGGAGTCGCTGGTGGAGCGGCAGATCGATCTGCGCCTGGAACGCGGTCTGCGCGCGCTCGCTGCGCAGGGCATGAAGATGGAAGACATGAAGAAGATGGATTTGCCGCGGCTGCGCGTTGGCCAGCGGGAGCAAGCGTTGCAGGATGTGAAGTCGTCGTTGTTGCTGGATCGCGTCGCGGAGCTGGAAAAAATCGAGGTCGACGAGGAAGAGTTGAACCGGGAGATTGCCTCGCTGGCCAAACAGAGCAAACAGACTCCGGAGGCGGTTCGCGCTCGTTTGACACAGGATGGGGGCCTCGATAGAATCCGGAACAGAATCCGCAGCGAGAAGACCCTCAATTTTTTGTATCACCAGTCCGCGTCGTGAGTTACTGAAAGGCCCGGACCACTTTCGACTCCCCCTGGCGACACAGACGTTGTTTAGGGGCGGAGTGTGGCAGGTGAACGTGAAAAACGATTCGAATAAGAACGACGCACACATGATGCTCGTACCCATGGTCATCGAGCAGACCGGGCGGGGCGAACGCGCCTACGATATTTATTCCCGGCTGCTCCGCGACAACATCATTTTCATCGGGACCCCGATTGACGACAACATCGCCAACCTGGTGATCGCGCAGATGTTGTTTCTGGCTCAGGAAGATCCGGAGAAGGATATTCAGCTTTACATCAACTCTCCCGGAGGTTCGATCACGGCGGGCATGGCGATTTACGACACCATGCAATACGTAAAGAACGATGTTATGACGCTGTGTGTGGGACAGGCCGCGTCGATGGCGGCGTTACTTTTGGCATCAGGCGAAGCCAAAAAGAGATTGGCGCTGCCGAACTCGAGGATTCTAATACATCAACCGTCGATGGGAGGATTATCTGGCCAGGCTACCGACATCGATATTCATGCCCGGGAAATCCTGCGTATGCGAGAGATAACTAATCAGTTACTCTCCAAGCACAGCGGGCAAAAGCTCGATAAGGTGGAGAAAGATGTGGAGCGCGACTTCATTATGAACGCACAACAGGCCAAGGAATATGGAATCATCGACGATATCATCTACAAGACCGGAAAAAGCGTATGATCGGCCTTCGCGCGTGAACCAAAAACACCGCCCCGGGCAGAGGTAAGCCGCAGGACGGCAGGCGAGGCGATCGACGCTGGGACTCGATTCTGCCGGCACAAAGGAGTAAGGCCGAGTGAAAAACAAATCCGGCTCCGACGAGATTTTGCGCTGCTCGTTCTGCCACAAATCGCAGGACGCCGTTGCCAAACTGATCTCGTCGCCCAGCGATTATCCGCGCGCCTACATTTGCGACGAGTGCGTCGCGGTCTGCAACTCCATTCTTGAAGACGACCGCAGCGCCACTCCCCAGGCCAGCGTTCCCAACCAGTTGCCCAAGCCTCAGGAAGTGAAAACCTTCCTCGACGAATACGTCATCGGGCAGGAACAGACCAAGAAGAAGCTGGCGGTCGCGGTTTACAACCACTACAAGCGTATCTTCATGAACCGCCAGAAGACCGGCGACGGCATCGAGTTGAGCAAGTCGAACATCATGCTGATCGGTCCGACTGGAACCGGAAAAACGCTGATGGCGCAGACTCTGGCGCGCATGCTCGACGTCCCCTTCGCCATTGTGGATGCGACCACGCTCACCGAAGCCGGATATGTGGGTGAGGACGTGGAGAACATCATCCTCAAGCTGCTGCAATCGGCCGACGGAGACGTGAGCCGGGCGCAGACGGGCATTATCTACATTGACGAAGTCGACAAGATCGGGCGCAAGGACGAAAACCCGTCCATCACCCGCGACGTTTCCGGCGAAGGCGTGCAGCAAGCGCTGCTGAAAATTCTGGAAGGCACCATCGCCAATGTTCCGCCGCAAGGCGGACGCAAACATCCGCACCAGGAATTCACTCCGGTAGACACCACCAACATTCTCTTCATCTGCGGCGGCGCATTTGTTGGCCTGGAGAAAATTATTGCGCGGCGCGTCGGCAAGAAGTCGCTGGGATTCCGCGGCGGCGAGGATGCCGAGAAAGAAGATGTGGCCGTCTCGCGCAAGCGGAATTACGAATTGCTTAGCGAAATCCAGCCCGAGGACTTGATCAAGTTCGGTCTGATCCCGGAATTTGTGGGACGCCTGCCCGTGGTTGGCATGCTCGAGGATCTGGACGAATTTGCTCTGATTGAAATTCTCACGCGGCCCAAGAACGCCATCATCAAGCAGTACCAGCGCCTGTTTGAGTTCGAGAATGTGCGC
>Ga0210393_10001553_pt1 | contig 19164 bp, 11 predicted proteins | sample IncBWC27OmetaG_FD_160068 | JGI IMG/M metagenome (GOLD analysis project Ga0210393, IMG submission 160068) | Forest soil microbial communities from Barre Woods Harvard Forest LTER site, Petersham, Massachusetts, United States - Inc-BW-C-27-O ... | reverse complement strand
AGCGTATCGAGGCGGGTAAACAGCACCGATGTCTCCGGTTCCGCGTCCGCATTTTTGCTGATGAAAACGCGCCCAGTCGCGGTTGCTGCCCAGAGCGTCGAGTTGTCACCCGTAGTTCGGCCGAGCGCGGCAACGCCATCGCCGCCGGTTCGATCCGAACCGAAACCGGTTCCGATCAATTGTCCTGCAGCGGATGGATCGCCAAGCGGCGCCCAGTCTCCGCAAGGCACGGCAAACACTCCGGTGAATTCATTGCAATTGGCCCGCAGTTGGGCCACCGTCTGCGTTCCTACACCATCCGTTTTGCTCCGCCACACGTGCCCGGTTCCAACAAACATGGTCTTGCTGACCGCGGGATCGGAAATGACTGGAATGTAGAACTGTGAAGCCTCTGGATTGATGAAGAAGGTGTCAGCGACCCAGTTCCAATCCGACATCAGCCCGCTCGTGAAGTTCACATCAATCTCGGGGCCGGTGTAGGTGTGGAAGCGGAAATGCGGATTGGCAATGTCGAAACCGGACTGGCCGCCATCGCCAAAAATCGTCTGCACCCATTTCTGTGGGTTCGCTGTCACTTCCCACGTCCCGTTATCTTGCGTTCCCCCCTGCAGGTCATTCACGTTGAAAGGATTCACCGACAGGCTTTGGAATTGCAGTGTGGTCAATCCCTTGTTGATTCCCGTGAGTCTGCTGGGAACTCGCGATAGCAGTTGCTGACAGCGGGCCAGGTTAGCCCCGCTGAGCGGCGCGCCTCCCAGTGTCCTGGACGCGCAGTTCGCCGAAATACTCGTGACCTGCCCGTTCGAGCGAATCACTCCGCCGTCGGATGACTCCCAGAATTGGAGCGGGTTGTTGGGGTTGGCCACCAGGAAGTGTTGATCGGGGTGGAGTCCATTGGGTTGCACCGGGTCGGTTGCGTCCATGGTCATATCTGTAAACGAAACTCCTGCATCGGTCGAAAGCACCACGCCGCGCCCGTTCGAGATGTTCCCCGTCTCACCATAGGCATAAGATCCCCCCAGGTACACCGTGTCGGGATGCCCAGCGGGTGTCTCGACAAAGTTGTCGTACCAGCATTGACCCTCGCAGTAGTTAAACGAGCCATATCCGGAGTCCGCGGGGTTCGAACTGGTCAAGGCGCCCGCCGCAGGCAGCGCAGGCGTAAATACTGGGCTGGCCGTGGTTACGTCGTCGCTACGGAAAAGCTGCGAAAATCCGTTCGGCAACGACGAGGTCGGACCAGAGGCGCCCTCGGCCACATACATCCGGGTTTTTCCGTTCGGGAGCTTGGTGACGGCTAGCTCTGGCCGCATCGTAGTCTGGGTTGAATCCAATGAAGGCTTGATTTGTGTCCAGGTCGTGCCGCCATCCTGGGACCGCCACACACCGCGCGCATACGAGCCGGCGTAGACCGTGTTCGGATCCGATGGATCGACCAGCACTCGCCGCACTCCGCGCGGCGAGCAGGGCGTTCCGTCACCGGCTTCGACCGTGTCGCCGGTGCATTCCGTCACGTCAGCCGAACCGTTGTGGATAAATGTCCAACTGTGGCCGCCGTCGGTCGACTTGTACAATCCCCACTTCGACGCGCCTGGAATCAGCGAGATCGCGCCGTCGCAGCAAACCGAAGTTACGCCGCGCAGCCCGCGCGTTATTCCGGCGTAAATGGTGTTGGGATCGCCGGGCTTGATCGCGATCGTGCCTATAGCACGCGCATTGAATACCGACTTCCCAATCGGCCCTCGCCAGGAGTTGCCGCCATCGGTGGATTTGTAAAGGCCTACTCCTGCTTCGCAACCGCTGCCGCAGGCATTCGCCTCACCTGTCCCCACCCATAGCGTGTCCCCATCGGGATCATTCGGATCGGCGGCGATCGATCCTACCGCATTAATTTCGAAGCTACCCGCCAGGTATTCCCAACTCGGATTATCGTCGAGCGCATCTCGCGTACGCCAGATTCCACCGCCCGCGGGCGAAGCCCACAGCGTGCATCGGTCTTTTTGGCAATGCGAGGATATTGCCAGCGTGGTCGTACGGCTGGCCGCTGGATAGGCGTTGGGAAGATAAAGCGTAAAATTCCGAAGCGGCGTGAACGGATAGAGCGCAAGGCTCGGTCCAAAGCTCTGCCACTCCCCACCGCGGTCCTCGCGGAAACCGCGGCCCTTAATATTTTCGTGCGCTGCTCGCGCCCCGACGATTCGCTCCAGGGGGATATCCTTATCCGGATAAGCGCGCTGCAGAAACGCTTCATCCGATGCTCCGCCCGGAGTGCTTAGTCCGCCATTCGGCGGTATCGTGCGCGCAAATTTTTTCAGGTGCTCGGAAAGAGCAGGAGGCAGCGAATCGCGATCCGCATCGGCATCTCCCTTCTTCTTCTGCTCCTTCGCTTCTTTCTGGGCCTTCTTCTTGGAGTCTGATTTTTTCTCGACCTTGGATGCACTGGCTGGTTTCGAACTTGGCGAACTGTTGGTTGCCTGTTGCTGCGCGAACGCGGTCGCGACGATCAGCAATAGTAGACTGAGGAACAGCGATTGTGCCGGTTTCATTTTTTGTCCTCCAGAATTTTCGATATTTTTTCCTGCGGACCGATTCCCTAGCTGGCTTCGATAGAAATGTGGCAGTACATACCCTGCGTGATTGAATAAGGAACTTGCCTGCTGCTTGCTCCTGTCTCACATGAAAATCGCCAACCAAGCACTCCACAGCCGGTAATTCTTTTAAGTGCCTTCGACTGCGAGAACTTTCTCGTTCGCGTCGAGGTGGAGTCGAGAGCCGCCCTCGCGAGGAGGCTCAGCAAATATGTAGCAATTTCCCGGGAGAAAAAGACTTGGAACTAGCCGCCAAGTGCAGGGGCAGCGAGGCGACGGGTCGGAATTCTCCTCTGGGCCAGCTCGACTGTCAAGATGCAAAAGATTGCACTGTCTTACTCCGAAAGTTTGTCATTTCGTAACAGCAACATGAAAATGTCGCTCAATAAGAGGAAGGACATTCGTGCTGAGTCAGAAGGGAACGCAACGAATGAGTGTGATTCCGGTTGGCGAAGATCGAACGCCCCAGGGGGCTATAGTTCTGAAATTGTGGGGTGCTGAAATCGAAATTCTGTTGGGCGAAACGTGCTTCTTCCGCACTACTTCATATCAAGCAGCGCAGCCATGGTTTCCACCCCGTCCCACAGATTCTGCAAGCGCAGGTTCTCATTGGCGGCGTGTTGGTTATCGTCATAGTTGGCAATCGGTACTGTGATGGTGCGCGTCCGCGCGGCGCGTTCCATCGATCCCAGTGGCACGCTCCCTCCCATGGTGGGCAGCAGCACTACATCTTTGCGCGCGCTCTTCACTGCCTCAATTACTTCCTGGGCGATGGGCAGATCCATCGGCGTGCGCACAGCGTTGTAGCTTGCCTCATCGCGCACAACCATGGCAACCCGTGGATGCTCCAGGAGGATTTGCTGCGTCGGTTCGCGGTCCACAATGAAATAGCCACAGGAACGAATGTAGTCTGTGACGCGTTGCTGCTGCGCCCGCCAGTCGATCCCGACCACCAAGCGCAGATCCAAATCGGCGGTCGCGGTGGGCGGAATCACATTGGCGGCTCTGGCTCCGGTTTGGCCCGAGGAGAATCCGTTGATGTTCAGTGAAGGCCGGTTGATCAACTCAAGCAGATGCGCGCCTGCGCCATCGACGTGCCCCAGCCAAAAGGCACTCATCAGCATGTGGTCGTTCACCGGCGCACGGGCTAGGGCTTCTTTCTCAGCAGCAGAGAGCGGCTCAATTCCGTCGTAAAAATGCGGTACCCGGACGCGGCCGTCTTCATCTTTCATCCCGGCGAGCAACTGCGCCAGCATCATCGCCGGGTTCGGCGCCCAGTTTCCGTAATGGCCACTGTGCAACCCATGGTGCGGTCCATAAACTGTGATCTCCAAATGCGCGTCGCCTCGCGCTCCAAAAACCACCGTCTGTTCTCCGCTCTGATCGACCGGGCCGTCGCATACCAGCCAAACATCGCCGTGGACCAGATCGCGGTTGGCATTGAGGATCTGCTCCAGATGTGGAGATCCCGCTTCCTCCTCACCCTCCCACACGAAGCGAAGATTCGCCCGCAACGGGATCCTGGCCGCCTTTAGCGCATCGAATGCCGTAAGCTGCGCGAAGATCGCCGCCTTATCGTCGCCGGCAGATCGAGCGTAGATGCGCTGCTCGCCGTTTACTTCCCGCACAATCGGCGTGAAGGGCGAGCCGCCATCCCATTCCGACGGAGTAACTGGCTGTCCGTCGTAATGCGCATAGAAGACGATCGTATGCTGGGCTCCCGGCACGTCGATCTTCCCGAACACCACCGACGGCGCGCCGGGGAGAGAGAGCAGCCGGGAATCGATGCCGCGGTTCCGCAGCCCTTCGAGGAGTACGTCGGCATTGCGCTTCAGGTTTGCCGGATCGGCGGCAACGTTGGGTATCGACAGCAATTCGCTAAACCGTTGCACGAGTTCCGCACGATGTGCCGCGGTATACTCGCGGGCCGTCTCCGGCGGCTTCTGCGCCGCTATCGCGGTTGCCAGACAAAGAAGAAACGCGGCAAGGTAGGGAAGTTTCATAGGCTGACTGACTATACAATGCGATTCGTGCAAATGTTCCGGCTGGCGTTGCTGCAGAACCGGACATCCTCGAAGAACATGTGGACGAATGCAAACGAGGGCTGCAAGAATCAAGAATCACGGTGGAGATTTGAATGAGAGCCGAAGGCTCCCACTTAACGGGATACGATCGCAACTTCAGGGTTGGGGTAAACGAACACGCCAGCACTAACGCAGGATGGCGATATTTGAGTCGAACCCGTGAACTGCGCTCTTCGCGCCGGTGGACCACGGGACTTCTGCTACTTCTGCCACTGACGGCCGTGATGTCGATCCAGTTCGTGAGCGTCGCGAAAGCCGCGATTGTCGGAGGTCCACCTCTTTCCGCGGAGTCCTTTGGCGCCATTGAGCTTTCCTCTTGCAAATTGTCAGGCGTCCGGCAACCAGCGCGGTGCGGTGTACTCGAAGTCCCTGAGAATCCCAATCGGACTGCGGGGCGTCAGCTCAAAATCGGGGTGGCCGTGATCCCGGCGACCGGTGGGAAGTCGCGTCCAGACCCTATTGTCATATTGATGGGCGGCCCTGGTGAAGACGCGATCAGCGCAGCTGAGATTTATGTCAAGCAGTTCACAACGCTGCGTCAGGATCGCGACATCCTGCTAGTTGACCAGCGGGGTACTGGACGCTCGGGCGCATGGAATTGCGCTCTGTTCTCAGCGCAAGAAGCTGCGGTGAGCCTACGCGATGTGTTCCCGCCTGCAGCCGTCGAAAAATGCGAGCAAAACCTTCGCGTGCGAGCCGACCTGACACAGTACACCTACGATCGCTTCGCCAACGACCTGGAACAGGTCCGACAGGCTCTCGGCTATGGACCTCTGAATTTGTTCGGGGGCTCATACGGAACTCGAGCCGCGCAGGTTTACCTGCGAATGTACCCGAAAAGCGTGCGGACTGTGTATATGGGCAGTGTCGTTCCGCTCGATGCAGCGACGCCACTGCCTTTCGCAAAGACGGCACAAACTGCGCTCGAAAAGATGTTCGACGCCTGTGCCGAAGGTTTCGCCTGTAACGCTGCGTTCCCTAACCTGCGAGAGGAGTTTCGCCAGATATCTGCTCGCCTGTCCTCAGGATCCGTGCGCGTCACCGTACAGGGACAAACCGGCACCGTGCCGCTGGATGGCGGCCGGGTTGCGGAGTGGTTTCGCTCGAAACTTTATAGGCCCCGAAGCTCCACAGCACTACCCTGGATGATTCATCGAGCTTTCCTTGGGGACTGGAGTCCGATTTCCGAGGGCGTTCTAGCTGATGCCAGCGATGACTCGCCTTTCAGCTTCGGTCTCTTCTTTGCGATTACGTGCAGTGAGGATGTGCGGTTTATCAGAGAAGCCGACGTCGCAGCTGAAACCCAGGGCACTTTCTTGGGTGACTATCGCGTGCGTCAGCAACAGGCTGCCTGCAAGTTTTGGCCTAAGGCCTCACTCCCGAAAGACTATCGAGAAACTATTCAGTCATCCGTGCCCGCCGTGTTCGCCTCTGGTGATAGCGATGGTGCTACGCCGCTGTGGTACACGGAACATGCCGCCAAGGGTTTCTCGCATCGCCTTGAAGTCGTGCTCCGTGGGCAGGGGCACACCGAGTGGAATGAATGCATCGCGAAGCTTTATCGCGAGGTCGTCATTCCCGGCTCAGTGGGCGGCGGGGGCACATCGACCTGCCCGCCGGTGCCACGACCGCCATTCAGATTACGGTAGGTGTCGTCCTCAACGTTCGCAAGTTCACGGGCGTGTTCGCAATTGCGGATGTTAACGTTAAGTGCTTTATCGAACGCCCGTCCCAACACTCGTTGCTCCACACTCTTTCAGCTTCGCGCGTCCGATAAAAGCACTTACATCACCCGAGCCAAAAGTCGGCTCGCGGAGATCGCGATTGATCTCCTCGAAGCCCGTTTCTGAATAACCTCCGGTTATGCAGACTAACCGGATGAGCGGATTCGTTCAATCCTTGGGCGGTACTTATTACCTTCCCCTGCGCTCCCACACCCGGATTTCACCCATAAATTTCGAGGCAAGCGGGACCAGGACGCGATCACGTCACGCCGTGGCCGATGGTCCGTCGCTAGTGCCCGCCCACTGTATAATCCGTCCACACATGCCTCTAACCTCTGGCACAAAGCTCGGGCCATACGAAATTCAATCAGTCCTCGGATCAGGGGGCATGGGTGAGGTGTACCGCGCCCGTGACACGCGTCTCGAACGCACGGTCGCTCTTAAAATTCTGCCGGCGGCTTTCTCCACGGAACCCGATCGCCTTCATCGTTTCCAGCATGAGGCGAAAATCCTGAGCACGCTGAATCATCCCAACGTCCTCGCCATTTACGATGTCGGTGAGCAGAACGGCATCCGGTTTCTTGTCTCTGAGTTTCTCGAAGGCCAGTCGCTTCGCGAAGCTTTGGCCGCCGGAACTCTTCCGCGCCGCAAACTGATCGAGTACGCTCTCGACGTCGCCAAAGGCCTCGCCGCCGCCCACGAAAAGGGCATCGTTCACCGCGATCTCAAGCCCGACAACGTCTTCATCACCCGCGACGATCGCGTCAAAGTCCTGGACTTCGGTCTCGCAAAGCAAGCCCCAAACTCCACTTCAGAGGACTCAGCCACTATGACCGGCGCTGTACCCACCACCCCCGGCACGGTGATGGGTACCGTCGGCTACATGTCCCCGGAGCAGGTCCGCGGACAGCGGCTCGACCATCGTTCCGACATCTTCAGCTTCGGTGCAGTCCTGTACGAGATGGCTTCCGGGAGTCGCGCCTTTCGTGGAGACTCCTCGGTAGAAACGATGAATGCGATTCTCAAGGAAGAAGCCGCGGAACTCTCGGGATATGGCGTTCAGGTTTCTCCCGGCCTTGATCGGATCATTCGCCGCTGCCTCGAAAAGAAGCCGGAGTGCCGCTTCCAATCGGCCAGCGATCTCGCCTTCGCGCTCGACGCTCTCAGCAGCACCTCCGGAGTATCGCAGGCCGTCTCATCTGCGCCGCTGGCAACAAGAAAGCCTCGCATCGCATGGGGCCTCGCCGCGCTCGTCGCTCTGGGCGTGCTCGCCGCCGGCATTTGGTTCTTCACTCGTCCAACGCCACCTCCCGGCCGATATTCCCAGGTCTCATTTCGGCCTGCTTACATTCGTACGGCTCGATTCGCTCCCGGACGCACCGTGGTCTACGCCGCTTCCTTCAACGGCGAGCCGATGACTCTTCTCTCCACGCGTACCGACACCTTCGAAACTCAGCCTTTGAATCTGGCTGCGGACCTTCTCAGCATTTCCAAGTCAAGCGATCTGGCTCTCTCGTTGGGCCGTGTCTTTGACCCGATGTGGACTCCCACAGGACGTCTCGCCAAGGCTCCGCTCGGCGGCGGTGCTACTCGTGAACTACTCGACGATGTCATCGACGCCGACTGGAACAAAGATGGGTCCGAGTTGGCGGTCGCCCGCCGCGTCGGCAATCGGTTTCGCCTGGAATATCCCGCAGGGAAGGTTCTCTACGAAACCACTGGATACATCAGTGATGTCCGCTTCTCCCACGCCGGTGATCAAATCGCATTCCTCGACCACGGAATCTCCGGCGACGATCGTGGAACGGTCTCTGTCGTCGATCTGCAGGGACATCGTCGCGTGCTGACAAAGGATTACGAAAGCGAACAAGGCCTCTGCTGGTCGGCCGACGGAAAGGAACTCTGGTTCACCGCCAGTGATGCCGCCGAACTCAACTCTCTGAGGGCCGTCGATCTCGGTGGCCAGGCCCGCATCGTCGCGGCTGCGCCCGCCCGCTTGCACCTTCAGGACATCGCCGATGACGGGCAAGTCCTGATCACCTCCGATGCCGTGAACTACCGGGTCGGTGTGGGAGACAGCAAGTCCGGCCGCCTCCGGGATCTCTCTGCCTTCGAATACACGGTGCTAAGCAGTATTTCTAACGATGGCAGCATGATCCTGGTGAATAGTTTTGATATCGCCGGCGACACGAACTACCGCCTCTACGTGCAGGGCACTAACGGTTCTCCTCCGGTTTTGGTCGGCCACGGCGCCGGAGGCAATTTCTCACCCGATGGCAAGTGGGTCACCGCGGTTGACCCGGGACACCCTGAAAATCTGTCCGTCATTCCCACAGGCGTTGGAGAGGCCCGTACTGTGCATTCTCCCGAGGGAACTCATTACATCGGCGTTTCCTTGTTGCCAGATAACAAGCACGTTCTCATTACCACAGCAGGTTCTGAACCGACTCCGCAGAGCGCGGTGCAGGATATTTATACGGGTTCGGTGCGTCCCTTCGGTCCTAAGGGTCGCTATACTGCTGGCTTCGTCATGACTCTCTTTCCCGGACCGTCTCCCGACGGAAGGTCCTGCATCCAGACCGACGGGCAAGGCCATTACTGGCTGCAATTGCTCGAGGGCGGCTCGGGCCGCGAACTTTCTGGCATCGCGCCGGGCGATAAAATCATTAACTGGCACGGCGATTCCGATAACGTATTTCTCGCGCACCCCGACGGCATCAACGTGCAAATTTACAATCTCAACCTCACTACCGGGAAGCGCCAACTCTGGACCACTTTTTCTCCGCAGGACAAAACCGCACTCGCTGGACACAGTCTCGTATACATCACTCCAGATGGCGCTCACTTCGGCTACCAGGCGCAAAGAATTTATTCGACCCTCTTCCTCGCCAAAGGTCTTCGCTGATCACTGCCGGCCACCCTATGCGGCCCCGACGGCGCATACCGGGCCTCCGACGTAAGCATCCACGCTCCTCAGGGCCACACTTTGGCCGGCACGTTGACGACGCCTTTGCACGGCAAACTGGTTCCCGCGTCCGTGCTGATTACGGGCCTCGGTCCGGCTGAACGCAATGGCGGTTCGCCACCGTGGATGCCACTCCACGATCTGGCTGACGCCCTTACGCGCGCCGGCATCGCCGTACTGCGGGTTGACGATCGTGGAATCGGAAAATCCACCGGAGATCATGCGCCATCGACGACCTACGATGAAGCCGACGATGTGCAGACCGAAGTGGCATGGCTCCGTGCACAGCCGGGAATCGATCCGAAACGCGTCGCGCTCGTCGGTTACAGTGAAGGAAGCCTGATTGATCTGATGGTCGCATCGAAGGGCCCGTCGATTGCCGCGATCGTATCCCAGGACGGTACCGGCGTGCCGGGCGCGCAACTTGCGCGCGAGCAGACCGAGCAGCGGCCGTGCTGCATGATCCGTCCATTCCCGCCGCTGACCGGGAGAAAGAGGTCGAAAAGGAACTTGCCGAGCCGTTGACTCCGCGGGAGCGCGTCTTTCTAACCGTCTTTCTAACCATTGACCCGCTGATGTACGCCGGCCGTGTGCACTGCCCAGCTCTAATTCTTCACGGCGGCTCGGACATCACTGTTCCCGTTCGCTCGGCGGAGAATATCGCGAATGCCATTCGCCGCAATGGCAACTCCGACGTAACGGTGCGGATCATGGCCGGTATCAGCCATTCGTTGCGGCCCGACCCTGTCGGTACGAATAGCGGTTGGGTTTATCTGCCTGCTTTCGCAATTTCGCCACAACTGCTGGACGTGATAACCAACTGGGCCGCGACGCACTTGCTGAGTAGCATCAGAAAAGAGATGCAGCACTGAGCGCTTAATCGCAAACGCATTCAGCGAACCTTGTCGGCAAGAATCTCCTGGGTTCGGCGTTCCGGATGGATAAGGGGCAAGGGGAAGTAATCCCAAGGTAGGTGGGCCGATCGCTCGAGAGTCGGCTGCTCTTGTACTGCGGTCCTACCCCAGTGCGAATTCGCTGGATTGGTTCGTTGCGTGTGAGCGTCTGAAGGACGAAATTGGTATCGTCCACAGGTGCGGGTAGTGGGATTGGACGGGCTTGCGCGATTGCCCGTGCGAGCGAGGCGCGCGGGCAGCGCTAGTCGGCAGGCGAAGGGATCGGGTGGAGAGGAATTGAACGGGCAAGCCATCGAATTGTTGTATCCTTACGGTTGTTGTCTGTCACGATGCACGGCGGACTGCCGCAAATAGTTGTTTACTCTCGTCTTGCTCATGCACAAGAGGTGTTGAAAGCATGTCCCTTCAGAGCAAATACTCAAAAGAAGTGCGGAAAGAGCTTAGTCTTTTCCCGATTTGGATTCCAGGAGCGAAGGTTGAACCGGGCGATATTGGAACCATCAATAAGGGGATATTCGAAAGGCAGACATCGCTTGCACAAATGTACCCAGACCTGAAATTCAAAGTGACCCAATCCAGTCTTTCTACCCCATTCCGTTTTGTGTCCAAAGATTCTCACGCGGCAACAATCAGTGGCTCCGCTCAAATGCCAACCGGATCTTTGCCGGCAGGTGTGGATGCCAGCGTCGAAGTTCGGTTCGGTTCTAAAGGTGGCGTAGTCTTCTCCGCGAATGGCATCACGCAATATTCGATTGACAACCTCCACGAGGTACGTTCGTTCCTCGAGGAGCAACGGTCAACTTGGCCTCACGGCTATGTCTTAGCAGGCACGATTCACCGAGCGCAGAAATTCACAGTTCTTGTCAGCGATGAGGCGGGAGTGACCGCGACCCTCAGTGGAGACGCGGAAGCGTTAAAACAATTCGACCTCGCCCATGCCAGTGTGTCGGTGAAATCTATGTCCAGCAATGGATACCAGACCCAAGGTCTGGGCGCCGTCACGCTCCGAACATACGCATTCAACCTGTTTGGATACGGCTCGAAATTATTGTCGGACGACGAGAAACCGCCATCCTCCGATGACTTCGTCGAGGTATCCGCGCGGGATCCCAACTTCGATTAGTTAAATGGAAGGCCGTGAACGCTCTCCCCGAATGCAGGCTCGAATCGCTGAATAGTTGTAGGCAGGTAATCGACGCTTACGACGCTGCCCAGGATCGATTGGCCTTCAGTTCGGCAGGGCGTTTCTGGAATTCCATCCGGCACATCCATAAACTCGGTAAAACAGGTGCCGGTCGAAAGGTCGCCATTATCGATTCCGCATGCGATCTGACGCATCCTCGTTTGAAAAGAGTCATTGATCGGGTCGCTAAATTTGTGCCGCCCCCCGGAGGACAGAATCTGGAGCATGGCACAGCTGTTGCTCTGTTGATATCTGAAATCTGTCCGGAAAGCCGCCTCGACATCTATGAAGTTGTGATGGAAGAAGGGAGAGTGGACATTCACGCTGTTCGGGATGCGCTGGCCGCTGTGGCGGAATCCGACGCACACGTCGTCAATCTCAGCCTGGGCATTGAACGCCTCCAAAACGGTGAATTCCATCCCGCCACGCAACCTGAAGAGTTCGAAAAAGCAGCTTTGAACCCCAAAACGTGGCTGGCATCGAAATATCCCGACGATCCTTCATGTGAGCTTTGCCCCGCCGCAGCCGCAGTTGCTGTTAAAGGGAAATTGGTCTTTGCAGCGGCTGGGAATGCCGCGGATTTTGTGTATTGCCCCGCAAGATCGCCCAGTGTAGTCGGCGTAGGTTTTCAGGAAGTCAGCGTTCGTCAGGTTGAGACGCCAGACGGTATTGGCATGGACTCGGGCATCGAGCGGATGCCTTCTCGCCAGTCGGAGTGGCTTGATTTAACCGTCGATGAAATCGATGGCGTATTGGGCACAAGTTTCGCTTCGCCGCTGCGGTCCGGAGCTGCGGCGCTATTGGAGTTGACTCCGAACTCGCAAGCAGAATGCATGACATGCACGAGACTGTCGCTTGTGCCGATGCTCGATCATCTATCAACCCACGGTCACGGAGCGTCCTTGCCGAGAAAATTTTTTGAGGCCATTGCTGATAACTACAATAAAGCCCTCAAAGTCCTTCCCCATGTTCATTGCGCGGTGGGTGGTGTTCTGCGCCCAGATCTAGCTCCTACTGACCCGTCCGGCTGTTTCCTTTGCGGGCATATGTTCGGTGATTTATATCTGAACGCTGGCCTCTTCTGTTTGGAGCAGCTCAATTTCCAGGCGGCAGAGAGCTTGCTCATCGCCGCGGGGAAGCTCATGCCCTATAGTGCTGAGGCAGCGGCAAACCTGGGCGCTACTTTCAGGCTCCAAGGCAAACTCGACGATGCGCTCAGCCTGTACGATGAGGCCTTGCGGTTGAGGCCTGCGTTCCCGAACTACTCGAGGGCAAGAGATTTCATTCTGGATGAAATGGCCAAGAGGCAGCCGCCGGCATGGGATTCTCGGCAGTGTGTTCTAGGAGTGAGGCCGGATCCTAACTTCTCCGGATTTCTTTCCGCTGTTGCGTCCACGAAAGCAAACTCCCAGAAACAGCTCTCCCAAACCAAACGCGAATGGAAGCTCCGATGGCAAGGAGATTGTTTTCTTGCGTGCAATTCAACGACAGTTGAGAACAAGTCTGATTCAATCGAAGGATCGACCCAAATCTCGGAAACGCTTTGCGTAAGCTTCGATGGAAAGGCACTGACGGCAAGCAGTAGGCCACAAACAATGGATGGGTTGTTTGAGGTGGCAGACTTCATGGCGGCTGTTGCAGGGAGTTTGATGTGGAGGATGGTACGGGTAAAGGGAGGCGAGGAATTTCGACGACTGTTTCAGATGTGCCAACTGCGCAGATCGCTCGACAACAAGCTGTAATTTCAGATCATTTCGGCGGGGGAGGAGCCTACAACGCCCTTGCCGCATTTTTCCCTGCGTCAAAGCGACTGCTGCTGGTCAGCACGAATTGGGACGCGGTAATGTCGAATGATCTCGACCTGAGCGCACTCACTGGCATCCCGTCGTCGTCCACCGTCTATCGAACGACAGTCAATCAATAAGGATGCCACCCTCCAGGAAGGAAGCATTAAACTTTCCGCCAAGAGCCACCTCATCGACCGGCTCCCGATACGTTCCATTGCAACCTACGTAATCGATGCTGTCTCCTCATTGTCCATTCCTGCTTCCGTAGATCGTTTCGGAAGGAACGAAGTTGTGCCTGAACATCAATCAAAACTCCACGCGGAGCCGAAGAGGCCATCCTTCCCTATCCGTGTTGGCAACAAGCCGCGCACACCGCACAGGGATAAGGGTGGTTGGCCATGAGACAATCGTTTGTTTGCATAGTAGGGTTTCGACTGTCAGGTAGGACCGAACCACAATCAACTCCAGTTCAAGGGACGGCCCCCCATGTTTCTCTCGCGCCTTCTCACCGCCGCCGCGCTGCTCTGCAGCGTTGTCTTGCTTCCCGCTCAGTCTCCCGTACCTGCCTCACCGGCCATGCGTGCACGCGTCGACGAGTTGATTGCCAAAATGTCCGTGGACGATAAGCTGAAACTCATCGGCGGCGTGGACGGATTTTACACACAGGCGATCCCTTCCATCTCTCTGAAGCGGCTGAAAATGTCAGACGGACCCGTCGGTGTGCGCACCTTCGGGCCGGCGCCTGCCTACTCCGCGGGAGTCGCGTTGGCTGCGACCTGGGATCCGGCGTTGGCCGAACGCGTCGGCGCCTCCCTCGGTGACGACGCCCGTGCACGTGGCGTTAACTTCCTGCTGGCACCCGGCGTGAACATCTATCGCTCTCCACTGAACGGTCGCAACATGGAATACTTCGGCGAAGATCCCTACCTTGCCGCACGCATCGCTGTGGGATACATCGAAGGTCTTCAAAGCAAGGGGGTCTCGGCAACCGTCAAACATTTCGCCGCCAATAATTCGGAGTACGACCGTCACCGCATCAACAGCATTATCGACGAGCGCACCTTGCGTGAACTCTACCTGCCGGCCTTTGAAGCAGCCGTGACCGAGGCCCACGTAGGCGCCGTCATGGACAGCTACAACCTGGTCAATGGCGAGCATTCCACGCAGAACGCACACCTGAATAACGACATTCTGCGCCACGACTGGGGCTTCCAGGGCGTCCTGATGTCCGACTGGACAGCAACTTACGATGGGCTCGCAGCAGCAAACGGCGGACTGGACCTGGAAATGCCCTTCGCCAAGCTGATGACGCCTGAGACCCTGAAGGGAGGCCTCGGCAGCGGCAAACTGACCATGGCCGTGCTGGACGAAAAGTGCCGCCGCATCCTTGGTACAGCCATACAGTTCGGCTGGCTCGACCGCGAGCAGACGATCTCTTCGATTCCTCTCAACAACCCCAACGCGGATAGGGTCACGCTCGAAGAGACGCTCGAGAGCATCACCCTTCTGAAGAATGAAGGCGGATTGCTTCCGCTAGATCCCACGCGCGTGAAGACCCTCGCTATCATAGGACCTGAAGCTGCCGTCGCTGTAGTCGGCGGCGGTGGGAGCTCGCAAACCACTCCCTTCCAAGCGAACAGCTTCGTGGCTGGTCTCATGCAGATAGCCGGCACTCGCTTCAGGGTGATGTATGCTCCAGGCCTTCCGCCCCTCGCAACCATCTTCGGCCGCACCTCGTTCCGCAATCTGACCGTTGGAGTAAACGGCAAGGGAGAACCGCCGCGTACGGAAAATACAGATCGCGGTCTGAGTCGGATCAATACCTGGAACGGCCTCGGAGGCGGGGGTTTGAGTGGCCCGAGGGGCGACGGTCTCACGACCTACGACTACAAAGGTGAGTACCTTCCCACGGCGCCAGGGGAGCATGTTCTGATCGCAGCGGCTCCCGAGCAGGACACCTATCGCGTGCTTGTCGACGGCAAGGAGGTCCTCTCCCAGCAGAAGGATTCGAATCGCATGGCAGTCAGGAACGTCTCCGTTGCTCTGAGCGAAAACAAACCGGTTTCCGTCGAAGTGGTCTACCAGACAAACGGTACAACGCCTCGCCTCGGCGTCGGTCTGGTGGCTTCAGCAGACATGCTCTCCTCCGATGCCCAGAAAATTCTGCAGGATGCCGATGCGGTGCTCGTTACTGTCGGCTTCGACGCATCCACCGAGAGCGAGGGCTTCGACAGGACTTATGCCATGCCTTGGCCGCAGAACGAACTTATCCAGCGGGTCACGGCGCTCAACCCGAAGACAATCGTCTCCATCACCGCTGGCGGTGCCGTGGAAACTGCGCCCTGGATTGCGAATGTTCCCGCACTGCTGCACAACTGGTATCCCGGGCAACAGGGATCGACGGCGCTGGCGCAGATCCTGTTCGGCGACTACTCGCCGGAAGGCCATCTGCCTTTCAGTTGGGAGCGCACCCTGGACCAGAATCCAGCCAGCGCCCACTACGCGGAAGAACCCGGCGACAGCCGTATCGTTCGTTATGATGAGGGCTTGTTCCTGGGCTATCGCTTCTACACGTCCATGAACCAGAAACCTCTGTTTCCCTTCGGCTTCGGAATGTCCTATACAAACTTTGCGTTCACGCATCTGAACGTCAAGAAAAATTCCGACAATGATGTGGAGGTCTCTTTCACCGTCCAGAACACAGGCTCACGGGCAGGCGCGGACGTTGCCCAAGTCTACGTCGGAGACCCCAGTGCGAAGTTGAAGCGGCCCTTAATGGAGCTCAAGCAGTTCAGCAAAGTCCGACTCAATCCCGGCGAGACACAACACGTTGTCCTGCACCTGAACAAGCGCGCCTTCAGTTACTACGACGTGGACGCAAAGAACTGGCGCATAGATCCCGGCGAATTCGTCATCTACGTCGGCGACTCGTCAGAGTCGGTCCCTCTCAAGCAGTCGTTCCCGATGTAGACGGTCCACCGTTCTCGCACCGATTCTATTTTGCCTACATTGCTTTACCGACAGTTGTGAGTTGCAACGACGTTATAGCCGCGATCCAGGAAGGCCTGGACAATGGCTTCTGCGATGTGTAGAGGGAATTCGTCCGTATCGATCATTGATTTTGAACTCACGAAAGGGCGTTCGAGACGCGGGTAGCGGGTGCGGTCTGCTAAAGTTCTTCGCTATGGAAATCTTCATCGATCGCCTCGCACTCAAACGATGCGGCCTTGCCTTGCTGTTCATCCTGATGCTTGGCACAGCACCGCATCCGCTGCAAGCGCAAGCGCCGGCGCCATCCACACCCGCCGTTCCAGAGTGGGCGCAGCCGGGATCGCCTACGCACGTCCAGGCGCCGCCACCGGCAGATTTTCATAGGCCGAGCAGGAACTCTGATGCGCCGATTGGAGTGTTTGACGGCCAGTCTGACATTGGCGCCGCCCTGGTACCCGGCAATGCAAGTTACGACGGCAAGACGAAACAGTACACCATCAACTCCGCCGGCTATAACATCTGGTACACGCGTGACGAGTTCCGTTATCTCTGGAAGAAGATGTCGGGGGACGTTTCACTCGCGGCCGACGTCACGTTTCCAGATGCGAATGGCTACGGCGACCGTAAGGCGGTCCTGGTTATTCGCCAGAGTCTTGATGACGATTCCAGGCAAGCCATGATCGGCGAGCATGGGGTGGGCATGATCCACCTGGCGTGGCGTCCGGAAAAGGGCGCGATGATGAAGGACGCCCAATTTCGCTTCGGGGGCGTTCTAGCCGGGATCAAAGCAAAGCGTATCGGAATCGCAAAACATGGCGATTCCATTGCGATCTTTGTCAGTCTTGAGGGGGAACCCACGCACCAGCTCGGCCCCCCAGTCACGCTCCACTTCGACGAACCTTTCTATGTGGGCATCGGTTTCTGTTCGCACTTGCCCGCGACATCGGACACTGCTGTGCTCTCTAACGTCGTTCTCGAGAACTCGGCGATTAAGGTGGAGTAGAGCGGAGCAACGCTCGCACGGCGGCGTGCTTAAGTGTGTGGCATAAGCAATAAGGGGACGGCCCTGCGATTTCCCCCCAACAGGAGTGTCATCGACATGAAGGTTCTCTCGATCCAATTGCAATTCTGTAGACTCACCCTGATCGCGTTCTTTCTAACGGCTCCCGCTCTCCAGGCGCAATCTTCCGCGGCCCACCTAGAAGCAGCACCCTCCGAGCCGCACCTGCGCAGTCGTCTCTTCATCTACGATCTGCACGATGGCTCCTCGCGCCTGGTCTATTCTGCGGACTCGATATGGGAGGCACCCAACTGGTCTCCCGACGGGAAGTACCTCATCGCCAATTCTGGCGGGGGCATTTATAAGCTCGTCCTCAAACCGGACGGCATGGTCGAGCCGCAAAGAGTAGCTGTTCCCGCCAACTTTCAATGCAATAACGATAAGGCCATCTCTCCTGATGGCAAGAAGATCGCCTTCTCGGCTACGGTTCCGCCACATAAGGGATCGCAGGTCTTTCTCGCAGACGCCGATGGCAGCAACGTCAAGCTAGTGGCGCCCGACTCGCCGAGCTATTTTCACGGCTGGTCGCCGGATAACAAGACGCTTGCCTTCGTGGCCCAGCGTAACGGCAGCGGCCAATATGATATTTACAGCCTGCCCGCCGATGGGGGCCGAGAGAAGCAGCTCACGTCCAATATTCACCATGACGACGGCCCGGACTACTCGCCGGACGGCAAGTGGATCTACATCAACTCCGATCGATCCGGCAAGGAAGCGGTCTGGCGGTTCCCCTTCGATGGCGCTGGTACCAATGATGCGAAGGCCGAGATGGTTGTGAGCGATGCACTCGAAGACTGGTTCCCCCACATCTCGCCTGACGGGAAGAAGATGGTGTATATCGGCTATCCCGCCGGTACAAAAACCCACGACCCCCGCACTGTCCAAATTGAGCTCAAACTCGTCGCGATCAACCATGGCGAGGTCGCGGCGTCCCCGAGGACGCTCGTCAAGGCCAGCGGCGGCCAGGGAACGATGAACGTCAACTCCTGGGCTCCAGACTCCATGCGCTTCGCCTACGTAATTTATGAGGTCCTGCCCTAGCTGGGGTGCGCGTTGCTAGGTGGGCACCAGCAGCGTAAAGCCAGCCGTCAAAATGAGCGCCATAGCCCATATCAAGTCCAAATTCACCCACGCCCTTCGTAGAACCTCGAGACCGACCTTCTCGTAGACCACCAACGCGATCAGTCCGGTTACCAGAAGATATCCCAGCGTATGTACAAGCACAGCCGTGGGCGCCGTCCATGGTCCTTCGAAAGCACCTCTTTGGCCATGGTGAGAAGGAGCGTCCATGCCTGCTGCAGTGTGCAGCGCTGATATTTTCAGCAAGATCGGCAACAGCATGAAGCCGGCGCCGTGGGCGGAAGCCATCAGGAAGGACCAAATGCACAGATCGCGAAAGCCGATTTGCATTCCGCCCCAGCGGGGATGGGTCCTGCGAATTAAGCGCTGCAGTCCAAAGCCAAAAAGAACGCAAGCTGCGGCGATCTTGATGTATTGCAAGGGCAGCACGGCGCCAGCACCGACGGCGATGGCCACGACCAGCCCTATTGCTAGGAAATGTCCTGTCGCAATCGGCACAAGCGATTGCCACACCGCAACCGCGCTCTTCTTCTGCATTCCAAGAGCGGCGGCAAATAGCCAGCCCATCCCCGGATTGATACCATGGTATGCGCCGAGAAGAAACATCGCGACCCACGGCCAGGCTGGAAAGTGGCTCACGAGTAACAGTACGAATCGGACGAAGCGTCCCCACCCTCCAGACGGACCTGATGGCCGCGGAGATCGCCGAATTCAAGAAAGAATTTCGGGTCAATCTCCATGCCGCCCTCCGGTTTGGCGTCGAGCTTTACCATCCAGCTTCGAATTCC
>Ga0210393_10001551_pt1 | contig 19170 bp, 23 predicted proteins | sample IncBWC27OmetaG_FD_160068 | JGI IMG/M metagenome (GOLD analysis project Ga0210393, IMG submission 160068) | Forest soil microbial communities from Barre Woods Harvard Forest LTER site, Petersham, Massachusetts, United States - Inc-BW-C-27-O ... | reverse complement strand
TCTTCACCGCATTGACTATGGCGGTCAAATCCACGGCATCTTTGATGTCGCCCGTCTCTATTCGCGCTGTGAAGTATGGCGCAGGCGCGGAGCGCCGCGCGCCCAAGACGATGAGGCCGAGCACCAGTACCGCGCCGCCACCGGCGAACCAGACCTTCTTATTCATACCGGAGCGCATCGATCGGATCGAGCAACGAGGCTTTGCGCGCGGGATAGTAGCCGAAGAAGACCCCGACGGCGACCGAGAACACCACCGCGAGGATGACCGCTTCGGGCGCGAATTTCATAGGCCACCCGAGCGTACGCCCGCCGACCGTCGAACCGAGCACGCCGAGCGCGACACCGGCGGCGCCGCCAACCAGCGAGAGCATCACGGACTCGCCGAGAAACTGCAGCTGAATGGCGGTCTCCGTCGCGCCCACGGCCACGCGCACACCGATCTCGCGCGTGCGCTCGGTGACCGAGACGAGCATGACGTTCATGATGCCGATGCCCCCGACTAAGAGCGAGATCGAGGCTATTGCCACGAGCAGCAGCGTGAGGGTTCGACTGGCCTCGATCTGTGCCTTGATGATGTCCTCGGGATTTCGGATGTTGAAGTCGTCGTCCTCGTCGGGCCGCAGATGATGCCGATCGCGGAGCAATGCCGCCGCTTGTTGCCCGGCGGCCCGGATGGCGTCCGCGGAGACCGCCGAGCAGACGATATCATCCAGCCGGTTGTTGCCCTTGATCTTCTTCATGACGGTCGTGTACGGCAGGATCACGGTGTCGTCCTGGTCACGCCCCGACACGTCCTGCCCTTTGGGCGCCAGCGTCGCGACGACCAGGCACGGCAGCGTCGACACGCGAATCACCTTGCCGATCGGGTTCTCGCCGGCCCCGAACAACTGATCGCGAACGGTGCGGCCGATCACGCACACGTCGGCCGCGCGATCGACGTCATCGTGAGAGAAAAACGCGCCCTGGTCCACGAACCAGCGCTTGATCTCGAAGTACTCGGGGCTCACGCCGCGATAGCTCGTGAACCAGTTCTCGTTACCGTAGATGATCTGGATCGAGCCGTCGACGTTCGGCGAGATGCTCTTGATCAGCGGGATCTGCTCTTTGATCGCGATCGCGTCGGCGACGGTAAGCGTGGGCATCCCGTGATCGCCGGTACGCACGCCGTTGACGGCCCGGCCGCCTTCCTCGATCCACACGAAGTTGTCGCCGAGGTTGTTGAGCTGCTGCTCAACGCGCGCTTGGCCGGCTTTGCCAATAGCGACAACGCAGATAACGGCAGCGATCCCAATGGTGATGCCAAGGACGGTCAGAATGCTCCGTAACTTGTTGCGGAGCAATGCGTAAACCGATGACCCCAGCAGGGCGCCGTATTTCATCTCCCCAATTCTACTGATCTAACCTGACAAGAGCCTGTCCATACCAGCCTCAGCGTTACATGAGAGCCTCCTCACTCGTCATGATGACCGAAGGGCTGTAGGCAACTGTCAGGAGATTTGACAATGCTGCGCACAACGTTGGTTTCCCTCGTTGTCGCCGCGAGCCTCGTGGCTTGCAGTGACAACGCGAACATGGTCGCGCCCCATACCGTCTCGCAGACGGGTGGGAGGGCGGCGCGTTCAACGTTGTATTGCACGGCGACTGTCCATCCCCAGATGGTGACGTGCACGCCGGTTGGTGGCGCCGCCTCGGCGGAGGCCGCCGCGCGCGGGATCCGCCGCAACGTCATCGTCGGCAAGCAGAACGTGTACGTCTACTTCGCGACGAGCGGCTACGCGTTCAATAGCGGGACGAACGTTTTCTCGTTCAACGCGACCGTGCAAAACCTGATGACGCAGCCGATCGGCACGCAGAACGGTACGACGGTGGCCGGCGGCGGCGTCGATGTGTTCTTCACCAACGGCCCGTTCGTCGCCTGCGGCTCCGGCACGGTCTCGGCCGTCGGCACGTCGACCGGAACGTTCACGGCCAGCGGCCAGCAGTACTATGCGTACAACCAGATCATCAAGTCGGACTCGGTCAGCGCCTTGAAGCAGTGGAATTTCCAACTCAGCACCAACGTCTGCGGCTTCAACTTCTTCGTTGAAGTCTCGGCCGACATGCCAGCCGAAGGCAGCGTGCTGCGCTGGACGCCGATTCACCAGGGTGTGACGGGCAACCAACTGACGGCCGTCTGGCAAGACAGCACCGATGACGTCTTCGCCGTCGGTCTCAACGGCACCGTCCTCCATTACAATGGCACGACGTGGTCCGCGCTCCCGCTCAACCAACCGACGTATCAGCTGCGCGCCGTCTACGGGACGTCGAGTAGCGACGTCTGGATGGTCGGCGACGGCGGCGTCACCGTGCACTACAACGGGTCGACGTTCACGACCGTCTCGACCGGCCTCGCCACTCCTCCGAACCTCAAGGGCGTGTGGGAAGCCAACTCCAAGAACATCTACGCCGTCGGCGGAGCGATCACCGTCCTCCAATCGCGGAACGCGACCTCGTGGACTGCCGTCGCGACGCCGCACGGTGTCGTAGATACCTTGCGGGCCGTCTGGGGCGCGGACTCGGCCCACGTCTTCGCCGTCGGCGACGCGGGTCGCCTGCTCATGTACAATGGCACGGGCTCGACTGGGTGGACAGCGTTCGCGAAGCCCACCGGCAACCCGCCGTTCCGGGGCGTCTGGGGTACGAGTGCGACCAACGTGTTCGCGGTCGCGACGAACGGAGCGGTCTACCAGTACAACGGCGCGACCTGGACCGTGATGAACAGCAATACCACGAACGAGCTGGATGCGGTCGGCGGCACCTCGGCGAGCAACGTCTGGGCGGTCGGCGTCGACGGCACCACGATCCACTTCAACGGGGCTGGGAACTGGACGTACATCAATCCGTCCGTCGGCCTCAATTTGCACGGCGTGTCGAGCGGTAGCGCGTCACCGACGTGGGCCGTTGGCGACGGCGGTACGCTCATCTCGCTCAGCGGGACGACCGAGACGGTGTCGGCGCAGAGCGGATTCCCGATCTTCCGGATTTGGGCGGCGAGTGACACCAGCATCTGGGCCACGACCGTCGGCACCGTCTTGCACTCCAACAACGGCACGACGTGGTCGACGATGTACGTGTCGACGACACCGAACGACACCATGCTCGGCCTGTGGGGATTCAACCCGGCCGACGTGCACACGCTCAGCGTGAACGGCAACGTCGCGAACTACAACGGCAGTTCCTGGACCGCTACGGTACACGGCGGCACGAGTTGGCGAGCGGAGTATGGTAATGCGTCCGACACACTGCAGCTCTGTGCCGCGTCGCAAGCGGGAGCGGTCTATTGCAACAACATCGGGAGCACCACCGTGCAGGCAGGGACCGCGCAGCTCTTCGGCCTCTGGGGTGCCACGAACGGGACCCTGTACACGACCAACGTGAACGGCGGCATCTATCAGTCGACCGATAGTGGTCGAACGTTCAACGCGATGACGAGCGGTACGACCGACTCACTGTTCGCGATCTGGGGCTCTGGCCCGACCGCGATCTGGGCGGCCGGCCAGGCCGGCACGATGCTCTTCAATAGTGGCGGAGCGACGTGGACGGCGCAGGCCAGCGGAACGACGAACGACCTGCGCTGGATGTGGGCGGACACCCCGCCCACCGGCTACACCGGCGACGTCTACGCCGTCGGCGACGCGGGCACGATCCAGCACTGGAATGGTACGCAATGGTCCCCCATGTGGTCCGGCGTGACCACGACCTTGCGCGCGGTCTACGGCTTATCGCCCACACAGGTCTATATCGTCGGGGACAACGGCCTTGTCTTGGCTGGTTCGCAGTAGCCCTGCCCTGCTCCTGTTGGGTCTCGGCTGTCACGACGGCCCCTCCGCTCCGGCGCAGCCGAAGACGGTCGCTCTCTCCGTCGCAGGCTACATAGAACGCAGCGCCGTTGTCACACTGGCCGCGTCACGCGGTTCTCGTCTACTGCCGGCAGACAGCGTCCAATGGGCCGCGGCTCCCTCCACGATCGCCGTGCTCCAGTCGGGGCAGCGGTTGCAGCTGATCGACACGGGCAGCGTCACGGTTTCCGCCACAGTCGGCGACACGACGGTCACCAAGATCATTCACGTCGCGGCCCCACCGACGATCGCGTTCGACATGGTCGATGTGAACGGCTCGGGCACTCGCACCATTTTCACCATGGCGCTGGACGGCGTCGGCCTCACGCGGCTCGCCTCGGACTCGAGCGAAAACTTCCGCCCGACCTCCGCCGGCGCGACGGTCGCCTACGCGAGCTATCGCACGGGCTACCCTTCCCTGTTCACGATCCCACTCGCCGGTGGCACGGAGAATTCGCTCGACTCGTTGCCCTACCCTGCGCTCGAGCCGGCGCTCTCGCCGGACGGAGCCCACCTCGCGTTCGTGACCTCCGTCTCCGGTAACAACAAGATCTGGACGTCGACGAGCACCGGCACGAACGCCACGGCCGCCACGGCCGGTCTCGGCCCCGACGGCGTCGACGAAGAAAATCCGACGTGGTCTCCCGCCGGCGATGCGCTCGTCTTCGTGACGACGCAATACGGCAACGCTGGCCTGGTCCAGCTGACGCTGTCTTCGTCCAAGGAGACTCCGATCAGCAGCGGCAGGACGACGGACGTCGATCCCGCTTGGAGTCCCGACGGCAAGACGCTCGCGTTTGCGTCCACGCGCGACGGCGATGTGGGCATCTTTCTCTTTACGTTCGCCACGAGCGCCGTGACTCGCCTCTCGCCCAAGCCCGGGAACGATGGCCAGCCCGCGTGGCTCAGCGATGGCCGCGTCGTCTACACGTCCTGGGCCGATCCAGCCGCACCGGTCCTCGAGTGGATCGACCCGGCGCAGCCGAGCGTCGTTCACACGATCCCTACGCCGACGGGCTCAGCTCCCGCCCACCCCGCTGCGGCGAAAGAACCGTAGGATCTGCTGCTCATACTCCTGAGCGGCCACGGCGTAGAGGTCGACGCCGATGGCGATGCCGATCCCGATCACGATTGCCAACGCGATACATTGCGGGATGCCGACCAAACTCGATAAAGCGCTCAAGCGCGAGATCATCGTCCGCGATCAGACACTAGTCGCGACACTCACGCCCGATGGGCTGACGCTCACCGAAAAGGGCCACCGCAAGGGCAAGACATTCACCTGGTACGATCTCTGGAGCGGTGGAACGGAGCTCATGAGCCAGCTCCAGGCCAGCGTTACCGAAGGCGGAGCCCGACGAGAATAGGCAAGAACGTCGTGTTGCCGCCGAATGGGCTGGCATAGGCGACGTGGTACCGCGTCTCGAAGAACGCGTGGACGAACGGTCCCAGGGGGAACCGCACGCCGCCGCCAATATTGAGACCGGTGCCGAAGCGGCTATGGTGGCTGCCGTCGCCGCCGACCTCGACATCGTAGACGCCCACGCCACCGATGACGTACGGCGCGATGCCGGGCGTCGGCACATCGATCACGACGTCGAATGTCCCACCGACGACGTTCGAGTTGCCGACGCCCGGGTCGCTCACCGCGAACCGGCTCCAGAGGACGTCACCACGAAAGGCAATCGGCCCCGGGACGGGCCGCAAATCGGCGCTCGCCTGAAAGTCGAATCCGACATCGAGCGGCCGGCCAAAGCGGCTCGTCGGTACGGCGAGCCCGCCAGCGACGCCGAGGACGGGAACCTGCGCGCCAGCAGGCAGTGCCATCAACAACGCGACCAACGCACCTCGCATTTACGCCCTCGCGTGCTCCAACGCCGCGGCCGCCTGCCGTTTCGAGATCGCGAGGTCGACTGACCACGCGCCACCGCCATAAATCATAACGAAGAGACAGAGGCCGAGCGCCAGGATGTGAAACTCGAAGCCCTCGCCCTTCTGATTGCCCAACCAGTTCATGAAGAACCCGTTGTAGCGATGCACGGTGAACACCGCGACCGTCATGTTGCACGCGATCCCGAACGCAGCCACGCGCGTCAGGAACCCGGTGAGCAGGCCTATCGAGCCCAGCCCTTCGGCCAGTATCGCGAGGACCGCGAACGCGGCGGGGATGTGTGCCTGATCCGTGAAGTAATGCAGCGTGCCATTGAACCCGAATCCGCCGAACCACCCGAAGAGCTTCTGCATGCCATGCGGAAAGAAAACGATCCCGAGCGTGAGCCGGGCCAGCGTCGGTGCGAACCGGTCCTCCGTCGCGACCAGCGATCGCAGCATGCGAGACTCCTCCTGCTAGTGTGGTGGGGCTGGGACGACGGCCTCGGCTTCGGCGCCTGGCAGCGCGGGGTTGGTGGCCACGGCACGGTAGCCGCCGCCGTCGGTGGACGCGATCGTCACGACATTGCCATTCGTGAGCTTGACCGACGCGAGATCGGCGACCGTGTACGCGTACACGTGATGGGCGGCGTAGTAGCTGGCCTCGGCCTTCCGAACGTTCCCGAGGTCCTTTGCCATGTCCTGCGCGATCCGACGCTGCGTCGAATCACTGAGGCCCAGCTCAATGGCGCCCGGCAGCCGCCGGGTCTTCGGCGTGTCGGTCTGCACTTGTTGTCCGGCCGCCAATCGCGGCAGCATGACCAGCAAGCCGATCGCCGTCGTCCGCGCCAACATGTTATTTCGCCGCGTGTACGGTGAGCTCACCGAGGCGCAGGTGAGCCTCGGCAGATTGGGGAGTCGCATCATTTTTCGCTAGCTCGCGCCAGATCGCTACGGCGTGGGCCGTGTCGGCGGCGTTCGTGTAGGCACGGGCCGCGTTTGCCTTGAAGTGCGCCTGGTCGTTGGGGTACGGCGATGCGGAGGCCGCGGCCAGGTAATGCGTGGCCGCATCCTGGTACTTGGCTTCCTCAGAGTACCCGTCGCCGATGAGCGCTTCGACACCAGGCGCAAACGGCGCCGACGCACCAGACCGCGGCGCGGTTTGCAGCGTCGAGAGGCCGTCGATGTACTTGCCCTGCGCGTAGTACGTCTCCGCCAAGATCATCGACGCCTGCGTCGCCGCGGGCGTGCCGCCAAAGCGGGTGATGATGCGCTTGAGATCGGTCTGCGCGAGCGGGATGTTCCCAGCTTGCAGCGAGCGCAAGGGCGACGCCAGTTGCGCGTCGGCCCGCTGCAGTTGTTGCCGGGACGAGTAGCGATAGAGCCAGAGCACGCCGATGAGAGCGACGAGAATCACGCCGGCGATCGACAGCTCGCGCGTGTAGAGCCGGGCCCAGTCCTGCAGGCTCTCGGTGCGCTCTTCCAGGGTCGGCCGGCTTGCAGTCGCGGCCGCGGCAGGGGTCATTCGTGACGGCACATTCAGGTGGATGTCGAACGGGGTAAGCCACGAAACCTAGGCAGGTTCCACCCGATGTGCCAGCGCTTAGAGCGGATCCCGCGGGCGACCAGCTAGTCCCGGGCGAATTGGGCGTCGCTGATTTCGTTCCAGGAGATCTCGTAGCGACAGACCTTGCCGCCTTTCGCGCGGCACTCGGTCTCGCGCATCTCGACGCCGGTGGCGCCACACATCTCGAGCGCCTTCTTGTGCCACCCGATGATGGTCAAGCAATCGGGAGTACTGAACGCCTCGGCGTCATGTGTGGTGAGCACGGCGGACGTGCGCCCCGTGTTCTCGTAATCCCGCCGCCCGATCTCGTAGTAGGTGCGAAAGATGATCTGCGTATTGCGCAGAAAGGCGTGCGGGTCGCCAGGCCGCAGGAAGCCCTTGTGCACGGTCGTGAGGTTCCGCTCGGCCGACGCCGAGCCGAGCCGCTCGAAGAACCGGGGATCCCCATTGCCGAGGGCAGCAACGATCGCGGCATCCATACGCTCGCCGAGCTCGAACGGATACCACCGGATGGGCAGGATGACCTCGAGCATGGCACGATCGGCCTGGGCGAGCCGTCCGATGACCTTCTGGACGCCGTCCTTGCCGAAATGCTCCTCGATAAACGCCACGCGCGCCTTGAGGACCGCCCCTTTCATGTGCTGCACCTTGGAACGACGGCCCAACGGAAGGAAACGTAAAATGGACACTCGACAGCTTTTTCTGTCTTGACAGCTAGAGTGGACGTGGTTAGCATCTTTGACATGCAGTCCGCCCTCGCCGTCGTGCAATCGCCCGAGCAAGCCGCGGCGCTGCTCGACCCCGTACGCCTCCGCGTCCTCGAGCGCATGCGCGAGCCGGAGTCGGCCGCGGGTGTCGCCCGCGCCCTCACCCTCCCTCGCCAGCGCGTGGGCTACCACGTTCGCGCCCTCGAGGATGTCGGTCTCCTGGAGTCCGTCGGCGACCGCAAACGCGGCAACTGTGTCGAGCGCCTGCTGCGCACCACCGCCCGCCAGTTCGTGATCGCGCCGCAGGCCCTGGGCGCACTCGGGGTCTCGCCCGAGGCATTTCGCGATCGCTTCTCCAGCTCCTACTTGATCGCCACGGCCGCCCGCACGATTCGGGAAGTCGGCGAGCTCCAGGAGCGCGCCGCAACCAGTGGCCGATCTCTGCCGACGTTCACGCTGGAGACCGAAGTGCGATTCGCTTCGCCAGCGCGCCAGGCCGCGTTCGCCCAAGCGCTGGCCGAACAGCTCGCATCACTCGTCGCCGAGTACCATGACGAAACGGGTCGCACGTTTCGCGTGACGCTCGGCGCCCATCCCACCCACTCCAAACGCCCCGGTACTTCCCAATGACCGACACTGTGCCGACTCGCTCGGTAGATGTCACGACCGAGATCGCCGCGCCCGCCGACGCCGTCTGGGCGGCTCTGACGCAGGCCGAGCTCCTCGCCCGCTGGTTTTCGCCGACCGCCGAGCGCGACGGGGACAAGGTTCGCCTGGCCTGGGGCCCGGATATGGTGATGGAAGAGCGGTTTGTCGAGGTGGTAAAGGGTCGACATCTCCGCTGGGCCGACACCCCTGACGCGCCGATCATCGTCGACTGGCATCTGGAGACCAAGGGCGGCCACACCGTGGTGCGCCTCGTCCAATCGGGTCTCTCGGCGAGCGCCGAGTGGGACGATGCGTACGAGTCGTTCGAGACGGGTTGGCGCTATTTCTTGTTCAACCTCAGGCACTATCTCACGCGCCATCGCGGGACGCCGCGCGACATTGCCTGGACCCGCCGCCCGACCGAGCTCTCCAGGTCCGTTCTGTGGGAACGCCTGATGGACGCACTCAAAAAGGTGACGCCACGGGCGGTCATCGCGGAGCTCAAGCCTTCCCGCGGCGTCTGGGCCACGATACCCGAGCTGAACGACGCGGTGCTCTTCCTCGAAATCGAAGGCAAGACCTTGGGCGTCTACTTGTCGACGTATGGCTTGCCGGCCGACAAGGTTCGCGAACTGCAACCTTGGATCGACGACTTCTCACTTGTGGCAACTTGAGTACCGCTGCGCCGTGTGACATTTCGCACGGCGCACCTGCCCAAGGGGCGGTAACATCACGACCGTGCAAGTGGACGGTGTGCCGTTGCCGCCCTTTCCACCCCGCCTGGTCAGCGCCGCCGAACGCCTTCGGTTCACGTCGCTCCCAGCGCCGGCGCACGTCAGCGAGTTCCGCGAAGCCCTCACCGAGTACTGCCGCCATCTCCGGGACCAGGGCCTGCCCCGGGATCGCATCATCTCGACGATCTGGCCGACGTTCGTCGGCGTCGTCCCCACCCACGTGGTCTCGGCCGCCACGGCTTGGTGCCTGGCAGTCTACGACCGCGCCGACTGACCACTGACCCCGGGCGCCTCCCGCGCGTCTTTCTGAGCGGGATGTCTCGCCTCCGTCAATTCCTCGGTCTCTCTCCGCGCCAGCGCTGGCCAATGGATCCGCCGCGCGTGCCGGTCGCCGTGTGCGAGGCCGATGGCTGGTTCGGGTTCATGGTCGAGGTCCTGTACCCCGAGGCGCACCGTGTCCAGCTGAGCCCCCGGGATGCGGTTTCCAGAGTATTGAGCGCTATCCCGGGTTCGACCAAGGGCGTTCTGGTGAACGTAAACTTGAGCCAAACCCGGGATTTCATAGACCCGGACGTCCCGTGGCCGATGCCCGCCCTGAACATCAACGCCACCGATGTCAGAAAGCGGACGATCCACGCGCGCGCCCTCGCCGCTGGTCTCCCGACGGCCGCCGCGACAGAGTCGGGTCCAGCCGAGGAGCGTGTCATCGTAAAGACCACGCTCAACTACGCGGGCAAACCGGAGCGCCTCATGCGGGAGCGATGGGGCTCTCGCGCGGCCCCTTTCACGGCTGACATGAGCGACCGCGTCGAGTACGTCGTCTGCCGCCGCGACGAAGTCCCCGCGCGCACCTGGGCCGACCCCTCGCTCGTGGTCGAGCGCTACATCACGAACCCGGATGGCCTGTTCATCCGCGCGTATGTCGTCGGCCCCGCGGCCGTCGTCACCCTCGCCTGGGCCGCGAGCGACATCAAAAAACTCTCGCTCCCTCAACGCGACCGCCGCGACTACTACTTCTGGGACAGAACGGCGATCGGCCCGGCGTCCGAGGTCGCGGCCCGCGCGCTCGCTACCGCGCGCCCGTTGGCATCAGCACTGGGCGTCGACTTCTGCGGCATCGACTGTGCTGTCGACGTCGACGGCACGATCATCCCGGTCGATGTCAACAAGACGCCCTACTGGGGTCACCCCCGACAGTCGCCGGTCTTAGCCCATCTGCGTCACGGCTTCAACGCGCTGATCGGCGATTTTACGTAGGACGTCGCGCAGCTCCGTCGTCCCAAGTCTGACATCAGTGACGCCATCCTCGACGTCAATGCGCCCGGCGTTGTGCGCCACGAACAACTCGGCCACGAGCTGCGCGTAACTCTCACTGATCCCGCCGCGCGTGAGCGTCGGCACCCATTCCGCTTGCGGCAGCTCCGTCACCTGGACGCCGATCGCCTCGGCCACATCCTGCGCGCTGTACCGTCGGGGACCCTCGACATAGACAACCCGAGTCGCCGGCTCCAATAGCAGATCGGCCGCGACGAGCCCCACGTCCGAGGCTGAGACAGTGGGAAATTGCTTGGTCACTGGATGGTGGAGCGTCGCCAGCGTGCCCGTTTTCAGCGCAGTCGGCATCTGCCGCGCCCAGTTCTGCATGTGCTCCGCCGACCGCACGAACGTCACATCAGCCCGTACACGCCGCAGACGCTCTTCCAGGAAGCGAAAGAGCATGGTGATGCCAGTCCCTTGTGGGACGTCGGCGCCGTAATCGGATATCGCGACGATGTAATCCGGCTCGGTGTGCTCGAGGGCCGCGCAGATCGCCTCGATCATGCGCATCATCTCGCCGCTGGCGTTGGTCGCTCGCGGGTTCGTCGGGCAGATGACCTGCACGGTTTCCGCCCCATCAAGGGCCAAGCGAATCGCGCGCGTATCGGCCAGGTCGGCCACCGCTAGCTCGACCCCAGAGCCCAGGTCCGTCGCTTTTGCGGGGTCGCGCACGACGGCCCGCACCGGCACGCGCTCGTGCCGGAGCCTGGCAATGGTCGCGCGCCCGACCTTACCGGTCGCGCCGAGGACAGCGATCACAAGTTACGCGGCGCGTTGGGGATGGCGTGTATGGTTCACAAACCGCTCGAGCGCCGATAGCGCCCGCGCCTGCCACTCCTCCCTGACCTCCCCAGGCCGCCGGAGCACGTCTTGCTCCGTGCCATCCTCGGTCCGAAGACGGAGCCAGTCACCTTCTTCGCGCATCGTAAATCGACCTACCGGGGCGTACCACATATGCTGCTCCTGCGTCCACACGTTATCAACAATATATCCACACCCGTGTGGACTCGTAACTCTGGCAGAAGTAACGCAAAATTATCGCCAATGCCTATTTCGCGATGGCTGGCGGCGTACCTACTGCTAACTACCACGGCCGCAGCCCAGACGATCCAAGGAACCGTTACCTCGGCCGGTTCCCCCGTTGTCGGCGCCACCGTCCGCCTGTTGGAGCTCGACCGGACGGACCGCACGGGCTCCAAGGGCGAGTTCCGATTCTCCGGCGTCCCGCGCGGCACGTATCGGGTCTACGTCGGCGTCACCGGCTACCTCGCCGCGACCGACACCGTGCGCCTCACGGAATCGACGGCGTCACTCACGTTCAAGCTCACGCCCTCCGCGATCCCGCTCAAAGAGATCGTCGTCTCGGCCTCCCCTATTCCCCGGCCGCCCGACGAGGAGTACCAGCCGACGGAGTCGAAATCACAGGTCGATCTCGACAACAGCCCGGGGTCGAATTTCGCCGAGAAGATCTCCGACCTCCCGGGCGTGAATGCCCGATGGAACGGCTCGGCCGCCGCCCGCCCGATTTTGCGCGGGCTCGGCGACAACGAGGTGCTCATCCTCGAGAACGGGCTCCGCATGGGCGACATTGCGACATTCGATCCGGCGCACGCCACGCCGATCGATGCCCTGAGCATCGCGCAGATCGACGTCGTGCGAGGGCCGGCGACGATCCTCTACGGTTCGAGCACGATCGGTGGGATCGTGAACGTGATCACGAACACCGTTCCCATGCCATCCGATCATCCACTGTCTGGCACCGCCGCGCTCGAGGCCAATAGCGTGAGCAGCGAGTATGCCGGCTATACGAACACGGTCTACACAACCGGCGGGTCCGCATTCCGCGTCTCGGCCGGCGGGCTCCACGCGACCAATATCGGCATCCCGGCGGGGATCTACCCCGATCCGGTGAGCGGCATGCCGTTTTCGCTGCATACGATCCCGCAGTCCGATGATCGCAGCGCCGAAGAAGGCGCCGGGTACTCGTATTCGGGGGCCTTCGGGATGATTGGAGTCGGGGCCAAGCATTTCGAGACGGACTACGGGATTCCCGGTCTTCCCCCCAATGCGAATTGGCTCAATGTCCCGCCGACCACCTCTCGCATCCACCAACAGCGCAACACGGTGGAGCTGCGCGGTCTGTTCGACCGGATCAAAGTGAACGTCGCGTACGACGATTACCTCCACTCAGAGTTCCCGACGTTGCAGGATTCGACCGGCGTCAGTGATCCGCAGGCCAACCACTTCCACAAGGTTGAAGTCAACGGCACCCTGCAATTCGAGCAGCCGCGCATCGGCCGCTTGTCGGGCACGCTCGGCCTCTTCACGGATATCCAAGACCTGACCATTGAGGGTCAACAGCCGCTGGGCCCGAACTCTCGCACCACGGATCTCGCGGCGTACGCCTACGAGGAGTACCTGGTCGCCCCGCAGACCCGCTTGCAAGCCGGCGTGCGCTACGACTACAACAAGATCCAGACGCGCCCGTTCTCGCAGTCCCAAGACTCGACGTTCCAGACGATCGACGTCTCGCGCCTGTCGAACGCCGTGACCGCATCGGTCGGCGCCATCCAGCAATTCGGGTCGGGCCTCACCGGGAGCCTGAGCCTCGCGCGGTCATTCCGGGCGCCGACCGTGCAGGAGCTGTTCGCGAATGGGCTCGATGCGTCGAGCGGAACCTATTCGATTGGTGACGCCACCCTCGGCCCCGAGGCCGGGTACGGCGTCGATGCGTCGCTCAAGGGCAGTTATGCGAACGCGGCGTTCGAGCTCACGCCATATGCAAACTTTATCAGCCACTACATCTACGGCTTCCTGACCGGCGACACGGTCCAGGGGTTCCCCGTGCGCCAGTTCACCTCGAGCGATGCGCGACTGTGGGGCTTCGAGGCCGCGGCCACCGTCTCACCAATCCAATACGTCGCGCTCCGCGCGAGCACCGACTACGTGAACGCGACGAACACGCAGCTCGACGTTCCCCTGCCGTTCATTCCGCCGTGGCGCGGTCTCTTGCGCGCGACCTACCAGGACGCGACGTACATGGGCATGATCGAATGGCGCGGCGCCGCCGCCCAAACCCGACTCGGCGTCGGCGACACGCCCACGTCCGGCTACGCCATGTACAACCTGGGCGCCGGGATCCGCTTTCCGCAGGGCGGCGTGGTGCACAACATCAGCGTGCACCTGGACAACGTCTTCAATCGCCGGTACTACGACGCGGTCTCGGTGATCAAGACGTGGGTATCCCAGCCTGGCCGCGGCGTACGCCTCAACTACGAGATCCAGTACTGACCTCGTGAGTTGAGGTTGTGACATGCCGAGGGCGTGGCCGTCTGCAGTATAGTGGTGGCCCTTTTGACAATGCCGTCGCTCCCGGCGACGTACGACCCACTGCTCGTCGTGGGCTCGCTCGTGGTCGCCACCCTCGCTGCATATACGGCGCTGACACTGACGGGCCGCGTGTCGTCGGCGCTCGCGCGCCGAAGCCGCATGGCATGGCTCGCCACCGGCGCGCTGGCGATGGGCGTCGGCATCTGGGGCATGCATTTCATCGGCATGCTCGCGCTGCGATTGCCGATCCCGATCGCCTACGACCTCCCAGAGGTTGTGGCATCGATCGCGGTCGCGTGTGTGGCGTCATGGCTCGCGCTGAGCGTTGCCGCCAGCACGGCGCTGCGCGCACGCCGCTTGGCGGTGGCCGGCGCTGTGCTCGGCGCGGCGATCAGTGGCATGCACTACACTGGCATGGCCGCCGTTCGGCTCTCCGGCTACATCCAGTACGATAAATGGCGCGTCGCGGCGTCCATCGCGGTCGCCGTGATCGTCGCGCTGGCTGCTCTCTGGATCGCCTTCCAATTTCGCGACGACGCGGCCAACGCCAAACGCAGCGTCGCCTCACTCAGAAAATGGGGCGCCGCGACGCTCATGGGATTCGCGGTCGCCGGCATGCACTACACGGCCATGTCGGCCGCGCATTTCCACGCGTCACTCACGGCCGACCGCACGGACGGCCACCTGCTGGCCGACGATGGAATGGCGATACTGGTGGGCGTCGCTGCCTTTCTCGTCCTCGGCGCCACACTGACCGCCGCACTGATTGACCGCGGGCGCCGGGTGCGCCTGGCCGTCGACGCCGCCCGGCGCGAGCGTGAGGCACAGTTGGAGCGCGCCGTCGCCGAGCGGACCGCACACCTGGCCGCGGCGGAGGCGAGATTCCGACTCCTGTCCGACGCGACAACCGACGGCATTGCCATCACGCGCGACGGCGTGGTGCTCGAGACCAACCGCGCCTGGCGCCGCATGTTCGGCGTCGCGTCCGAGTCGGGCCAGTCGCCTGCCTTCGTGGTCGACCTCGTCGCGCCCGAAGACCGGGAGGTCGTGGGCGGGCTGCTCGCCAATCCACCGGACAGTGAGTCAGAGGTGCACTGCGTCGGCCCCGACCAGATCCAGTTTCTCGGCTCGCTCACGATCAAGGATGCGGCGTGGAACGGCGTGCGGGCGCAGATCCTGGTGATCCGCGACATCTCGGCGATCCGGCGGATCGAGCAACTGAAGAACGAGCTCGTCTCCACCGTCTCGCACGAGCTACGCACGCCGCTGACATCGATCCGTGGTGCGTTGGGCCTGATCGAACACGGTGTCGATGGCCAGCTCAGCCCGTCGCTCCTCAGTCTCGTTCGAATCGGCCGGAGCAACTGCGATCGGTTGATCCGGCTGATCAACGATCTGTTGGATCTGGACAAGATCAACATTGGCCGGCTCGAGCTTCACATGGAGTCGCTCGGCATGGCCGACCTGATCGAGACGACGCTCGACGAGTTGCGACCGATGGCGGTCGAGTATGGCGTATCCATCCGAGCGCGCTTGGCGCCCGACCTGCCCCGCGTCGAGGGCGACCGAGACCGATTGTCCCAGGTGCTGACCAACCTCGCGGCGAACGCGATCAAGTTCACCCCGCGCGGTTCTACCGTCGTCGTGAGCGCGGTCACGGTACCCGCCTCCCCCGACGGCGTTCGCATCGCCGTCGAAAATCCCGGCCCCGGGATAGCCGCCGAGGATATCTCCCGCCTCTTCCGCCCGTTCCAGCAATTGGACGCCTCGGACAACCGGGCGCGAGGCGGCACGGGACTAGGGTTGGCGATCGCGAAAGCGATCATTCAACGCCACGGCGGGTCGATCGGCGTGGAGTCCAAACCCGATGTGCTGACAACGTTCTGGTTCGAGCTTCCCGGCGCTCTAGCTCCGTCTGATCGGCGTACAGCCTTCGTTTCGTGACGTGTCGGAGATGTGGAAGATTTTCCACCCGTCCGATCCTTTCCTGAGCAAGAACGCGTCGACGCCGCAGTGATCGACGGCGGTCTTTCCGCCGGGAGTGAACGTGTAGTACGTCCACACGGACGCCATCGGACCATCGATCTGGATCTTGGTGTCCTTGATCTGCTCATCGCCACCCGGGCCGGTCCCGGCGGCGACGCGATCGATGAATGCATTCATCACGATCGGCTCACCGAGTGTCCCGGTCGCCGACACGCGATCGAGCACGGTCGACGGGACCATGGTCGAGCGCATCATCGCGCTATCGCGTGCGCGCATCCCATCGAACATTTTGGCGATGACGGCCTTGACCGCCTGCTCGTCCGACTGCGCCCGCGCTATGGGGGCGACCGCGGCGATCGTCGCCGCCGCCAGCAGAGCTCGCGTCATATGTGACATGCGCGACAAGCTACTCGCGACTGTGCCCACGGGAAACGAACACTTGGCTAACTTACGGTCCCGATCACCGAGGTCGTATGTCGAGCGTGCTGCCCGCAGGTACACCGGCTCCCGATTGGACGCTACCGGTGACTCCCGACCAGAAGCTCACGCTCCGCGACTTACGTGGCCAGCCGGTGATCCTGGCATTTTATCCGGCCGACTGGAGTCCGGTGTGCGGCGATCAGATGGCGCTCTACAACGAGATTCTGCCCGAATTCCAGCGGTTCGGAGCGAAATTGATGGGCGTGTCGGTCGATGGCGTCTGGTGCCATCGGGCGTTTGCGGACACTCGTCACCTGCATTTTCCGCTGCTCTCGGACTTCGAGCCCAAGGGCGCGGGCTCTCGCAGCTACGGCGCCTACCGGGCAACGGATGGCATCTCGGAGCGCGCGCTCTTCGTGATCGACAGAACGGGGACCATTGCCTGGAGCTACTGCTCGGCGATAGATGTCAATCCTGGCGCGGATGGCATACTCGACGCGCTGGACGCTTTGCCGAAATAGGAGAAGGTGTATGGCTGAGCTCAGAGTAGCAGTAACGCCTAAGGATCATGTGCAGGGACCGGACGACGCTCCGGTCACACTGGTCGAGTACGGGGACTACCAGTGCCCCTACTGCGGGCAAGCGTACCCGATCGTCAAGCGGGTGCAGAAGCACTTCGGGAAGACGCTCCGCTTTGTATTCCGAAATTTTCCGTTGCGCGAAGCACATCCGCATGCGGAATCAGCGGCCGAGACCGCCGAGTACGCCGGGGCTCATGGGAAGTTCTGGGAGATGCACGATCTCCTCTTCGAGAACCAGGAGCGGCTGGGCGAGCCGCTGTATCTCGAGCTCGCCAAGAAGCTCGGGCTCGACACGGCGGCGTTCCGGCAGTCGCTGGCCGACGGCCAGTACCGGAATCGGGTTGACTCTGACTTCACCGGTGGTGTGCGGAGCGGAGTCAATGGCACGCCGATATTTTTCATCAACGGTGAGCGGCATGATGGTCCGTTTGACTACGACACGCTTTCGCACGCGATACAAGGAGTGACCGCACAATGAAAACGCCAACGAATCCGACGCCGAATCCGCAGACGCCTCAATCCCCTCTGCCGAGCCCGAAGCCGGACTCGACACCCGGTGGCGGGAAGATTCCGAACTGAATTGATCGGCGGGTCGTGCACGCCGGCAGCTAGCCCTCGACGCCAGTCAGTCGCTCACTGAGAGCCCACAGACGCTCGGCGCCATCGGGATCGATCGCGTACGGCGCGACACCGATGACTTGGGAATCTGCCTCGGCCACGACGGCGACGTCGACGTCCTGACAATACACACCGCCCATCCCGACGAGCTGCGGACTCGTCGCGCACCACACGGACGTCGCGGCACCTTGCTCGGGTGTCTTGAACAGCCCGCCCTCGGCCACCGACAGCCCCGAGGGAATGCGTCCACCGAGATCGGCGCGCGATATCCCGTACGCCTCGAGCTCTTCGTCCGTCATGTACTGACTGAGGTTCGTCAGGATCCCACCGGGATGCACCGCAAATGCGCGAATGCCCTCGCCCTCGCCGCGCCGATCGAGTGCCACGGCGAAGAGCACGTTCGCGGTTTTCGATTGCCCGTACGCCTGCCACTTGTCGTACGGGCGGCGATCATAGTTCGGGTCGTCGAAATCGACGCCGCTCCGGCGGTGACCACGCGACGAGACCGACACGACGCGTGCGCCGGACGCACGCCGGAGCGCCGGCAAGAGACGCACCGTTAACTCGAAATGTCCGAGATGGTTCGCCGAGAACTGCGACTCGTATCCGCGGGTATCGCGCGCGAGCGGCGGCGCCATGATGCCCGCGTTGTCGATCAGGATGTGCAGCGGGCGGCCGCTCGCCAGGAACCCATCGGCGAATCGCTCGATCGTGCTCGGATCGAGCAGGTCGATCTGCTCCTGCTCGACGCGCGGTATGCCCGCCAACGCCTGCCGCGCTTTAGTGCGGCTCCTCGCCGGCACGATGACCGTCGCGCCTGCGTCCGCGAGCGCGCGAGTCGTCTCGAGTCCTATCCCGGTGTAGCCTCCGGTGACGATCGCCACCTTCCCGCTCAAGTCGATCCCGAGGAGTGCTTCCCGCGCCGTTGTGGTCGCGCCGAACCCGGAGTGGATCGGCGCCTGCGATGTTCGTGTCGTCACGCTCTGCATACCCGACAAACGCCCGCGTACACGCGGGAGTTCCGGTGGATGAGGCGAGTGCGTATCATGGATGCGCGGGCAACCTCATGCGGGGGGAATACAAGAGTGCCGATTCACTACTTAGCGAAAATCACGGGTACCAAGCAGGGGACGTTACGCGGCGACTCCCAGAAGCCCAATCGACGGAACTGGATCGAGCTGTCGGGATTTGACCTGGGAGTGCTGGCTCCCCTCGACGTGACCGGCGGTACCGCATCGGGCAAGCGCCAGCACAAGCCCGTCGTGATCACCAAGCCGGTCAGCGCGTCTACGCCGCCGCTCTTACAGGCGTGGCGAACGAAAGAGCAGCTGAGCGAGATCATCGTCGAAGGCACGGATCAGGGATCAGAATCCGTTGTCAGCCGGGTCGTGCTCACCCAAGCGCAGATCGTGCACTACGCCGGCGCCAAGAATGGCGACAACGCCTTCACCATCATCTTTCAGATTATCCGCGAGGGTCTGAAGGTTCCGTCGAAATAGGCTCTGGCGACTGCAC
>Ga0210393_10001550_pt1 | contig 19170 bp, 12 predicted proteins | sample IncBWC27OmetaG_FD_160068 | JGI IMG/M metagenome (GOLD analysis project Ga0210393, IMG submission 160068) | Forest soil microbial communities from Barre Woods Harvard Forest LTER site, Petersham, Massachusetts, United States - Inc-BW-C-27-O ... | reverse complement strand
CACGGACATGTTCATGCCGAACTGTCCCGGCCCCTCGATAGTGTTCCTTCCGGCGTCGCCGTATACGGAATCCGTGGGATTCACGCAAGTAGCGCCCGGTGTCAAAGCTGTCTGCGGCGAACAGAATGCATTCACATTGAACCACTCCGTCGCCGATGGATTAGCCACGGTGATGGATTCTCCGGGAACGAGGTTCGCGCGCAAAGAGCCGCTGACGCCGCGGCTGATATCGACCGCGCCTCCCGCCACGCGCGGCGTAAAATAAAACCCCGAAGCGTACGTAAAACTCCCGCTCCACTGCCAGCCGTCGAAGACGTGCGAAAGCGGCCCGCGCTGCAGAAAACGCTTATTGTCACCAAAGGGGAGGTCGTACATCCAACCGCCATTGAATTTGTGCTTTTGGTCAAAACTGGAAAGTCCTCGCTCGGCCGGCAGATCGAAGGGATTTTGCACCACCACCGATCCACCGCCGCCGATCGAAGAGGCATCATCGATGGATTTCGAAAAGACGTACGTGGCGTTCAGGCCAAAACCCTTGGCCATGCGCTTACGCACGGAAATGGTTCCGGCATGCAAGATGGAATTCCCTTCCGACGATTCGTAAATAAAAGGTTGCACGCCCGCGGTGTTGATAGCGCGCTGCGTGTCGAGATCGGTTCCCTTGGAGCCGTTGTAGCCGACGTTCAACAAAATCCCGTGCGGCAATTCGCGCTGGACGTTCACATTCCATATCTGAACGTAACCGAGGCGGTAGTTTGGATCGACGGCAAAATTGTTAGTCACGGTTCCGGGAACGATAGGTGGAAAGCCGCTGGCAAGCGAGAGTTGCCCGACGGAAGCGGCCACGTTGGTGGCGGCTTCGGCGAAGGGGGGTTGAAAGGCAAAGTTCTGAATCATGGCGCCGTACTGCGCGAGGTTGTAGTTGATGCCGTAACCACCACGCACGACGGTCAGCTTCGCAGGCTTCCAGGCGATGCCGATGCGTGGAGCAAAATTGCCGCGATCCGGGCGGATGAGCGATGCGGGAAAGGCGCCGTTGAAAGTACCTCTTTGTCCGGGCAGGACCACATCCGCGGCGGTGAAACCCTGAGCAACATCAAGATTCGCGATTTGGTTGTTGGATTCCGTGTAGGGCCCGTAGTATTCGTAGCGCAATCCGAGGTTGAGAGTGAGATTCGCGCGCACACGCCAGTCGTTCTGCCCGAAAAAATCGAGCGAGTTGGCGCGGAAATTGTAGGAAGTGGCGCCGGACTGAATGCTGGTGAGCTGCGGGAGACCGAGAAGAAAATCCGCGAAGTCGAGGCCGGTGGCGAAACCAGTGAACGTGAAGGTGCCTTCGGCATTTCGCGCGGAGCGAAAACTCTGCAAAATTCGGCGATAGTCCGTGCCGAAGCGCCAGTTGCTCTTGCCACGCCGCCACGTCACGGTGTCGGAGACGGTGTAGGTCTGGTCGAGTTCGCGATGGGGTGTCGGATCGTTTAGCCCTGTAAACCCGGAAAAGCTCAGGCCAGGAATGCCCCAATCGAACGGATTGGTGGAGACACCGGTGATTCCCGCGTTGCCGGCGACGTTGGTAATTTGTGAGTAGAGATTGCTGGTGGAGACGTGATTGTGGTTGTAGTTAAAGCGCAAGGAGTTTGAAACTTTTCCTTTGCTGTAGGTCCAGCCCGCGCTGGCGTTCAATCCCTGCGTGCCGGTATTGCCATTGAGCGAAGGAAACGCTCCCAGTATGTCGGTGGAGTTGCGGGACCAGTTCAATCCAAAATTGATGTTGCTTTGGCCGCGTCCCCGGCCACCGCCCCCGCCACCTCCACCACCAAACGGCCCAAAACCCTGACTGCCTCCGCTGCCAAAATTGTGGACCAGCCGGGCGGAGATCGCGTCGGCAGTGCTTGCGTCCGAAGCGACATAGTGAAAATTTTGCGAATTGCGAACCAGGTTGGGCTGAGGAATAAATTTCAAGAGCGCGGCCGCTTGCGCGGTAATCAAGTTCGGATTCATGACATTCAACTGGCCTTTGTATTGAAATTGCTGGCCGGTCGCGGGATCGATGATGGGGGTGGTCAACGCGGAAAAGTCGCCGGTGCGCTCGGCTGCCGTTGGCACGGTGGAAATAGAATCAAACGGCGAACTGCCGCGCGTGCCGTTCCAGCCGAAGAAGAAAAAATTCTTGGTGCCACCACTGTAAATCTTCGGGATATTTACGGGCCCGCCGACGAAGGCGCCGAAGTGCGCGGTGTTGTATTCGGATTTTACGGATGGCAGCCCCAGCAACCCGAAGGGAGCAGCATCGAGCGCGGAATTGTCGTCGGAAATGTACAGGACGCCGTGCGGCTGGTTGATATTAAAATTTTTCGGCATGCGGCCAATCATGATGGGTCCGCCGCCGCCGAGACCACCTAGTCCCCCGCCCTGCCCTCCACCGATTAACCCTTCGCGTTGCGCGCGATCGCGAAATTCCTGAATGCGGTCCTGTAAATCCTCTTCGCTGCCACCGCCGAAATCTTGCGTGCGGCCTTGCGCGCCGTTGATGCTCACGGACTCCGTCGAGGTATCCGCACCGGCGCCGTTCATGGGAAGACTCGCAATGTCGTTCGAGCTGGCCGCCGGCCCGCCCGGCAATCCACCTCCGGAAAGCGAGGACAACGCGCTGTCCACCGCTAGGCTTTGAAAGCCGCGGCCTGCCGAAGCGATGGCCGCATTGCTTTTGTTGGTCTGCTCTTGCTGGCGCGATGCCAGCAGAATTTCCGCATCCACTTTTGCGGCTGGATTTTCCGGATTGAGCACGACTTCTTGCGTGAGGTCCGCGAAGCCCATGAACTGCACGCGCACGACGTAACGCCCGCGCGGCAAGCCGGTGAAGAAGAATGTCCCGTCACCGGCGGTAGCCACAACGAACTTTTTTCCGGTCAGCGTGTTCGTCGCGGTCACGGTAGCACCGGGGAGGGGAGTTTTGCCCGATCGTACTGTTCCTGAAACTTGAAAGGCGGTCGCCGACGTTGCGGGCGTTGCAGCCGGAGTTGGCGCCGCGGCTTGCGATGGTGTTTGTGGGGACGGAGCTGCGGGCGATTGCCCGTTCTCCCGCGCGTTCAAGGATGTTCCCCACGCGCAGGCGAGGAACAATACCGGCAAAACGATCTTCAATTATTTGGCCCCGTCGGTTTTTGACCTGGCGCTTCCGCTCTGGGCGCCTTTCCGGCTTGCGGTGGAGCCCCTTCAGCAAATTCCTGCATGCGCTTCCATTGTTCGGGCTCGATGAGCATCACCATCTTGGGGGCGAAAGAGTTGTTGGGCGAAGCGCCACGCGCGAAAAGATGGTCGCCCACTTGAATGTCAGCCATGGTGATGCTGTCGCGGCCCTTGCGCAGCGAAGTCTCCTCGTTTAATTCAATCGTTTGCGTGATGTTGTCGGTACGCAGCACGGTAATGTTCGGCGGATCGATAGACTTCACTTCTCCAATCACAAAGTCCTTGCCCATCGTGCCAACCTGGCCGCCGCCCATGCGTCCTCCGCCCCCTGGGCCGCCGCCCATAGCACCGCTACCGGTTCTTCCGGCGATCAGTTGGGCGCTTACGGTGTGGTCGGGGTTTTCATCGCCGCGCACCAAAACGAGATCGCCCGTTTTGAAATCACCCAGCTTGGCGGGCTGGCGGTCCTTGCGAAGTTCCGTTTTGTCGGAAATCTTTATGGAGACGGTGGACCCGTCAATCTTCATAAGTTCAAGCGTGCCACCATGAATGGCGGTGATTTTGCCGGCGAGCCGCGGGCCGGCATCGCTTTGCCCTTGCCCGCGAGGACGTCCGCCCTCTTGACCAGCGGGGGCCTGCGTGCCGTCGGGGGATTGCGCCCAGGCGAATGCGCTGGCGGCAAAAAGCACCAAAGCCAATGCCAAGCTGTGCTTAGGAAGAGCTCTCATAAAATCCTTTGTAAATCTGACTGTTCGATCGAAGGGTCTTTCGGTTTTCTAATATAAAGACGCTGTCTGGCTCCGCGGGGTTACCCGCGCGGCCATTTCCTTGTGGTCAGCCGAGCCCCTTCCTTCTTTGATTCCGCAAAAGGCGCATTCGGGTTCCCGGCGCGAGAAATTACACGCGGCGCTTGATAAGCGCAGCTTATGCTTTGAAACATATCTATTAATTGGACTCATTGACTTCCCCACCCTATGCTGCTATTTTGATGGCGGGTACCATGTTCCGCAACGCCATCGCAACTGCAGGGAAGCTCCCGGTGTGGTTTCCAGCCGGTGAGCGCGTCCACGTAGTAGTACGAATTAGCCCGGTATTTATTTCGGGCAGTGCAGGCGGATGATGGCGGCCTAGCCAAATTTTTCCAGAGTTTCCGGGGCCATCATCCAAACGAGATGATGGCCCCGAGTGTTTTGGGTCGAAAATTTTGACGCGGTAGCGCGACTGTATTCTGGGGGGATTCGGAAGTGACCGAAAGCACGCCAAAACGACGCAGTAGTCCATTGATTGACGGACCGAGCCGCGCCCCTGCCCGCTCCATGCTGCGCGCTTCGGGGCTTCGCGATGAAGATTTCACCAAGCCGCTCATCGGCGTCGCGAATACCTGGATTGAAATTGGCCCGTGCAACTACCACCTGCGCGAATTGGCCGTGCACGTGAAGGAAGGCATACGCGCAGCGGGCGGAACGCCGCTGGAGTTCAACACTGTTTCCATTTCAGATGGCATCACCATGGGCACGGAGGGCATGCGGACTTCCCTGGTGAGCCGCGAGGTGATTGCCGATTCCATTGAGTTGGTGGCGCGCGGGAACATGTTTGACGCCATCGTCATTCTTGTCGGCTGCGACAAAACGATTCCGGGCGGGATCATGGCGCTAGCCCGCTTGAATATTCCTGGCTTGATTTTGTATGGCGGATCGATCGCTCCGGGGAATTTTGAGGGAGAAAAGATCACGATTCAGGATATGTACGAAGCGGTGGGCAAGTACACGAGCGGCGGAATGACCGATCAGCAGCTTTACGCCATGGAACGCGTCGCGTGTCCCGGGGCCGGGGCTTGCGGCGGGCAATTTACGGCGAACACGATGGCCATGGTTGCGGAATTTCTGGGCGTGGCGCCAATGGGAATTTCCAGCGTTCCCGCATTGAATGCGTCGAAAGCGCAAGCCGGAAAACGCGCGGGGGAACTGGTTCTGGATCTTTTGCGCAAGGAATTGCTGCCGTCGAAAATCATCACGAAAGCGGCGATTGAAAATGCGATCACCGGAGTCGCCGCCAGTGGCGGTTCGACAAACGCCGTGCTGCACCTTCTGGCCATCGCCAACGAAGCCAAACTTCCGCTCTCGATCGACGATTTTGACCGCGTCAGCGCGCGTACGCCAATTCTTGCAGACTTGAAACCGGGAGGACGATTTGTTGCCACAGACCTATACGCGGCAGGCGGAACTCCTCTGGTCGCAAAGCGCCTTATTGAAGCTGGACTCCTACGTGGCGAGTCCCTCACCGTCACCGGACGCACGCTCGGCGAAGAAGCCGCCGACGCGAAAGAAACGCCAAAACAAGAAGTCGTCCGCAAACTCGACGCCCCTCTCAAAACTACCGGCGGCCTTGTCATTCTGAAGGGGAACCTCGCGCCGGAAGGTTGCGTGGTGAAAGTGGCCGGGCATGATGTGGTCAATTTTCGAGGGCCCGCGCGGGTATTCGATGGCGAAGAAGCTGCGTTCGCGGCCGTCAAGAAGGGCGCGATCAAACCGGGAGACGTCGTCGTCATTCGCTATGAAGGCCCCAAGGGTGGACCTGGCATGCGCGAAATGCTAGCCGTCACTGCCGCGCTGGTCGGAGCAGGACTCGGCGACTCGGTTGCGCTGCTCACGGATGGACGCTTTTCCGGAGCGACGCACGGATTGATGGCCGGGCACGTGGCTCCCGAAGCCGTGAATGGCGGCCCCATCGCGGCGCTGGCTGACGGCGACGCCATCGTTTTTGATTTGCCAGCGCGCGAACTGAATGTCGAGCTGAGCAAAGCGGAAATCCAGAAGCGCATGGCCAACTGGAAGGTTCCGGCGCCGCGCTTCACCAACGGCGTCATGGCGAAGTACGCGTTCCTGGTCTCTTCCGCTTCGCAAGGCGCGATCACGGCAGTGCCGCCAAGCTTTTCATCGCCCATCCAGCCTTTAACAACTTCGAGGACTTTATGAAGCTTACCGGTGCGGAAATCCTCTGTGAGTCGCTGACGAAACTCGGCGTGAAACATATTTTTGGTTATCCGGGCGGGGCGATTCTTCCTGTTTACGACGCGCTCGGAAAGTCCAAGCTGCATCATATTCTGGTGCGCCACGAGCAAGGCGCCACGCATATGGCCGACGGCTATGCGCGCGCCAGCGGCGGAGTCGGCGTGGCCATGGCTACTTCGGGTCCCGGCGCGACCAACATGGTCACCGGAATCGCTACGGCCATGCTGGATTCATCGCCGGTCGTCTGCATTACCGGCCAGGTGAGCAGCAAAGTTCTGGGCTCGGACGCTTTCCAGGAAATCGACATCACCGGCATCACCATGCCGATCACCAAGCACAACGTGATCGTCACGCGCGCCGAAGACGTTGCGCGCACCGTTCGCGAGGCGTTCCTCATTGCTAACTCCGGGCGTCCCGGACCTGTGCTCGTCGACATCACCAAGGACGCCCAGCAAGCCAGCGCGGAGTTCAATTGGGAAGCGTGCGAGCCCAAACTTCCGCCAAAGCGCCAGCGCGTCAGCTACGACCAGGCCGAATTCGACCGCGCGCTCGAGCTACTGAATACCGCGAAGCGCCCAATCATCCTGGCGGGACACGGAATCATGGTTTCCGGCGCGATGCGCGCCTTCGAGAAGTTTGTTCGCGCGGGAAACTATCCCGTGGCCATGACGCTACTCGGTATCGGCTGCTTCCCTGCCAGCGAGCCGCTGAACCTCGGCATGATGGGCATGCACGGCGAAGCCTGGGTCAACAACGCTATTCAAGAAGCCGACTTGCTGATCGCCGTGGGCATGCGCTTTGACGATCGGGTGACCGGTGACCTTCGAACCTATGCCCAGAACGCACGCAAGATTCATATTGAAATCGATCGTGCTGAAATCAACAAGAACGTCAAAGTCGACGCCGCGCTGGTGGGCGATGCCCGCGAAGTCCTGGAGAAAATTACGCCGCATATCGACACCCGCGGCCACGCCGACTGGATTCGCCACATTGCGGAGCTAAAAGGCGATTCCGCCGTGCGCGACATTCAAAGCCTTCCGGACAATGGCCATCTCTACGCCGCGCACGTCATCAATGACATCTGGAAAGAGACCAAGGGCGAAGCTATCGTCGTCACCGACGTCGGCCAGCACCAAATGTGGGAAGCGCAGTATTACCACCACAACCAGCCGCGCACACTGATCACTTCCGGCGGTCTGGGCACGATGGGCTTTGCTCTTCCCGCCGCGATTGGCGCGAAATTCGCGAAACCCGACTCCGAAGTCTGGGTCGTCGTGGGCGATGGCGGCTTCCAGATGACCATGAGCGAACTCGCCACCATCGTGCAGGAAAAAATCAACATCAAGATCGCCATCATCAATAACGGTTTTCTCGGGATGGTCCGCCAGTGGCAGGAGTTTTTCTACGACAAGCGCTACGTGGCCACGCCGCTCGTCGCGCCGGACTTCGCGGCGCTCGCCAATGCGTTCGGCATCCGTGGCGAACGTATCACCACGCGCGGAGACGTGGTTTCCACAATTCGCATGGCCCGGGAATCGAAAGAAACCGTGCTCATGGATTTCCGCGTCGAGCAGGAAGACTCCGTTTATCCCATGGTGCCCGCGGGCGCTTCTCTCAGTGACATGATTCGCCGTCCGGATAACCCGCTGGTCGAAACGGCCACCGAGCCATAGGAACATCGAGGAAACCATGCAAACACTCGTCGCATATGTGGAAAACAAACCCGGTGTGCTGAACCGCGTATCCTCGCTGGCGCGGCGCCTGGCCATCAATATCGATTCCCTTACCGTGGGGCCGACGGAAAACGACGAAATTGCGCGCATGACCATCGTCGCTCATACAGATGAAAAGGGCGCACACCGCCTCGAAGCCAGTCTCGAAAAACTCGTGGACGTGCTGCTCGCCGAAAACATTTCCAGCCGCTCGATTCTTGAGCGCGACCTGGCCATGATCAAAGTCCGAGCCGATCAACAGAATCGGCCGAACATCCTGGAGCTCATCAAAGTCTTTCGAGGCCACGCCGTGGACGTTGCCCCGGAAACGCTGATCATTGAGGTCTCGGGCACCGTGGACAAAATTGATGGGCTCCTGGAAGTGTTGCGTCCCTACGGCGTGTTGGAAATGGCGCGCACGGGACGCATTTCGATGACCCGGGGGAATGACTTGCTTCGCCCTCCGTCCGCCGATTCCGGAAACGCGGAACTGGAAACCGCCGGGTCGCAGCTGAAGTGAAGAATCTGTAGAGAGTCTTCGTTTGGAGTATTCCGACGCGTAGCGCGCGCGTCCTTTAAAAAATCACGCGCGGCACAGTCTATTGTGTGCGGCCGCCAAGTGGCCGACGAGAGGAAAGAAATGGCGCATCTTTATTACGACGATTCCGCGGACCTCGCTCTCATCCAAGGCAAAAAGGTGGCGATCATCGGTTATGGCTCGCAGGGGCACGCGCACGCGCTGAATCTCCGGGACAGCGGCGTTTCCGTCCGTGTGGGCTTGCCCGAAGGCAGCGCTTCTCGCGCGAAAGCCGAACGAGACGGCCTGACCGTCAATACCCCGTCCGAGGCCGCTGCGTGGGCGGACGTCATCATGATTCTCACGCCGGACACCAAACAGCCGAAGCTTTATCGCGATTCCATCGAACCGAATTTGAAACCTGGCAAGACGCTTATGTTTGCGCACGGCTTTAATATTCGTTTCGGGACGATCAAGCCCCCGGCCAGTATCGACGTTTCCATGATCGCCCCAAAAGCGCCGGGCCATCGCGTCCGCGAAGTCTTCACCGAAGGCGGCGGCACGCCGGCACTCATCGCTATCGAACAAGATGCCAGCGGCAACGCCAAGGCGCTGGCCCTTTCCTACGCCAAGGGCCTAGGTACGACTCGCGCAGGAGTGCTGGAAACGACTTTCACTGAGGAAACCGAAACAGATCTTTTTGGCGAGCAAGCCGTGCTCTGCGGCGGCGTCAGCGAACTCATCAAAGCGGGCTTCGATACGTTGGTCAACGCCGGCTACCAGCCGGAAGTCGCTTATTTCGAGTGCATGCACGAGTTGAAGCTCATCGTGGACCTGATCTACCGCGGCGGTCTAAGTTACATGCGCTATTCCATCAGCGACACCGCCGAACAAGGCGATTACAGCGCCGGCCCGCGGATCATCACACAGCAGACCCGCGACGAAATGAAAAAGCTTCTGGCGGAAATCCGCGACGGCAGCTTCGCCAAAAAGTGGGTTGAAGAAAACGAGAAGGGCTGCCCGAATTTCCTGGCCAAACGCGAGCAAGAGCAGCATCATGCCATCGAGCAACTGGGTCCAAAACTGCGCGCCATGATGCCGTTTCTGCAGCCGGTTGTTGCGCCCGGGCTTGAGAACAAATCAGCGGCGTCGAAAAAATGACCCTTTGACGTAACCTTTTCCACGATCGCGAACGTCTCACCATCAACACTCACGTTTTAACGGAAACGTGCCAGGTTCTTCGCGCCATGACAACGAAATTCGTAGCTCCGAAATCACAAGGTTCGAGCCTCGCGGAGCGCATCGAGCAGCTGAGCATAAAGCGCCAGGAAATCATTCGTCCGACGCTCGAGCACCCGCGCGAATACGTGCTCCTCAGCGTGCGGGCCATCGCCAAGCGCCTGACCACGGATCCCGCCACGATTGTGCGCATCGTGCGCAGCCTCGGGTTCGGGAGCTATCGTGAATTCCAGCACCATCTTCACGAGCTTTCGCTGGCGTTCGCCACTTCCCTGGACACCATGCGCGCCTCCAGCCGGAATGGCAACGAGCCCGCGCACGTCGCGGACTCCCTCGAGCAGGACGCGAAAAACCTCCAGGGCCTGAAGAACAGTCTCGACGCGCCGCGTCTTCTGGCACTGGCGAAGCGGTTTTACGACGCTCGCCGACGGTCATCATCGCGGGTGATCTGGCTTCCTTTCTCGCGGTGTATCTCGAATACCAGCTCAGCATCCTGGGTCTGCCGGTCTTTGCGGCGACCTCCGCCGGCCGCATTTCTCACCTTGTGCGCAACTCCGGCAAGGGGGACATGGTCATCGCCATCAGTTTTCGCCGTGGTTTGCGCCATACCGTGGAGGGGGCGCAACAGGCTCGCACACGCGGAGCATACTGCGTCGGTATTTCCGACACCTATCTTTCACCCCTGGCCCGCGATTGCCACGAAATTTTCCTGGCTTCCATTGAGTCCACCTCCTTCGGGGCCTCGTACGTCGCTCCGGTGGCGCTGGCCAACGCGATCTTCGCGGCCTGCGGCCAGTACCGGCGCAGCCAAACCATGGCCACGGTGAAGGAAATGGCGGAGGAGCAGAAAACGGGTTCGCGGTGGTACGCTCCTTAAGTCTTCAGGAATCGCTCCGCAACAAATGCTTCATATTTATAAAAATGTTCGCGCCGTCAACTTGAAATTACTTAGCATGTCGTTTATATTGTGAAAGTTGCGTCCGTGGTACTCCGCAACATATGTTGCAGAATACCAAGGAACCAGGAACCCGTCCCCGATGCGGATCGAAGCCATTACCCTGCGCAAACTTCGCGTGCGCCTTAAATCACCCTTCGAAACCAGCTTTGGAATCACTCACGATCGCGTCGTCCTTCTAGTCGAACTCCTCGCCGATGGTGTGACCGGCTGGTCGGAAGTCACGGCCATGGAAGGACCCTTCTTCAATGCCGAGACGTCTGGGACGGCGTGGTTCATTCTTCGTGATTTTCTAATTCCGCTTGTCCTTGGAAAGCAAATCTCATCGGCCGGCGACATTCCGCAGTTTTTCTCCGCAATTCGTGGCCACGAAATGGCGCGCGCGGGGATTGAAAACGCCGTCTGGCACGTTGAATCGCAACAGAAGAAGATGCCTCTCGCACAACTTCTCGGCGGCACGCGCGCGGAAATAAACTGCGGAGTCTCCATCGGTCTGCAAACTTCCCCGGAAGTGCTTCTCGAGAAAGTGGCGGTTGAACTTCGGGCGGGTTACCAGCGGATCAAAATAAAGATCAAGCCAGGCAAAGACCTCGAATACGTTCGCGCCGTTCGCAAGGCCAACCCGGACATTCTTCTCTCGGTGGATGCCAATTCGGCTTACACTCTCGCCGACGCCGCGCATCTCCAGCGCTTCGACGAGTTCAACCTGCTCATGATGGAGCAGCCTCTCTGGTGGGACGACATCGCGACGCATGCAAAACTTCAGCGGAAGATCAAGACTCCGATTTGCCTTGATGAATCCATCCGCCATGCACGGGACGCGGAAACGGCCATCGAGCTGGGCGCTGCCAAAATTATCAACATCAAGCTGGGCCGCGTCGGCGGACATTCTAGCGCCAGGGAGATCCAGGCACTTTGTCTCGCCGCGAATATTCCCGTGTGGTGCGGCGGAATGCTGGAGACCGGCGTCGGCCGCATCCACAACATCGCCATGTCTTCCCTTCCCGGCTTCTCGCTTCCCGGAGACGTCTCTGCCAGCAAGCGCTATTGGGAGGAGGACCTCATTGATCCTCCGGTCGAAGTCACTTCCAACGGAACGATTCGCGTCCCCACCAATCCGGGACTCGGCTATCATGTCCGCCACGAACTGGTCGAGCGCTTGACTGTGGAAAAAGAGACTTGGCGGGTCCGCTGAGTTAGAAGATTTTCTGAAAAATGGCGCTCGCTTAGTTTCATCGACTGGAGGAGTCCGCCATTGCGAAGCCTGCTTCATTTTCTTTTGCGAGCCCGATTTCTCGCCATTGCAGTAGTGTTGCCGCTTTGTGCGCCTCGCCCCTCGCTTTCGCAGTCCGCGGAAACTCTATCGTCCCGCATAGAGAAAGTCATCAGCCGTCCTGAATTCGCGCATGCGAATTTCGGGATCGAGTTTTATTCGCTTGACTCCGGGAGGGTCATCTACACCCTTAACGCCGAGAAACTATTCGTGCCCGCTTCGACCACGAAACTCCTCACTGAAGGCGCGATGCTCGCGACACTCGGCGCCGATTACCGCTTCCACACGCGCATCTACCGCACCGGGCCTATCAGTTCGAAAGGCGAGCTCAAAGGGGATCTGATCCTTGTCGCAAGCGGCGATCCGGACCTTTCGAACCGAATCCAGCCCGACGGCACGCTGGCGTTCGTCGACGAGGATCATTCTTATGATGGCCCCGCGCTTCCCGGCGATCCGCTTGCTGTAATCAAAGAGCTCGCGAGCGATGTTGCTGCCAAGGGCATTCGAAAAATCAAAGGCCGCGTGCTAATCGACACAAGCCTTTTTCCCGATGGCGGGCGCGAAGGCGGCACCCACGTGGTCATGTCCTCCATCATGGTCAATGACAACGTCATCGACCTGGTCGTGAAACCGGGCGAAAAAGTCGGGGACCTCGCCGCCGTGGACACCTCGCCCCGCACTTCATACGTCAAATTTGTAAATCTCATCACTACCGCCCAAGCGAATGCCAAGCCCGTCCTGGAATCACCGGCGGTGACAACAAACTCAGACGGCAGCATAGCCGTCACGCTTTCCGGCTCTTTGCCCTTGGGAATCGTTCCGCAAACGTCCGTGTTTGCCGTGCCTTCCCCCACGCGTTTCGCGGAGACTGTCTTGCGCGAGGCGCTCGCGTCCGCCGGCGTCAAGTTCAAAAATCACGATTCCGCGCACGTTCCGGAATTTTCGGGTTTTCAGCCTTTCTATACTTCGGAAAATCAAGTCGCCGAACACATCTCTTTACCGCTCGCGGAAGAAATTAAAGTAACCCTTAAAGTCAGTCAGAATCTTCACGCCGGAATGGGTCCGGTTCTTCTCGGCGCTCTCGTTGCGAAGGACACGAAGAATCCTCTGGAGGCTGGATTCGCGATCGAGCGTAATTTCCTGCAATCCGCGAAGCTCGACCTCTCTGGAGCGTCGCAGGGCGACGGCGAAGGCGGCGATTGGGCCGATCTCTTCAGCCCCGATTTCATGGTCCGCTATCTGACCTATTGGACCGCGCGCGCGGACTATCCCGTTTTCTTCAAAGCGCTTCCCATCCTCGGCAAAGACGGCACGCTGGCAAAAATTCAGACCAACTCTCCCGGCGCGGGCCACGTCTTCGCTAAGACCGGCACATACGGCTCGGACGACAAATTGGGCGGAAAACTCATGCTCAACGGAAAAGGCCTCGCTGGTTACATCATCACGAAGAATGGGAAGAAGCTTGTATTCGCCGCCTATGTGAACCACGTTTCTCTACCGCTCGATCGCGACGCGCCCCAGCAAATTGCCGGACAGGCTTTGGGTGAAATCGCCGCCGCGGCCTACGACGCGCAACTCGATGATGACGCACACGCGGCAAGATCAACTCCTTGAGGTTCGCGCACATGAAAAAACTTTACGCAGGCACTTCCGGCTGGGCATACGCCTCATGGAAACCCGGCTTCTATCCGGCGAAACTTAGCTCCGCCAAATTTCTCCCCTATTACGCTTCGCGGCTGAATTCCGTCGAGGTCAACTACACCTTCCGGACTCTCCCCAGTGAAAAGTTGCTCGCGGGCTGGAGCGCGCAGGTTCCCGAGGGTTTCCAGTTCGCCATGAAGGCCCACCAATCCATCACTCACATCAAGCGCCTCCGCAACGCTTCCAAAGCGGCTTTCGATTTCATCGCTTCCTTGCAGCCGCTGAAAGACACAAGAAAACTCGGGCCGGTACTATTTCAATTGCCCCCAAATCTGAAATACGATTTGGCGCTGCTCGTTGATTTTTTGGCTGGACTGCCGCGCGAGGCGCGCAGCACGATGGAATTTCGACACGATTCTTGGTTTCGCGAAGACGTCTATGCAGTTTTACGCAACGCAAATGTCGCTCTATGCGAGGCAGAAAGCGATGATCTCAAAACGCCTACCGTATCCACCGCAGATTTCTCCTGCTTTCGTCTTCGGAAAAGCGAATATCTGCCAAAAGCCCGTAAAGCCGTCGCCAAGCGAGTGACCGAACTCGTCGCCAAAGGCGATGTCTTCGCCTATTACAAACACGAGGAAACTCCTGAAGGCGCACTGCACGCGGAAGAACTCTTGAAGGTTGTTAAAGAAAATTAGTGAAGACTTGCCATTGCCGTTCTGGAGAACGCGCAGCGGCGGGGCAACAAAGAGTTCAAACGAATCAGCTCAGCGCGGTTTTTCCGAGCTCCGCAACGCGCCGCTCGTAGGTCACTTCGACAAGTCCGGTCTTGCCGTAATAGCGAATCACGATTTTGTGTCCCGGTTCTATCTTCGCGCGCGCCTTGAGCATCGAGTCCGAGAGTTCCACCCATTGCCCGTTCACAAGATAACTGCCTTCCCACCCGCGCAGCTCGAATCGTCCGTCGTTCTTCAAAATCAGCGGCGCCGCCGCGCAGGGCACGGTCTTCCCCGCTTGCCGGACCTGCACGCACTGGTAGCGCCCCGAAACGTCCACCTTCTGCGCGTGGCTCGTCGGCACAAAAATGCAGGCCGCGAGAGCAATCAGGACAAATCGTGCGACCTGCCACCCCGCTCCAACATACCCCATTGAGAACTCCCGCTCCGGGCCGCGTGGCTGCGGGCCGCATTACCCGGTCGTTAGTACAGGTGCAAGCCAAGCGCCAACTCGCACCAAGTTAAGCATCTTATAATCAATTACTTCCAAAAACCAAGTACCTGTACTTCCGGCCCTAGTGGGCACAATTCTTCCCCACATGAAGAGCTTGTAGGCACTCTTCGGAGGCCCTCAAAGCCCAACCCTGGCTGACTTATTGCACCGCGCGTAGCTAATCGAATGGTAATTCTGGCGCGGCCTGCCCGTCTTTTCGCGGATCCGAAGCTCCGTAATTCACCCCAGTGGCGAAATCCCGGAGCACCGCTTGTCCTCCCCCGACGTCACTGGAATAAGTCCCTTTTAATTGAATCTTGTGCCCCTTCGCCGTTAACTCGTCCCGCACTTTCTGCGAAAAGCGGTTCTCCATCATCACTTCGCATCCGGTGAATGCGCTGTGCCGGAAGCGCGGAGCCTCCAGCGCCGCCTGGATGTTCATCTTGAAGTCCGCAATATCCGCAATGAATTGCGCATGGGCCTGCGCCTGGTTCCAGCCGCCCATAATTCCAAACGCCATCCGCGTCTCGCCCTTTTCGGCGAACCCCGGAATGATCGTATGCAGCGGCCGTTTCCGCCCTGCTAGCGCATTCGGCGATGCCGGATCTATGTTGAAGAGTCCTCCGCGGTTGTGGAGCACAAATCCCGTTCCTGCCGCCACGATGCCCGACCCAAACGCGTTGTAATTGCTCTGAATCAGCGACACCATGTTCCCGTCGCGGTCCACCACGCTTAAATAGGTCGTGTCGCTCCCACCGGGCAATTCCCCCGCCTTGGTATCGCAATTCGCGTGATCCGGATCGATCGATTTGGCTCGCTGGTCCGACCAATCTTTCGAAATCAGTCTCTCCACCGGCAACTTCTGCTTCCGCGGGTCGCCGATATATTTCGCCAGGTCCGTATACGCCAGCTTTTTCGCCTCGATCATGGCGTGCAGCGCCTTCGTCGAGCCGAACCCAAACTGGCCGATTGGAAACGTCTCCATGATATTCAGCATTTCGAGGACGCCCATTCCCTGCCCGTTTGGCGGCAATTCGTAGACCGTCCAATCCCGGTAGGTGGTGTGGATGGGCTCAACCCATTCGCTGGTATATTCCACCAGGTCCTGCGCGGCCATCGTTCCGCCGTGCCTCTTCATCGCATCTAATAACTTCTCTGCGATCTCGCCTTTGTAATACGCATCTCGTCCGTTCTTCGCAATCTGCTCCAGCGACCACGCCAGATCCGCATTGCGAAACACTTCCCCGGTTTTCGGCGCACGGTCTCCCGGCAAGTAAACCTTCGTTGCGTTGTCGTCACTGCGCAAATGATCGGTCTCCAGCCCCCAATAGGCCGCTGTCCATTCTGGAACCGGAAAACCGTCTCGTGCGGTTCGAATCGCCGGCGCCAAATCTTCCGCCAACTTTTTTCGCCCAAATTTATCCGCTAGTTTTTGCCAGCCATCCACCGCGCCCGGAACCGTAATTGCATCCACGCCCTGCTGCGGCATATCCCGCAGCCCTTTCTTTCGCAGATAGTCAATCGTCAGTCCCTTCGGCGCCCAGCCGCTGGCGTTCAACCCAAACAATTTCTTCGCCTTGGCGTCGTACACAATCACAAAAAGATCGCCGCCGATTCCATTCATCATCGGCTCAACCACGCCCATCATGGCGTTCGTCGCAATCGCCGCGTCCACTGCATTCCCGCCATTCTCCAGAATTCGCACGCCGGCCTGCGCCGCCAGCGGCGATTCGGCGGCCACAATTCCATTCCGCGAAATCACCATCGATCTGCCCTGCCCGCGGTCTTGCCCTTCGCTCACGGGAGTCGACATCGCCGTGATAATTACAAAAAAAACGAAAACCAATCCGCGCAATGCGTAGAGATTCCGCATGATCCTCACTTTACCCCTTTGATGGCTCGGCCTAACTTGCAATGATCGATGAATCCAAACTTTGCTCCCGCACTCTATCGCGCTACGCCACTCTCGACAAGCGGGCTTTCCGTGCCCAACCAGCCGCCCGCACTCCCTGTCGCTCCACAATCCAAACCCCACACGCGCTCGATTTTCTCAATTCTTTCCCTGCGTTCAATCCTTTCCATTTTTCTTACCCTACATTCAATTAATCTATTCCACACATCCGTTTCCAGTTGCGCCCCGTACTCCCCCCTTACTCCAGAGTGTGACCCTACATTTGTTCGATCCCCTGACGGAACGAGCTTGGTGGAAGCGAAAGCCTTTACCACTGGCGGCGGTTGAGGGAGGGACTCGGGCGCGGAACCCTTCAATTCCCGTTCTAGATTTTGCCCGCCATCGCCCGCTTTCCCCGACCAACGCTCCCTATCTTGGCTCTTGTGCCGCTGCTGCGCCCCCTTCGCGTAAGTCGCGAGCGCTTCGAAGCGAGAAATTGCCTTGCTCCGTCCCGCGGCTCTGTGCTAACAAGCAAGCATGCGACCCTGCTCCACGCGTAGCTTGCTATGCGCGATTGGATTTTTGCTATCAACTTTCATCGCATCGGCTCAAATTCTTGAGCCGTTTTCAGCGGTCCCCAAGGAAGAGCGAGACACTCTCTCCAAGCGTCTTGGGGGCTATGTTGAGGCATACCAACATCGCAACTGGGAGAAGCTCTACGGATTTATTTCTGCCGTAGGAAGAGGAGGCGCCGATGTGCGGACCTTCGTTGTGGCGATGAGTTCTAATCACGGCGAGGATTTTGCTCAATATCCTGATCTTCAAACGTTCACTCCCTACCGAACCAGGAAAAATGGTGATGGTTACGACATTTACGGATGCGCAGGAGCTGTTCGTGAAGGCGAGCCATTTCGCGGCATTGCGGAAATGCATGTTGTATTCGAGCATGAAGACTGGTTCTTTACGGGATGGACCTTCCGTGATTCTTCCGAAGAAGCTTGTAAGCAGCTTTCAGACCCGAATTGGCAGCCCGATCATCCTCTTAAGTGGAATAGCCCGATGTTAGAGCTTGCGCACGCTCATTGAGTTTTTGTCCCTTCGTAGCGCGCTCACAGGAAGCCGACCCGCCGCCTAGCCGCGCCTCGCATTGGCATTTCTCCGTGAAACGCCTAGAATTCAGAAGACGTGGGGGAACGATTCAGGCTAAGCTTCGCCTCGCCCTACCGCGTCCATCCCGTTCCGGAGACTTTGCCTTGCCCGAAGAACGCACATCCGCGCCCCACGCCGAGTTGCCACATCCCGCCGATCCGCGCACGGTGTCCCAGATCGATTCATTGGTTCTTGGCCGCAACTCCGATCCTTTCGCACTGCTGGGCCCGCATCCCGTCAATGGCAGTTGGGCCGTGCGCTTTTTTCTCCCCTGGGCCGCCGAAGCCAGCATCGCGATCAAAGGCGTCGCAAAAATCACCGATGCGGTAAGGCTCCGTCCTGAAGGTTTCTTTGAAGCGCTTTGGCCATCCAATCAATCCAACCCGCCCGCTCCCGGCAGCTACAAAATCCAGGGCCGCACGCACTACGGCGAGCCGTTCGAACTCTACGACACTTACGCCTTCCCTTATTTGCTCAGCGAATTCGATTTGCACTTGATGGGCGAAGGCCGCCACTACGACACCTACGAAAAACTTGGCGCGCACCTCGCCACCGTCGAAGGCGTTCGCGGCGTTAATTTCGCCGTCTGGGCGCCCAGCGCCCGCCGCGTAAGTATCGTCGGCGATTTCAATCATTGGGATGGCCGCGTCAATCCCATGCGCGCCCGCGGCTCTTCCGGCATATGGGAACTCTTCGTCCCCGACCTCGCCGAAGGCGCCATCTACAAATACGAAATCATCGGCCCGCACGGAAACATGCTCCCGCTCAAAGCCGATCCGTACGCCTTTCGCTCAGAGCTGCGCCCCAATACGGGCTCCGTGGTCGCCAATCTCGAAGCTCATGCCTGGAAAGATTCCGAATGGCTCGCCCGTCGAACCGAAAAAAATTGGCTCGAATCCCCCATCTCCATCTACGAGGTCCATCTCGGTTCCTGGCGCCGCGTTCCTGAAGAGCACAATCGGTGGCTCACCTATCGCGAACTCGGCGACCAGCTCATTCCTTACATCAAGGACCTTGGTTACACGCACATCGAACTGCTGCCCATCATGGAGCATCCTTACGACGGCTCCTGGGGCTACCAAACGCTCGGCTACTTCGCCGCCACCAGCCGCTACGGCACCCCCGCCGAATTCATGGAGTTCGTCGACCGCTGCCACCAGGCCGGTATCGGCGTTTTTCTGGATTGGACGCCCGCGCACTTCCCTCGCGACACCCACGGCCTCGCGCAATTCGATGGCACGCATCTCTACGAACACTCCGATCCGCGTCAAGGTGCGCATCCCGACTGGGGCACACTCGTTTACAACTACGGCCGCAATGAAGTCCAAAACTACTTGATCTCCAACGCCCTCTTCTGGCTCGACAAAAACCACATCGATAGCCT
>Ga0210393_10001548_pt1 | contig 19176 bp, 13 predicted proteins | sample IncBWC27OmetaG_FD_160068 | JGI IMG/M metagenome (GOLD analysis project Ga0210393, IMG submission 160068) | Forest soil microbial communities from Barre Woods Harvard Forest LTER site, Petersham, Massachusetts, United States - Inc-BW-C-27-O ... | reverse complement strand
TTTCTCTTCGCTCGACGAACTAGCCGCGGCCAGCGAAGAGCAACTCCTCGAGGTCGGCGAAGTCGGTCCCAAAGTCGCCGCCAGCATCGCCGAATTCTTCTCCGAATCCGCCAACCAGCGCATCATCAAGAAACTCGACAAAGCAGGCGTGCGACCCACCACGGAAAAGCGCGTCCTCAAAAGCCAGAAATTTGCCGGCAAATCATTCGTCTTCACCGGCGGCCTAGCAAATCGCTCCCGCGAAGCGGCCGCCGAACTCGTCCAGCAACATGGCGGCAAAATCTCCAGCTCCGTAAGCAAGAAAACCGACTTCGTAGTAGTAGGCGCCGACCCCGGCTCAAAATACGACAAAGCCAAAGAACTCGGCGTCCCCACCCTATCCGAATCCGAATTCGACAAGCTCCTCAGCTCTAAGTAGACAAAATATTATCGGCCCGCAGCGTCCTTGGACTTGAACCGCCACAACTTCGCAAGCGATTGTCCAATTAGATCGCTCGGTTGTTTGACCACAGAAGCCGGAAGTAAGGAATAGATGTAGCCACCTAATACCAGTGCGAGAGCGACTCGTCGTAACCACGTTGGCAGAAATGAATGTGTCCGGGTAGCGCTGTTCCAATGGACGCGATAGTGATCGCTGACGGCAGAGAACACAAATACGAGTATTCCCATAATTACGACCAAGATCAACGAAGCTCCCATGGTTTTCCAAAAGCCCCACGGTGCGCTTGTGGCGGAGGACAAAGAACTCCACATCACCAAAATATAGTGGTCTCCCTTGCGAAGTTCGCGGATAGCGGTGTTCCATGTTCGAGCGGTTTCAGGATTCTCTTTTTTCAACCGGCGGTACGCGTGAGCCATCAGGCGCGCAATCTTGGTTTCATATTCCGTGGTGTCGTGCTGTGCCTCGAATTCCTCATTCAACGTGGTGGGGTCTTCGGAGGCATCCGGGCCCTCCGTGAAATACATCATGCGTTTCTCGAGGTCCGAAAGAGCGATGCCTTCACGCTGCGCTTGCTCAGCCGTCTGTTGCACGAGGAAATCCTTAGCTTCGCCGACGCGCATAGTTGCATTCTAGTGACTTACCATCATTCTCGCCATCATTCCTACCGTCTATGTTGACCGCAGTGGCAATAACCTGGTGAAACGCCAAGTCTCAACTGAGGATCCTTGAGCGCATCGATCGTGGCCGCGAGCGAAAAGAATCTACTGCCTAACTCTCCGTGAGGGCGTGGCGTGCCACACATACCTTTCACCACGTTCACAATAGCGTCTGGGCCCCGGCCTTGAGAAAACCTGCTCCAAAGGGGCGCTCTCTTACAATGCGCTAGTCGGACGCTTGGGCAACTGTTAGCGCATTTGATCTCGTGGGGCATGCGGCTTCCCACCGGAGTGTGAGATGGAATTGATGCGTTAGCCAGACCTCTCGGAGGTTTACGGGGCTTATTCGTGACGCAGCGCTACCATCGGATCGACCTTTAGCGCGCGATGCGCCGGAATCAAGCACGCGGCTAATGCCACCACGACAAGGCCTGCGCCAACAATCGCGTACGTCGCGGGGTCGGTCGGCTTCACTCCATATAAGAACGTAGCGATCAGGCGCGCAAGACCGGCCGCCAATACGGCTCCAAGTACTACGCCGATCGCGCCCAGTTTCAGCCCGACGCCACCTACCATTTCCAACACATCGCCGGAACGCGCGCCTAGCGCCATGCGAATCCCAATTTCACGCGTCCTCGCGCTGACGAAATGTGACATGACGCCGTAGATCCCAATCACAGCCAGCAGCAATGCAATTCCCGCGAACAGTCCGAGCAGATTGCGATAAAACCTAAAATCGCCAATTACCAAATTCCGTAAACCATCCAAGGTCATCGGGTCCAGCAGAGGGATGTTCGGATCGATCTCCGCTATGCCCTTGCGCATCGCCGAAAACGTCTGCGACTCCAGTCCTTTATCCCCGGTTTTCAGTTTCAACAAAATGGACTGGCTGGTATGGACGAGAATCGTGCCGCCGGGCAAAACACTCTGCTGTTGCAGGGACGAAACGTACACAAACGGCCAGGACTCGTGGTCGAGCCCCGCGTTCTTGACATCCGCTACGACGCCAACGATTTGCCGTGGCCGATCCTCGTCTATTGGATACGGTTCGAAGCGCAACCGTATTTGCTGACCGATCGGATCTTCGTTCGCAAAATATTTGCGTGCCAGCGCCTCATTGATGACGACTGTCCACTGGCTGCTCGCCGTGTCGTGCTCGTTGAGCAGTCGCCCTTTCCGCAAGGGGATGCGAAGCGTCTCGAAATAGCCTGCGCTTACCTCGCCGTATCCCGTACGCGGCCGATCCTCCGCGCTCGGCACTGGGTGACCGAGAATTGTGAAGGCAAACTCGCGGGCCATGCCCAGAGGGGGCGCGCTCGCCAGGGTTGCCGATGCCACTCCAGGCAGCGCCGTGAGCTTTTGCAGAAGCTCACGGTAAAATGCATCGACGTTAGGCGTCCACATTTCCATGTCGCCGCCTGGCACACGCTCGACGTACTTTCCGCCTTCAGGCAAATTAATCTGCGCCATGAGCATGTTTCTAGAATCGAATCCCGGATTCACATCCTGCAGCCGCAACACACTGTCGATCATCAGTCCCGCGCCAACGAGTAACACCATTGCTAAAGCAATCTCCGAGATCGCGAGCGACTGCCGTACCAAACCGTGTGCTTTTCCGATATTTCCTCGTTCTCCTTCGCGCAGCTCTCCATTCGGATCCGTTCGCGACGCTTGCCACGCCGGAACCAGTCCAAACAAAACCGCCGTCAGTATCGAAATGCCCAGCGTAAAAACCAGTACGCGCCCCTCAAGAGTAATTGGCTGCGCAAACATAAAATCTCCTGCCATGGCCCGGAAAATCGGGATGCCCACAAACGTCAACAGGATCCCCGCTACGCAACCAAGTCCCGCGAGCAGGCCGCTCTCGATCAACATTTGTTGCAATAGGCGGCTACGATCCGCTCCAAGCGCCGAACGCAGTGCGTATTCTCTTCGCCTGCCTTCGGTCCGCGACTGCATCAAGTTCGCAACGTTAAGACAGCCGATCAGCAGGATGCACACCACAGCACCCAGCAGTGGATAGAGGTACGTGCCAGCGAACCTTCGCAGCACCTGGCGCAGTTCTTGAACCTTAGCACCAACGCCCTTGTTGGTTTTTGGATATGCATTCGCGATTCCCTGCGCGATGACATTCATCTCTAATTGCGCCTGCGCCTCCGTTACCCCCGGTTTCAGCCGTCCAATCGCCACCAGCCAGTGATCGACCCGATCCGAAAAGCGGGCACTTTTTGGATCGACGGGCTGCCAAAGGTCTAGTTTCTCGCCTGCGATCGGTCCGAAGCCAGGCGGCATTACGCCGACTACCGTGGCCACCGAGCCCTCCATGTCAAATGTCTTACCTAGAACGTTTGGATCCCCACTAAATTTAGATCGCCAGAATGCGTCGCTCAGCACTACGGTGATCGATTTGTCCTGCATTTCCTCCGCAAGGAAGACTCTACCGAATCGGGGGCTCGCACCGAGCAGCGAGAAATAGTTGGGGGTGACATTCTGCACCATGATTCTCTGAGCTTCACCGTTGGCCACCATCAGCGAGTCCTCAGGCTCACTCGTTAACGCAATATCCTGGAAAACGTGGTTTGCTTTCTGCCAATCGTTCAGTTCCGCGATGGGGGGAGATTGCCGGGACTCAGGGCGGTTTGGTTCTGTGTCCCAGATCACCATAAGCTGGTCGGGGTAAGGATAGGGAAGCGGTCGGTAGAGCGCGGCGTCTAAGACACTGAAGATGGTGGAGTTTGCACCGATTCCGAGGGCTAGAGAGAAGACGACGACGGCGAGGAACCCAGGGCTCTTTCGCAAGTTTCGGAACGCAAATCGCACATCCTGCCAAAAGGTTTCAACCGAGATGGTAGACATGGATATCCTCCGGCGAATGAGATCCTACCGGTGATAAGGCTGAGAGTCTTTCGTGTTTGATACTTGACGAGCGTAAACGACTCTTGCGATTGAGGTCAACGAAATCTAGTCAACTCTTGGTAAGTTGCGTTTACCGGGCAGTGCCGTGCCAGGACTCGTAGTGGTTGGTGGTTGTTTGAAGCTGACCGTGTTTACGACCAGCGCAGTAAGAGAAAGAAGGAACCGACTGCTCGGGAGCCCCTTCTTTCATTCTCCGCGTGCCGTCGCATTGCTAATACTCGACTGTGTCTGTTGTTCCATCCGACCATCTGCCCACGGGAATCATGAATACGTCGATTGGTTCCGGATCGCCATGGAACTGTGGATTCAGCATGACGGGAGAGTGGGGCAGATCTGCACCCCAAACGGCACTGTCCGCGAGCGGAGTGTAAATCATCAGGTGAGCTATCCAGTGGTGATGGCCGTTATCGCTGAGGTACTGATCTTTCGACATCATGTAGCTCATGGCTCCAGGCTCCAGAGGCGGCAGCTTTTGTTTTATGAAGGTCTTGATGCCCTCGATGATCTGAGCTTTGGATTGACCAGCCAATACCATTTCCGTTCTTTTATACGTCATCGGCAGAATGGAGCGGGCAGCGGGAGGATTGAAGCAAAGCGGGCCTCGGAGTTTAGGGTTCCAAAAATTAGCGGCAAATTCGCCATCGAATGGGCCCATCCACCCTCGCTCCACGACACACACGAAATCGTTCTTACCTTTGACTGCGGTTTCGTAGCCATGCCTTCCTAGGACGAGGACATCGGCATCGCGCGAGATGGCCTCCGGGGCCGCGCTCCGCGCCAGGGCAATCTCGGCGTTGCGATCCATCAGGTATTGATCAAGCGGAGCCATGCTTGGATAGGGTCCTTTGGCATCCTTCGCGTGCGTTTGCCGCAACGCGCCGAGCCCGACAACCAGCGCAGAGGTTCCCAATGCGATCATGGCGATTATTTTTCCCATTCGGTTCATTGATTCCTCCTCCTAGGAACTAAAAGACCTATAGATATAAAAGTAGCACTGGAAATCACCGACGAACGGTTGCTTTCGTGCGTCGCTTGAAAAAAGCAGAAGACGTCCGAAAATCGGGACGCCTTCTGCGAATCTGCCGCTTCATCAAGAAGCGAAAGGGTTAGGTCTAGAAGAAAATCTTCAGGGAAAGTTGCAGCGCACGAGCTTCGCTCGGGAACACCGCACTAAAGTTGTCGAAGATACCACGTTGCGGTTCAAGAGCATTGCGCGGCGAACCGGTAACGGCCTGGGCCGTGACCGCGTTGGTCGCTCCACCGAGCGCACCCGGGCCAGCACCCGCGGCGCAGCATGGAATAAATTGTGGATGATTCAACAAGTTGAAGGCCTGCACTCCGAACTCGACTTTGTACCGCTCGGTGATTGTGAAGCGCTTGATCGCCGTGGCGTCGAAGTTGTTCGTCGGGGGGCCCAGGATCGTGTTGCGACCAGTGGTAGCCAATGCGCCGTAGTACGCCTGAATGTACTTCGCACTGGGATTGGTTGCGGCGTAACCGACCACCGCGCTCGGGAAGGTCAGCACGTTAGCCAGGGTGCATTCTGAGGCTGGGATGGCGGTCGTGCACAGAGGCACGACGCCGCTGCCGGTCACTCCCACGCCCGCGGGGTTAGTAATTGTTCGGTCTCCAGCTTGGTCGCCGTTCAGGTTGGCGTCAATGCCGCTCTGCGCGGTCATCCACTCACCGGTCTGATAGGTGTAGATTGGGGCGATTTCCCAATTGCCCAAAACGTTCCTGGTAAACGCATTGCCACTCTTGAAGAAAGGTTCGTCGTATACCAGCGCCATAGTAAAGCGGTGCCGATGGTCCAACGCCGAGTTCGAGCGATCGGCGTTCAAATCTGTGAAATCCTGTTGCCGGCGTGGCGTCAGGTCTGTGGTGTGGAAGTCTGCGGTGCTGTTATCAATTAAGTGGCTGTAGGTGTAGGCGCCCACAAATTGCAACCCGTGGCTCATCCGCCGCGTTAGTTGCGTCGCCAGCCCGTGATAAATGGAAGAACCGGCGGGAATGAACGATGTCAGAGCGGCTTGATTGAACCCGGCAGCGTCGTACGCGGGAACTATGCCGTCGCTGCTATTCAGAATAGTGTTCAGGTTGATAGGCGAAGCGTTCAAAGCAGCCTGCGACGGCACATTGTTCGTGTACGTCGGCAAGAACAGCGACGGCGTCACCAGGTTCGCCAGGTTGACAATCGACTGCACGTCGAGGTGAATACCGCGCGTGCCGATATAGCGCACTTCCAGAGTGTAGTCGTTCCAGAAGGAGTGCTGCACGCCCAATGTCCAATCAATGGACTTCGGATCTTTAACGTTCGGTGGATAGTACGTCGTGGTCGCCGCTCTCGCCGAGGCCGCGTCCGGGAACGTGGTTATCCCTCCGGTCCCCGGCGGAAGACCGCCGTCGGCGAGGAAATTGGGAATGTTCGCATGGAGCGACGGGGTATTTTCGGTAACGCTCAACTCCGGCGGGAGAGACGTAATACCGATGTTGTCGTAGTGCACGTCATACGCGATGCCGAAGCCCCCGCGAATGGAGGTGCGGCCGCTGGTCCCGGGTGAATACGCAAACCCGATGCGCGGGCCCCAATCGTTCTTGGGCGCGCGCGGCGAATCGAATTCCGTGAGGCCCGGAACGCTGGCGATCTCGTTCAAACTCTGCGAACGAATGCCGAACGGCGTTGTGGTGTATTCGTAGCGCACACCGAAATTCAATGTCAGGTTTTGCCGGATGCGCCAGTTGTCGTTCACGAACCAATAGAGCGCCGATTGGTCGCCGTAGTACGTCGACTGTCCCACGCTTCGTTGCGCCAGAGCGTCGGGGCTCAGATCGTCCAGGTATTGCCCCAGTGAGTTGTACTCGTAGTCGCCCCGCGCTCGTTGGGTGAACGACTGAGGAGAGATGTACTTGCGACCCTCAATACCCACTTTCACAGTGTGTTTGTTGTGCGTCCAGCTGATGCTGTCGGATGCTTGATAGGTGTTAATAATCGTAAACTGCGGTGCGTTCTGATCTGGGCCAATGTTGATGCCGTTGAGGCTGTTGAGAACGATGTTGGGGAAGCTATCCAAACCCGGGAACGAAAAGTTCCCGGCTGGACTTATATTGTCAAAGCGATTGTAGCCAAGCCGGAACTCATTCTGCGTGTTGGCGTTAAACGTGTGGTATTCATTAACGGTCACAAGATGAAATTTAGTCGGCGAATTTAGATAAAAGGCAGGCAAAAATGCATTGGTGTCAATTCCGACTGAGCGGTTATACACATAGCGCCCGCGCAGTTGGTCCTTTGAGGATATATCGTAATCAATGCTGCCCAACGCCGACCAGTTGTTGAGGTAGTTCGGCCCCGAAAAGCTCAGGATGCCTTCGGGGACCTGCGCAACAGCGCCGGTGTTGCTAGTGACCGTTTCCACCCCAGCCGCCGCGGCGTTTGGACCGCAGGTCCCGGTCGTGTCTACGGTGGCCGCGGGCGTTAGGTACTTCTGCAAAATGGCCAGGTTGGTCGCTGAAATCCCCGGCAAAGCCGCCAAGGCACTATAACCAGCGGCTGTCGGCGCGCAGACGGGGGCCCCAAGCACGGCCGCTGATCCGATGGGGTTATATTCCAAAGCGCCAAAGAAGAAGAGTTTGTTCTTGATGATGGGACCGCCAAACACCCCACCCATGCGGTTGTTGTCATAGCGCGGATTTGACGTCAGGCCGTTGTTGATGACGGATTGGTCGATGGCGTTAAAATTTCTGTTCTCTGAGTAGATGTAGGCATCGCCATGAAACGAATTCGTGCCGCTCTTGATGATGGTGTTGAATTGGCCACCGGACGAATGTCCGAAGTCAGGAGCGAACTGGTTTTGCACAACTGAGAATTCCGCCACTGCGTCATTCGGAATCGTGACTAACGGACCGGTCACGGATTTGTCATTGTTGTCCACACCCTCGATGGTGAAGTTGTTGTTTCTGGGACGCTGGCCACCGATGCTCGGACCGGTGCCTGCGCCAATGCCGCCGCCAGTGGCGACGCCAGCGCTCAAGAGCGAAAGGTTCAGAACGCCGCCGGTGACAGACGAAACGGGCAGGTCCGCCGCGAGCTTCTGGTCAAATGTGCTGGTAATCTGCGCCGTCGTCGTGTCCAAGGCGGGTGCGGCACCGGAAACCTCGATGGACGTGACCGTGCCCTTAATTTCCAGAGTGATTTGCAACGTACTGGTCTTATTCAACTCCAGCTGGAAATTGTTGATCGTCGTGGTTGCAAAATTGGAGGAGGAACCGGAGACACGGTAGGTTCCAACCGGCAAATTGTTGAAGCGATATTCGCCGTTTTCATTTGCCTGAGTGTTGTACTCAACCCCGGTTTCGGAGTTTACCGCTTCTACCCTCGCGCCTGGTACCGCCGCACCCGTCTTATCCAGGACGGTTCCGACGAGGTCGGCGCTGATTACTTGAGCGCTCACGGCCACAACAATTGTCAAACTGAGGGCCAAGACGGCCACACACGAGGACACAAAAAATCTGCGAAAATCTTGGTTCACTGAAGCCTCCGTTAATTTATGTACCAGTGATCTGCGTAGATAACTAAATACACGCCCCGAGTAATACTCAGAACTGAAGCAAGTCGAGTTCCCAACATGAGAAGCTATTGGAAAGCTTACTTTTCAATGATTTAGGTGAAGTGTTTTCTGAGGCTTTATGAGTTTGTGGAGGTGAGCTAGTCAGCCTCCAACCCCGTATCTTGGAGGCTTGCATCATATTCTCGGAAGTCCGTCACGCTAGTTTGTGAAGACACACCAAGAATAGCCGCATGTCCACGAATTCCAGATTCTGTAGATCCTTGCGATGCATAAACTCGGTATCGGGCAAATTAGGAATCACTCTCGTTGGAGGGCTCGGCGTCGAATTCAGGTCGAACTGGACGAGGAACGATCTAACCTTGGTTTCCGTGTAAGAGAAAAAGCCGGCGAGTCCTGGACGTTGCGTCCACGACGATCGGTAGCCAGCGGCCCTTTTTGTGTCTGGTTCGCTCGTTGTGAAACTGGCGCGGCGCTAGTCCTCGACGAAAGTGTCAGCGCCAATCCAGAACTTTGCCAGGGATTTCAGATTGCTCTTGTAAGTGCGTGAGACTGTGTATTCCCTGCCCCCTTTGACGCGAAGCACGTACTCCCCCGTGTTCCAAGGCTGGATTTCCTCAACGAAGGAACGGTTCACCAGCACGGAGCGGTGTATTCTTATAAATCCGTACGGTTGTAGCTTTTCTGCCATCGTGGAAATCGACTCTCGGAGTAGGTTCGATCCTGAAGCCCGCTGTAACAATACGTAATTGCCTTGAGCTTCGATAATCACCACGTCGGCCGGATCGACGAAAAGGATCCTTCCTTTCGTCTTGATGGCGATTTTCGCTGATTTCGATAACAGTTCTTCGAGTTGAGGCAGTATTTTCACAAACTGTGCGGCGCGCTCGCCTTCCGTTCTGCGGATCGCCATATCGAGCGCTTCATGAATACGATTGTTTGAAAAGGGCTTCAGGACATAATCAACGGCATGCTTCTCAAATGCAGCAACCGCGTGCTGATGGTGGGCAGTGACAAACACAATCGATGGTATCGGTTGCCGTCGCTTGTTTAAGCGTTCGGCCAGCTCGATTCCCGATAACTCCGGCATTTGAATGTCGAGCAAAAGAACGTCGTAGGGCTTCTTTTGTAGCAATTCCAGGGCATCAATAGCATCGTTCGCGCAATCGAGGGCTTGAATGTCGTTTCTCCCTCTCAACGCATTCTCAAGGGCGCGCCGCGAAAGTGGTTCGTCGTCGACAATCAATACCCGCACGATCTTTCCCTCCACTAAGCGTGCAAATTCGAGGCCAACATCTCTTTCGCCGCCTCCTTCTGTTGACCGATTGCCGGCAACGCTAGAGTCGCGATCGCAACGCCATCGCTGCCTTGGTCGAAGCCGAGAGTCGCCTCGTCCTCGTAAAGATGCTTCAATCGTGCTCTCACATTGTGGAGGCCTAGCCCCATCCCAGCTTGCCGCTTTCCTCCAACGCTATTGCGGATAGCGATCTCCAGCATGCCTCCCGCCCGCCGGGACGAAATTTCGATCCAGCCTCCTCCCCGGCAGCAAGCCACGCCGTGGAAGATCGCATTTTCCACGAGAGGTTGCATGATCAGTTGCGGCACGAGCAATTGCCGCGTGGCAGAGTCAATGCGCCAACGCACTTCAAGCCGGTCTTCCAAACGCATTTTCTCAATGCCGAGGTAATCGTCGACAAACTTCAATTCTTCATCGAGGCTAATGACATCCGAGCTCCCACACTGCAAAGCAGTCCGAAGCAAGTTAGAGACCTTGAGAACCATTGCTTTGGCGGGCTCTTTCTCAGTATCAATCAGAGCTGAGATTCCCTGGAGAGTGTTAAATAAGAAATGCGGATGAAGCTGACTCTTCAGAGCTTGGAGCTCGCTCGTGGCCAGCGCCTGCTGCAGTTGAAGTTCCTGGTCCCTCGACCGCTTAAAATATTCGTATGCATGCGCGGCTGCCAGAACGATGATGTAGTTCCAAATGATCTCGGCAAAAACGTAAAACCCCGTGACCAATCCGTGCAACGAGCGTGGTTCAAACTTCTGAGCAGGAATATTCCAAGACGGCGCTAAAATCCAACGGAGGCTCACGTAGACGATGATGTAAAGCGCGATGCCAAGAACATACCCCGCTACGCGACTAAACCGGATCGGTTTGGTGATCGGATAGCGGTGCACTATCGCGAAAATGGGAGGTGTCAACAGCGCCGCGCACAGTAGAAATCCGCCTTCGAGAAGGAGTGCTGTCCAGTAGGTTGTGTGGAGTCTCTTCTCCAAGAAGTGGAGCTTATCCTCCCCTGCTGCCAGAAAGGCAAGACCCATCCAAAACAAGATGGACCACAGGTAGGCAAAAGCGACCCGCGAGACCTTTTGCGAAGAGAGTTCCATGCAACCGATTGTATCCGGAATTACAAGAAGCGGAGACAGAAGGTACGAAACGACAGAGATACGCTCTGACCATACGCATAACAGGGTTTAAGTTGCCTGACTCCTGGTTCAGTGCCTGATGAGCGCGTTACCGGACATCTCTAACAATGTCGGCCCTGTCAAGCTCTTCTTGAGCGCACTGCTCCGCTCACTCCCGAGAGTGGTCTCAGTTGTTCCTGTTCGACTACTGCATCGACGACCACGGCTCGTCTGCTTCTCCCTCACTGTGGTTCAACTGCAGTTCCCCACACTCACCAGTCTCTTCCACGAAAAATGCGATCTGCTGAAAGCTCGGGTGGTAATCTACGCCCATTAACATCATGTTCGGCTCCTTTCTCCCGAGCATGTGGTCGTCAAGCAACCACAGTCTACTCGGGGCAAGGAGCCGACATTGTTATTCAATCAAGCGAATCGGCGTGTGAGCAGCCTTCGAAATCACGTGCAACGGCCTGAGCGGTGTCTCGCCGTTGAGGCCGGGGACTTTCTGACATACATCTGGGCACAGACTATAAAGGGTACTTAAGCGTCTAGAATGAATACTTACAAAAAAGGCCAGGGGTCACGATTATTGTTAACTAGCAGTACCGAGATTTTGATGACCATCGGGCAGTTATTCCCCGCAAGTTCAACGAATCAGAAGCTATAATGGAGACGGCGGGCGGGCCGGGTGATCGCTGGTCTGGTCATCGCGAGATGGCTGGACGGGAGGAAAGTCCGGACACCGCCCTGAGTCATCAGGGAACCTTCATCCGCTTAACCGCGGGTGTAAGGTAAGGGCAACGCGCCTGGTAACGCCAGGGGAGCGACTTGGGTGCCGCGAGTTTCGGCTCACGTCGGCCGGTTCGCTCACGGAAAGTGCCACAGAAAACATACCGCCAGCGGAACGGCACGGTGGCATCGCGCAGGAAAACCTGCGGGACGTCTTCGCACAGCTCGTTTCGTTGGTAAGGGTGAAAAGGTGGGGTAAGAGCCCACCGCTCGTGTGGCAACACACGAGGCACGGAAAACCCCGCGTGGTGCAAGGCCAAATAGGAGGGGAGAGCCGGCCCGGCTCGTCGAGTCAGCGTTCGCGAAAGCGGAGGCGCTCCCTCTGCAACGGCGCAAGCCGCTGTCGAGAGCAACCCTCGGGTAGGCTGCTTGAGTTGCGGCGCGAGCCGTGACCTAGAGGAATGATCGCCTCCGCATGCGTTTTGATTTTGAAATGCATGCGAAGACAAAATCCGGCTTACAGGCTCGCCCGCTATTTTTTCTGAATCGCAATCTGCGTGGACGCTGATCTTACGAAGGTTTCTGTGCCGGTGACAGCGCAACAGAGGCTTCGCTGGTAAGGACGCGAAAAGCGAATGTCTCCTGGAGATACAGCCTCACCACGGATTCGGTGTGGCTGAGGTAGCCAATCGAAGCATCCTGCCCGATATTGAGCTCGAAATCGCCGCCGCGCGTGCTCAGGATGAACGCACCTTCGATCGCTGGCGCCCAGATCAGATTGCCATCGACAATACGCTTGACGTGTTCCAGCACGGGGTAACCGTGATCGCGAGTTTCGGCGAGCGCCGTATACTCATTGGCTCCGAGCAAGACCGAGTAGGGGCCGTTCACGCCGACAAGACGTAGCTGACTCAATGCGTGTGCCACCGCGTCCGGATAGTCACGCACATCCGTAGGAAGCGTCTCGATTGGATTGCTCGTGCCTTCCCGAATTCCTTGGATATCCGCCTCGCGGTAGCCGTTGAAGATGGCCCGATCTTCGGCAAAGGCAAGCTTCTTCGCGGCGTCTTTTGCAGGCTGCCAATCGGCGTCATCCGATCCACGCTCTACGTCATCGATTGTCTGACGGGATAGTTCGAAAGGCACACGCAACTCCACAAGAGGCTTGACCTCTCGTAGTCGTGCGACGATGCCATCTGCAGGAGCGGAGATCGACTGCAAATGGCCGGTCGCAACTCCAGGCAGAGCCACTCCTCCAACCGAAGGAACATCCACAGCCCGTCGCCCGGCTAGATACCGCTTGAGCGTCCTAGTCGTTTCTTCCTCAATCTGAGCCCATGCAGCGTCAGAGATGGGAGCTAACTCCCGATGCAGGTTATTCATCTTTGTGTCCTTTAAGCGATCCTATTCCGAGCGTTCCGAGTGATGGTTCGCCCACCGATGAGGCCGAAGGCGCGTCAGACGTCGGCGATGCTCCGATGGCGGTAGAGGTCGGTGCGTCTCCGCTGATGCCGTCGAGAAACGTGGATGACGGTGCAAAAAACAAATTCCCGGTAACTGCGTTGCTGAAATCGAGAAGGCGGTCGTAGTTGCCAGGGGGACGGCCCACGAACATATTTTGAAGCATCGTTTCGGTGATGCGCGGAGTGCGGCTATAACCGATGAAATAGGTTCCGAATTCTCCGTGCCCAGGCCGCCCGAAAGGCATGTTGTCTCTCAGAATCTTGATTTCTCTTCCATTTTCTTCGATCACCGTGAGCGCATTGTGCGCGAATGGCGGCTTCTCGGCGTCTTTCAGTTCGATGTCGGAGAGTTTCTTGCGGCCAATAATGCGCTCCTGGGTCTCAACCGGGAGGGCATTCCATCCCTTCATGTCGTGAAGATACTTCTGGACGATGATGTAGCTGCCGCCGGTAAAGGCTGGATCTTCGTCACCGACAATGGCAGCATCGCGGGCCGCATCACCTCGCGGATTTTCCGTGCCGTCGACGAACCCGATGACATCGCGATCATCGAAATAGCGGAAACCGTGAACCTCGTCGGCAACTGAAACTACATCGCCGATGTTGTCCATGATTTGTGTGGCTAGTTCAAAGCAGAGGTCGGCGCGTTTGGCTCGAATGTGAAAGAGGATGTCACCCGGAGTGGAGACGGCATGGCGGCCGCCTGAGCGAATCTCTCGAAACCGATGGAGCTCGGCGGGGCGAGGTGATCCAAAGAGTTTGTCCCACGCGTCTGAGCCGAATCCAACGACACAGGTGAGACCTGCTTCCACATCTCGAAACTCAACCGCGCGCGCGAGCCCGGAGAGGTCCGCGCAGAATGATCGCAGCGTCGCATAATTGTCCCGCTCCGGGCGAATGCAGACGACTAGAAAAATCGCCGCGCGCGTGAGCGGGCCGACCACCGTCTGCGGAAGAACGACCTCGTTTAGTTCCTTGGGTGTGTCCATTGTCTCAATCTAAGATGATTCCCATCCATCAGAGTATTCTGACTGATTTTCGGAGCCGCGATTGCAGGGCAGCCTCTCGTGTTATCGAGGGGGCGGGATGATCCATCTTCGGGGGGTTGTTAAAGGCGCTAGTCGGACCGCTGGCCGGTGAACTCGCCTTGGCCCCCGCGGTCGTGAAAGGTGCCGTTGATGGTGTTTCCGTCCACTCTTCCGCGAAAGGTCAAAACGTTGCGTGTTTTGGTTCGAACCAGGATGTGATGCAAGTTGATCGTGCCTTCAATGCCGCCGGACTGGTTGGGTCCCTTGAAATGGCCGGATAGCGTGTTGCCGTCCTGTTTGATCTCAAGCCACTTCGTGGAAGTCGAGCCGTTCGGATCCTTGCAGTAAAGCGTCCACTTCCCCGCGACGTTGTCGGGAGGCTTGTCGGAAGGCGGCTCCTGCGACGAAACGCCGCTGGCTGCGAAGAAGAGCAATAGAAAAAACAATCCAAGTGAGAATCTTGTGTGGTGATTTCTCATTCGAACAACAAACCTCCTCTGCGGTGGGCCAGAGTATACATCGCACTTGCCCGCTGTTGTAGAATCTCCGCAACTTCGGAGCTCGTGTTCATGCATTGGACTTGTCTTTTTGCCCGCGCTGTTTTCGATCAGTCGCGGGACCGAAATTGCGGTTTCCATTTTAACGCACGGGAGCAGGACGCGATGATTGATGCCATCAACCGACGAACCGCAATCACCCGATTACTGGGAGCGGCGGCTGTGGGCCTTGCGCCAGTCGCTCTAGAGGCCGCTTGGGCGACACAAAGCCGCGATGGCGGACCAACCGGGCGGGAACTTGGCGATATGAACCGGATCGGCTGGGGTTTCATGCGGCCTTATTCCGTGCCAGGTATGTCCGTGGCGATCGCACGCAGCGGGAAGTTTGTGTACAGCAAGGGTTTTGGTACGGCGGACCGGCAAAAAGCGCAGCTCGTTGCGGCTACGAGCCTCTTTCGAATCGCGAATCTTTCCATGCCGATCACGGCCGTGGCGACATTTCTCTTGATCGAAAAGGGCCAGCTTCATCTCAATGACAAAGTGTTCGGCCCGTCGGGAATTCTGGGGGCGAAGTACGGCAAGCCACCCTACCAGCAGTACGTTGCCGACATATCGGTTGATAACCTCTTGACGCATACAAGCGGCGGGTGGGGCGATGGGCCATCCGACCCGATGTTTCACTCGGAGGGCTGGGACCAGGAGAAGCTAATCGAGTGGACGCTGGACAAAGTGCCGCTGGCCAGCCCGCCGGGGCAGAGTTGGGTCTTTTCCAATTTCGGATACTGCTTGCTAGGCCGCGTGATCGAACAGGTGAGCGGTCAAATGTACGCGAACTTTGTTCAGAACAGCATCCTTGGCCCGTGCGGAATCAACGATATGAAAATTGCCGGCAACAAAATGGGCCAGCGCGCGCCGAACGAAGTGGTGTACACGGGTCAATACAGTGAAGAGCCCTACAAGACAAACGTGGAGCGCATGGACTCATGCGCGGGATGGATTGCAACGTCGTCGGACATGGCGATTTTTCTGGACCACGTTGGCGGAGCGGGAGACGTTCTCAGTTTGTTGAAGCCGGAAACAATTCGGGTGATGACCACGCCGACGGCTACTTATCCGCAAGGGGCAGTGGCGGCCGCGTATGCCAAAGGCTGGATGGTCAGCACCCGTGACCCCGGCATCTGGTGGCACTCCGGTTCTCTACCCGGCTCGACCGGCGTAATGGTTCGAACCGGGAACGGTATGGCGTGGGCGGCCGTGACGAACACGCGCACCCAGCCTCATGCGGAAATCGACGCGGCGATCAATAAGATGGGCTGGGACATGGCTGGAACCGACCCCCAGTGGGGCGTGCAACCTGTCTAGAATAGGTTAACGCTGCTAACAATCGGAGTCTTCTGGGCCGCTTGGAACGGGAGAGTCGACAAGTCCACGTTGCCACCGGAGAAGATCACTCCGAGTTTCCACTTCGCACCGTCGGCGCGCGCGGGCAGACCCAATCCGGCAACGGCATCCGCCTTCAGCAAGGGTGCTATCGCTACCGCGGACGATGGTTCCACAATGATCTTCATCCGCTCCCAAACGAGGCGTGTTGCCGAGATGATCTCTTCCTCGGTGACACGGAGGATCCCCGCAACGTGCTCGCGCAATATTGCAAACGTTCGCGCGGAAAGCGACGCCCGCAACCCGTCCGCGATCGTGTCGCTGGCGTCCATCGTCTGCAGTATCCCGGTCACGAGCGAACGGTAGGCGTCGTCGGCCTGCGCGGGCTCGCATCCAAAAATGCGGACTTGGGGGCAAAGGCCTTTCACGCCGAGGCAGGTGCCACTTAGCAAACCGCCGCCGCTGACCGGAGCGAACAGGGCGTCCAGATCGCCAATCTCCTCAAGAAATTCTTTGCTGGCGGTAGCTTGGCCCGCGATCACGCGGTCGTCGTCGTAAGGATGAATCAAATGCGCGCCGGTTTCGGCTTGAATGCGGCTAGTGGCTTCGTTGCGAGAAGTCATGGTCGGCTCGCACAGCGTGACGCGTCCGCCATAACCTTCGACGGCGAGCCGCTTCACCACTGGCGCATTTCTGGGCATCACGATCCACGCGGGCACGCCGCGCCAGGCCGCCGCGCAAGCAACCGCCGCGCCGTGGTTGCCGCTCGATTGCGTCACGATGCCGTGAGAAACTTCTTCGTCGCCGAGCGAGAAAATCGCATTCGTTGCGCCGCGAATTTTGAACGAGCCGGTTTTCTGCAGGTTCTCGCACTTGAAGAAAATCCGTGCGCCCACCATGGCGTCGAGCGACTTCGAGGTCATGATTGGAGTGCGGTGAATCCGCGGCGCGATCCGCGCGTGCGCCTCCACGACGGTTGGCCAATCCGGGGGTGTAAACGTGCCGGTCTTTGCTGGTGTTGTCGAACTCATTGGTTCACGTAAGTTCCTGTGCCACCGGGAGCACAGCCACAAATGGCTGTGGCACTGGCAGGCTCGGCGTCTCGAGCCTCCGATGCGGACGGACTTTTTTCACAACGGCACTGGAATTGTCGCATCGGGAATTGTCGCATTATGGCACAGCGAACTCGACTTCGCTCTAGCTTGGCTCGCATGGCCGCCGCGCTTCGCGCTCCTTTTCGAAACGTTCACGCTCTATGAATGATTTCTTACTTGACCTCGGCAGTGGCTCTGGTAGCCTGAGTCCCCCTTCTCCAATTTCGCGAGAACCCACGAGCAGATCTTCTCGTGTGGAGGAGGCCAGCATCACCATGAGTTCATCCGAACGACGCCAGCTCACCCGCTTCAACATTCGCACACCGTTGCGTTTCCGTGCCATCAATCTGACCGCCGACAAGAGCGATCACTTTACGGAAGCGCTGAATGTTTCGCGCGGGGGATTCTACTTTGCATCGTCGGCACCGCTGCAGATCGGGACGCCCATCGAAGCTACCTTGCGCATGCCTGCCGAGGTTACCGGGAACAAGGCGGAGGAGACAAAGTGTACGGCTCGGGTGGTGCATGTGAAGAATCAACCTTATGGTGATGGGCGAATTGGTTTCGGGGCGGAAATCGAGAAGTTCCACAATCCCAGCATGCAGGATCGCGCGGTCAACTAATCGCGTCTACAGTTGTAGCGGGTGTGAGCTATCACGCCATCCTGGCGTGGGTAACGCTGTGGGACGCGCCTTTCCTCCGTCGGGGATAAACTGAAACGCCGCCCCTCATAAGTGCAAACCGAAGCGGGCGCCGTCGTGAGGGGCGCGCAGGAGAGGGTCTAAATCCGCACCCTTAAAGAGACCAAGGGTGCGGCACCCTCGGAGGGGAAACGGCGGGAAGGGGAGCGCTACGGGTCGTCCCATTGTGAAACTTCACGCGGACGCCGCATCGGCTCGCGGAGCACAGCCAGGAATGGCTGTGCCATAGGTGTTGGAGCGGCCTGGGAACGAGGGGCTTGCCGGCGATCGTCAAAAGGCGCCCGCTTCGGAAAGCGGCCGCTACTACGGAGAGTCGAAGATTACGGTTTCGCGGGAGGCGCGTTTACGACGGTTTTTGCGCTCCCTACGTTGTCGAAGTGATCGTAGGCGCGTATTGCGATAGTGTGTTCGCCGGGACTGAGTTCGCTCAGTGAGAATTCGTAGCGCTCTTCGAGAGAGTCGCTGATGTTCCCGGCTGGCGCGATCAGGATCCAGTCCCCGCCGTCGATGCTGTATTGCGCGCGCTCGATGCTGCTGGTTGCGTCGCGGGCGGTAAATTTCACAACCACGGATCGAAGAGTTGAGGCACTTCGCGCGCCGGGAACATTGGCTTCAAGAAGCTCGATCATCGGCGGCGTGTTGTCGATCACGAAACGCTCGGAGTCCCGCGTTGTGGTCAACGTGACGGCGGGAGGATTTGACGGAGCGTCGGTCGCGACGATTCTGAGGTAGTACGCGCCGTCGGGCAGGGAAGTGGCGTCCCAGGAATAAAATTTCTGATCGAGTTTCTCTTTCAGGAGCTTCCACTGGGTTTCGTTTTCGCCGCGATACAGAACGGAGAAGCGCAGGTCATCATCGTTGTCATCGTGCGCACTCCACAAAACGGATTGATAACCTCTTTGCGCGAATCCCTGGGGCGGCTGCTCAAATTTTTGCGATGAAACACTCTGCGAAATGACGACTCCGGTGGGATTCGGCGCCGGTGGCGTTTTCAGGGTCACTAAGGCCGCCTGGCCAGTCTGAATCGGATTGGTGCTTTGCACGCGCACGTTGGCATCCTGCACGGCGATTCCGTCAATCACGGGAGCAACGTTGCGCGGAAGATATGCCAGGCTGACCCACTCGATGCCATCGCCCGGCCGGCCATCGTGGATGACGGCTTTCCATTGTGCGAAGCGGGCTGGCGGAGCTTCTACACTCACGCCGGATTTCGAATAAGGGCCAAACCAGCGCGACCATTCCTTGCCGGGATCTTCGGTGTTCCCGGTGCGCACAAAAAATTCAAGGCGCGGTTCGCCG
>Ga0210393_10001546_pt1 | contig 19187 bp, 1 predicted proteins | sample IncBWC27OmetaG_FD_160068 | JGI IMG/M metagenome (GOLD analysis project Ga0210393, IMG submission 160068) | Forest soil microbial communities from Barre Woods Harvard Forest LTER site, Petersham, Massachusetts, United States - Inc-BW-C-27-O ... | reverse complement strand
TCCACCCGTTCCAAGGACGCCGCCTCCGGATCGCCCCGAAGGACGGCGGTCAACGACCACTCCACAAACGGTGCCAACGCCGTCTCACAGTCGGCGATCGAGTCTGCGAACACTCCACCCGCTGCCAGCAACTCGCCCGCCATGCCCGCCCACTGACTGCCCTGCCCCGGAAACACAAATGCCACCTGGCGCGCAACAGCACGACCCGACACCACGCCGCCCAGACTGCTGACATACTCCCCCTCCGACGACGCTATACGAGCCAAACCTGCCCGCAAATCGACAAGGCCCCGCGCTACCACCGCACCACGCCATTCCCACTGCGAACGATGACGCAACAACGACGACGCGACACCAGCAACATCGGCCTCATGACGCGACTCGACCCACTCCCCCAGCCGACCCGCCTGCCCTCGCAGGCCGTCCATCGACTTCGCCGACACCATCCATGCCACCACATCATCCGGACGCTCCGGCTGCGACGTCGGAACTCGACGGGCAGGGGCTTCTTCCAGAATGGCGTGGGCGTTGGTACCGCTGACCCCGAATGACGACACCCCGCCGCGACGCACGCGCACGCCGACCGGCCACGGCTGGGCGTCGGTCAAAAGCTGGACGTCGGCCGCCGACCAATCCACATACGGGCTCGGCTCGTCCACATGCAGGGTCTTCGGCAGGGTTTCGTGCCGTAACGCCTGCACCATCTTGATCACGCCACCGACGCCTGCAGCAGCCACGGTGTGCCCAATATTCGACTTTATCGACCCGATCCGCAGCGGTTGCCCGGCACGGTCGCGCCCATAAGCGTTCATCAGGGCCTGTGCCTCGATCGGATCACCCAATGCCGTTCCGGTACCGTGCGCCTCAACCGCATCCACATCCGACGGCTCGAGTCCGGCATTGGCCAAGGCCGCCGCGATCACCCGCTCCTGCGAAGGTCCATTCGGCGCCGTCAAACCGTTGCTCGCACCGTCCTGATTCACAGCGGTCCCGCGCACGAGGGCAAGGACGTCGTGGCCCAAGCGCTGTGCATCCGACAGGCGCTCCAGCACCAAAACGCCCACACCCTCGGAAAAGGCCACTCCGTCGGCCGCAGCCGAGAACGCCTTGCAGCGTCCGTCGGGCGAAAGACCGCGCTGCCGGGCGAAATCGATATAGAGGTAGGGATTGGCCGCGACCGTGACGCCCCCCGCCACCGCTAGGGAGGTCTCGCGCTGTCGCAGCGCCCGGCAGGCAAGATGCAACGCGACCAGGGACGACGAGCATGCGGTGTCGACCGTGACTGCGGGCCCTTCCAACCCGAAGACATAAGAAATCCGGCCGGAAATAACGCTGTGCGTGGTGCCGGTGAGCCGGTACCCTTCCAGATCGCCACTCACCCGATCGAAGTAGCCGGAATAACACGCCCCGGCGAACACTGCGGTGTCGCTGCCGCGCAACGATACCGGGTCGATACCCGCGTCCTCGAAAGCCTCCCAAGACGCCTCCAGCAGCAAACGCTGCTGGGGGTCCATCGCGGACGCCTCGCGCGGGCTGATGCCGAAGAAGCCGGCGTCGAAATCACCTGCATCGCGGAGGAATCCGCCGTGACGTGTATAGACCGTGCCAGGCTTGTCCGGATCGGGATCGAATAGCCGCTCGAGATCCCAGCCGCGGTCCGACGGGAACTCACCGATAGCGTCGGTGCCGGAGGCGAGCAGATCCCAGAGCTCATCCGGGGATTCGACCCCTCCAGGGAAACGACAGCCCATCCCCACGATGGCGATCGGTTCGTCCGCTCGAACCGAGCGGGCCACCTTCTTGGCGAGTTTGTCCACCGGCTGAGGCGCGACTCTGGACTGCACCAGCTTCGCCACCGCCGTCGCGGTGGGATAGTCGAATACCAGGGTCGACGGCAACTGCAGACCGGTGGCCTTGGCCAGCCGATTTCGGAACTCGACCCCGCCGAGCGAGTCGAAGCCGATCTCGTCGAAACGCTGATCGGGCCTGATCTCGTCGCCCGAATCGTGCCCGAGCACTGCCGCGGCCTGCGCCAGCACCACGTCCAGCACCACCTGGCCGCGCCGCGCCTCCGGCACCTGTGCCAGCCGAGTGCCGAGCAAACCTACAGCGGCGAGTCCCGATGAAGGAGTTGCTGCCACATGCGCCGGGCGCGGCACCAATCCGCGCAGCACCGAGGGAATAGTGACGGAATCAGACCCGCCGCGCAAAAGACCCGCGTCGAATCGGAGCGGAGCCAACTGCGCGTCGGCATGCGCGACGGCGTCGTCGAAAAGGCGTATGCCTTCGGCACCGTCGAGTTGGCCGCATCCCATCCGCTCCCAGCGCGCGAGTGCGACACCGTCCAGCGCACCGGTCATGCCGCCGACCTGATTCCATGGCCCCCATGCCAGCGAGGTCGCCGCCATCCCGGCCGCCCGCCGCCGCTGTGCCAGTGCATCGAGGAAGCCGTTGGCCGCTGCGTAGTTGCCCTGCCCGGGCGACCCGAGAACTCCCGCGATCGACGAGAAGAGCACGAACGCCGACAAATCGCGGTCACGCGTCAGCTCGTCCAAATGCCATGCCCCGTCGACCTTCGGCCGCAAAACCCGATCCACTTGTTCGCTCGTCAAGGTCTCGACGGTGCCATCATCGAGCACCCCCGCGGTATGCACGACGGCGGTCAACTCGAGGTCTGGATCGATGGTGTCCAACATGTCCTGGACCGCGTCGCGGTCTGCGACATCGCACGCGACGATTCTGACCTCGGCCCCGGCCTGCGCCAACTCGGCGACCAATTCGCTGGCACCGGCCGCCTCGGGTCCTCGGCGGGATGCCAATACCAGCCTGCGCACTCCGTGTTCGGTGGCGAGATGGCGGGCGAACAGCGCACCGAGCCCGCCGGTACCACCGGTGATCAGCACTATCCCGTCTCCAAAGAGCAGCGGCGCGCCAGTGTCAGCCGGGGCAGAGGTGCGCACCAACATGGGGACCAAAATCTCCGCACCACGCAGTGCGGCTTGCGGCTCGCCCTCTCTTAGCACGGCGGCTATCAGGTCGGCCTCGAGAGGCCTGGCTGGATCCTCGTCGAGGAGAACGAACCGTTCCGGGTTTTCCGACTGGGCGCTGCGAACCAGTCCCCACACCGCAGCCGCGGCCAACCGGGGAGCCTCGCCTAGCAGACCTACACCTCCGGTGGTGACTACCACCATCCTCACATGCGCCAGACGTTCATCGGCAAGCCAAGATTTCAACGTGGCGAGCGTGGCGTACACCTTCGTTCGGACCATTGCCGGATCGTCGGCGGATTCCGCCACACCACGCTCGGTCGCCCGCCACACCAGAACATCTGGAACACGTTCGACCGCAGCGACATCGGCGATTGCGGAATAACAGGCATCGATCCCCGGAACAGACGTGCCCGCCAGTACGGCCATGAGCGGTGCAGGTCGGTCAGCGGGTCCTGGCGCGCGATACTCCCAGCGCACCTGGTACAGACTTGCCTTGTCAGCGGACAGGCTACTCCGGAATTCCATGACGTCATAAGGGCGCATGACTACAGCGTCGACCGACACGATCGGATTGCCATCCGGATCGACAGTCGCGACGGCGATGGACTCCGCTCCGGTCGCGATCGCGATGACGCGAAGCGAGGTCACTTCGGCAGGCCACTGTTTATCTTCCGTCGTAGGCTTGTGGAATCGCGCACCACCCCAACGGAATAGCAGCCTGCCCGCGTCCGGATCCTCGTCCATATCGCGCCACACCAACCGGGCGAGGCCAGCATGCATCACCAGATCCAGCAGCGCGGGGTGCAGGTCGAAACGTCTCGCCTCGCGCGCCGCGTCGGTGCCAAGTGCGATCTCCGAGAAGATCGTATCGCCCCGTTGCCACGCGGCGACGACGCCGAGGAACGCAGGACCGTACTGGAGGCCGGAGCCCTTCGAGATCTGCTCCGGAACCCACTTGCTGTCAACGGATTCGGCATCGGCAGGCGGCCATTGCTCGTCCTGCAGCCTCGACAGCAACGGCGAGTCGCCGTCCCACTCTGATGCGAGCGTGCCGCTGGCATTGTGGATCCATTCTGCTTCATTCGACCTGCGAAAATGGAACTCGAATAGCCGTCGTCCGCTCGCATCCGGCGCTTGGACCAACACCTGTAACTCGACCTCATCATTGTCGGACGGCAAGATCGGTGCCTGCAGGGTGAGCTCCTCGACCACCCCGCAACCGATCTGCCCGCCCGCGACGAGAAGGAACTCGACCAATACCGCGCTGGGCACGACCACCACACCGTAGGTCCTATGGTCGGCGATCCACGGATGGGTGCGCAACGAGAACCGGCCGGTGAACAACCACTCGTCGACACCCGCCAACGGAATCACTCCCGTCAGCAACGGATGACTCGCGGACCGAGCGACGGCGTCCTCGAAGCCGTTGGGCGGCAACCAGAATTGCCGATGCTCGAACGCATATGTGGGCAACGGAACCCGACGTACCTCGCGGCCTGCGAACAACGGGTGCCAGTCCACCGGCACGCCTGCGACGTCGGCCTGCGCCAGTGCGGTGACGAGCTGTGCCACCTCTTCGGTCGAGCGCCGAGCAGCGGCCGTTACCCATGAGGCGGATTCGATCTCCTGGTTTTCGGCTAGGCAGCGGCTCGTGAAAGCGGCCAGCACCCCATCCGGTCCCACCTCGACGAAGCGCCGCACACCGGCAGCGACGAGAGTATTTACGCCCGGACCGAACCGGACACAGCCCCGCACCTGTCGCACCCAGTACTCCGGGTCGGTCACCGCGTTTCCGGCGACCTCGCCGGATTCGTTCGACACGATCGGCAGTCGCGGCGATTGGTACGAGATGCCTTGAGCCACGGAGCGGAACTCGGCCAGCATCGCATCCATTCGGGCCGAATGGAAGGCGTGGCTGACCCGCAATCGACTCGTCTTGACGCCAGCGGCGGTGAGTTGCCGTTCGATAGCGTTGATGGCATCGACGTCCCCAGACAGCACCGTCGACGACGGGTCGTTCACCGCCGCGACCGACACGCCGTTCCCGGAATCGGCGGCGATGTCGGCCGCTCGTTCCTCGCCAACCGCCACTGCCAGCATCGCGCCGCCGGCAGGCAACGCACCCATCAACCGGCCCCGTGCGGCCACCAGGGCACAGGCATCCGGGAGCGACCACACTCCTGCCAGATAGGCGGCGACCAACTCCCCGATCGAGTGCCCGATCAGCAGATCCGTTGTGACACCGTATGATTCAAGCAGCCGACACAACGCCACCTCGAACGCGAACAACGCAGGTTGAGTGAATTCCGTCCGATCCAACAACCCCTCGACGTCGTCAAACATCAACTCCCGCAACGTTCGCCCCAGCAAAGGATCGAACTCCATGCACACCTGGTCCAACGCCGCCGCGAACTTCGGAAACGCACGATATAGGTCCGCACCCATGCCCACGCGTTGCACCCCCTGCCCTGTGCACAGAAAGGCTGTTTTACCTGGGGCGACCTGTCCCTCGATGAGGGACAAGGCGTCGCTCGACGCAAGATCCGCGAGCCCCGCCAACAGCCGGTCCCTATCGCCGCAGACAACCGCAGCCCGTCGATCCATCCGCGCACGCCCATCGATCAAAGACTTCGCGACACTGACGATATCGACATCCGGCCGGTCGGTCAGCCACTGCCGCAAGCGATCTGCCTGGGCCCTCAGCGCATGGTCGGACTTGGCCGATATCAAAACCGGGACCACGACAGGAGCGGCGCCTTGGGAGCGATCGGCCACAGCACCGACAGTGGTGCGTTCGGCTGTACTGCCGGCACCTTGGTCGCGGGATGGCAAGTCCTGCGGCGCTTCCTCGAGAATCACATGCGCGTTGGTGCCGCTGATCCCGAATGACGAGACGCCAGCGCGGCGCGCCCGATCGCCTTCGGGCCACGGCTGGGCCTGCGTCAACAGCTGAACCGAGCCCGCTGACCAGTCCACATGCGGCGTAGGCGCATCCACATGCAGTGTCTTCGGTAGGGTTTGGTGGCGCAGTGCCATTACCATTTTGATCACTCCGCCGACGCCCGCAGCGGCGACCGCGTGGCCGATGTTCGACTTCACGGATCCGATCCACAGCGGCTGCTCGCGATCGGATCCATAGGTCGCGATCAGGGCCTGTGCCTCGATCGGATCACCCAATGCCGTTCCGGTACCGTGCGCCTCGACCGCATCCACATCCGACGGCTCGAGTCCGGCATTGGCCAAGGCCGCCGCGATCACCCGCTCCTGGGAAGGTCCATTCGGCGCCGTCAAACCATTGCTCGCACCGTCCTGATTCACAGCGCTGCCGCGCACGACCGCCAACACATTGTGGCCTAAGCGCTGCGCATCCGACAGGCGCTCCAGCACCAATACACCGACACCCTCGGACCATGTCACGCCATCGGCGGCGGCAGCGAACGCCTTGCACCGACCGTCGCCCGCCAAGCCCCGTTGGCGGGCGAAGTCGATGTACAGTGTCGGGCTGGCCGCCACGCTGACACCGCCCGTCAGAACGATGGATGCCTCGCCCTGATGCAGTGCTTGGCATGCGAGGTGCAGTGCGACCAGTGACGACGAGCAGGCGGTGTCGACTGTGACCGCGGGCCCCTCCAGACCGAAAACGTAAGAGACGCGACCGGATATGACGCTGTGCGAAGTTCCTGTCAAGCGGAAGCCTTCGTACTCGCCTGCCACCCCGCGCGAGTAATCGGACGAACTGGCACCGATATACACGCCGGTGTCGGTGCCGCGCAGCGAGGCGGGGTCGATTCCCGCGTCTTCCAGGGCTTCCCAGCAAGCTTCCAGCATCAGGCGCTGTTGTGGGTCCATCGCGGCCGCCTCACGCGGACCGATTCCGAAGAATCCCGCGTCGAACGCGCTCACATCGGCCAGGAATCCACCTTCCCGGGTGTAAACAGTGCCCGGCTTGTCCGGATCCGGATCGAACAGCCGCTCGAGATCCCAACCGCGGTCGGATGGAAACTGGGTGATCGCATCGGTGCTCGAAGCGACGAGATCCCACAGATCCTCTGGTGATCCGACGCCGCCGGGGAAACGGCAGCCGATCCCGACGATCGCGATCGGCTCGTCGGAGTGGGTCCGACGGACGGCACGCGCCACGCCCAAGTCTATGCCTTCGAGCCGGGAACGCACCAACCGTGCCACCGCGGTGGGCGTCGGATAGTCGAACATCAGTGTCGCCGGCAACTCCACACCCGTGGCAGTCACCAACCGATTCCGTAACTGCACTCCACTCCGCGAATCAAATCCGAACGCGGTGAACGGAAGATCGGGACGTATGGTCTCAGCGGAGTCGTGGCCGAGCACCGCCGCGGCATGTTCGGCCACGACCGCGAGCATCAGCGCTTCCCGTTCGTGCTCGGGAGCGGCGAACAGCTGTGGCATCAGCGGACCCACTACGACTGCACGCCTCCGCGTGGGAGACGCGTTGTTCGGCGACGACGGAGGCGATCCTATGGGCCGGTCACCGACGGATTCCACCGGCTCGAAAGGACGAAGTACCAGCGACTTTATCGTGAATACCGGCTCGCCGTCCTCTGCTACGGCCATGACGCGGAACGTATCCGGACTCACTCGTGCGATGCGGATACGGGCAGCTTCCACCCCGCTGCGATGTAGTCGAATACCGTTGAATGACATGGCCATCGGCAGGATGTCACTGATCGCGGCATCTGTCTCGATATGGGTGAACGCGTCCACCGCCGTGTGCAGCATGGCGTCCAGAAGCGCGGGATGAACACTGAAACGACCAGCCCGATCAGGTACCGACTCGGCGAGCGACACCTCGGCAAATACATCGTGAGCCCGTCGCCAGGCCACCGTGACTCCTTGGAACGCCACCCCGTAGCCGAAGCCGCGGGCGGCCAGGCGATCGTATAACTCCTCTGCTGCCACCGGCTCTGCTCCCGCAGGCGGCCAGTCGCCAACCGATGACACCAGCCCGTCCTCGGTGTCCGGGCCGAGAACGCCCGTCGCGTATCGAACCCAATCAAAGGGGACAACCACCCCTTTGGAGGTCGAGTCGATATCCGGACGGGCGTAGATCGTGAACGGCCGCTGTGCACTGTCGTCGGGTGCCGCGATGCACACCTCGAAATTCAGCGCGGCGGTGCTGGGTGGCAACGGCGAGAAGATCCGCAATTCGGCTATGGAACCGGCCGCCATGCGCGCACCCACGCTCAGCGCGGCTTCGATCCATACCGCGGCAGGCACCACAGCGGACCCGAAGATCACGTGGTCGGCGAGCCAGGGATAGGCGCCGACCGTGAGCCGACCCGTGAACAGCCATTCGTCCCGGCCCGCCACCTGCACTGCGGCACCCAGAATCGGATGATTGGGATAGATCAGGCCGAGTCGACTCACATCGCCCAAACCCGCGCCCGTGGCCTCCAGCACCCAGCACCGCCGCCGTTGGAACGCATAGGTAGGCAGGTCTACCCGTTCAGCAGGCGGAGCCACCGCATTCGATGCTACCGCGATACCGACGCAGTGGGCGCGTGCCAGCGAGGCGGCGAATTCGTCCGGTCCGCCATGGCCACGTTTCAGCGTGGCGACAACGGCCACGCGATCGGCCATGCCGATCGCGTCAGCCGTCAATTCGATCGCCATGGCAACCACCGGATGCGGGCTGGTCTCGACGAATCCGTTCATCCCGGAGCTGATCAATGCCGTTATCGATTCGGCGAACCGCACCGGTTCCCTCAGCCCCCGATACCAGTACCCCGCATCCAACTCAGTCGTATCCATAAACCCGGCCGTCACCGTCGAAAAGAACGGGATCGAACCCGTTCTCGGCCGAATCGACACCAACTCCGCCAACACCCGCGCCCGAATCCGCTCCACTGCAGCAGAATGCGACGCATAGTCCACCGAAATCGCTTTCGCCCACACCCCGTCGGCCGTACACCAGGCAAGAAACTCCCGCACCGCCTCCGATTCACCCGACACAACTGTCTGGTCTGGACCGTTCATCGCCGCGACCGACAAGCGATCGCCGAACACTGTCAATCGGTCCGCCACCGCGTTCGCAGGCAAGCCGACCGACGCCATTGCGCCAAAGCCCGCCAACACGTCTGCTACCGCACGCGAGCGCGCGGTTACCACTCGGGCCCCATCCGCCAAAGAAAGCCCTCCGGCGACGACCGCCGCCGCAATTTCGCCCTGCGAATGCCCTATCACGGCAGCGGGCTCCACACCACATGCCCGCCAGCACCTCGCCAACGACACCAACACCGCGAATAGTACCGGCTGTACCACATCCACCTGATCTAGCGACGGCACACCCCGCAATACATCGGTCAATGACCAATCCACAAACGGCGCCAGGGCCGTCTCGCACTCGGCAATGGACTCCGCGAATACGCCGCCCGACGCCAACAGGTCCGCGCCCATCCCAACCCATTGGCTGCCCTGCCCCGGAAACACGAACACCACCTGACGCGACGCGGCACGACCTGTGATCGCATGAACCACCCCCTCCGCCTGCTCCACAGCGGGATCGACCACTGCGGCCAACCCCGCCCTCATAGCGTCGACGTCATGCCCGACCACGGCACCTCGCCACTCCAACTGTGTGCGCGACCGCAACAACGAATGCGCCACGTCGGCGGCGCGAGCCTCCGGATGATTCGCCAACCACTCCTGAAGTCGCACGGCTTGTGCCCGCAATGCCTGTGGACTGTGTCCGGACAACACCCACGACAGTGCTGGTGAACCTTCCCAGTCCATGCATGTGGTCGATTCCCCTGAAACGGCGGCAGGCGCTCCTTCCAGAATCATGTGTACGTCAGTGCCGCCCATGCCGAAGGACGAGACCCCTGCTCGACGGATAGTTGCGGCAGGCCACTGCCCGGCCTCGGTCACCACCCGCAACCTCAACTTGTCGAGCGGGATCCGCAGATTCGGGGCATGAAAGTTCAAGCTGGGCACCAATTCCCGATGGTGCAGGCACAACGCCGTCTTGATCAGGCCAGCGATCCCTGCTGCGCCTTCCAGGTGTCCGATATTGGTCTTGACCGACCCCACGGCCAGTGGCTCGCCGTCGGCTCGCCCGAGGCCATAAGTATGGCCCAGCGCCGACGCCTCCGCCAGGTCGCCTGCGGGCGTGCCGGTGCCATGCAGCTCCACATACTGCACCGACTCCGGCTCCACACCCGCAGTCGCGAGCGCCCCTCGGATAACCATTTCCTCCGCCGACGCACTGGGGGCGCCCAACACCTGGCGCTCGTTGCCGTTGTCGACAGAACCGCCGCGAATCACCGCGTAGATCCGGTCGCCGTCGGCGACGGCACGTGCGAGCGGCTTAAGTACGACGATGCCGCCGCCTTCACCACGGACGGTTCCGTCCGCCGACTCGTCGAAGGTCGCGCATCTTCCCAACGCCGAGTGCGCACCGAATTGTTCGTAACGCTCGGCGCTCAATGGCGACAGAATGAGGTTCAACCCGCCCGCCAGCGCCAGGTCACATTCGCCGCCGAGCACCGCTTCCCGTGCCATGTGCACCGCCAACAGCGAGGACGACTGCCCGCTGTCGACGACCAGGCTCGGGCCGGTGAACGCATAGTGATTGGAGATTCGGTTGGCGATAAGTCCCCTGGCGACAGCCGCCAACGAATGCTTGTTGATGCTGGATATGCCCTGCGACGCCACGATTTCCGCAAAATCTGTTCCGGTGCAGCCGATGAAAACTCCTGCTCGCGCGCCGGTTCGGTCGCCGAAGCCTGCGTCTTCCAACGCCTCCCAGCTCAGCTCGAGACCGAGTAGCTGTGCAGGGTCGATCGAACGCGCTTCGTTCGGCGGCACGCCGAAAAAGTCGGCGTCGAATTCCGATATCGAATCGAGGAATCCTGCAATCTCGTCTATTCCCGGGCGGTCCGCGGGAGCGGAGCCGATGGCGTCGCTGCCATCGCGGAGCATACGCCAGAACTTCTCGAGATCGGCGGCCCCCGGCATCCGACACGACATTCCAACAATAGCAACGTCATTCACTGATTTGACCATAGGAATTCCTGTCTCACCATATTCGGATATCAAGCATTTGCCACATCGCGCACAGACGCATCAGCTGTGCTCCTCTAGCCAACGGCGTACTTCGTTCGCCGCAGCGAAGGAGGCCGATTCGATAATCGAGAAGTGGTCAGCGTCGATCTCGACGGTGTCCCCTGTGTTCAGCCACGCAGGCACCGGCTCGGCAAGATCGAGCCCCGGTAGCGGCCTCGATGCTCGCACGTTGAATGTCGGCGCCACTATCGACGCCGGTTTCCGTTCATCGAGTATCTGCGCGTACTTCGCCATGGCGACCAAGCCGTGATCACTGATCTCCGTGATCTCGTGTCCGAGATCGAGTACGGCGGCAATCGCACTCACGAGTACCCGACGACTTTGCTCGACGTCGTCCGGTGAATAGGCGTCGAGCAAGATCACCGCCGCTGGCCCACGCCCGCTTTTCTCGAGATGATGCGCCAAGGCATGTGCGATCGCGCACCCTCCCGAATAGCCGATTAGAACGATGGGCACCACGCCGCATGCGCGCTCCACTGTCGTCGCCAGAGAATCCATCAGCGCCTCATATGACTCCGGCAGCGCTTCCCCTGGTTCAGTCCCCGGCAGGCGCAGCGCGGATATTGTCCGGTCGGCACCGAGTTCGTGCGCCAGCCTAGCGAACTGATGCGGTCCGGTACCCACCACGAAGGATGGAATACAGATCAGTGAGGGTCGCACTGTGCCCGTGCTCAACGGTATCAGCGTCGCCTTGATCGGCAGCTCGTCGCCGGTACCGAACGTCTCGGCGAGCTTGGCGCTCTCCATCAGCATCGGTATTGCGTCACCGACCTGACCGCGCCGATGCGTTGCAAGCACCAGATCTGTGAGCCCGCCCCGGATGCTGGACTCCGAGGGCACTGAGGTACGTGTGTCCGTCGTAGTGTGCATTGTTTCGGTGATGCGGGAGCTGAGATAGTCCGCCATGGCCCGAGCGGTGGGGTGATCGAAAACGAGGGTGGAAGGCAGCGACAATCCGGTGGCTTTGCCGAGCCGGTTACGGAACTCGACTCCCGCCAATGAATCGAAACCCAACTCCGTGAACGGGGCACCCAGATCGATCGCATCCGCAGAGACGTATCCGAGACTCGCTGCAACATGCTCCCGGACGACGTCGAGCAGAATGCCGGAGCGCTCAGATTCGGGTGCGATAACCAGCCGCTGTGCGACCGAACCTGCGGGCGCGGCGCGGCGCGGCGCGGCGACCAGGGAGCTGAGCATTCGTGGCAACGTCCCCTCGGTCGCCTGCACGGATAGTGCCACTGGGTCGAGACGCACACCGACGCCCGTCGGGCGACCGGCGTCGAGGGCAGCGTCGAGCAGCGCCATCCCATGGTGGTCGTCGAGCGGGATCAGGCCGTCTCGTCGCATACGCGCGAAGTCGGTCTCGGTGAGGGTGCTCGTCATGCCGCTGGTACCGCGCCAGGGACCCCAGGCGATGGACGTTGCCGGCAGACCGTTGCGGCTCCGATGACAGGCCAGCGCATCGAGGAACGTGTTCGCGGCCGCATAGTTGGCCTGGCCGGGGCTCCCGATCGTCCCGGCGATCGAGGAGTAGAGCACGAATATCGACAGATCAAGGTCGATTGTGGCCTCATGCAGATTCCACGCGGCATCGACTTTAGGGCGCAAGACCATCGCGATCTGCGTCGCGGTCATATCGGCGAGCAGTCCATCGGCCAACACGCCCGCCGCATGCACGACGCCGGTCAACGGATGCTGCGGCGAGATGGCCGATAACAGCCCATCGAGTGCCGCCCGGTCGGCTACGTCACAGGCGACCACGTCCACATGCGCGCCAAGCGCGGTCAATTCGGCCGTGAGATCAGCGGCTTCAGGTGCTGCCGGGCCGCGCCTGCCTGCCAGCACCAGCCTTCGCACCCCGTGTGCGGCGACGAGATGTCGAGCCGTCACCGCACCCAAACCGCCAGTGCCACCTGTGATCAACACCGTGCCGTCGGGCCGCAGCGCAGACGGAATAGTGAGGACATTCTTGCCGATGTGCAGGGCCTGACTCAGGAACCGAAACGCCTCGGGTGCCTGGCGCAAATCCCATCCGGTGACCGGAGGCGGCACCAGCACACCGATGCCGAATAGATTGACAAGCACGCCCAGGATCTCACTCATCCGGTCAGCGTCGATCTCGCTGAGATGGAAACCGCGGTAACGCACACCAGGGTATCGCTCGGCGACTTCGCCTGGGTCGCGACGATCGGTCAATCCCATTTCGAGGAACCTCCCGCCGCGGGGCAACAGGCGCAGCGAGGCATCCACGAATTCGCCTGCCAGGGAATCCAGAACGATATCGACACCGCGACCATCGGTGATCTCGCGAAACTTCGGCTCGAATTCGAGCGTGCGCGAGTCGCCGATGGCAGCGTCATCGAATCCCATGCCCCGCAGCACATCCCATTTGGGTCGACTGGCGGTCACTACCAGGCGAAGCCCCAGATGACGCGCCAACTGCACTGCGGCGATACCGACACCGCCCGTCGCTGCATGCAGCAGCAACATCTCGTCGGGTCGCGCCTCGGCCAAGTCGACCAAGCCGTAGTAGGCCGTGGCGAACGCCACCGGCACCGACGCGGCCTGCGCGAACGACCAACCGTAGGGTATCCGGGCCAGCAGCTTCCGGTCAGTCACCACCACGGAACCGATGTCGGAGACAAACCCGAAAACCCGGTCTCCAGGAGCGAATTCGGTGACGTCGCGCGCTACCTGAAGCACTACTCCGGCACCTTCGCCGCCGATAGCGGCACGCGCATCCGGATACATGCCCAGCGTGATCAGCACGTCACGGAAGTTGACGCCAGCCGCGCGCAGGCCCACCCGTACTTCGCCCGACCCGAGCGGCCGTAACGCGTCGGGCGTCTCGACCAGAACAAGGTTGTCCCCAGTCAAGGTTCCCTTGCCAAGCTGATTCAACGCCCACGCGGGAGCAAGCAGCAGCCCACCGGCCCCCACGGCGTCTGTCCCGCTGCGGCTCAACCGCGGCACATAAAACTTGCCGCGGCGCATTGCCACCTGAGGTTCGTCCGCAACGACCAGAGCCGCGGCAACGCCGTCACGGTAGTCCTCGCGGCGATCTACATCGACCATCCAGACGCGGCCAGGGTCCTCCCGCTGACCACTGCGCAACAGACCCCACACTGCCGCGCCGATGAGATCTACCGGTTCGCCCGCGTCCACAGCGACCGCGTGTCTTGTCACTACGACGATCCGTTCATGCCGCGCCAGGAGTTCGGCCACCCGTGCTACGACCTCGACAAGCCGATTGTGAACCGAACCTGCCACGTCCACATCCGCAGGCGAGTCCTGAAGTCGGACCACGGCTACCGGCCTGCCGTCGAGCGTCAGCGTCTCAACTTCGTCCGTGCTCACCCATTGCTCGCCCGTGCCGAAGTCGTCCGCCTTGGGCCTGGACAACGGGACCCAACCGAGCTGATAGCCCTCGCCTGCCGCACGGCCACCAGAAGTTCCAAGGGTGCAGATCGGGACCGGACGCAGCGTCAACGCCGCGACGTCGAGAACCGGCACACCTCGAGAGTCACTGAGCCTCAGCATAATCCGCTGATTGTCCGCATCGGATTCGGCCACGGAGAGTTGAATCCGAATCGACTCCGATCCCACTGTGTGCAGGTCTACGTTCTCCCACGCATAGGGTACGAGGATCTCATCCGGAGCGCCCGGCTCCGTCAACCCGCCAAGCACGATCGCGTGCAGAGCCGCATCCAACAACGCCGGGTGCACCCCGAAGCGATCCGCCGACGGCCGCACCTGCTCCGGCAGAATCACCTCTGCGAAAACCTCGCCGCCACAACGCCACAACGCCGTCAGCCCTTGGAACAGCGGGCCGTAACTGTAGCCGTGTTCTGCCAGTTCTGCGTAGGCCTCGCCGATCTCCACCGGCAACGCTCCGACCGGCGGCCAACTCGCCTCGCTCGGCCCTACCGGACCCGCCAGAGACGATACCGCCGATGCGACAACAGATCCCGTGGCGTGGCGAACCCACTGTCCCTGCTCCGGTTCACCAGCGCGTTGCGGACGCGAGAATACCGATACGGCTCGTGAGCCGGCTTCATCGGGTCCGTCGGCGATTACCCGCAATTCGACGGCACCTTCCGACGGCACGACCAGCGACGCCGTCAAGACAAGTTCGGCCAGTCGCGGACAGCCGCTCATCGCTCCGATATGCAAGGCTAATTCAACGAACGCCGTACCAGGCAGCAACACAAACCCGCCGACCACGTGATCGGCCAACCAAGGGTGACTCAACAGGGATAACCGACCGGTCAGCACTATCTGATCCGAGTCCGGCATCCAGACAGCCGCACCCAACAACGGATGCTCCACGCCGTCCAGGCCCGCGGTACGGACATCTTCCGCGCCCGCGGCAGTCAACCAATACCGCTGGCGCTGAAACGCGTATGTCGGCAACGGAACTCGACGAACCGAATTCCCGGCGAATATTGGCCGCCAGTCCACGGCCACCCCTGCGACATGAATCTGCGCAAGAAACGTCACAAACCGAGCCGCCTCGTCGAATTGTGCCGCGCGACGGCTTGTTGCGGCCACCAGCCATCCGCCCACGACATCACCGTCGCCGCCCGGGTCGTCGAGGCCTTGGCGAGTCATGGCTGCCAGCACCGTGTCGGGTCCGATCTCCAGGAACCGCCGCGTCCCCATATCGGCCAGCGACTGGATTCCGGGTGCGAAGCGGACAGTCGCACGCACCAGTCCGACCCAATACGCGGGATCGGTGAAAGCACGGCCCACCACACCGGTCGTGTTCGACACGATCGGTAGCCATGGCTCCCGGTATGTCAGGCGGTCGGCAACTGCACGGAACTGCGCGAGCATGGCGTCCATCCGTGCCGAGTGGAACGCATGGCTCACCCGCAAACGCGAGGTCTTGACGCCCTCGCCGGACAGCTTGCACTCCACCGCATCGATGGCATCCACGTCACCGGACAGCACGACAGAGGACGGTCCATTAACTGCCGCGACCGACAATCGATCCCCATACGCCGTCACAATCTCGACGGCCCACTCCTCGGTCACGGCTGCCGCGAGCATCGCCCCACCTTCTGGCAGGGCGCCCATCAACCGGCCACGCGCCGCGACCAATGCACACGCATCCGCCAGCGACCACACCCCTGCCACATACCCGGCGACAACCTCACCAATGGAATGCCCAATCAACACATCCGGCGTAATGCCAAACGACTCGACAAGCCGGAACAACGCCACTTCGAACGCGAACAACGCGGGCTGAGTCCACTCTGTCCGATCCAACACCCCCTCGGAATCGACGAACATCACCTCTTGTAATGCCCCTCCGAGATGGCGATCGAACTCCAGGCACACCTCGTCCAACGCCGCTGCAAACACCGGAAACCCTGCGTACAACCCGGCCCCCATCCCCACATGCTGCGCCCCCTGACCGGTAAACAGAAATGCTGTCCGCCCCTCGACAGACACACCGGACACCACCGACGACGACCCCGAGCCCGCCGCCAAATCCGCTAACCCCGCCAACAATCGCACCCGATCGCGGCCCACAACCGCGCCACGCCACTCCAACTGCGCCCTCGCGTTGATCAGTGACGACGACACATCCCACACGTCTTCATCTGAACGGCCGATCAGCCACTGCCGCAACCGCTCTGCCTGAGCACGCAAACCTGCCTCGGATTTCGCGGACAGCAGCAATGGCACCACACCCTCCGGGCAAGCGGGACCCGCGTCACGTTTAGCAGTCCCCTCGATCGATGAGACTTCGAACGCAGGTGCCTCCTCGAGAATGATGTGCGCGTTGGTGCCACTGATCCCGAAGGACGACACTCCCGCCCGCCGCACCCGATCCACCGACATTGGCCATGGCTGCACCTCGGTCAACAACCGAACTGACCCGGCCGACCAATCCACATGCGGCGACGGCGCATCCACATGCAATGTCTTGGGCAGCAGCTCGTGCCGCAGCGCCTGTACGATCTTGATCACCCCGCCCACACCCGCGGCGGCCTGGGAATGCCCGATATTCGACTTCAACGACCCCACCCACAATGGCGCTACCCGACTACCCCGCCCATACGCCGCGATCAACGCCCGGGCCTCGATCGGATCACCCAACGGCGTTCCCGTCCCATGTGCCTCCACAGCGTCCACATCGCCCGGCTCCAACCCAGCCGACGCCAGCGCCGACACAATCACCCGTTCCTGGGACGGACCATTCGGCGCTGTAAGGCCATTCGACGTTCCGTCCTGATTCACCGCCGAACCCCGAACCAGGGCAAGAACGTCGTGCCCCCATCGCCGCGCATCCGACAAGCGCTCCATGACCAACACGCCGACACCCTCGGCCCAGCCCACACCATCTGCCGACGCCGAAAACGCCTTGCACCGGCCGTCGGGCGACAAACCCCGCTGCCGCGCAAACTCGACAAACAAAAACGGCGTCGACATCACCGTTACGCCGCCAGCCAGCATCATTGACGCCTCCCCGCGCCGAAGTGCCTGGCAGGCCAGATGGATAGCCACCAGCGACGACGAGCACGCCGTATCCACCGTCACCGCCGGGCCCTGCAAACCCAACGCATACGCCACCCGACCGGACACCACGCTGCCCGCCGAACCGGTACCCGCGTACCCCTCAGCCGCCGGGCCAGCCGCCCTGGAGACGTTCCCGTAATCTTCGTACATCACCCCGGCAATCACGCCGGTATCGCTGCCCCGCAACGACACCGGATCGATACCGGCGTCCTCCAAGGCTTCCCACGACGCCTCCAACAACAAGCGCTGTTGTGGATCCATCGCTGACGCCTCCCGTGGGCCAACGCCAAAGAACCCGGCGTCAAAATCAGCCACACCACGCAGAAAGCCGCCCTCCCGCGTGTACGTCTTCCCGAACCGGTCCGGGTCTGGATCGAAAAGCCCCGCTACATCCCAGCCGCGATCCGCCGGAAACACGCCCACGGCATCCGAACCGGCCGCGACCAGATCCCACAATTGTCCTGGCGACTCGACACTGCCCGGAAAACGGCAGCTCATGCCGACAATCGCAATCGGCTCGTCAATCCGCTTCCGCAGCTCAGCCAGATCGTGGCGCGTCGCCATGAGCTCGACAGTGACCTTCTTCAGGTACGCCAACATACGTTCGGACGAATCACCAGAGCTTATGTCCACAAGTCACATCCAGAGCTATGAGCAGAAACGTGGAAGAGAAGTTCGGCGCCGCGTCCGTTCCAGTTCCGTGTAGCCGAGCTCGCGAACGACATCGCCGTCACGCGCGACCTGGCTCAGGGTCCTTGGCTGACAGCGGGAGCCGGAGCCGCTGGGGGACCCGCAGGAACAAGTGTCGCTGTGCTGCCCGCACTCGCTGTTTGACCGCCTGCGGGGGCCGGTACCGCCGGGCTGGCCTCGGGCGCGGGTGCGGCCGGGCCGTTGACGGGGCGGGCGCTGCCGGGCTGGCCTCGGGCGCGGGTGCGGCCGGGCCGTTGACGGGCGCGGGCGCTGCCGGGCTAACCCCGCGAGGCGGCGGCACTGGGCCGTTCACGGGAAGTGGTGTCCCTTGACTACCGGGAATGGCAGGGGCTTGACCGCCTGCCGCAGCGGGTGTTGTTGGGCTGCCTGCAGGGGTTTGTTGAGTTCCGGCGGGCACGGGCACCGCGGTGGGCACGGGCGCCGCTGCGGGCGCGGGTGTGGGTGTGGGTGTCGTCGCTGGCCCGCTCGCGGGACGGGACGTCGCCGCGCAGCCGGACCGACGTTGCGGCGGTTGGGATTGCACCCAGGAGGCTAGGTCTTGGCCTCCGGCCCTGTACACGACACGGTTGGGTCTGTCACCGGTGACGTCGAAGAAGACTTTGCCACTGGTCTTTTGGCCCTGGGCGAGGGTGGCCGGGTTGACTCCCTGGGGAGTCGCTACCTGGTACAAGGCCCGGTACGTCTGGCCGCTTGGGGTAAGGGCGGCTAGATCCGGCACGATTGGGATGACAGAGCCTTTGATGGCTTCATCGGTGGCAGAGACTTCCCAGAGAGTACCCTGCAGCGGATAGGGGATGGCGTCGGCGCTTGGCTTGAGATCGCTGACGGTCCGCCCTTGAACGACGTCGCCGTTGA
>Ga0210393_10001545_pt1 | contig 19192 bp, 11 predicted proteins | sample IncBWC27OmetaG_FD_160068 | JGI IMG/M metagenome (GOLD analysis project Ga0210393, IMG submission 160068) | Forest soil microbial communities from Barre Woods Harvard Forest LTER site, Petersham, Massachusetts, United States - Inc-BW-C-27-O ... | reverse complement strand
CACGCGGTGCGAGAGAGCTTCGTCGTCTCACTCGAAAAATTGCGCGACAAATATCGGTACGTGTTGGTGGATTGCCCGTCGTTGCAGGAAGCTCAGGACGCGGTGCTTCTGGCTCCGTTAGTCGACGGCATCGTCGTGGTTGTCGAAGCGGACCGCACGCGCATCGAGCAGCTCTCTCACACCGAGAAAACCCTGGAGTCCGCGAAGGGCAAAATACTGGGCCATATTTTGAACAAGCGTGCCTATGTCGTTCCCGACTGGCTCTTCCGGACGATGGAAGCGGCCGGGATTTAGGTGCCTGGTTCGAGCAGGTGGAAGACTATGAAAACTTCACTACTTCTTGTGGTTTCGATTTTGGCAGCGATGATGGCTGTTTGCGTGAATGCCGACGAGAAACTGCATCACAGAGAACGCTACACGCTACGCGCCGGGGACGTGCTCGAGCTGCAATATCGCTATACCCCTGAACAGAATCAGACGGTGACTGTGCTGCCCGATGGCTACGTCATTCTGAACTTGGCGGGCGAAGTGCGAGTTAACGATTTGACCCTGAAACAAGCGCACGACCTGATCGTTGAGAAGCTTCGGGACAAATTGAACGATCCCGAGTTGAACCTAATCCTGAAGGAATTTCAGAAGCCGTATGTCGTTGTGGCCGGTGAAGTCGCAAAACCGGGGCGTTTTGATCTTCGCGAAAACACTACGGCAATGCAGGCGATCTTGCTATCCGGTGGCTTTACGCAAGGTGCGCAGACCGGTCAAATCCTTCTCTTTAGGAAGATCAACGGAGATGACGCGGAGGTTCGAGTCTTGAACCTCACCAAACTTCGGAAAACAAGCGATCTTGAAAGAGACATTCAGCTTCAGTCTGGCGACATGCTATTTGTCCCGCGCGACAAGATCGAAAAAATTTCGAGATTCATCAAGCTGGCGAACCTGGGCTTGTATTTCAACCCTCTCCAAATGGCACCCTAGCCGATTTCCTGAAGGTAGGGTGTGGGGAGATGGAGAGGGCATTGCGGGATCGGCCGAGTCTGTAAGTCAGGTCGTGACTTACGGCCAATCGCGAAACTCGACACAAGCCGAGGGGGTCCACCCTATGTGACTCATAGGGCGGAGCTGTGCCTAAGACGGAAGGAGTTCTTGAACTCGTGGATACCGGATGCACCGTTATCGAAACCGCAGATTCGAAACGACCGCGAATGATCTCGCCTGGTCCGAGAGGACCTTGGCTCGCCGCCGGCGCCAATTTGAGAAGTCCATTGGCCAATCACAAGAGGTTGGCGCAGATCGACGGCGTGTTTGCGTTCGCCACGGCACTCGCATGTGTGGTGTACGGGAACAATGCTCACTTTCCCAGGCCGAAACTGAGTTACTTCCTGGAAGTACATATCACCGTAATGAATGCCGCGTTTGCGGGCCTTTTCATTCTGTTGTGGGCTGCTTGCTTCCGAGCTCTGGGACTCTATCGGTCCGGAAACAACAACACGCTCAGCTTGTTGATACGTATCCTGGGCGGCTGCGGTTTCATGAGCAGCGTACTCGGATTTTATTTGTCCTTCGCCCGAACGACGACGGCATCCACGGCACGTATCGTTTTGTTTTTCTTTCTTTGTTCCGTGTTTTATGAAGTGTTGCGTGTTTTCGGAAGCCACTGGGCGGCTGCCCGCGATCCTCAACTTGTCGTGATCCTCGGGACTGGAACGCGAGCGACCAAAGCGTGGGAGGAAATTAGCACGCGATACCGCGGAACCGTGAAACTCATTGGATTCGTAGACAATCGTCCAAAAGACGAGATGGTGCCGGGGATATCGGCAAGGCATTTAGGAACAATCGACGATCTAAACGAGCTCCTCTTACGGAGTGTCATCGATGAGCTTGTCATAGCCGTACCGATGAAATCCTGTTACGACATGGCTCAGCATGCGATCCAAGTTGCAGAGCGAGTGGGTGTGCGAGTGGTTTCAATGCGGGATACGTATGTTACGCAGAGACATGGCGCTCTTCGTAGTCGTGAGCTCTTCAGCGAGTTGGAGCCAATTCACGAGGACTACATGACGGCGCAGGTCGTGAAGCGCGTCATAGACATTATTGGTTCGTTGTTAGGCCTCCTCCTCCTTTCACCCGTGTTCTTGGTCGTGGCAATCGCGGTGAAGGTCACCAGCAAAGGCCCGGTGTTCTTTGTCCAGGATCGATGCGGCTACCGTCGTCGTCTTTTCCGGATGTACAAGTTCAGAAGCATGGTAAGCAATGCGCCTGAACTGATGGCCCAACTGGAAACGCAAAATGAAGCCAGCGGTCCGATATTCAAGATACGTCGCGACCCTCGCATCACCGCGGTAGGAAGGTTTCTGCGAGCCTCCTCGCTCGATGAACTCCCGCAACTCTGGAACACCCTAATAGGGAACATGTCGCTGGTCGGGCCTCGACCGATGAGCGTGCGCGACGTGCTCTTGTTTAGCGAACCTACGCTGATGCGCAGGTTCACGGTGAAGCCTGGCATCACGGGACTTTGGCAGGTAAGCGGCCGGAGTACGCTTGGATTCGAAAAATTCATCGAGATGGACTTCAACTACATCGACGCGTGGTCACTTGCGCTTGACTTTCAAATTCTTGCCAGGACCGTGCGCGCTGTGTGGAAGGGCACAGGAGCTATTTAGTCCGGCGCCTGGTGAACTTGTCGATCCCTTGGGTGTTGGTCTCAAGGGGTGAAGTTGACAGCGGGGCAGCCATTTTCAACGGAGAACGGCCTGCCTCCTCCACTCATATGGAAATTAATTGTCTTCACTGAACCCGAACTCGCCGAGTAGCCGGCACTGGTGTGGCAACCAATTACGTTAGCCATGCCCGCGGCTGACACAATGTGAATCGAAGAAGCCAGGATTACACTTGCATCTTCAAACCATACCGCTCGCTTCAGAGGGTCCGTTCCACCCGCGTTCGTGATTGTGAGCCCGGTGACGAGAACCTGAGTGGATTTAAGCGATAGAAATCCGTAACTGGGCGTGTTTTGTGCGGTTGAGTCCGTAATTTGCACATCTCGGGTTTGGTAGAACAAGAAACCGAGCCCTTGCGAAGGCGAGTTGACGGAAACATTGCTTACCACAACGCTCCCGTTCGGAGCGGTGCCACTCAGTCCGTTATTCCCTGGTTTCAAAACGGCGATGTTCGTAAAAGTAGCACTCTCTTGTGAGTTGAACTCGATACCGTATTGATTGCCAACCAGCGGAGCAAGAGTTCCCGCATTGGAGATGGTTCCGTTCTCGATGAATACGTTCGCGGGAATGCGGGTGTTGCTGGCGGTATCCTGAGCGACAAGGACGCCACTCGACGACGTATTCTGGATTTGAAATCCATTCACTGTGACATTGGATTGCCCGGCGACCGCTATGCCTCGTGCTTTGGAATTGGCGACCACGACGTTCTCCGCAAGCCCGCCAGTTAGGTTCGGAAAGGAAGCGTAGTTCACAAAGGCCAGGCCATCGTCGCCGGTACTGTCCGTAAGAAGGTTTGTCACGCGGGCGTTTTGGCAGTTCGAAAAATTCAACCCATCGGCCAGTGAATTGAACACCTTCGCGTTCGTCACACTGGGATTGATTGAGTCATAGAAAAGAATACCAGCCGCCGGACTATCTCGAATCACGGTGTCCGTCAAAACCGTATTGACCGTGCCGCTGAACTTAATTTCTTCATTCGGACTCTTGCGCACGGTCGGGGGCGTAACATAGGTCGCCCGCAGCCCGGTGATGATCGCGTCCGACCCGCCCACAAACTCCAATCCGCCTTTGGTATTGTCCGTGAAGACGAGTTGCGCAGCTTCCTGAAACGTCAACTGGCCCCCGAAGTTGTTGATCCTCAAAGGGCCATCGGAGTTGTCGATCAAATAAGTCCCCGGAGGAACGATGATGTCGCCCTTTGAGTTGTTGGCGAAGGCCCGTCGAAAGGCATCTGTCGTTGCGGCCGAGCGAGTGCCGTCCGAACTGGCGCCCAGGCTGGTTACGCTGAGAACCGATGGCGCCTTGGATTCTTGAACAAGTGCCAGCAGCAGTGCGAGGAAATATGTCACCATCGTGATCTCACCATTGTGGATCCAGGAGGCGCTGGCCTCAAAACTATGGAGAAAACTGACGTCTAGTTAAGCAAGACGTCCCGGTTCCGCCAACAACCAAATTGATTAGCGTGCGGAAAGGGAATCGACCTTGTGAACGTTTTGATTTCCTCAGATCGATCGCCAGATTTTTCCAGGATGGATTTTGTTTATTGATGGCATGAAAAACCTTCTAAGCCGGGCCAAAGAATGGCGCCGGCACCCGGTGGCGCGGAATTCTGCTGCTTTGTACGGCGTACAATTCTGCCGAAAACTGTTTCCATTATTTACGGTGCCCTACCTAACCCGGGTTTTGAATCCGAGTGGGTGGGGTACGGTGGCCTTTGTTCTTTCGATGGCCGAAATCCTGACGCTGATCATCGAGTTCGGGTTCAATTATTCCGCCACCCGCGAGATTTCGCGCGAGAGGGACTGCCGGGAGAACTGCCGCGACATAATGGGCGGGGTATTAGGTGCGCAGGCCTTGCTCTTAGTAGTCGCTATCGGAATGGCTGCGGTTTTTTCACACTACATTCCACTACTGCGGAATCAGCCGAAACTGGTCGTAACGGGTCTTATTTATGCTGCGGCGCAGGGATGTACGCCGCTTTGGTTCTTTCAGGGTCTGGAGCGGCTACGGTTGGCCGCAAGCCTGGAAATCGGCGCGAAGTTTGCCGCCCTATGCGGCGTATTTCTGCTGGTTAGGGCGCCTCAGGACGGATGGAAGGTTGTAGCCCTACAGGCTGCCGCGGCCGGGGTTTCGACTCTTGCGGGCATCGCCTTAGCCGTTCGGTCCTTTGGTTTTCGATTTCCAAACTATGAATTGGTGAGAGAAACGCTTCGTCGTGGTTGGCCGCTCTTCGTATTCCGCAGTGCGGAGAGTCTGTACGGCGTCGCTAATACATTCCTTCTAGGACTATTTGCGCCGGCGGCAGTGGTCGGGTACTTCGCAACGGCCGAGAAAATTACCAAAGCTATGTTTGGCCTCCTCAATCCCATACGCGATTCGCTTTACCCGCGCCTGATTTATTTGGCAGCTTCCTCAGAGGAAGCCGCTGCGAAGCTGGCGCGTCGTGGAGTTGCGGTTATGGTGTCCGGCGGATTCGTTCTTTCCGCCGTCTTGTTCCTCATGGCACCGTGGTTTATCAAGCTTTTGGCGGGAGCCAGCTTCGCGCCGGCTGTGCCCGTCCTGCGCCTATATTCCATTTTGCCGTTGGTGCTCTCCATTACATATTCGGTTGGCCTCCAATGGCTGCTTCCGATGGGACGCGATCGAGTTGTGAACCGCATCATCCTCGGAGGTGCGGTGTTGAATTTGCTCATTTCGTGTTTGTTGGCTCCACGTTTCGGCGCGATGGGTATGGCGACATCTGTGCTGCTGGCAGAGTTTTATGTCTGCGCCAATATGGTTTGGGTTGTTTGGCGATCTACGAATTTGTGGGCCGGCTCTTTTTTGGCTCGCCACACCGACGTTCGTCCAGATCCAGGACAATGCGGATGAGGTTGAGCGTCCGCGGCCGCCCCGAACTGCACTTGCAGCATCGAGAATCCGGCGATGAATGAAACTAACAACAGTCTCGCCGCCAGAGAAGTGGCTTGGTGGTTACATCCGATTGCGATCTTTATCGGGCTTAACGGCCTGACGGGCGCTGCGGCATTTCTCGCCGATTCCAAGATCTATATGGAGTTGTGGCGAACGCCAAAGTACTTCACTGAGTTCACGGCGTTGGTCACCGTTGGGGTGATCATTTTGTTCTCGGTGGGCGCACGTCTGGGCACAGGAGGCCACACGAACTATTCCAGCGAGTTCGAATGGCGCGGGGCCGTTTCATTTACTCGAGCCTTGACACTTTTCAAACTCAGTTTTTGGCTTTGCATGATGGCCTACGCGGTTTGGATAGCACTTGGTGTTTCGCGCGGACTGAGCATTGGAGTCTTGAAACAGATTTTCACCGGCGGGGCTGACGTAATCACGCTTCGAACGTATCTGGAGACCGTTCCCGGAGTAACGACGTGTACGCAATTCGGGATTGCCGCCGTAGTGCTGGGTAGCATCATCGGTTCTTCTGTCGGATGGCGTCTTGTTCGCGGAAAACTCGTAGTCTTGTTCTTGTTTGCGCTCGTGCGGGCTTTACTTTACAGCGAGCGACTTGCGTTCCTCGAGCTCGCAATCCCGCTTCTGGTTTTGTATTTTGCCGAACCGGTATCGTGGACCCGACGCCGCTGGCTTCGCGCGCTCGTTCGCATTGCACCCTTGGCCGGAGCGGTGTTCGTATATATCGTGTTCACCAGCTTCGAATATTTTCGTTCTTGGTCGTCTTATTACAGCGCGAGAGAATCGAATCTGCTCGAATTTGGCTTCTGGCGTCTCCTCGGATATTACGTAACCTCTGCAAACAACTCTGCATATTTGATTACTCGGATTCCAGATTCATTGAATGCGCCGTATTTCAGTCTGCATTTTCTGTGGGAGTTCCCAGGTCTGAATCTTTACGTCAAGGACCTGTTTCATTGGGTAAATTTTGATTACAACGGCTACATGAACCTTCTAGCTGCCGGTGCCAACCCGGAGTTCAACAATCCAGGTGGATTGCTCTCACCCGTTGTCGATTTTGGCGTTTTGGGCGGATTGGCTTACTGGGGCATCATGGGCTTGCTGACGGGATATCTGTACAGGCTTTATATGATCAACCATCCGTTGGGCATGTGTATATATCCAGTTGCCTTCTTAACGCTGACCGAAATTCCGAGATACCTTTTTTGGGGAGAAGGACGTGCCTTCCCAGCCTTAGCGTATCTCCTGTTAAGCGCGTTGCTTATGGTTCGTTCTGCCACGTACTTTGAATCCTTCACGCAGGCAAAGCTCCAGGCCGATCGAACGCCGTTGACAAACTGTTGACAAGCTGTGGCGTTGCCTTTTTGAAAATATTTGGCTAAGGTATCGGTCAAACAGGCGAAGTCCCCCCGCACTAGAAACTCACAACTGCAAAAACTGATGGACCTATCGGGCGTCACTGCCTCTGAAACGACACGCATCGCTGTCAATGGGCGTTTTCGCGTGCACCGGCTAACCGGGATGGAGAGGTACGCCTACGAGATTACAACCAGACTCAAAGGGAAACTCCGCGAAATCCGGCCCGAAAGAGCGCTAAAAGGACCTAAGGGACATTTGTGGGAGCAATGCTACTTGCCAGCTGCCGCGTTCGGCTCGCTCCTGTGGAGTCCGAACAACACCGGACCCGTCGTTACGCGCCGCCAAGTTTGCACAATCCACGACATCATTCCGATCGATCATCCTGAGTGGTTCAGCAAACCGTTTGCGGCGTGGTATCGATGGTTGCTGCCAACTCTGACGCGCTCTGTCCAACACCTCATAGCAGTCTCTGAGTTCACTCGTTCCCGAATTATCGAAGCATTCGGTCTGCAGCCCGAGAAAGTCAGCGTAGTTCACAACGGAATCGGTCCTGAATTTACTCCCAGAACTAAAGAGCAAGTCGATCAGGTTAGAACTCGTCTGGGACTGCCGCCGAACCCCTATGTTCTTTGCGTTGGATCCATCGAGCCACGCAAAAACTTGCCTCGCCTACTGGATGCGTGGACGCAGGTCAGACGAACGTACCCGGATCTTCAGTTAGTCGTCACAGGATTGAACAAGGGCGGCTCAAACGTTTTTCGCGTCGTCAACATCGACAAGATTCCACCAGGTGTGTTCTTCACTGGCTACGTGGAAGATTCCGACCTGCCTGCACTGTACTCGGGCGCAACCATTTTTGTGTATCCCTCTGTGTACGAAGGTTTCGGCCTGCCTCCGGTGGAGGCGATGGCTTGTGGGACTCCAGTCGTGACCTCCGAAGGAACATCCTTGTCCGAAGTGGTCGGGAATGCCGCAGTTCTGGCCAACCCCAACGACACCGATTCGATAGCAGAGGGGATCCTTCGATTGGCAGCAAGCGATTCCTTGCGTGCGGAGTTGCGACGATTGGGTTTCGCGCGCGCGCAGCGTTTTAACTGGGACGATGCGACGACGCAAACTTGGCGAATTCTCTCAAGAGAGGCAGAACAATCATGACGGTGGCGGTTACTGCGAACGAGCTAGCAGCAAGGGCTGGCGAGCTCATATACCGGGGACCCAATAATAGAAACCCGCGTATTCTCCAGATCGTTACCAGGGCAAACGTCGGAGGCGTGGCGGTTCACGTGGTGGACTTGCTGCGAGGCCTGAAAGATGACTTTGAAATGATTCTTGCGACCGGCGAGGAAGGTTACCTGACAGAACAAGCTCGCGCGCTCGGGATTGAATGTCATTTACTGCCCGGCTTGGTGCAAAAAATCGACCCTCTCAGTGATCTGAAGGCAGTCAACTCAACAGTGCGGGCGCTCCGAAAAATCCGGCCCGACCTGGTGCACTGCCATACCACCAAGGCCGGATTGGTAGGGAGGCTTGCTGCACGGCTGGTAAAAGTCCCTTCTATCTATACAGTTCATACGTGGTGCTTTACGAAAGGGACCGCTCGGTCATGGCAGTTCTTTGGACCGCCGAGTGAGACGATGGCTGCAAAATGGGCGCACCGAATCATCACGGTATCTGACGCGAACCGAGTGGCCGGCATCCGCAGGCGAGTGGCTGATCCAGAAAAATTCATCACGGTTCATAACGGAGTCGAAGACTGTGTCGCAAGAGCCAAGCCAGCGATCGGGGATATTCCGCGAATCGTGATGGTCGCTAGATTTGTCGCCCAAAAAAACCAGGCACTCCTCATAGAGGCCGTCTCTAAGCTTGGAACACCTCTGATACTCACGTTCGTGGGAGACGGACCGCTACATCAAGAAGCGATGCAAAAGGCCGCGTCCTGTCCCGCGCATATCAAACTTGAATTTTTGGGCGAACAGCGAGACGTGACGACTACACTGGCGTCTTCACATCTATTTGTCCTCTCCACAAACTGGGAAGGATTTCCTGTAAGCATCCTAGAAGCTATGCGGGCGGGTCTACCCGTGATCGCTACCGATGTCGATGGCGTTCGCGAAGCGGTTCGGAGCGGAGATAACGGATTTCTCGTTCCGGCCGGAGATCTGAACGCGCTCGTCGAGGCTCTTCGAACACTTGTTTCGAACCCCGGCCTTCGGGAACGCATGGGCGCACGTGGCCGGATCGCATACGAAGAACTGTTTAGCGTCAGTAGGATGTTACGAAAAACCAGATTTGTTTACGAAAGTTCTCTACTCGGCGAAGTTGAAAATGAATACTGCTACAACCAATAGGCGCTCCGTCCTCGAACAGTTGTGGGATTTCCGAGCTAGCTCTCCGGACGCAATTGCTCTCACCCACGGTTTTCGACAACTGACTTACGAGCAGCTCGTAAGTCAGGCAGATCAGTTTGCTGGATACCTCGTTGGGCTTGGTCTCAAGCCTGGGGACACTGTAGCCATCTGCATGGAACGTTCGTTTGACTGGATCGTTGCGGCGCTTGGGGTCATGCAGGCCGGCGCTGCGTATCTGCCATTGGATACCGCCTGGCCGGATTCCCGTTTGCAGTTTGCGGTAGCAGATTCAGGCGCAACTTTTCTTGTGGCTCGAACGTCGCTGCTTGATCGACTCCAATGCAAAGCCCGCGGCGTAGATCCCAGCCGCGACGCGAAGCTCATTACCGGGGCGTCCGGATTCGCTCACAAAGCCATCGACCCAGAGAGCCTCGCCTATTTGATCTACACTTCGGGATCTTCGGGCGCTCCCAAAGGCGCAGAGATCACCCATGCCAATCTCGCTCACCTCAGCCGATGGCATCGCGATGCTTTTGGGGTCACTTCGCAAGATCGCGCTAGTCATCTTGCCGGACTTGGGTTTGACGCCACGAGTTGGGAACTATGGCCACATCTTGCCGCCGGTACGGTCGTATGCCTCGCAGACGATGCGGTGCGGTCATCGTCGGAGTTGTTGCTGGAGTGGATCGTTCAGAGGCGCGTAACGATCGCGTTCGTTCCGACCGTCCTTGCCGCCCGTATGATCGAAATGACGTGGCCCGCTGAAACGGCACTGCGGTTGTTGCTGACTGGTGGAGACGTTCTGCATCGTGGTCCAACGGTTCAGCTACCCTTTGAAGTCGTTAACAACTACGGACCTACCGAATGCACTGTCGTATCGACTTCCACCACGATCAAAGTTGGATCGCGAGGCGTACCGCCCATCGGTCGTCCGATCACGGGCGCGAGCATTTATTTGCTCGACGAGAATAGGATCCAAGTCCCTGACGGCGAGCTCGGCGAAATTTATATAGGGGGGGAAGGCGTCGGTCGCGGTTATCGCAACTTACCCGATGCTACCGAACTTAGTTTTCTCCCAGATCCGTTCCGAGACGTTCCAAACGCGCGCATGTACCGCACTGGAGATCGCGGAATTCGAAGACCGGATGGGGAAATCGAGTTCCACGGACGCCTTGACCGACAAACCAAGATCCGGGGGCAGAGACTCGAGCTGGATGAAATTGGCACCGTTCTGAGCCGCCATTCAAGCATCGATCTTGCAATTGCGGTCAGCAAAGTCGCAAACGATGACGAGAACTATCTGGTGGCCTATGTCCACCTTAAGGCGGGTGCATCCGCCCCAACCGTGAACGAACTTCGTATGTTTTTGCTGGCGAGGTTGCCAGACTACATGGTCCCGTCGGTCTACGTGCGATTGCAGACGGTACCGTTGTCCCGTAACGGGAAGTTAGATTTGAAGATGTTGGAGGAACCGACCGAGGCGAACCGCCTGGAGAAAGCCACTGAGAAGGCTCCTTCAACACCGATTGAGGCGAAGTTGCTGGCGATTGCGCGGAATCTCCTCAAGAATGAAATGGTTCGACCCACCGACAATTTCTTTTTGGCCGGAGGACATTCGCTATTGGGCATGCAGTTTTTGATGCGTGTCAAAAACACATTTGCCGTAGATCTGACAGTTCAGCAACTGTTTGAAGCTCCAACGGTGGAGCAACTGGCCGTCCTGATCGAAACGAAACTCGCAGAGGAACGTCTGAGGGGAATTTGGAGCGATCTGTTGGGGCTAGAGCAGATCGGGCTCGATGTCAGTTTCCCCGACCTGGGCGCCAAATCCGAATTCGTTTCGGCTTTGCAGCAACGCATTGCTGTAGATTTTGGGCAGGACATTTCCGCTGCCCAACTCTTGCAGAGCTCCACCGTTCATCAGCAGGCGCAGCTGTTGTGTGGCACCGTGGAAGACACGAACACGCTGCCGTCGGGAGTGCTCGCACTTCAACCCCCAAGCGATCGAAAAAGCATTTTTTGGGTGCACTATCTGGATGTGGGCCTGGCAAAGGCGCTGGGCGACGATCAACCTTGCCTGTTTGTCAAACTCACCGCGGAGGACGTGGCAGCGGTGAGCGAGGCGCCCACGTTGCAGAATGTCGCCGAGCGTCTCCTAAACAAGATCCGAGCGACGCAGCCCGAGGGTCCCTACATGCTCGGCGGCTACTGTGTTGGTGGCATTGTCGCTTACGAAATCGCATACCAATTGCGGGCTGCCGGACATGAGGTGTCTTTGCTGGTCCTGTTGGACCCGCCGAATCCTTCCTATATGGTGCCTCATGCGCGGGCACCAAGGTTGACCGAGCCAACGTACCTTGTCCGGAGAATGGCGCGCTTGGGTGCGCGGACGACCGCCATCAAGGTCGTTGACCGCCTTATTAAGCCGTTCGGTTGGTCGATAGAAAGGTCCAAGAGACCGGAGATGCCTTCTTCTCCGGATCAGCTACTGATTGAAACGGCGGCTCGCCACTACCGGCCGCGAAAATACAATGGCAGGGTGCTGCTGCTTTTGGCATCGGACCATTCCCGACACGTGAACTTCCTTCCCGGATGGCGAGCTGTCATGGACGACAATCTGCACGTTGAGCATGTCGACGCACATCACGATGACTTAATACATCCACCAGTGGTGAACATCGTAGCGAACGCCATCGTCTCCCAGGTGGCCTTCGCGGCAAATCCGAATCCCGCGCGCGCTTGAGTGACCTCAAGACTTTAGCGCGTATCTCTAAAACGGCCATTTCGCGCTGACTCAGCAATGGGTAAGATTGGGGAAGCACCCCGACCGAGCACATGACCATGCCGAGTTTGCCCGCTGGTTCGCCCAAAGAACCAAGTGATGTGAATCTAAGCCTCCTCCAACTGCTCTCTCCCGAGGTGTTAGCCAACCCGAATGTCCTATATCGCGCCCTGCGCGAACATGACCCTGTGCACTGGGATCCTTACATGCACGCGTGGGTCGTGACGAGCTACGCGGAAACTATCACCGTGTTGACGAGCTATTCGGCTGATCGCACCCCCGCGCTGGAACATCTCGACGAGCTCGGCCTCTCCTTTATGAGGCCATTTTCCAAAATGATGCTCCAGCAGATGTTATTCATGGATGGAGCCAAGCACGCACGCCTGAGGAGCATTTGCTCGGCTGCGATGACGCCACGCAAGGTAGAAGAGGCGAAAAGGGTAATCGAGTCCACCGCCGATGGGCTCATCGACAAATTCGCTGCGAAGGGAGCGGTGGATCTGATCAGTGGCTTCGCCAACCCTTTGCCGGCAATCGTCACGGCAACACTTCTTGGCGTGCCAACCGAAGACCACAAGCAGCTCGGAGCCTGGGTTGTTGATCTCGCCGAAGTGCTTGGAAATTTTCAACACCACCCTGCTCGCGTGGCGGAGATTGTCCAGAGCTTGGAAGACATGAAGAGTTACGTCGCTGCGCGGATGGAAGAGGAACGCAGAAAGCCGACGAGCGGGTTGATTAACGCACTGATGAACGCTGAGTTTAACGGCGACCGCCTGACAGACGAGGAGGTCATCTGCAACACCATCATCACCCTGATTGGCGGCCACGAGACAACGACGAACCTCATCGCGAGCGGCTTTCTGACCCTCCTCCAGAATCAGGAGTCTCTTCATCTTTTGCGCACTAGCCCCGAAATCGTTAGCTCTGCCGTCGAGGAACTATTGCGTTTTGAATCGCCAGTTCAACACACCGCTCGAATCGCCCCGGCGGACATGCAGCTAGGCGGAAAAACCATCCGCAAGGGTTCGAGGGTGGTTGCGGTTCTCGCCGCGGCGAATCGCGACCCTAATCGATTCGCGGATCCGGACCGTTTGGACCTGCTCAGGTCTGACAATCGACACCTTGCGTTTGGCTGGGCTGCGCATTTTTGTTTTGGGGCGCCATTAGCGCGCATGGAGAGTCAAGTCGCTTTCAATAAGCTCCTACATCGACTCTCGAGTCCTGCTTTAATGGACAAAAGCTTGAGTTGGCGGACCAATGCGGGATTGCGGGGATTGACCTCGTTGAATATCTCTTTCGATCCGGTTCGCTCCGCGAACTAGCGACTGCCCGAAACGCTACTGCGCTTCAATCGTTTGCGCGGGCAAATGGAACTCTTCTCGCCTGTGACGACCGTCCTCATCAGGAGAAATCCCATCACCGGTATTTGCTGTTGGCACTCCGCTTTTATCAGTTGATCGTAACGGTCAACGTGGTTGAGGCGACGGTGCTGCCCGCAGTAGCACTCAACTTAATTACCTGGCTGCTCTGCGTGGCATTGGGTGTCGTATGACTGAGGCTCACCGAACCTGCAGTACCGATACAGCCTCCCGCGACGAGAGCGACGCCCATCAGTAGGGCGACGGCCACGGCAGATAGGGAGTAGCGACGGCGCTGGGTTAACTGCAGAAGTAGGAAAACGCCTAGCGGGAACACAGTGGCTAGCACGACGGGAGGTAGTGCACTGTTCGGTGCCTTGTCACCGCCTGTAGTGAGGCTCGTAGTTGTGGTGGCTACCGAGATGGTGGCGGTTGCCTTCACGGCCGAACCGGAGATAGCTCCAGGCGCGCTGACGTTGCAAGTGATGTAGGCAACCGGACTGGAGCAGCTGAGCGCAACCGAACCCGTGAAGCCGTTAACGGGAGTAATTATCAACGCGGAACTTGCGCTCGAGCCGGCATTGAGACTTAAGGATGAGGGTGTTGCGCTGATCTTGACGGTCGCATTTGTCGAAGTTGGATTGGTCGGTGTTGGGGTCGGAGTTGGGGTTGGCGTCGGCGTCGGTGTTGGCGGCGGCGTTGGAGTTGGAGTTGGAGTTGGAGTTGGAGTTGGGTTGCTTGGAGGCGTGCCACCCGAGCCCGGCGTGACCACCGATACTGAGCCAAAGGAAAATGCCGCGTAGTTGCTGTCGCCCGGATAGACCGCAGTATAAGTGTGGGTTCCGCCGGAGACACCCGAAAGGCTGAGTGCGGCGAGAGTGCCATTCCCTCCGAGGCTGGCCGTACCGACGGCGGTGCTGCTGTCATAAAAAGTGATTGGGTTGGTGAGTGATGGATATTCCGCCGAGGCTGGTTGCAGTACAGCGTTCAGCGTGAAGGTGGCTGGAGAAGTGGTGCTGAGAGTCTGGAGATTGGTGGTGCTTGCGGCGGAAATGAACAGTTCGCCCGCCAATGGCTGAAAATTAGCACTGCTGCAAGCGTAGGGGGCCTCGGCCGCGTCGGCGACGTTGCCCGAGTACGTCACAGCGGTGCCGGTAAGTTGCTGAAGCGACGCCGGGCTCACCGGCCCGGGTCCAAGACTGAAGTCAACGTTCTCGGGCTTGTTAGTGGTGACATCAGGTGTTCCGAGGACGTTCAGATTGTCCAGTGTAAGAGTGGTGAGGTGGTTCGCGTCGTACCCTTCAAAAATGAATCTCCCCGATCCCCCGCTGGGATTGGCGAGCACAGTGACATCGCGCACGACGATGTTCGTGAATGTCGGGATGAAGTTGGTGTTCGCGGGCGTCTTCGTATAGAACGGGTCGAAACGGATAGCGTGCGCCTCATTCTCCTGGCAGATGTGCTGAAACGTGATGTTGTTGACGATCCCTCCGCGATCGGCAGCGGATTTAATGCGAAAGCCATTTCCGTTGGAATCCGCGTTGTAACCCGCCTGATTGAGGGTGTCAACCAACACGTTGTTGATTCCACCTTCCGTATAGCTTCCAATCGAAATGCCGCGCCCAGAGTAGGTGTGGAGATTGGTCAAGGAGACGTTCGATACCGGATTGCCAACTGCGGTTGAACTGATAGCAACTTGGTCGTCACCATTCGAGATGAAAGAGTTGGTGATGGTGATATTCGTGGCGTTATCGGTGGGATCGATACCGTCCGTATTCGGAATGTTGTAGGGTCCGACGATCTTGAGACCCCAAATCGTGAGCCCACTCGTCGCGTTCGCAGAACCGTTTTGCCCTTCCCAGTGAAGGTAGAAGAGCGGAGAGTTTTTTAGGGTGATCTTATAGAGCGTGAAGTTGTTCGCTTCTTCCGCTGTAATCATTTCCGGATTGTTTTGCGAACCGATTGGGCTCGTCGAGTAAGCCTTCAGGGTATTTGAATAGAATGAATAGTTCTGCGTATTGCCGTTGACGATAAGGTCGTCGGGGCCACGTCCATCGATGACGCCGTATCCCATGATGCCGGAACCGGTAGTGCCTTTTGTTTTGATGAGCGCACGACAGCCATTTCCCCGGGTTCCGATGGTGCCGCATGCTTCCTGCGTGCTGGAAACGGTTCCATTCTGGTAGTCGGCAGGATTGCGGGAGCCATACAAAGTAACGCCGCCGTCAACGAGTAGCGTTACGCCCGTCGGAAGCGAAAATGGCTGCGTAAGAAACGCGTTGAAGGTCCCTGATGCAACGAGTTCCACTGCGCTGCCAGGAGCGCAGGTGTTGAGTGCGGATTGGATGCGAGAAGTGTCAAAGGCCGTTTCGGAGGATGGCCCCCCGGAAACGATAGCAAGCTGCGCACTGAGGGTGGTGCAAACAGGCGGAAACTTAGGCTCGGTAACGTTTCGCGAGTCTTGGGCGCGCAGCACCTGCCCCGAGAACATCACGAGAAAGATGGCACAAACGAGTATCCTGCCGGTATTGAGGCTTAGGGACATAAGCCCAGCTCCGTTCACTGTGTGATAGATGTGTGCCGAGCGAGACTTCTTGCGAAAAGGTGTTTCCGCCGCAGGGTCTCCTTACGAGACGCTACAGCGCTCGGCAACCACTTGTTGGCGCGTTTTGCGCCTGCCGCAATCCTTATTCGTGTGCCGGAAAATCGAGCGAGGATCGCGACATGGTCAAAGTTTAGTTACCGCTACTGGAGCGTTCTACTGTTCTAAGGTCCAAGCTTGTGACAGGCCGTCGTGATGGCCTCAATCTGGCCAAGTCCCCGTTTTTTGGATGTACCTGTACCACCGAGTCTCAGGCGTGTTACAAAATTTGGGTTTGGGCATTGTGCGGCGGCAGGTATACATCCGGGATCCCAAGATGGTGGAAAGACGAGCATTTAGTGCGCAATTTCTATCGATTCTAGTCGCCGTCAGTATCTGTGTTTTCCCCTCGAGCGCCCAACAGCCGGCACCCTCCGCCTCGCGTGTTGCTTTGCGGATTATCGTGGTGGACTCGATACAGCAAGCGGATCAGGTTCTCGAGCGGCTGAAGAAAGGAGAAGGCTTCGCCGCGCTTGCCGCCGAAACATCGACGGATGCCACGGGGCAGAACGGCGGGCTCATGGGCAAGGTCGACGCCAAGACACTTCGCTCCGAGCTACGCGAGGCTCTCAAGGTTCTGAAGCCGGGAGACACCAGCAAACCCATCAGACTCCTTTCCGGCGGCTACGCCATCCTGAATGTACTGTCTGCTTCCGAATCCGCCAAAATTCCGAACGCGTCTACGGCTCACATCCTGCCGATGACCGCCACGGGAACCATTCGCTACCCGCCGAATGTTGTCGGCAAGAGCGAGGCGGACTTGGCCTTTCGCAGCATCGCCAAGCCCAGTGGGTGGGAGCAAAATCTTCCGCAACTCTGCGAACTTCGACAACAATCGCTCACAACGATGATCGATCAGATGTCTCGCAACGACTTGATTACCGATGTACATTCCACCGCCGAAAGCGCCTTCGACCAGATCGAGGCGCACTACGCTTTGGCCAATCTTTATGCCTTTCAAGGCACCATGGATCTAGCCATCGGGCAGTGGGAAGCTGCCTACCGAATCGCCGCCCAAAATCTTCCCGCCGCCATGACGGAACTCGAAGAGGCGCTGGGCATCGCTTATCTACATAAGTCTGAAATGGACAATGGCGTTTATTTGAATCCAGGCGAGCTGTGCTTGTTCCCGCCTTTACACGCCTCTCGTTTCGGGAAGACCGCGGACTCGGAAAAGGCGATCGAGTACTTCACGAGATATCTCAACGGCAAGCCCGACGCCCTGGACGTTCAATGGCTGCTGAATCTGGCGTACATGACTCTTGGCCGCTATCCAGAAGGTGTCCCACCGCAATTCCTGATTCCTCCGTCGGCCTTTGCCTCAAAGGAAAAGGTCGCACGGTTTCTGGATGTAGCACCCCAGATCGGCATAAACGCGTTCGGAGAAAGCGGTGGACTGATCGTCGATGATTTTGAAAACGACGGCCTACTCGACGTCGTCACGTCCGATCTCCATCAATGCGGCTCGATGCACTTTTTCCATAACAACGGTGATGGCACGTTCACTGATCGGAGCAAGGAGTCCGGACTCGCCAGCCAACTCGGCGGCTTCAACCTGATCCAGGCGGACTACAACAATGACGGCTGCCTGGACATCTTGGTCCTTCGCGGCGCCTGGGAATTCGGCCAGCGCAAATCACTTCTGCGCAACAATTGCGACGGCACATTCACGGACGTGACGAAACAAAGCGGTCTCTCTGAACCCGCCACAAGTACCCAAGCCGCAGTGTGGACGGACATTGACAACGACGGATTCATCGACCTGGTCGTGGCCAATGAAAATGCTCCCATGCAGCTTTTTCGCAACCGCGGTGATGGCACATTCGAGGACATCGCCGCCGCAGCCGGCGTCAATCGCGCCGGATTTGCGAAGGCGGTAGTCGCCGCCGACTACGACAACGATGGATTTCCGGATCTCTATGTTTCGGTAATGAACGGAATTCATTTTCTCTACCACAACAACCACAACGGCACCTTTACCGAAGTCTCGAACCCCGCGGGCCTGCGCAGCGTGCCCTGGCAAAGTTTCCCCGCGTTTTTCTTTGACTACGACAACGACGGTTGGCCCGATCTATTCGTGGCCAGTTACTACGCCTCGGTGGATGAGTCGATCCGTTCGTATTTAGGTTTGGATCCCAACGCCGAAACCATGAAGCTCTACAAGAACATGCACGATGGCACTTTTGAGGACGTCACGAAGCAAGTTGGCCTCGACAAAGTTGTGATGGCCATGGGCGCCAATTTCGGCGATATCGACAACGACGGTTATCTGGACATTTACCTTGGCACGGGCAGTCCGTCCTACGCTTCTGTTCTCCCAAACGTTCTGCTGCGCAATCATGATGGGAAATTCTTCGTCGATGTGACGGCTTCTTCAGGCACGGGCGAGCTACACAAAGGGCACGCAGTCTCCTTTGCCGACCTCGGCAACCATGGCTCGGTCGATTTGCTGGAAGCGATCGGTGGAGTTTCACCCGGCGATTCTCATGCTTTTCGCGTTTTTCGTAATCCTGGCAGCCACAATAGTTGGCTCAACGTGAAGCTGATGGGAGTTCACACGAACAGAGCCGCGATCGGGGCACGCATAAAGGTCACCGTTGAAAACGACCAGCACGAAAAACGCAAAATTTTTCGTACGGTGGGCAGCGGCGGCTCCTTCGGAGCTTCCCCTTTGGCCCAACACATTGGACTGGGCAAATCCGCGCATATCGACGAGCTCGAAATTTGGTGGCCCACTAGCGGTACTCGACAGACCTTCGCGAACGTAGGAAACGACCAGTTCCTCGAGGTCACCGAATTTGCCAAGGACTACAAGCGCTTGGCGCCGCGTGTTTTCGGTCTCGGAGTCGCCGGGCCGGCCCCTTCGAAACATCGAGAATAGAGTTCCAAGCGCGCTCCCGCGCTTTACAATGCACCTCGGACCGGCTGGCGCTGGAGGCTGCTTTCAACATGAAAACCACACTACGCGGCGGCACTTTAGCGCTTCTTTTTCTCATCCTCGCCCGGGCAGCGACGCCCTTCCCGGACGATAAACACGACATTACAGGGGTTGTGTTAAAGGT
>Ga0210393_10001543_pt1 | contig 19193 bp, 20 predicted proteins | sample IncBWC27OmetaG_FD_160068 | JGI IMG/M metagenome (GOLD analysis project Ga0210393, IMG submission 160068) | Forest soil microbial communities from Barre Woods Harvard Forest LTER site, Petersham, Massachusetts, United States - Inc-BW-C-27-O ... | reverse complement strand
AACCCCCCATGCCCAAGAACTACGATGTGGAAAAGCAAGGCCACTACAGCGCCGGCTGCATGCGTCCCCTGTTAAGCAGCCCGCGGAAGTCAAAGGCACGCCCAACACCGGCGCCATCTAGAGGAATGAAACAGATGCCGAAAGCGAACTACAAAAGTAAAACAGTGACGATGTTTTCTTGTGTCTCCATGTTCCCTCGGCGCTTAAGTGAGGTTCAATCCGATCGCGTCTATCTGTCACACCATCCCCTTCCTCAACTCCTCCAGCGGATACCTCGTCCCCCGCCAGATGATTCCGTCATTCCACAGCGCATGAAACATGGAGCGCAGCAAGGTGTAGATAAACAGCGCCGTGCTCACCGGATGCAGCAGAAAGTAATAAGCTGGCACGCCCGAGCGCAACGACATCCCCAGGTAAATTGAAAACATTGAACCCAGAGCCACGACATAGGGTAGGCGCGCCCATCCATGTGCCAGCCACACCCCGAGAAACGGCATGAGATTCAGAAACGCCAACCCGAATGCCGAGATCAGCGTGCGCGGCCACTGAAACGACAAGATGGCAAAGAAATTCTTCGTCAGATTATTGACCACACCCATGGCACCATTGGCCCAGCGAAGAGAAATCAAATCACCGCCAAAAACATTGCGCTGAGCGTAGCCCGCGTTCTTCACGACCTTGCCCAGCTTCATATCGTCGATCACTTCCATCCGCAACGCTTTATAGGTTCCGACCGCCTCATACACGCTTTGCCGAATCAAATTGAATGCTCCCACCCCCATGTGATCCTGCGATTTTGGATCAGCCACCTTCCACGGCCGATGCCCGAAAACAAACATAGTATGAAAAAACGCGATCATCATGTATTCGCCCGGCTGCTTCATAATGATCCGCGGAAATAACACCACGTGATCCGCCTTTTTCGCCTCGGCATAAGCGATTGCCCGCCGCACGGAATCCGGCTTGAATAAAACGTCAGCGTCAGTAAACAAGAGCCAGTCGCCAGTCGCCTCATTCGTCGCCGTCCACATGGCATGGGTCTTTCCCAACCATCCCGCCGGCAGTTCCCGATGATGAATCACGCGCAGGCGTCCGCTTGTAAGAACCGGATTTTCCGCCACCCTTTCCATGATCTCCCCAGTTCGATCCGTGGAGCGATCATTCACTGCAATCACTTCATAGTTGTCGTAGTCGAGTTCGAGTAAGCGGGTCAAGGACAGTTCGATATCCTCTTCTTCATTCCGCGCCGGCACAATAATCGATACTCGGCGGTTGACCGAGTCGCCAGTCGATCTGCGATCCCATTCCGGCTGAGAAATATCGGCAACACTGGGCATGCCTAGAGCCGCATCCACGATGCGCGAGAACCATGCCAGCGCGAGAATCGTGCCGGCAATCCAGTGAAAGTAGTACATCGGCGCCTAGGTTTTCCCTGCTTGCGGAGTAGCGGTCCGCCCTGCAGGAGCAAATCTCATCCCATAAAACAGTATGGCAGAAGAAGCGACCATCGCGATCACCGGCAAGACGAACGCAGCCTGCAACGATTTCTTGTCGGCCACATATCCCATGAGAGTCGGCGAAGGCACGTCTCCGAGGAAATGAAGAACGAAAATGTTCGCAGCCAGTGCAGTGGCTCGGATGTGCGCTCCCACCGAATTAATGACCGCGGCATTCAGCGGCGAAGTATTGAGCAGCAGAAAAAACGCCGCCAGCGCAATCGCCGGCAACATGGCCGGGCCGCGCGTGAACAACGCCACAATCATGAAGGGAACGCCCAGAGCCATGCTCGCTGCTGAAACAAAGTAGTACGATCCCTTCATGCGTGGCAGCAAATAATCTCCCAACCATCCTCCGGCCAGCGAGGCCACAATGCCATCCACCACGATAATGATTCCGAACATGAAGTTCGCCGACTCCAGCGAATATCCGCGCGCGCGGGACAAAAATGTCGGCATCCATACCTGTATTCCGCCTAATGCAAACGTCATCATCGCCATGCCCAGCGTCGACGACCAGAACGCCGGATTGCGCGCCAGTGCGGCGTATAGCTTCCTCACATAGGAGTACGCCGTTGCAAAGAACCTCTTCAGACCGCCGCCTGAGAAATCTGCCGGCAACAAATCGTCGACTGCATTATCCTTCACAGAGTCAAACTGCCCTCGCTCCGGTTCATGCAGGAACAGCACCGCCAAGGCCAGCACAAAGCCTGGAACCGCCGCAATATAAAAAGGAAACCGCCATCCATAATGCGGACTCAGCTTGCCCCCCAACAAGTATCCCGCCGCCGTTCCCACCGGGATCGCGAGATAGAAAACTCCCAGAATCCGCCCCCGCCTCTCTTCCGGAAACAGGTCGGCAACAAACGTTGGCGCAATGGTCACGAAGGTCGCCTCGCCAATGCCGACCAGTGTGTGACGAATGAGCAGTTCGGTGAAGGTATGCGTAACCGCCGTGAGCAGCGTGAGCCCGCTCCAGAAGATCGCGCCGCCAACAATAATTTTCTTGCGTGAATAACGATCCGCCAGAGGCCCCACGAACGGCGCCGAGACCATGTAGAACAGTAGAAATGCGCTGGTAAGATAGCCAACCTGCGTATTGCTCAATCGAAATTCAGTTTGCACCAGAGGCTGCACCGCAAACAGGACTGATCGGTCGACATAGTTCAGCAGGTTCAGCGCCGTGAGCAGGATCAGCGCCGTGCGGGGATAGAGTTTCGCGGAGTTCACCGGATCGAGCGAATATAGCACGGCGGCAATCGGATAATCCGGATTGACCAGCGTTTGGCTAGATTGCCGGTTGCGTCATTTGACCATCGCGCCATTTGTCGCTATCATAGACGACAAATGGTAAACGAACTCCAGGCGGTTGCCCGCGAGCTTGGGGGACGCCGCACCCTGGGCCGCGTTCCTACTACCGATCAGGATCTACGCGAAGCCATCCGCGAGGGTTTTCCGCCCGCGGTTGTGGAAGCGTTGATGCGCGCCTCGGGGCTCACTCTGAAGGAACTGGCTGATGCGCTGGACCTCTCCACACGCAGCCTGCAGCGGAGACGCCACGGTGGCCGGCTCGCCCGCTTCGAATCGGACCGCCTGTACCGCCTCGCCCGTATCGTTGCGTTGGCGGAGGAAAGTCTGGGTGACCACGGCCGCGCTCGGCTCTGGCTCAAGCGCTCCAACCGCGCCTTGGGGGGCTCGTCGCCGCTTGCCGCCATCGATACCGAACTGGGGGCGCGCCAGGTGGAGAATGTACTCGGACGCATCGCCTACGGCGGAATTAGTTGACTCGGCTCTATCGCGTTCTCCGCAAACCCTTCGCCCATGCGCCATTCGACGGCGAAGGCGCCTATCGCTATGGCGGAAGATGGTCCAGCAGCGGCACGCGCCTCAGCTATGCCTCCGAGCACCAGTCGCTCGCCATGCTCGAATATTTTGTTCATTTGGATCCCGGCGATCCGCCCGAAGACCTGTTGCTGGCTTTCGGCGATGTTCCCGACAACGTAACTCGCGAGCGAATTCAGACCGCCGCCCTTCCATCGAACTGGCGCGACACTCCGGCTCCGCCTGGTCTCGCGCGTTTCGGCGATCAATTTGCGCAGAAAAGAAAAAGCTGCTGCCTGGTCGTGCCTTCCGCCTTAAGTCCCCGGGAGAACAACTGGCTGCTGAACCCCCAGCATGCGGACTTCGAAAAGATTGTCGTCTTCCCGGCCGAGCCGCTGAGCTATGATCCTCGCATGTTTGCGACGGCCCGACGCCGGCACAAGCAGGTTGCTGCCAAACCGCAGAAATCAGGATGACCGTTAATTTCACTTCTTTCCGGGTCGCGGCCATTTCGCTACCACGGTCGTCGAAATCCCACCTCGCGGGCGGAAGTCTCCCTTGACCTCGGCCCACACCGGCTTCGCCCAGCGCACCACATCCTCTAACACCTGGTTCACCACGTTCTCCTGAAAGATCCCCAGGTTGCGATAAGACTGCAAGTATTCTTTATACGATTTCAGTTCCAAGCACTGCTTATCGGGCTGGTAGCGCAGCGTGACCACGCCGAAGTCCGGCAGTCCCGTCTTCGGACAGACCGAAGTAAACTCCGGATCGTCAATCACAATCTCGTATCCCGGAAACTGATTCGGCCAAGTTTCGATCTCCGGAAACTTGGCGTTCAACCCGGCTTCAGCGTGCTCGGGAGTATAGTGGCGCGGTTTTGGCATGGAGATATTGTAGCCGTTGCGCCCTTCATCCCGGTGGTACAGGCCGGCTCGTGCTTCGTAGGGACAGCCCTAGAGAGCCAGTTTCAGGCATCCGCCGAGGGCTGCTAGCATCTAATGAGGCAACGGCGCGGAAGGCGTGGCATCTTTTCGCGGTCGCCACGGTGGTAAATTAGTGCTTGCGGTTGTCCTCGCTGCTCCCTGAAAGATAATCAGTTGGCAACATCGAACAATTCGAATGGACGTCCCACCTCGCGTAAAGGCGGCACCTGGCTCGTGGTCGGGATTGTTGCCGCTTTGGCGACCGTCCCGATGTTCACCCGCCGATCTCCGCTGAAGGTACGCATCACAACCGTGGAACGCGGATCGATCCGCAGTCTGATTTCGACGAATGGCAAAGTAGAGCCCATCCAGAATTTCGAAGCCCACTCGCCGGTCGCCACGACCGTGAAGCGCCTACTGGTGAAGGAAGGAGACCACGTTCGTAAGGGTCAGCTCTTGTTGCAACTCGATGACGGGGACCTCCGCAGCCTGGCCGCCCGAGCGCAAGCCCAGATGAAAGCTGCCCAAGCCGATCAAGCTGACCTCACTACCGGCGGTACTCGCGAAGAGGTTCTCACTCTCGACTCTCAACTGATCAAAGCTCGCAGTGCACGGAATGACGCCCAGCGCAATCTTGACGCGCTTCGCCGCCTGCAGCAGCAAGGAGCGGCTTCTGCCGGCGAGGTCCAGCAGGCCGAAGAAGCCTCGCAGCGCGCCCAGGCCGACAGCAATCTGCTGGAGCAAAAACAGAAAGACCGCTACTCCAAACCCGAGGCCGCAAAAGTTCAAGCCCAGGGAGCCGAAGCGCAGGCCGCCTACGAAGCCGCCGAGGATGCCCTCAGCAAATCCAGCGTGCGCGCGCCCTTCGACGGCATCGTATACACGTTGCCTGTCAAGCAGGGGGCTTACGTGCAGACCGGAGATCTGCTGTTGCAGGAAGGTGATCTCTCGAAGATGCTGATACGCAGTTTTGTCGACGAACCCGAAATTGGCCGCCTCACTACCGGCCAGAAAATCGAAGTTACATGGGACGCTCTGCCGGGACGCATTTGGAATGGGGCAGTCAGTACCATTCCCTCCACCGTCAAACTCCGCGGCTCGCGCAATGTGGGCGAGGTGACCTGCTCCGTCGACAACCATGATCTGCGCCTCCTGCCAAACGTCAATGTGGGCATCACCATCATTACCGCTGAACATGGCAACGTGCTCACCCTGCCTCGGGAAGCGGTGCGGATGGACGATACCAAGCCGTATGTCTATCAGGTGGTCGACAACGAACTCAAGCGCCGCGATGTCGAAGTCTCCCTGCAAAACCTCACGCAGGTCGAAATCACCTCTGGGCTTCCAGAGCATTCCAGAGTGGCTCTGTCCTCGGCCGACACCAAGCCCCTGATCGACGGTGCCCGCGTGAAGGCGGTTGAGTAGCTCATGGAGTCGACCAGTATCCCTGAGGAAAACCGTTGTCATCCTGAGCTAGCTTTTTTGCCGCAGCCGAGGATCTGGGCGAGCCCCGCGAAGTGTCGCGTTCGTCGCGACCGATTAATCACGCGCCTGGCTCGCCTTCTTATTTGCACCTTGTCGCTGGTGTCACTTCCCCTTGCTGCCGCCGATACGCCTCAGGAGCTCCTCGCCGCCGGGCGCGTTGACCAGGCCATTCAAATCCTGGAACAGCAGATCCAGAGCGCTCCCACGGCGGAAGCCTACAACCTACTTTGCCGCGCTCATTTCGAACTTGATGCTTGGGACTCCGGAATTCCTGCCTGCGAAAAGGCCGTTGCTCTCGCCCCTTCTAACGGCCTCCATCATCTCTGGCTGGGACGAATCTACGGCGAGAAGGCAGATCGCGCAGGATTCCTCAAAGCCGCCGGACTGGCAAAAAAAGTTCGGGTTGAATTCGAGCGTGCCGTCGAATTCGCTCCTGATAGTTGGGAGGCCCACACCGATCTCGCGGAGTTTTATCTGGAGGCTCCCGGCATCGTCGGCGGTGGTGAGGACAAGGCGCGCGCTCAAGCCGACCTGCTATTGCCGCTGAATCCAGGCATGGCGCATTGGGTGAGGGCTCGTATTGCACAAAAAAATAAAAATCCCGACGCAGCCGAGCAGGAATACCGCATCGCCATCGACGTCAGTCACGGCGGCGCTCGCGCCTGGGTCAATCTCGCTGGATTCTATCGGCACACCAACCGTCTCGACGAGATGGAACAGGCTCTCCACACTATGGAGTCCCGTCCCCTTGATCGTCCCGCCGCCTTGATGGATGGCGCCAGCATGTTATTTCGTACCAGCCGTAACGATGCCATGGCCACACGGCTGGTTCGGCGCTATCTCGCCTCCACCACTGTGGAGGAATGGCCCTGTTTCAAAGCCCACTACCTTCTCGGCCAACTGCTCGAGAAACAAGGTGATCGCCCGGCTGCCGAAGCCGAATATCGCACCGCTCTAGCTATGGCCCACACCTTCAACCGCGCCCAACAAGGCTTACAGCGCTTAGGGCGCTAGTGGAAAACCCAGCGACATCCATTGCCGCTCACTTGGTTGAGTCGGAGGGCACGTCGAAGCCGTAGTTCTTCAACACATCGCTTATGGCGCCCGTCTTGATGAATGATAAGAATTGCCGCGCAACGTCCTTATTCTTGGACGAGCGCAGGATCACGCATGCCTGCTCAATCGGTGGATATTCTTCTGAGGGCACTTCAGCGTAACGTCCCTTGTCTTTCATGTTCGGCGATAAGGCCAGCGACAGAGCGACGATGCCCACATCCGCTGCGCCTGAAACAACAAACGATGCGGTTTGCGAAATGTTTTCGCCCAAGACAAGCTTGTCCTTCAGTTTGTCGTAGATCTTTTCTCGCTGCATCGCAGCCACCGCGGCCTGCCCATAGGGAGCGTGTTGCGGATTGGCGATGGCGATTTTCTTCACCGAAGGATCCAGCAACGCCTTCATTCCGGAGCCCAGATCGAGTTTCGAGCCGCTCGGAACCCAAATCACAATTCTGCCCCTTGCGTACTCGTAGTAGCTGCCGGGCTCGGTCAGTCCAGCAGCTTCCAGTCTTTTGGGATAGTCGAGATTCGCGGAAAAGAATACCTCGAAGGGCGCGCCACTCTGAATCTGCTGGAAGAAGTTTCCCGACGAGCCATAGATTGGCTTTACCGTCTTGCCGGTTTCCTTCTGAAAGCGGCCAGCAATATCCTGCATGGCGAATTGCAGGTCCGCCGCCGCTGCGACGCTTATTTCCTGGCTCACACATAGCTGCGAGATACAGCCAATCACCATCATCGCGATCAGACTCAGCCGGCGGAAACTCATGAGCTCTCTCCTGACTTATAATGGCTGCATGCCAATCTCAGCCAGAAATAAACTGCGGGGAACAATAGAAGAAATTCAACTGGGCGACGTTATGGCCCACGTGGTCGTTCGCGTCGGAGACAATCTGATCGAGAGCGCCATCACCCGGCGTAGCGCCGACGAACTCAAGCTAAAGAAGGGCGACACCGTCACCACTGTGGTCAAAGCCACGGAAGTGATGATCCAGAAGGACTGACCCGCTTCACTGCACGTCTACGATCTTCAACGTCGTCACCTGCCGCACCCATCGCGCCATTCTTTTCTCGCCCGGTATCACAATCCGGTACGGCCCTTCTTTTTCGTCCAGCGGCTTCCCATCTTTCAGGTACGCGAGAACGATTTGCTTATCCGAGAATGCAGGATCAATCTCCGGTAGCGCAATCACGGCACGATATCCATCTGCAGCCTCCACTAATAAGCATGACGCCAGTCGCTTGCCCTTTAAGGTATCTCCAAGCCCAATTCCCGCCTTTTCCAAAATGAGACTAAGCGCGACCGCATCGAATGTGGCGGGCGCGTTGGAAAGAGGCGCGGTGACCTTGACGTGCGGCAAGGCTTCGATATCGGCTCGAGTCAACACAATCGTTTTACCAGGCTCATTCTGCACCACCAGCTGCTGAGCGCGGGCCGGCGCAACGTACAGGATCAAGGCCAAGATCGCAGTAGAAATAAATCGAAGGTTTCTCATGACACACGCAGGATCATCACTTCTGTTGCCTTGATTAGAGCGGCGGCTGTTTGCCCCGGTTTTAACTGCATCTCGCGTGCCGAGTGCGCGGTGATGATCGATACAATCTGCTGGCCCCCAATCGAGATGGCCACCTCCGCCATCAAGCCGCTGATGCGGACTGAATCGATCCGCCCCACTAATTGATTCCGACCACTGACGCGACGAATAACCTGCTTGCGCTCTTTCTCGGTTTTGCCTCGCGTCCTGAAAAGCAGCCGATCCACTTCCCTTTCTGGAATGCGGTGATGGCCTCCAGCGGTTCTAATGCTGCGAATTTTCTTCTTGTAAATCCATTGCTTGATAGTTGGAAAGCTAATCCCCAGCTGTAAAGCCGCGTCCCGCAGCTTAAGCAACTCTTCGCTGTTCTTCGGTTCAGATTTTGCGTTCCGCGGCATTGGAACGAAATCCTACAATCAACCCGAGGCACGGTCAATAACTGCCCCCGCGTCCGCGTAAACAGAGAGGGTCAAACATCCGCACTAAACCGCATTGCATTGGACATCATATTTGTCGGTACTATACACCTCTGAGTTTTACGTCGCAACAATGCATAGGGTGGCGAGGGAGGTGGTGGATGCGTCAACTAGCTCTCTTCTTCGTCTCCATCGTGCTCTGTTTTTCGTCCGCGTTCGTCCTCTGCGCAGAGCGGATTCTTTGCCGATTGGTTCCGTATGGTATCCGCAACACAGGCTTAAACAGCCTCACTGGATCGCTCCGCTGGCCACGACCACTCCTGGGCTTGAACAGGAGTTTCGCTGCGACATCCAGTGGCGGACCCCCAATGGCGGCGTAACCACGGACAACTACGGCGAGAGCAAGGGTCTTCAAATCATCCCTGGTAAATGTCGAGGTTATTCTCACCGTTCCCTCCCTGCATCGTGAACAACCCGGGATTCGCCCCACGATGGATTCTGCGACCGGCAGCTCCTTGTGAAATATAGAACCGCCGCCGGGATCAAGGAGCGCGGAAACTACATTGTGACGGCCTTCTACCAGATGACTTTTCCCAAAGGGTAGTATCAGGAAGGGGCGTGGGTCCGGTAATCAAACCCGCGATTGCCTGCAGAAAGGGCTTCGACAATTTCGCCGTCCAGGGAACATTGCGGGGGAGCCCGCCGACCGGAAACGAGTCGGTCATCGGAGAAACTCTGCTGTGGAATAACACGTTTCTGTACAAAATCTTCAAAAACTCTTGGCCGGAGATGGCGGTCATGTTACTCGCTATCACGGTGGTAACGGCAAGATTGTCCCGACCGGCCACCCCGGTCAAACATCGGTATATCTCACCCCGGGCCCTGTGCCCGGTAGATTTCGCATGAAGGATCGTCTCTCCTTCACCTTTCACCGTTGGGGGCGGTTTTGAGGTCGCAGGGTCGTCATTTCATCCCGCAAACCACATTCCCATTTTGTGGATACGCTTCCCCTTCAGAAGCAGTCGGCCGCAACCCGATCTTCCACATAAATCCCCGTCCGTATCGGAAAATAGATGAAAATGGATCATGACTTCCGTGCGTATGGACAAGTGGTTGTGGGCCGCCAGATTTTTCAAGACACGATCACTGGCTGCACGCGCCTGTGAACTCGGGCGAATCCAATCCAACGGCCAGCCAGCTAAAGCCGCGCGCGAAGTCCGGATCGGCGATATGCTGCGCGTGACCAACGAAGGCGGCGACTTCGAAATAGAAGTCCTGCTCCTCAGTGACGTGCGCGGTGCTGCCTCCGTCGCTCAAACGCTCTACCGCGAGACCGACGCCAGCCACGAGCGCCGCCAGAAAGTCGCAGCCGAGCGCAAAGCGATGCGACAGTTCGAAGAGTTACCCGCGGCCCGACCTTCAAAACGCGATCGCCGCAGAATCATCCAATTCCGCGGCCGAGCCTGAGCAATAAGAGTGAATCGGAAGCTTTTGTCTCCGCGGTCTTTGTTCGAAACGACACGCGAGTCGCCATCCGGCGAGTTTGAGAGCGCCCCGGGCAATGCAAGCCTACCTCACCGTTCGAAAAAACCTACCTCGATTGTCGATATCGCGCCTCCTCATTCGACCAACAAGTAGAAGCGAAAAGGTGGTTTTAACGGAGCACAAGGCCATGCAACGGACATTCTTCCAACGCACTCAATCAATCACGGGAGCAGTCCTTCTAGGGCTGGGAGTCTTTATTCTCTGCGGAAATCTGGATCGGGCCGTGACCCAGTTGAGCCACTTTCTCGGCATAATTCCTGCGCACGCGCTGGGAGTTGTACCCTCAGCCGTCGTGGCGGCCTCGCAAGTTGTGCAAGCCTACGCCACCGATCACCAGCGGTTTGTGCAGATTCTTCTTCTGGACACGTTGGCATCATTCTGGCCGCTGCTGCTTGTTGCGGCCGGAGCGGTATTATCGTGGGATTCTGTCACAGATTAGGTCGAGGAATTTTCCAGATGCTCACTTGTCGATTCGAGCGCGGGTTGTTCGACCTTAAAGTAGAGGTAATCTGAAACTTAAAAGGAGACGCGACATGCGATGCATCGTGATGGTCAAAGCCACCAAGAATTCTGAGGCGGGGGTTATGCCGAAGCAGGAGCTGCTTGCCGCAATGGGGAAGTTCAACGAAGAGCTGGTCAAAGCTGGCGTGCTGCTGGCGGCGGAAGGGCTCCAGCCCAGCTCGAAAGGTAAGCGGGTACGGTTCTCCGGATCGAATCGAACGGTGATCGACGGACCGTTCACCGAGGCCAAAGAATTGATCGCCGGCTTTTGGCTATGGCAGGTTAGATCGATGGAGGAAGCGGTCGAATGGGTCAAGCGCTGCCCCAATCCCTGTGAGGGCGAGTCCGAGATTGAGATTCGTCAAGTGTTCGAGGCAGACGACTTTGGCCCCGAGTTGACACCTGAACTGAGGGAGCAAGAGGAACGCTTGCGCAAGCAGGTTGCGGGAAAAAAATAATCCTCGCGCCTATGTCGATTTTGTAGTCTCTTGTTCGATGTGCTAATAGAGCTGGGTTCAAAATCGAACGAGATTGTCGAAAAAGCCCAGCTCCTCACCTGAGATAAAAGGGGATGTGACAATGCGATTCATAATGTTGGTGAAGCACGCTGAGAAGCAGGCCGCCCCGCCCAAGGGACTGGTGGACGCAATGGCGATCCTCCGCCAAGAGGCCATCAAAGCCGGCACGATTCGTGGAAGTGGTGGACTAGCTCCCACGGCGCAGAGCACCCGCGTCCGACTGTCCGGCGGGCAAGTGAGAGTAATCGACGGACCGTTCACCGAGGCCAAGGAGATTGTCGGAGGCTACGCGGAGTTCGAGTTGAAGTCGCAAGAGGAGGCGATCGAAGCAGCGGTACGCTTCATGGAACTTCACAAGAAACACTGGCCGGGATGGGAGGGCGAGACTGAGGTACGGCAGATCTTCGAGCCGGACGACTTCGCGCAATCCTGCAAGGGGCCAGAGCTCACAGCGCATAAGCAAGCTTCATAAGGGCGAGCCTTCTTGCACCAGGCGCGTAGCAGTCTCAATGCGGTTGCACAAAACGAAACAGACAGCGGAGAAATGAAAGATGAAATTCTTAAGCATCTACAAAACGGCGGAAAGAAATGGTCCACCTTCACAGGAGGAAATGAGCAAGATGGGTCAGCTCATCGAAGAAGGAAGAAAAACCGGCTATCTGCTTGGCACCGAGGGTTGCCTGCCCAGCGCTTTTGGCGCACGAGTGCGCCGCTCTGGAGGAAAGCTGACCGTAACGGACGGGCCATTCAGTGAAGCCAAGGAAGTGGTCGGCGGCTTCGCACTGCTTCAGGCAAACTCGAAGCTGGAGGCTATTGAATTGACCAAGCAATTCCTCCAGGTAGCCGGCGATGGCGAGTGTGAAATTCGCCAGATATTCGAGCCGGGACAAAACACGTGCGCTGACTGAGCCTCATGATCCGAGTCGCGTTGCGTCCCTGACTGGCAGCAGCGGATGGTTTCGAATCGCGGCCCAGCCCGGATGACGTCTGCCAGGACCGCCCTTGCCCAAACCCAAAGAAGATGGTGTGATGGGTGGCAGTGACAGCCACCGATATCCATCGCACCGTCGATGCCGTCTGGAGGATCGAGGCGCCCAGGCTCATTGCTGGTCTCACGCGAATCGTGCGCGATATCGCATTGGCCGAGGATCTGGCCCACGACGCTCTGGTCGCGGCGCTCGAACAGTGGCCGGAGTCAGGTGTCCCCGAGAATCCCGGCGCGTGGCTGATGGCTACGGCAAAGCATCGTGCGATGGATCATTTCCGTCGCAACACGCGGCTCGAGCGCAAACACGAGGAACTGGGCCGCGAGCTTGGTGCGAAAGAGATGGCCATGCCAGATCTCGATTCCGCCCTCGATGATGACATTGGCGACGACCTGTTGCGCCTCGTATTCATCTCCTGTCATCCGGTGCTCTCAACCGAGGCTCAGGTCGCGCTCACGCTTCGCTTGCTTGGAGGCCTGACCACCGAGGAGATCGCGCGCGCCTTCCTCGTTCCTGAACCAACGATCGCGCAGCGCATCGTCCGAGCCAAGCGAACTCTAGCCGACAAGCGCGTACCCTTCGAGGTCCCCCGTGGTTCTGAACTTGCCGCGCGTCTTTCGTCGGTACTCGGGGTGATCTACCTCATCTTCAACGAAGGCTACTCAGCGACTGCCGGCGACGACTGGATGCGGCCTGCGCTCTGCGAGGATGCGCTGCGGCTGGGGCGAATCCTGGCCGGGCTCGCGCCCCAAGAACCCGAGGTGCACGGCCTGGTCGCGCTCATGGAGATTCAGGCATCGCGTTCCCGCGCCCGCTCGGGCCCGTCCGGAGAGCCGATTCTGCTCTTCGACCAGAACCGTGCACACTGGGACCAGCTGCTCATCCGGCGGGGCCTCTCGGCGCTCGCAATTGCTACAAGGCTGAGTGCGACGAATCCGGGCTTCGAAGAAATGGGCACCGAGCAGGGTCCATACACTCTGCAAGCCGCGATCGCGGCCTGTCATGCTCGCGCTCGCACTCCGGAGGCAACCGATTGGCCTCGCATTGTGAGGCTCTATGCAACACTCGCCCGGGTCGCGCCCTCTCCGGTTGTGGAGTTAAATCGTGCGGTCGCGGTAGCCATGGCGTTCGGCCCGGCAGCCGGGCTTGAGCTCGTGGATTCGCTGACCAGCGAGCGTACACTGCAGAACTACCATCTTCTGCCGAGTGTGCGCGGAGATCTTCTTAAGAAACTCGACCGCTTGGACGAAGCGCGCACCGAGTTCGAGCGCGCCGCATCGCTCACCCAAAATGCACGGGAGCGCACTCTGCTCCTCGATCGCGCCCAGTCCTGCGTAACCGGCTCGCAACCGTAAAGTCAAAGGCAGGGGACAGTGTCCGCCCACACCTGCGAGGGGTGGGGGATATAATTGCGCGACGCATGCCTCTAACCTCTGGCACAAAACTCGGTCCATACGAAATTCAATCTCTTCTCGGTGCGGGCGGCATGGGAGAGGTTTATCGGGCCCGCGACACTCGCCTCGATCGCACGGTCGCGATCAAAGTTCTGGCCTCGCATCTCTCTTCTTCTCCAGAATTGAAACAGCGCATGGAGCGCGAAGCAAAATCGATTTCTTCGCTCAACCATCCTTACATCTGCCAGCTCTACGACATTGGTTCACAGAATGGCACGGACTATCTGGTGATGGAGTTTCTCGAAGGAGAAACTCTGGCCGAGAGATTGCGCAAGGGCCCGCTGCCGCTAAACGAAATTTATAAAATCGGGATCGCGGTCGCCGAGGCCCTCGCAATCGCGCATCGCCAAGGCATCGTCCATCGCGACCTCAAGCCCGGGAACGTCATGCTGATCCAAGGCGGCGCCAAGTTGATGGACTTCGGCCTGGCCAAACCGATTGGCGCGTCCGCACCGAAAACCGGCTCCGGAGCCGCGCCCTCTTTCACCGCCGCTGCCACACTCAGTGGACCGAGCCCGCTTAGCCCGCTCACCACGGCCGGGAGCATTATCGGCACGATTCAATACATGTCTCCCGAGCAAATCGAGGGCAAAGAAGCCGACGCCCGCTCTGACATTTTCGCCTTCGGCGCCGTGCTCTACGAGATGCTCACGGGAAAGCGTCCCTTCACCGGCAGGAGCCAAATCTCACTCGCATCCTCAATTCTGGAATCAGACCCGCAACCCCTTATCGCCGTCAAGCCTGAGACTCCATCCGCCTTCGAACATGTGGTGAGCACCTGCCTGCAGAAAAATCCCGAAGACCGATTCCTGGCTGCGCACGATATCAAGCTCGAGCTGCAATGGATTGCCGCGGATCGTTCCTTCCCCGCTATTGCGACATTACCGCCATCCCCCGCGCCCTCCCGTGAGCGAGTTGCCTGGAGCGCAGCTCTCGTAGTCGCGATCCTAGTAAGCGCCCTCGGCGGATTTCTCCTCAACCGTCCCGCCCAGTCCGCTCAAGCCATTCGCACCGTCATTGATCCTCCGGCGAAGACCACGCTCAGCCTTACCGGAGATTTCGCAGGGCCGCCGGTCTTGTCCCCCGACGGTTCATCACTCGCATTTGCCGCCACCGGCCCTGACGGCAAGACTGCCCTCTGGATTCGCCCTCTGAACACGCTGGAAGCTCGTTCCCTGGCCGGAACCGAGGGCGCGATCTTTCCTTTCTGGTCGCCCGACGGCCACGCCCTTGGATTCTTTGCTGAAAGCAAATTGAAGACGATCGATATCAGCGGCGGCTCGGCTGTAACCATTTGCGATGCTCAGTTCGGTCGCGGAGGAGCTTGGGGAGCGGGCGGCGTGCTCCTGTTCACTCCCGGCCCACAAACCTCATTGATGAGTGTAAGTGCCAACGGTGGAACTCCGGTTCCCGTCACTAAGCTTGACCCGGCCCTGCACACCTCGCACCGCTGGCCCTTCTTCCTGCCCGATGGCAAGCACTTCCTCTATCTCGCCATCAACCATGATCCTTCCCACGCCGCCAACGACGCCGTGTACTACGCCACGCTCGATGGACGCGAAAATCGTCAACTGTTCCGCTCTCAGTCCAACGCGGTTTACGGCAGCGGCTTTGTTTTGTTCGCCCGCGGCGACCAGTTAATGGCACAGCCGTTTGATCCCGGCGCTGGAAGGCTCTCGGGAGAAGCTCAGTCCCTGGCCAGCGGACTGGTGGACGATGTCAGTACCTGGCACATGGACGCCTCTGCCTCCAACACGGGCATCCTGGTTCTCGGCAGTGGCGGCACCGCCGATTGGCAACTCGTCTGGATGGATCGCAGCGGAAAACAGGTTGGCACCCTCGCCGACAAGCTCACGAACCTGCAAACTGCGGTCATCTCCCCACAGGGCGACCGCGTCGCCCTGCAGATCGATACCGGCGTAAACGACATTTGGGTGCAAGATCTGGCTCGAGGAATTCGCACACGGCTCACCTTTGGTCCAGTCTCGAACACCTTCCCTGTCTGGTCGCCCGATGGCAAGTGGATCGCCTACACCTCCGACCGCGACGGTCACGCCAAGATTTACCGTAAGCCCTCTGACGGCAGCGGGGCCGAAGAGCTTCTGCTCACCGAGGAGCAGCAGATCATACCGGACGATTGGTCACGAGACGACAAGTACCTTATCTACACCCACGGTGCAGTCGCCAGCGACTCGGAAATTTGGGCCCTGCCTCTTGAGGGAGAGCGCAAACCTTGGTTGGTTGTGCCCCGCGCCGCGAACTCCTATGGCGCTCAGGGACGTCTCTCCCCGGACGGCCATTGGATCGCCTACACCTCCACCGAATCCGGGTCCCCGGAAGTCTACGTCGTAGCCTTCCGCGGTGGACAGGGCAAATGGCAGATTTCCACCAACGAAGGCTCGCAACCCAAGTGGAGCAAAGATGGCAAGGAGTTCTATTACGCCAACGACATCAGCCGCGTCTTGTCCGTGGTGTCCGTCAAACAAATCGACGGCGCCTTACAATTCGGCGCCGCTCAATCTCTGGTGGCCGCTCCCGCCACTCAGCAATTTATCTACGACGTTACCCCGGACGGTAAAAAAATCCTGCTGAATGTAGTCTCCCAGCAAGTCAACCAATCAGTCACAGTAGTCACCAATTTCACCGCCGGATTGAGAAGGTAAACAACTCGTTTGGAGTGACACTCCTGTCCGCGGGCTTTGATTTTGCCCGTTACCTTCATCGCTTCTCAAAAGTGGAGAATCAAATCGCTCGCCACGGTAAGCTGATTATGCCGTTGACCGTTGTCGTAAGTCTTCCGGTCCCAGGCTCGCTCGAAACGCACTTCGGGACGAATCTGCACCGTGGTGCCGATCCAATGACACCACATGAATGTGTTCTCCGAGTATCTGGTCGCGTAGCCCGTACGCTGCCCTTTTTTGTCGTCGAGAAAATCACTCCGAAAGGAGAGGAAGTTGTGCAGCGACAATTCCTTCTGCAGGAAATTCACCACGGCATACTCGGGAGCCGTGCACCGCGGTTCGCCCATCAGGCAGTAAGCAGGGTTCGTGCCAGTTTCTGGATGAATGCTACCCCCCACGGCAGGCACGTCGCGCTCATACATGTACCAGGTTTCAGTCGCCATATGCACGGTCTTCGAGAACTTGTGATACCAGGTCGCGTCATACTGCTGCAAATTGTTGTAAGCGTACTTGCCATCGTTGATGCCGTTAGCACAGGCGTAGAAATTGTCATTCACGGACTTAGTGGTGTAGCTAAGGCAGGCTGTGGCCGAAGGCTTCGCATCAGGCGTCCACAAGGCAACATCGTGACCGGCGGTAATCCCGAGTTGCACCAGCCACTGGTCGTTCAACTTAATGGTTGCAAGCAGCCCGGTGTCCGTAAACGGATCAATCGCATACAGAAGTGAGTGGCTAAAAATGTAATTATTGGGCGCCAGTTGCGCCTCGATCCCAGGCACGGAGATGAAGCGGCCCATCCTCACATTCATGCCCTGCGCAACCTGCGGAATGTAAACATCGACGTATTCCAGCGTAGGATCAAATCCATATTGACGGTGATCGTTCAGCCAGGGGCCGCTGAAGTACCCTTTTGCCACCGTAAAGCGGTAGTCCGTGCCGTAGAGCGCGGTAAGGTGGTATCCCCAGTCGATGTGGTCGCGCTGCACTGAATCCGGCAGCCGCTCGGCGTAGAGAACAATCTGATTCATCTCAAATCGATTTGAGTAGACGTCATTAGCCTCGGGCGCATTGGCGTGTGCTGATGTGCTGAAATTTAGCGTCGGATCAATCCATCCATAAAGCTTCGTTCGACTTTTCGCCTGATTGATGGCGGTCATCAGCGGATAGCTGTTCGTGTCCGGCTCCCCGATTACCGGCGAGCCGCCATAGGACCAATCTGCATTGGGAAATGGAGGCGAATCCAGTGGGGATGGGACACCCCGCCGCGCCGGAGTCGGACCCGGAGACGCAGCCGGTGTTCCCGACCAATCCTGGCGATAGAACTCAGCCCAGCGCGCAAAGAAGCTCTTCGGCTCGGAAGTGCTCTCGGCCGCGCCGCGTTCAGGGTTCGGTTCGGACTGGTCAGGCACCTGCTGTCCCCGGGAAATATCACACGGCAACAGGCACAACAGTAAGAAATAAAAACACCGGCGCGGATTGAGACGCATAGATGATCTTGGGCCACCTCAGTCTACAAGGTCTGGCTCCGCTCCCCCGTCGTAGTTCGGGCCTCGCTCCACAACCCGCCGCGCAATGTTCCATCGCTTCACCAAGGAAGCCATGATCGCCGGCCCTCGAATTGATCTCACGGTATGGGCCTGCCATTCCTACGCCGTCTCTTCAATCGCTATGTTCGTTCGACAGTATACAAAGACATTGCGGCGATTCGTTTCTGCGATCCCTGATCTAAACGGCGCCGGGAACATAGGGCCTTCCGCTCCGACTCATCCTTATCATCTCTCTGGCATCAAATTGTCCGTAGAATCTTCCTAGCCATCATGCAAGGTGAAAACCATGAAAAATGAGTCACGGAGTGCCATTGGCATTCATAAGCTTTCATTGGCGAGTCTTCTATTCTTGTTATTGCCGCCCGCGTCGTTATTAGCCGAGCCACTGACCCTGAAACATGCGGTAGAACTAGCGCTACAACATGCTAATGGAGCAGCGATTGCGGCGGCCGAACAACAAAATGCTGCCGCGAACACTCGCGAGCTTCGCAGCAGCTATCTTCCTCAAGTCACCACTGGCGCAGCGTTGGGATGGTCCTACGGATTCCCCCTGAGCCTGGCCGGCTCTGCGCCTTCGATTTTCAACATCAACGCCCAATCCGCTTTATTTCATCCCGAACTACGGGCTTTTATCCGCGCCGCTCAGAGCGAGACTTCCGCAGCAGGCTTTCGCAGCAAGGACGAGCGCAACCAGATCATTCAGGACGCGGTCCTCAGTTACGCCGAACTTGAAAAGTGGGAGCAGCGCCTCGATCGTCTGCATGAGATCTATCCCGATGTCCAAAAGATGGAAGCTGCAGTTGCCGATCGGGTTAAAGAAGGTATCGACAGCGAACTCGACGGAACCAGAGCTCGCCTCTCGGAAGCACGCCTCCGCTTGCGCATCGCCGAAGCTCAAGGATCCGCCGATGTGCTTCGCGAGCATTTGTCGAAACTGACCGGCGTGCCCGCCGACAGAATTCAGACGGAAGGCGACGCCCTCCCCGCGTTCCCCGCCTCTTCGGATGATGACGCCCCGAATAAAGCCGCCCAGGCAAGTCCGTCCGTCGAGTCCGCTATTGAACACGCCCGGGCGCAATACCTCCGCTCCGAAGGCGAACATCGGTCGCTATGGCCGACCGTGGATTTTGGCGCGCAGTATGCTCTCTTCTCCACTTTCAACAATTATCAGAACTACTACATTCCGGAACGCATTTGCACCGTTAGCACGGTCACTGTTCTGTGTCCGG
>Ga0210393_10001542_pt1 | contig 19208 bp, 18 predicted proteins | sample IncBWC27OmetaG_FD_160068 | JGI IMG/M metagenome (GOLD analysis project Ga0210393, IMG submission 160068) | Forest soil microbial communities from Barre Woods Harvard Forest LTER site, Petersham, Massachusetts, United States - Inc-BW-C-27-O ... | reverse complement strand
CGACAGCCAAGGGCAGTAGGTTTGGTGAGGATGGCGACGCCTACGTGCTCAGACACCAAGTGAATCGCCTCTTGTGGCGTGATAATGTCGTGTGCGCGTTTCGGAGCAATTCCCTCACGTCGTGCCGCGGCCATGATTGCGTCGTGAATGATCGGGTGAACTCGGCGCGCGAACAGAATCCATTCGTCTCTTGCCAGATCTTGGAGCGCGAGGTGTTCCTTTTGGGCAGCCGCGTGGCCCTCTGGAAGAGCCGCGTAGAGCGGCGTCAAGACGAATGGCGCGGCCTCGATCTGAGAGTCCTCCGGCGGTGCCGTCACCAGGGCCAGATTCTGTTCACCTGCCAGAACACTCCGGACCAACTCGCTTGAGAACTGACTGATCAGTCGAATGGCGAGCTTGGGGTACAAAGGGAGACGAACTGCAAGTAGGTCCGAAACCCAGGCTTGATCGGCCTCGTGCGAGTGTCCAATCGTCAGAACGTTTTCCGCTCCGTCGTGGGCGGTACGAGCCAGATGAAAAGCCCGCTCCATATGCAAGACCGAAGAGCGAGCCTCTGCGACGAAGACTCGCCCAGCGTCGGTTAGCTCCACACGGACAACCCGTCGATTATCGCGAGTGAACAGGCGAAATCTAAGCTGCTTTTCGACCTCAGTGATTTGTCTGCTGAGCGCAGATTGGGTGAGGTGCAATCTGAGGGCGGCCTTTGTGAAGTTCAACTCTTCGCCCAAGGCAATGACTGCGTGCAAGTGGCGCACTTCGACGTTGGGAAACACGGCTCCAAGCTCCGTTCGCGAGTTGGGTGACACCTAGAGTTTCGTCCTGCATCTGCGCGTGTAAAGCGACGAGTGGTTATGACCTTGGAACCCGGCCAGCTCTGAAAAGTTTCCCGAGAGCCAACAAATATTTAAATCACTTGCATCTGAAACCCGCTCCAGGCGGAGGTTCTCGGGCATCGTGTCCTCCTCGTGGGCAAACAAAAGACGAAAGGTGTATGATGCTCCACCATGGACGAAGGACGAAAGCGGGTGCTCGGAATCATGGCCGCGATCCTCGCCAGTCTGCACATGCAGACGGCAGATGATCTGTTTGGAGGACCGCAAGGAAGTCCACGCAGTGACAAGTTGATTGCTGCTTCAATTCAATGGGCCGAAAAGATCATGGAGAAGATTGATAATGTGTTTCGCTCATCCGATCTGCAATAATCTTCCAATGTGTGGGCGCTATCGACTTTCCCGGAGAAAGCAAATTGTTGAGGCGCAGTTTTCCAGTGCGTCGGGCGAGGAAGACTGGAATCCTCGCTACAACATTGCCCCCACTCAGCTTGTTCCGGTCATTCGCCAGAATCCGAATCAACCTATTCGGGAATTAACGCTCCTCCGCTGGGGACTCATTCCATCGTGGATGAAAGACTCGTCCGGCGCTGCCACGATGATTAACGCAAGATCGGAAACCGCGGGAACGAAGCCCGCGTTTCGCGACGCGTTGAAGTCTCGGAGATGCCTGATCCCAGCAGATGGATTTTACGAGTGGCAACGAGTCGGGAAGACCAAGCAACCATACTGTTTTGAAGTCGGTAACGCACAGATGTTTGCCTTCGCGGGAATCTGGGATCGCTGGAAAGACCCGAATGGCAACTGGGTGAAAACCTGTTCGATCCTGACTACAACGCCGAATGCCTTGACCTCAGCCGTCCATGACCGCATGCCGGTCATTCTCGATCCGGATAGCTACGACCTGTGGCTCGATCCGGGAATGCATGATGCGAGTACGGTGTCCGACATGTTGAAGCCCTATGATGCTCAGCAGATGCGACTCTTTCCGGTGAGTTCGAGGGTCAATAGTGTCGTCAACGATGACGCCGAATGTTCGACACCCGTCAAGCTCGATGCAGTTCAAACGCAAACGGGTCTCTTCTGATATGCCGAAACGATCGGCGAAGAAAGAAGCACCCGACACTCTTAAAGGCTGGCAACAGATCGCCGACTTTCTCGGTGAGCCCCAATCGGTTGTGCAGCGTTGGGCGACTGAGGGAATGCCAGTCCGCAAGGTAGGTCGATTCGTCTCGACTTCACCTGATGAATTGAATGCATGGCTTGGAAAAGAATCAGGCAAGCCGGTTCACGCTGTGACTGAGACGACAGACTTGACCGACGAACTTAAACGAGGCCTGTCCTATGTCCGCCACGAACAAGCGTCAGAAAAGCCAAAGGCTCAGACGAAGAAGAGGAAGTGAAGGAGAGCCATGACCTTTGCCCCAAGAGCGCGAGGATGTCTGCGGGACCTCCGCCTAGCCGTTTTTGCCGGTAGCCAAATCCGATACTGCAACTGCGATAGCTTGAGCAGCGGCAGGAACCGACATTTCAAAAAGCTCTTGAACGCCCGATGTGCTCGTCAGGAACAATTGGCCATAGAGCATAATCGGTAGCTGTCGATTGTTGTTAAATCTCCTATCCGGCCCGCCGTTCTTATTGACGAATCGCCATGTTGTACCTACTTGAGCCGCATCTCCGGGAAGCTGCCCGTCCTCGCGAAATTGAATCTGTGACGCCTTAGCTTGCAGTTGGTTGTAAGGCACTGCGCCGACACCACCCCAGTTGTAAACCAGCAACCGGTCAGGGAAAAAATAGAGAGTGGAACTATCTGTCTTGAACGCAGGAACCTGGATGTTGCATTGCACTTTCGCGGGGCAAGCGAGGCTCGGACGAAACGGAGATCGCTTCAAAAGAGTGTCCGCACCGGCATTTCTTTTCCAGTCGTTTGTGTGCCCTTGAGCGTTCACTCGCCAAATACCCTGACAGCGGTTTACTTGGCCGAATGCACCCAGAAGTGATGAAAATCGTTTCTCGGCCTCTCCCTCCAAAGCATAATGCAGAATTGCAGTTCCCTTCATGACATCCGTATGTCGGGCGTAAATACTCGCTAGTGTGAAAACAACTAGGCTGGATAGCCACCACCACCAGCCCTGGTTGCTGAACGCTGCCCAACCTGTCACGAGTCCTCCGATTATCGCAACTACTGGGAAAATATCCCATCGTTGCTGAACTCGGTTCAATTCCTTTAGGAGTTCCGAGGAGGAGCTGTCTACCATTCCCGCTGCTGATGTACTCGCAATCTCTCGCAGACTTTGCTCGGACGAACCGGGATTGATGTGCTGGTGGACAGGAGGTGCAGGAGACGCAGGAGGCCGATTGCGAGGAGACGTTCCCAGACTCTGCCTATAATACAAACCTCCCCGGCCAAGATGTATGTAGCTTCCTCTCGGACCAACTCCGATTCGAGCCCCAGTTACGCCGAATGATGCCCCCAAACCCGAGCGCGACAGGTTCAGGCGAAGGGGTCCGAGGTTGAATCCTTTGCGGAGGTAAAAGCCCATTCAGAAATTAGTCCCCCCATTAGCATTCACGGCACTTCGACAGCTAATCCAGCAGCCCCATCAGTCGAGTACTGTTGACATCCTCAGCCTTGGCCTTCACGAACATCAGTCGGCCTCCGGTTTTGCACTGCAGTCCCCGAACGTTCGCAGGGCGCAATATCGCTTTATCTTGATTGAGAGTCGCGCATACTCGGTTAACAGCAGCTTCCAGACTCGGGTCAACTACGATCAGCTTGGCTTCTCTATTGCCCTTGCGGATTAAGTCGTTGAAATGTTCGTCTGCAACACCAAAGGAATATCCAACGATGACAATTGTCTTAGCCTTCTTGAGTGTTTGTCCACACTCGTACCACCGATCAAGATATTCGGTACAGATGATCGGCTTCATCGCGAGTGGCGGCACAATCGCCGGGAGCGATACCTCAGGTGGATCAGTTGTCCAATCGACAGGCAACCCATTGATGAAGTCAACCATTCGATCAATAGTGTTTGCGTCTCTGATCTGAACGTCGGTGGTAATGTACTCGCGCGAGCGAAAACGAATGAAAGACTTGCAGTCACCATGAAAGTATCCGTTTCGCGGACGCTCGTCTCCATAGAAGAAATCAGTGTAATTGAATGTGATTATTCCACCCCCTGGCCCAACTTCGGCCAGTGTTTTGTAGAACGAGCCATCTCGATGGACACGACCCGCATCCTCCCGATGTCGTATATATGCCCAAAGCAGCCACGCGAGATAAAAGTATTTCTTCTGATCGGGAATGTGCTTCGTAAAATATCCCACAAAAAGAATAGCCATTAATTCTTCAAAATTCGCTAGGATAGCCACTACCTCCGCGAATGCCTGCTGTTCTTCGCGGGTGAGATTAGGTATCTCCCCAGAGACCTGGGTGAAAAGAGTCTTCATCGCTTGGCGAACCTTCGGGCGAAAAGCGATGTGGTTCGTGTCCAAGAGCGTATCGCCCCCTCCGGCATTGTCCTCACCCGCTAACCGCGACAACTGTGCAATCGTTGGTTCGTCTAGTTCGTTCTCATTGGCAATCTTAGAGAGTTTTGTCAGAAGGGTTTTGATCGCTGCTACGTTGGCGTTTCCCGCGTTGGGATGCTTGTCGAGAGCTGCCAAAATCAGTGGCAGCAGATGCGGATGTGAGCCGAGCAACTTTTGGCCTAGATTCTCAGCCTCGTCCCCACCGTAGGTTTGCAAATTGAACCGGAGTGACTTGACATGATTGCGGATCGCTTTATTTACAGCCGCGCCTGATCCGCCAATGAACTCATTGAGGTCACGAAAAAGAGTATTCAAAAGGGGCAGGCCCAGCACTCGGTCAACTCCCGCACCGAGGACGAAAACAACATCCTTGCTTGCCTTGTTGTCGGACGGAGGCGAGGGGCGTGCAGTTTGCATAGTTCTTCCGGGATTCACAATTACTCGTTCCCCCTCGAAACGAGTTGGTGTGACCTGCGATGATACACACATGGAAGCGAATCAATGCAATAGCAAAATCGTGGTAGACGAATAAAAGACGAAGCAATTAGACTGACGATTCCGATGCAATACCGCAGCCGTACTGAAACACGGCTAGGCAAACTTATGAACCAGCAACTGGGCGACAAACATCGATCAAATCAGAATGTGAGAGGCGTCGCCTTTGATGGCAGGCTGCAAATGGAAGGCTGCGATGAGAACAGTGACGAACATTTCTGAATGTGTCGCACTAGCAACGGAGTTGAAGCAAGCTTGGTTTCCCCACGAGCCGACCTGGGGTCCTTGGTTTAGAGGTCAGGGCAATGTCGCGTGGAAGTTAGCTCCAAAACTATATCGAGTGAAGCCCCCGAAAAGAGGAATCAGGATCATTGAAGATGAGATCAGGCAGGAGTTCATAATGAGGGCGCCCGGTCTGGCGGATACTGGATCGCTCAATTCATGGGAATGGTACTTCATGATGCAACACTTCGGGGCGCCCACCAGACTCCTTGATTGGACGGAGGGGGCATTGATCGCTCTCTATTTCGCCGTGCGAGATAGCAAAGGTGACAACGATGCGGCGATTTGGATTCTTGATCCCTGGTGGTTGAACAAGCGAGTCGTAAACGAGCGTGAGGTGATCCCGCCTGGAGCCGAGATAGGAATTTCAACACCAGATTCAGATCGCTATAGGCCGTGGCTGCCAGACCGATATTCAACAGACAAACTCCCCACACTGCCTGTGGCCGTTTATCCGACGCATAGTGCGCGGAGAATCAGTACTCAAAGATCATGTTTTACCATTCATGGCTCTGACGAGGACGCGCTCGAAACACTCGCCGGCGAGCCTGACGCTCACATTGCCAAGGTCACTGTCCCCCGTACTGAAATCCCGACGATCAAAGAGCAATTGGCTGTGGCGGGTGTAGATGAGGTTACGATATTCCCCGACCTCGACGGACTGGGACGCTATTTGAGTACGGTGTTGCAATCGGAAGTAGACGCTTAATGAATGTCGAATTCAGAAAAGCTGTGATACCAGATGAAATCGAGGCTCTTTGTGCGTTTGATCGCGTCGCGTTCGCTGAGTTTTCGTCAGACCTCTTCGAGCCAGAAGAATGGGCTGAATTCGAGTCATACTGGATGATCGTTGATGGAGAGACTGTTGGGTGCTCAGCGTTCATGCATGATGTGGACTTGGACGAGAAGCCGCGGCCGAGGTCTCTCTGGATCGTCAGCACGGGAGTCCTGCCTGAGCATCAAGGGAAAGGGCTCGGCACCAAACAAAAGGAATGGCAGATCCACTACGCGAAGCAGCACGGGTTCAATGTGATCGTTACGAATATGCGACAGAGCAACAGCAGGATCATCAAGCTAAACGATAAATTTGGGTTTGCGATCCGTGAACTGGTTCCCGACTACTACCTTGACCCCACAGAGGGTGCCATTGTCATGGAGTTGAGAGTCGATCCATGACAACGCTGTGACGGTTTTCAATTCGACTAAAAGTGGCGGAGTGCAAAACTCGCACTCCGCCAGAAGTCTAAGTCTGATTGGCTCATGCCGTCTTGCGGGCTTTCGGCTTCGCTTTGGCCTTGGTTTGTTTGTCTCGTTTAGCAGCAAGCTCCTCCGCCACCGCCTTTTGGAGTTTCTCGGTATCTACGCGGTAGCGTTTGGCGGCATCCATGAGAACGTCGTCACGGCTTGCGGTGGTTCGCTGATACGCAGAATCCAGAAGGCTAATTTCCAGAAGCAGCTTGCAGAGTTCGGCTTCGTCATACGTGCTTATTTGCTTAGCCAGAAGTTCCTGTGCGGACGCGGAGTCTTTCTTAGTCTCTACCTTGTGCCGCTTCGCCAGAGCCGGAACCTGGCTGTAGGAGAGATGGCCGATCAGGTAATGTGCGACCGCCAGCAAGTCGGCCTTCTTTAACGGGGCGGATACGCGTTGGAGGATCGTGGCCAAGATACGATGGCGAGTCGTAATAGCTAGTTTCTCCCTTTCGATCCGCTTCCGTTCCTCTGCCCGCTCCCGCTCGACTTGCTGCGGAGAAGGCGTGTTGGGATGGTGGGTGCGGCAAGCTGGATCGGCGCAGACCTTGACCACCTGTCCGCGCTTGCCGCCGTCCATGACGATGGCCTCGGTCATCTTGTCACACGGTTTCTGAACGGCTGGAAGCTTGTTGCTTGCACCGTTCGGCTTGGGTTTCTTGATCTCCAACTCCACGTACTGATTCCGTCCCAAGGGAGCACCCTCGCGGGAATTCCACGCCGCCGAGATCTGGATTAGCTGCGGCTTGGTTTCCAGAGTCTTTTTCACGCAAGCGTCAATCTTGGCTCGGAAACAGTCGGGCGACGTGCATGAATCTTTGCGCACGTCGGGAAAAAGTAGTTTGTTGAATCCGGTTCGCTTCGGACAGTTGGCGCAGGAACCTGCTTCGGGAACGAGCGTCTCATCCTGCTTGTCAAACGGCGCAGACGCTAGTTGTAGCAGAATGTTCGATTCAATCCACGCCGCCAACTCCCGCACTGGAATCAGGACTTGGCTGTTGCCTTCGCTTGTCCACAATCCCCGAAAAGCAGCAGAGAATGCCTCCTGCTGTTGCGAAGCCGGGAGCTTGGCGATCAGTAAAGCGTGGCCGATGGTGATCTGATCTTTCAGAAATGCCTCGGCCACTGCCGGGATCAAGTCAGCGAGTCTGACACGACCGTAGACGTAAGCCTCGCTCTTGCCAGCACGTGAGGCGATTGTGGCAATGGTGTAGGCAGGCTCTCCGAGTTCCAAGAGCGACTTGAAGCCCAGAGCTTCCTCAAGTGGGTGGATGTCCTCGCGTTGCAGGTTCTCAACGCACTGCGCCTCGATTGCCTCGGCATCGGTCAGCTTGACCACGCGGACGGGAAGTTTTACAAGTTCTGCCAGTTTCGCCGCTCTCAGGCGACGTGCCCCGGCTACAACCTCGTACTTGCTTTCGTCTAGTTCGCGTACCAGTAGAGGGGCTAGTATCCCTTGCGTCTTGAAGCTGGCGGCCAGTTCTTCGAGGCTCTTGGTATCAAATCGCTTGCGGGGATTGGTGGCTGATTCCGCAAGCGCGGTAATGGGAACGCTGCGGTATTCTTGGTTGTTGACTGCATTTTGCGTACTCGGCATGATCTTTGTCTCCTCTCATGTGTCTTTGGTTAGGTGTTCGTGGACTCAGCGCACACGTCGAGCCTTAAAAGCCAAACGGTGCAGGTGTTGGCGTGTTATGCGGCTGCCGCGAGGGCCGCTGGCTCGGGGGCAATGCCCCCGAGGATCACGGCAGCGGTTTGTTGAACGGCTTCCAAGCTCTCGCGCAGGAGATTGGCGTCTCCATGCCAAAGCTGGATGTAGTCCTGGGATGCGGTTCCGTTCTGAAGTCCGACCGATTGGCAGACCACAAAGGCCACGGCCTCGGCCTCGGTTTCGCGGACCTGCTTGGTGGTCAACGTGCGTCGGTCGCCCCGATGCAGCATTTCGTGGGCGATCTCATGGACAAGCGTCGAAAACTCCTCGGCTGGCTGCATCCCTGAAAGCAGCTTGATCTTTCCGCCATACGAGAGACCCTTTGCGGGAGCAATTCTTTCGGAGAAACTAATCTCGACGCTTTGCGCTTCCACGAACTTGAACAGCCGTTCGCGGTATCCGCTCACGTCGCCGTTGACTTCGCTCAGTGTTGGGAGTTCTTTGCCTTCGGTCTGACTGATGTCAAAAACGTAGACGGCCCGGAATCCATACAGCGTCCGCTGACCCTCCGTGGTTGCGTCTTCACTCGGTTCGTCGGTCGCTACATCTTTTGCGGTTCGTCTTCCGACCATCGGGGCGAGAATGAAAATGCCTTTTTCTCCCCGTTTGACGAAGCGGCCAAGCGAGTTCCATGACCGAAGTCCGGCAACGTTGGTAGCATCGGGCTTCTGACGTGCGATGAGCATGATGTTGCCGAAGCTGTAGGTGTGAAACTTCGCCATTGCTCCGAGGTAAGCGGTGAGGACTTCACTGTGACCGGACTCCAATGCTGCAACGAGGAAATCGACGGCCTCTTTGGTTCGTGTGTTGACTTCTTCTAATTTCATGTTTTTTCCCTTTCTGCCGTTTCCGGCTTGTTTCTTTCTTCACTTGAGCGACAGCGGGAAGAAACAAGGCGGAACGGTGAAAGGGACAGAACGGAGGCCGGAGGAGGGTGGCAGGGCGTGAGTGAAAGCGCGGTGAGTGCCAAACGCGGTTGGGGTTAGTTTGGCGCGAAACCGGCGCAGTCCGAAACGCCCGTCTGAGCCGCGGCCAAGCGGCGTCCACCCGGAGGAGGACGTAGTGGAAAAGAGACAGCGTAGCTTTCCGCTTGAGGATAAAAGATGGCTGTTAGGAATGGGAGGTCAGCACACAGCAGGCATGCGCCAGAATTAGCAGCGGAACACCGATGGCATAATCGATTGACCGTCAGACGGTCGTTGCCAGGTCAATGATTTCACGCGTCGACAAAAAATAGCGGAGAGAGTTGGATTCTAAAATCGCTCTTTCCTGCAAGTCATGGTGATGCAGACAGTTAGTGATTATAGCTAGTGTTTATGTGAGCTTTAAGAGCATTCGGAACTTCGGCTACAGTTTCCACAGTTTCCCGTGTTGTCTCCGTTTTCATGTCATTCGTATCAGTTCCGGGCGCAGACAGAAACTTGCAGGCTGTTTTATGCCAGGTCGGCGCAGGCTCACTTCCCGAAGGCCCTGGTTTGCTGGATCCCACAGACTTTATTCAAAGCGTCGCGTACTAGGGGCTTGGGGCGCTTGCTCACCTTTACCGTTCCTTTTGATGCATGCCAACGCAGTTCCTCTCCCTCACAGGCGAACTCAACATGATACTTCCCCTGCACTAGGCGTAGTTCCCGACAGCAGAATGCCGGAACCCGACAGGGGTTTTCCTCGTCCCACCGTTTTAGGTATTTGTATCTCTTTTCCGAGAGGAATAGGTGTGTCCTAGCCTCTTTATCAATCGTAGCGCGTGAGCCTTTCTTGTGCTGCTGCCGAAGTCGGCCTGTCTGCTTCGTGATGCTGTTCCTGAAATAGAGCGTTTCCTCCCTGCCATCCGCCTTCGTACTGAAGAGATAATTGCCCGGTGTGAAGAGCCTTTTCCCGTTGGGAGATTTTACCGTCTGCTGGTTCTTACGAAATCTTGAAGCATTCTTCATTTTGGGGTGGTGCAAGAAGACCTCATATTACCGCATAAAGTCACTACACGAGAGCAGCGCTGGGCACTGCCTTCTCCGATACAATTCCCTCATCGACGTTGAGAGTGGGCAAAATGCCTCACAGAAGAAAACTAGAAGTTGGAACCCCGGTCGACAAGCCGAATGAGATGGTAGTCTCCGTTTGGATCCCGCGTGCGATGAATGACTTTCGCTCTATTGATAATTCATTGCCAGAACTGGAACAGGAACTCGCTAAACGTTACCCCGTAAAGCGTGTCCGACGTTCGCGCCGAATGCGAAATCCTGCTGATCCCAGTCATTGGGAACTCAACCTCATTGTCGAACTTGCCAAGCCACTTATCACTGTAATAGGAGCGGCAATGGTGAATGAGGCTGTCCGTTGGTTTCGGAAGAGATTTCCCGGCAGTAAGGGGCGTTCGAAAGAACACGCTCCGCGAATGTTACGGCCTGCGACCGAGCACAAGATCGGCTTGATGATGGTAGAGAACAGGGCTTTCATCGAGCGGATTGCATGGTACACCGTGGGCATTGTTAATCTTCTTGTCGATGTGGACTATCAGAAAAAGACGGTAGCGGATGGTCTTGGGACAGGAACGGCTTGCACATGGAAAGGTCATAATCTGATTTTGACTGCTGAGCACGTGATAGCCAAAGCCGAAACTAAAGACCTCGCTTTTCTGCTGCGGGTTGATGAAGCCATTAACTGGGAGGGAATGGGCAAGCCGGAGAAAGTGGTAGAGAGGGTTTCTTTGCCTGTCGAAAGGATCGTGCGGTGCATGGAGCACGACTTGGCCGCTATCGTTCTTCGTACTAAAGAACTGACTCCCTTTCGAATGCAATTCTGCGAACTGCCGGCGCACCTCTCCAAAAGGCGAATGGCCAAGCGTAAAGGCTCTCTCATTCTTCTCGGCTTTCCTACTGATCGAATATTCGATGTCTCAAAGATCAAGACCGCGAATGCCGAGGCTTATTACCATGCCGCCAGACCGACCATACTGACGGGGACAATTGCAAAGCCTCCAGCGAAGGCGCTGTCATCCCGTTACCGCCCGAAACGAGATGTGCTGATTCACTACACTCCTGAAGATCCGAAAATGGAGCCTTGGGGTTTCAGTGGAGCGGCTCCTTGGAGTGAGCGTGCAGAGCGCTCCGGACCTTTATGGACTGCTGAACCGATCATGTTCGGAGTGCTGACTCACGCGTTCATGACTTCGAAACTCCTGCTTGTCGTGGGAGGGCCCACAATCAAGAAATTCTTGGAAGAATCGTTCTAACTCATCCGCGATTAAAGGAACTCAGGTTTTGGAGATGCTCGTTTGTCACCTTAGTCTTGCCCAATAGGTCTTTGCGGATTGCTAGCAAGATGAGATTGACCAGCTCACTTTCCTTCGCAATCTCGTGGTCTTCCAAGTCCGCATATCTAACCCAGGCATCGTATGCTTTGATGACATCATCACTGCCATAAAGCAGTAGCTGATCTCTGGCTCGCATCCGTTCCCGGTCGGCATCCTTTCCTGAAACATCTTCATCGTGCATGACAGTGACTGCTATTTCGGTGAAGTTCTTCAGGAAGCGGGTGTACGTCCTGCGCTTTTGATCTGCGATTTTGAGGTTTAGTTCTTTGTTTCTCTGAGATAGATATGGAAATACAACGCCAAAGACAGTCCCAAGCACGGCTATGGAAGTGACAATGATCTCCTTGTACTTGACCAACCAGGGTAGATCGCAGGGATTTACAAGTATGACGGCCATGCGCGTCCTTTACAGTTCGTTCCGTTCAGGCTTTCGTTTATTCCGTGACCGCTCCCTTTTGCCTTGCCACCAGCGCCGGTGCGGGTTGAAAGAATCAAAGTAATCCTGTATCAGAGCGCGAATTTCATGAACCTCTTCCTCGATCTGCCCGATCCCGCAGCCCCTTAACTGTTGTTGCTCCACGATTCTATTGTGAATCTTGTTCACGTCATCAAGTTCGGTGAGGGGTTCATGCTTGCCCTTCGCCAGGTTGTTCGAGTACTTCTCGAACTCCTCAATATAAAGGCTCCTCAGCACTTGAATACGATTATCCAAGAGATCAACGGCGGCACTGCGAATCTCATCGGGGATGAAAGGGTCTGAAATCACTGGATTGAGAAGTCGGTGCAGCCGCTCGACATCCTTCGTGACAGGGGTGCCGTAGTAGTATTTGCGCTCCGCGAGGATTTCAACTCGGTTTCGTTCAAAGACATCATTGATCTCCTCGATCGCTTCTTCGACTGCGCGCACTTTCGGCCAGTACGTGTCCGACGATGGATCAAACTCGCTGTATAGGTCTTCCGACAACTTTTGCAGGCGATCCATTACACGCTTCTGGTACTCAGTATTGACGGTGTTCAGGAGACCCCGCCGGGCAGCTAGGTACGTCAGAATCGCAACGATGGCGGCTACAGTGTAGAAGCCGATCTGGACCATCTTCAGGACATCGCCGTAGTTGTCTGCTGTTAGTGGCATGCGGAAGTCAGCGGGAGTTTAACACACAGGGGTCGGTCGGCAGCGCTGGGAAACCAAGTTCGTTGGGGTCACTTGGACGGCCAATGCGCATCTATACCTGTTTAGATAACTGTTTCAACTGGCGTGGTAAACAATTTGCGAACCGCGGGCTCAGGTGTAATATGTGCCCTAACAGGCCCGAGGCAGATCAGCACGAGGTTCGCCGTCATGGCTCTGCATCTCACGCGAGGAATGTGTTTTTTTCTGGTTCTATTTATGTTGCCTCTCGCGGTGTTAAGGCCCGCGACTATTGCCCAAAACGACGAAGTGACATATGAAGGACTGACTCTCCACCCGGGGGATGTAATCAACTTCTTGGGTGGTGGCGCTACGATTGGCAATTTCGAAAAATATGGCCACTCGGCGCTTTACCTTGGTGTGAGTCCCGAGACGCATGAGAGGACGTTCCTCGATTTCACCACCGAAAAGGAAGGCTTGGGCGACTGGTTATTGCGCCACGGCAGTGCTCAGCCATTTTTTGGACGCCTACTGGCGGAAACTGATTTCCTCAATGCTAATGCGCGCTGGCATTCGGATTTTGATGTTTACCGGCTCCGCGGCTCACGCGTGGTTGACAAATCGAAGATGTTTGTGGAAGCCAAGCGGATCTCGAATACGGAGTCCTGGGGGGTTTCCGGTGACGTTTGCTCCAGCGCGGTGACTGCTGTTTTAACTAAAGGTGTTTGCAAATTTGAAGAATGTCGAATCCGGGGATTCACGCCAGACGATCTTACGACCGGGGAATTCGAGCGGCATCCGTATCTCCCAGTCGGGCGTAGCATCAACATTTTAGCTGCTTTGCGGCAAGCAGAGGCAGACAAGACTGGCCGTGAATTAGTTGAGCCGTGCAAGGCCAGTGTGGCGGCACGGACCTCGAAGGGAGAGACTGAAATCGCTTCGTGTGCATCTTGTTCAGCGGCTGAACGGCAGGACAACTTGGCTAAATTGCGCCAAGTGAGAGATCACGAACTGACAAAATGCGAAATTCGTGGGCTTCAAGTTCGGGTCGGATATGAGATGCAGCGGCGCCTCGCCGATCAAGATTCAGCGTTGCTACAGAGGCTAAACAAACAAATTGTAGACCTGCAGAATGAAATTGTAGGCAGATAACGGGAGGTAGATTGTGATGGCAAAGGGATTAATGCGATTGTTTGTCTGCTTTAGATTCGTGATTCTGTTGCTTTTGGTAATGGTTTCAGGAGTATTCAGCTGTAGAGCTGATGAATTGGATGACTTCATTGCCGCCCAGAAGCAGAGATGTGAACAGCGTAGCCGCGAATTGGAGATGCGAAAGCAGCAACTGCAGACCGCGATCCAGAGCCAAAGGCAACCCGGTCGTGAAATCCAGGAGCACCTACGAGCGACCGAGAAAGCTCTTGATCAGGTTAAGACGTTGCTTATGAGTCCACCACAGCAAAAGGAGGATTATGCACGCTCGCTCTCGGTCGCTGTGGCGCAGATCGGCATCGCCAGGAGAGCCATTGACCATGACTTACATGTAGATCCGGCCAGCGTCATTGATCGCTTGGTGGATCAAAACGCTCTGTCGACTTTTGGCAAAGGTTCGCCAACCACCATTGTTGGATTTGATGGCTCTAGCCAGCGCACGCACAGTTGGGAGGTCCTCACCGTAGGCGGCTCCCAGCCATTTCAACCAGCGGCCACACCTGTTAAAGTGTCGCAATACAGTCCCATCACAGTTAAGGAGGCCATTCAGGTTCAGCAAAAATACGGTAGCATTCCTCAGGGCGTCGCGTTGGAAGGCTACGCAACGGGATTGGGCGAGATACACAGCGCCCACTACGATGCAGCATTCAACGCCATTGTGCTGGATGACCGAGCCGCATATTTTGTGAAGATCGCACCGTGGGCATTGGTGACTCTTTGCCGGGCTATTGGCGCAGACGATCAGGAGCGTATTGGTGTTTCCTACGGCCGCGTCTTTCAGCCCTATGGCAGGATGCCCCTGCACACCGCACTAGGTCAGGACCTAATTGTCACTGATAAATTTCTCGCGGATATTGTCTTTGCTGCTGACGATTGGACTGCAGGATATAAATTTAAGGATGGATTCAGGCTTCACAAGCGCGAGAGCGATGGGAGAAAAATTTCTGTTTCGTTCAAGTTCTACGGATTTGAGTTCAAGCTGGAAAATGAGAAAGTGATACCTACTGCGGCGGCCTTCGATATCAAGTTATACCCCATAGCCGATAAACCAGCTCCCGACGGAGGCGCACAACCGGATACCGATGCCATCGCGAATGGCCGCACTTTTCCGGAATACGAAACGAATGCGCGTCACTTGGCGGACAATATTGCCTATTACCGCAGGGAGCGCGTGGTGGATCACGCCTTCCTTTACGGTGAAACTGCGGCCTTGCTTCGGGCATTGAAGGTCGCTCAGATTGATCTTGGAGAGCTTGCTTCTGAAATCCTCTAAATCTAAGGCGGTGAAGCAACCGACCAAGTGCAACTGCCGATGCGAAACGCCACAATAATCCTGTCGAAGCTTGGACTCATCACCAGCTGCCTCGTTCTGATGGCTTCAAGCGGTGCGCTCGCTGATTCTCTCAAGGATTGCCGTGAGGAACAAAATACGGAGCTTCAAGCGCGGGGATGCCCTGAATATTTCAGGGCGCTGTCATACATGAAGAGCGAACAGTACGAATTAGCCAGAAGCGACCTTGATCATGCGATTAATGTGAACCCGCAGCTCTATCAAGCATACTTAACGCGGGCGAATCTAGAGCGTTTTTATAAGCAGTACCAAAATGTACGAGAGGACCTGACGCAAGCGATCAATATTCTGCAGCCGTATTCGACGAATTCTACCGTTCGAGATTACATTAGATCATTGCAAGACGAAGTACAAGCTAATGACGATTATAGACTCCGCGAAGAGCACTGGGTGGAGTACCTGAAGGCGATCCAGAATGACCGAGATTGTCAGAATTGGTCGGCGCTGCCTTATAATCTCTACCGCGTAAACGCCGCGAGAAACAAAAAAGCACTTCCAGCGAACGCGGAGCCGCTGTCCGAAAACGCAGAACTTCAACCTTGCAATTTTTCCCCTGCACCAAAGCCGGCTGACAGCCCGCAACCGGAGGATACTAAAGATCACCTGGCTCGCCCCCGTCGGCAACCTCCTCGTCCAATTCTTGCGGTTGTTCTGGTGGGAGTCATTGTGGTGATCGTACTGTTTTCGACCGTTGTGTTCTCCCGTAGATTCCGGTGAAGCGATGCGACAAACAGATCAGTACGCGACCTTCGGGATGATTTGAATCAGAAACCGCTGGTTCCTGAACTCCTGTGCGTCGGTATAGCGGCCTATTCCTTGCGTCCCACTGCCTGAAATCATTACCTCGCATACTGTGGGATCGAAGGAAATGTGGTTTTGCTGCCAAAAAGTGTAAAGGGCAAGAGCTCTTCGGTAGCTAAGGCCGAAGTTGTCAGGGTAATTGTCTCTTGAAGACATTCCCTCGATCAAGATCAGATAACGAATCCCTCGTTTTGAGGGATCTTCCTTCAGGCTGGTTACGAGGTTCGTGATGGCTCTACCGGTATTGCGAAGAAAGTCGTAATATTCAGGAGCGATATTGGCGTCACCGCGCGAAAACTGTACTTGCCGCTTGAAGACATATCGCTTGAATTCGGGTTGGTATTCAAAGTGTTCCGCATCCGCTAGTTCCTTGATTGCGGCGTCGATCTCCTGCAACCGCTTGTAATTATCTGCCGAGACCTTTAGGCGGTCACGCTGGGCGCTTAATGCGTGGTAGGTGAAGACGAACAATACGAGTGTGATGATAAAGAGGCCCGTCATCAGATCGACGTAACTTGGCCAGAACGCCTCATCTTCTTTTCGGGGAATCATGAGTTCTGCCTCGACAAGCTCAATCGGTAGTGTTCTCCGGTGGTTGTGCGTCGCTTGGTCGCTTAGGGGAAGTCGGGAGGATTGGTCGTTTGAACCAGCCGGTGAACCAGCGCCCGTTCTGCCTCGTCTGTTCGATTTGCTGAAGCGCTCGCACTACCTCCTGCTGTGGGGCAGACTCGCGCCACTCGCGCAGCTCAGATCCGAGGACGCGAATGTGATCATCGATTTCTTTTAGACGGGCTACATCTGCAACAAGCTGGGTCGTCCGTTCTGTTCCGAATGCTTCTGCAACCGAACGGCTGATTTCCAAGGCAAGTTCGTCTAGTTGCTGGCTCGCCTTGTTGGCGAGTTCCGTGAGTTTTTCTCTCTGTGCCGAAAAATAAGTCTTGAGTTCTTCATCCTGGACGTCTGCGTACTGCGTGACTACTTGATTGCGTCTCTTTAATATGTCCAGTTGATCTTCAACTAGCTTGACGCTTCTCATCGCCAGACTCTGGTCGACCGAGAGCTTATCGCCAAGTGCATTGATGCTTTGCTCGAACGTGTGGATTCGGTTGAGAAGAGCATTCAACTTGTCAGCCACGTCCGTGGACAACGTAATTCGCTTTTGCAGTTCAGCAGTAGCACCAACGAATTCGCTGAACACAGTTGCTATCGCTTGAACTTTGGTAAGCAGTTCAACGTTGGCGGCGATTAACTCGGCGATTTTTGCCTTGTTCAGGGTATCTAGCAGCTCTCGTTGTTGTTTCATTGTGCTGACAGCGATCTTCATCGCGTCTGTGAATAGACCCAGATTCGATCTAAAATCCAGGTTGAACTGATGGAGATTGGCCTGTAGCGTGTGTAGCTCAGCCGAGGCGTCAAGTCCCACTGCCGGTAGTAGCTCGGATTCAAGCAAAATGTAGTAGCTCTGTTTACGAGTGTCGTTCTGCGCGCGTGCGGGCTGCAGACAAATGGTTCTGCCTATGACGGTCAACAAGAGGCCGCAGAGGCTACCGGTCATCGCCACCAGCACTCCACCAAGAAATCGTTTTAAATCGGAATCACCAATTGTGGAGGACGGCTCTTGAGCGATTGTGACTAGTCCTACGATGACCCCTATGAACGTGCCCATTAGGCCGATGTATAACGGGAGGGTCGCATTCGCACTCGCTTCGTATTCCGTGGAGTCTGAGATCCGCTCTGTAATTCCTTGAAGAATGTGGAAATCAGCGGGTGCCCCCGCATTCTTCTGCAAGTACTGGTTGGTAGCGTCCAGTATGGCACGAAACCCTGCGGATACTTGATCAGGCGGCTCAATGTGCGGATAACGATCCGCTTCGCTTTCCTCAGTCCCCGCTGCAGCTGCTGATATAACACGTGCAACTGGGTTTGAACCAGGGAATAGGTTGGCCAGAACACGAGTGCGTTGGCGGGTCCGCAGGTAGGACCACGCCTGTATTGTGACCACGCCGATTGTGATCAGAAGCTCGAGAAATGTAACAGAATCCATTCAGCTCTTTCAGAGGAACTCGATCTTTAGTTTTTGAGTAACCTTCCAAGTCTCGCCTTCGCGCGAAGCCCTTCCAGCGCTCACCAAGCGAATCGTTCTTGCCGAAGACAGGGGATTGTTCTCGTACTCACAAACTGGCGAGAGATACTGGTCGGGGGCTTTGATCGCTGCTTCAAATCGATCAGAACCGCTGTAAATTTCAACGATCGCATTGTCGGGGCCCAGCATTGTGAGTGTATAAAGCGAGTTCCACTCTGCTTTGCTCTTAAGGCTACCTTCCTTGAAATTCCCTTCACGGTCTGGCAGATCGGCGAATTGCTTTATAGGTGGTGAAGGCGCAGGAGGCACAGCAACAATGGGTGGAACTTGGACCGGCGGAGGCTGAACCCAACCGTCCGTATCCGACAATTGTGTGCGCGGGGGCGTGGGGCGCAAGTTTGGCATTGCAAGGGGACGCTCAGCTTGCCGCTGTTCAAAAGCACGTCTAATCGGCTCGAATGACTCGAAGGTTACGAAGTTACTCAAGTCACGCCGAAGAGCATGGGTGTTTTGTCGAATGGCATCAACATCATTCGCTAGGTTGGCAACTTTCGTTTTCAGTTGGGCAACCTTGGAATCTATCTCATAGTAAGAATCACGAACCCGACGTTTCCGGTCGAGAAAGATGAGCACAGTGAAAATCAACGATGTAATAGCAGCTCCGACCGCAATGACTGCAACCAACCGAAGTGTGTCGATCCGTTGTTCTAATTCCGGTACCAGGGTCTCCACGCTCGGTGTGGCATTGGCCTGGTTCGAGTTCCCACTGAGTACACGACCGTTCACCGCTTGCACGACGTAGTAATAAGTGGTGCCGTTCCTCACGGTATTGTCGGTATAGCTGGTCGTCGAGATATCCGAGGAGACGGTCCGATAAGGACCACGATCTGTGGTCGAGCGCAGGACGGTGTAACTGTCTGCTACTGACGTGGCGCTCCAGGTCAGGGAGACCTGTGCATTGGCGGCGTTCGCCTCAAGGTTTGTCGGCGGGGGAGCCATAAGTGTCGCACTGGCCTGGTTCGAGTTGCCACTGGCTACGCCAGCCTTCAGCGCTTGCACGACGTAGAAATAAGTGATGCCGTTCCTCACGGTATTGTCGGTGTAGCTGGTCGTCGGGACATCCGAGGAGATGGTCTGATAGGGACCACGATCTGCGGTCGAGCGCAGAACGGTGTAACTGTCCGCGACCGACGAGTCCGTCCAGGTCAGCGAGACCTGTGCACTGTCCAGC
>Ga0210393_10001539_pt1 | contig 19225 bp, 20 predicted proteins | sample IncBWC27OmetaG_FD_160068 | JGI IMG/M metagenome (GOLD analysis project Ga0210393, IMG submission 160068) | Forest soil microbial communities from Barre Woods Harvard Forest LTER site, Petersham, Massachusetts, United States - Inc-BW-C-27-O ... | reverse complement strand
GATCGCTCGCCGGCGTTTGCAGCCGTCCGGTTACGTCCGCAGCGCAGAACGAGCAGAAGTTCGAATCCACGGGGATGGCGCGGCCGCATCGCGGACATTCAGTGTCGATCGCGTTGCTGAGCATCGTCGGCGCCGACGCCTGCTGTTCTTTGGACTTGACGCCGCTTAGCGGCAGCCTCATTTGCGGCCGTGCCGGCGCCGAAGTGCGCGGCGGCATCGTGATAGGCGTTCCCGACTTGATCGCCAACAGCCGCTGCCGGAATTCCGCGGCGTCGGCCATGCGCAAAGCCACGTCGTACTTGAGAGCCTGATCAACCAGCTCGCAAAGCGCGGGAGTAACGTCAGGACATAGCGAACGCAAGGCCGGAAAACTGAAGGGCGGCTCGAGCGCAGGGTCGCGGCCCGACAGCGCGTGATGCATCGTGGCGCCGAGCGCGTACAGGTCAGAGCGGAACTCGACCTTGCCGCGATATTGCTCGGGCGGCGCGTAGCCTTGCGTGCCGATCATCGTCGCGTTGCTGAGCGGCTGGAACAGGCGCGCGATTCCGAAATCAATCAGCTTCACCTGCTCCGACGGCGTCAGCATCACGTTCGAGGGCTTCAGGTCGCGATAAATCACCGGCGGTTCGAGATTGTGCAGATACTCGAGCGTGTCGAGCACCTGCAGCGCCACGTCGATGACCTCGCTCTCGGGCAGCTTGCCGCCGGCGTCTTTGAGCTTCTGCTCGAGCGTGATGCCGTCGATAAACTCCATCACGAGGTAGTGATGGTTCTGATCGCTGAAACGATCGAACACGCGCGGGATATGTTCGTTGCTGAGCTGCGCGAGCATGTCAGCCTCGCGCTGAAACGCGGCGACCGCCTGCTGCTGCGTTTCGGGGCTGGTAAAAGTGTCGACCATCTCGGCCAGCGCGCACGGCCGCGCTGCCAGCCGCAAGTCCTCAGCGAGATACACGAGTTTCATCCCGCCGCCGCCAAGCGGCCGGGTCACGCGGTAACGGCCGCCGACGATGGTGTTGGGCGCAATCATGCCTGCGATCAGAATCTAAGCATTATCTTGAATTTTATGGCAGTGCGCGGGCGTCATCTATGGCGCCAGCAGGTCTTCGCGCAGCCGGTCTGAGAAGGCCGCGTTGGCGGCGCATATGAGGTGGATCAAAGTGCCGAAAGAATAGGATACGGCGTACGCGAACGTCACGAAGATAAACCAGAAAATTCCCTTGAACGGCTTGCCGCGATAAATGTGGCCGACTCCCGGCACGATGCTCAGCACCAGCGCCAGCATCGGGTTGAAGCCTGCACTTCGGCGTATCAGCGGGAACTGCGTTACCGGCGCGCCGCACGATTTGCAGAAGCTCGCCTCGGCCACGACGATCGGCTGACCGCATCGCGAGCAGAATCTCGGCTTCTCGAAATCCTCGTCAGCCACGGAAGGTAAACTGCGCGTCGCCGAACCTTACGATGTCGCCGTCGCTCACGCGCGTTGGTTCGGTCACGCGCCGGTTGCCGACGAACGTTCCATTCTGGCTGTTGAGGTCCCGCACAACCAGGGCGCCGTTGGAGTTTTCGATACTCGCGTGATGCCGCGAGATCGAGTTGTGACTCACCACGATTTCATTGTCGAGCGCACGCCCAATCCGCGTCACCTCGCCGGTGCGAACGGGGTACGCCTGTCCCGATGCGTCGATGAGACTGGGACCGTCGACCCTGGCATTCGCACCCGCCAGCCGCGTGGCGATATGCGCCGGATTGATCGGATCGACGGCCAGCGACGCCTGGTGCCGGGCTGGTGCGGACATCCCGCGCAGATGGAAAATCATCTCGTAACCGCCGATGTTGATGCGGTCGCCGTCGTGCAGGTCAACCGTTTCAATCCGCTGGCCGTTGACGAAGGTGCCTTCCTGCACTGCGAGATTCTTGATGACGTAGTCGGCGCCGCGCCGTTCGATCACTGCATGCCGCTGCTGAACCAGCGGATCGCCGAATAGGCCGACCGGATTTTCCTCGGCGCGTCCGATTGACGCGCGCGCGCCCTCGACGCGGAATTGCCGTCCGCGGAGCCGTCCCTGCTCGACCGTGATCCACGCGGCCTTGGTCAGCTCCTGCACCAGTCCGATGAACAGCCCGATCGCGAGCCCGGTGGCAGCTTCGCCAAAGAATCGCGAAGCGGCGCCGCCACCGACGACCCAGCCGATCAAATCGAAAGCGATTCCGCCAACGGCGCCGCCGACCACGCCGCCGACCGCGCCCTTCGGGACGTTTTCCATCGTCATCGTCGCGAGGCCAACGCCGGCGCCCACCAGTGCTCCGTCGATTGCCCATCCCAGGATTCTTGCGATGACCAGAATTACGATCGAGCCCGATACCAGCTCGCCATTTGGACTGAAGCCGACGCCTCCCGCCTGCAGCACTGCGTTGAAGACGTAGTTCCCGAGCCACGTCGACACCAGCGAAAGCGCCGCGCAAATCAAAAAGCCTCGGATGAAGCGGCGCTGGGACTCCGGCGTGATACGAATTTCTGTGGTATCGACCGCCGTGATGAATGCGCCGATCAGGCCCGCAGCCACTGCCGCCGACAGGTAGTACGCGATCATATCGCCGGTGGTCTGCGCCTGCCCGAGATGAGAATTGTGCGAGGCCAGCTCGACCGGCAGCCATCCGATTGCGCCGCCACACAGACCAGCCAGGGCCTTGAACGTCAGTTCGCGCCGGTTCAGAGAGTCGCTTTTGAGAAGATCGAGAGGTGAATTCACGCCGCCCTCGGCACACTTTCTAATTTACCAATATAATAGCCCGCAGCCCGCTTCCGGAAAACGCCGTCCGGTTAGGGCGTGGATGCAATCAAACGGCTGCGGCGCTTCTGTATTGCTCTGGCCGGATAAAAACCGGCATCATCGCCAAATCTATGAGCATCGACAATTTGGTTAGCGAGAAATTCGGGCCGCTGCAGGGCGTCAAGATCGTCTCGACCGGGACGTTGATCGCGCAACCGTTCGCCGCCGAGCTGGCGTCCGAGATGGGCGCCGAAGTGATCCAAATCGAGCGACCGGGAAACGGCGACGTCGGATGGCGCAATATCGGCATCCGCCTTGCGACCAAAGACGGCAAATCGGCGGTTGCGACCACGTGGATCCAGGAGCGACGCAACGTATTTTGCGTTTCACTCGATGTGTCTAAGCCGCGGGGCCGCGAACTTTTTCTCAAGCTCGTCGCGCGCGCCGACATCTGGATGGAAAGCTCGAAACCCGGCACCTGCAAGAAATGGAACCTCGACGACGCGACGATTTGGAAAGCCAATCCCAAGCTCGTCATCACGCATGTCTCGGGCTTCGGCCAAAGCGGCGACCCTGACTACGTCCATCGCGCGTCGTACGACGTGGTTGGGCAGGCCGTCGGCGGCATGATGTACCAGACCGGCTTTCCCGATCCGACGCCGCCGACGCGCGCCGCACCGTGGACGGGCGACTACATCACCGCGCTGTTCACGATGTGGTCGTCGCTGGCAGGACTGACCTACGCGCGCGCGACTGGCAAGGGTCAGTCGATCGACGTCGCCCAGTATGAGGCGATTCACAAGACGATGGGCGGCACGATGGTCGAATATTTTCAAAACGGCATCGTGCGCGAGCGCTCGGGAAATCGCGCGCAGGGTTTTCAGCCGCTCGACTCGTTCCAGGCCAGCGACGGATGGGTGGTGATGGGCGCGCTCGGCGAGGTGTACCAGCGGATGCTGCGCGTGATCGGGCTCGATCCCGCAGATCCGAAATGGGAAACGGCTCGCACGCAACTCGAATCGATCGAGGGCATCGAGTTCGACGCTATCCTGCGCGGATGGATTTCAGAGCGCACTGTGAAGGAGGTCGTCGCGGCGATGGCGGACGGCAACGTGCCGTGCTCGCCGATCATGACGAGCAAGGACATCGCCGAGGACCCGCAATATCGCGCGCGCGGGATGCATGTCGAGTGGGAAGACGAGCAGGTCGGCAAGGTCAAGGGCATCGGCGTTGCGCCGAAGTTTTCGCTGACGCCGGGAAAAATCGTGCGCGGCTCGGTGCCTGTCGGCCACGACAACGATCGCGTCTATCGCGAGCTGCTGGGCGTCAGCGCGGACGAGCTCGAGTCGCTCCGCCGCGACAAAGTGATCTAGCTCGCGACGCGCGCCATGAAGGTCTCGGCCGCTTGGCCGAATGCGCGCTCGTCGGCGTAACGGCCCAGGTCGAGGATGAAATACGTCGCGCTGGCATCTTTCTCCGCAGCAACTTTTGCCCGCGCCGCGTCAGTGTCGTCGAGCTTCAGCCCTCGCCGCACGATAATTTCAGGCAGCTCGCGTCCGGCTCCGCGAGCCTGCGTTTTCAATTCTTCAACTTTTGCTTTAAGTTCCGCCGCGGGCAGCATCGGATGCCAGCCGTCGCCATATTTCAGCACTCGATTCGTCGCGGCAGCACTGTTGCCGCCAATCCAGATAGGCGGGCGCTTTGGACGCGGCAGGAAGACGAACGACGGAAATTTCACGAGCGGGCCGTCGTAGGCGCCGGGCACGTCGGCGCTGAACAGGTGATGAAGCACCGCCAGCGTTTCATCGGTAACCGCACCGCGCTTTCGAATGTCGGCGCCAAGCGCCGCGAACTCCGGTTTCATCCAGCCGACGCCGACGCCGAGGATCATACGATCGCCAGACAGTTCCTGGATCGTCGCGACCTGCTTTGCCGTCAGCACGGCGGGGCGATAGGGGACGACTAACACGGAAACTCCGAGGCGGATTTTCTCGGTCGCGCCGGCGATGAAGGCCAGCGTCGCGAGCACGTCGAGGTAGCGGCCGCCGGAACCCTCGGTCTGGTCGGGCGGGATGCACAAATGATCGGAGACGAAGAGCGCGTCGAAGCCGGTTTGCTCGGCGATTCGCGCACAGGCCCGGACCGTGGCGCGATTGGATTGCGGACCCATGTTCCGGATGGCTATTGCAAATTTCAATGTTGACTCTCCCGGACGCCGGCTGCGGACTCACCTGAAGACTGGCAAGCGTGCGCGCTTCCAGTCAAACTACCCCCCTGCGAAGGGAGGGCGATAAAGCGTGGGGCGTCCATCCGCGAAGGAGCGGAAACCTTACAACCTCGATGCGATTCTCGACGTTGCGGTGCGCGTGTTCCGCGAGCGCGGGTACGACGGCAGCACGCTCGACGACGTCGCGCGGGCGGCGGGCATCACCAAGGCCAGCATCTACTATCACGTTCGCAGCAAGGAAGAGCTGCTGGCGCGCGGAGTCGGTCGCGCGCTCGACGCGCTGTTCGCCGTGCTCGACGAGCGGCCGGCCAAGCGCGGGCGCGCGGCGGAGCGTCTGAAATACATCGTGCATCGCACGATCGAAATCACCGTCGATGAATTGCCCGAAGTCGCGCTGCTGCTGCGGGTGCGCGGCAACACTCCGGTCGAGCGGCGAATCATGGAGCGCCGGCGCGAATTCGATCATCTGATTGGCGGGGTTATGCGCAATGCGCAGCGCCAGCTTGATCTGCGCGCCGACGTCGAGCCGCGGCTGGCTACGCGGCTGCTGTTCGGGATGCTCAATTCGATCACGGAGTGGTACCGGCCGGGTGGAGGGCTGGACGCGCCGGAAGTCGCCGACGCGATCTTCCGAATGGCCTTCGACGGTCTCGTGCGCCGGCCCCGCGGGGGCGTTTTGACAAATCAACCGAACGGTTGGTAGATTAAGGGAAGGAGGGCAATGCGATGAGCGAATTTGAAATTCCCGAGCGCGGCCTGGTCGAGGCGCCAATCGTCGAGCAACCCAATATCTTCCCGATCGAATGGCGATGCGAGACACCAAAGCTCGCTGAAATCTACGAGCGCGCCAAGCGCGAGGGCTTCAATCCCGCCGATATCAACTGGAGCGAGTTGTCGCCCGAGGCCTGGAGCGACGATGAGAAGGTCGCGATCATGTACTGGTGGGCTCTCCTGTCGAACTTCGATTCGTCGGGGCCGGCGGTGTTCGCGCGCGCGACGATTCACGCGTGGGAGATGCACGAGGAAGATCCGGTTCGCAAATGCTTCTTCTCCATCACCCGTGACGAGACCAATCACGAAGAGACTTGCCAGCGCGTCATTCAACGCCTGGTGCCCAACGGACCGCAGGGCTTCACGCCCACCAGCGAACTGCAGCGCGTCGCGCTCAACAATATCGGCTGGCTCTACCACAACGGCGGCCGCTACTGGACCGGCTACAACCGCGCGATCGATCGCTATCCGCTCGCCGTCATCTTCACTTCGTTCATGATGGGCGAGGTGGCGTCGTCGACTCTGTTCCACGGCATGGCGCACGCAACGACGCATCCTGTGTTCCGCGACATCTTCACAAAAATCGGACGCGACGAAGCGCGCCATCTGCAGATTTGCATCAACCTGCTCGAGAAGGAGTGGCCCGGTCTCACCGACGAGCACAAGACCTTCATCACCAAGCAGTTGCGCGCGGGCTTTGTGTTCCTCTCGATGGTGCTGTGGGAGCCGCCGGGGCAGTTTTGGGATTTGCCCGGCTACTTTCTGCACAACCATCGCATCCTGCTGCGCAGGGCGCGCGAGGCGGGCCTCGGCGTCCTCACCTTCGAGCAGCAGGCCGACAACTGGCGCCTCGCGATCGCGCGCGTGCGCAAGCTGGTCGAGCGCTGGGACATCCAGTTCCCCGCGATTCCCGAACTTGATATTGAGGGCGTCGACGTCGGCGACATCACCGCCGATGACATTATTCCCGTGTTCTAAGCGAAGACGGAGGTCACCAACATGAGCGTCGATTTGTCGGTCGAAAACGGTCTCGCGGAAATTGTTCTCAACCGGCCCGACAAGATGAACGCGTTGAACGACGCGATGGTGGCCGAGTTGAACGGCGCACTCGAGCGCGCGGCCGCGCAAGGTGCGCGCGCGCTGATGATTCGCGGTGAGGGCCCCGCGTTCTCGGCTGGCCGCGATCTGGCAGATGCGCATCCGGGCGACGAAGACGCCGAGGCGATAATCGAGAGCACCTTCAATCCGCTGATCAAGCGAATCGTCGCGTTTCCCGCGCCGACCTTCGCCGCCGTTCATGGCGCGTGCCTGGGAGTAGGACTCGGTCTGGCGCTGGGATGCGACGTCGCTTATGTGGCAGACGACGCGAAGATCGGCTCGCCGTTCGCGCGCATCGGCGCGGTGCTCGACTCGGGCGGCCATTCGTTTTTCGTCGCTCGCCTCGGGACGCATCGTGCGCTCGAACTGATTTACACGGGAAGACTGCTCTCCGGCGTCGAAGCGGCTCAGATCGGACTCGTAAATCGAAGCATGCCGAAGGACACGCTCGTCGCCGAGACACGCAAAATTGCGGCGCAAGTGGCGCTCGGCCCGACCGCGGCGTTCATGCAATCGAAGCATCTGGTGCGCAGGATCGACGAAGAGGCGATGGGCCTGTTCGCAGTCTTGAAATGCGAAGCGCAAGCGCAAGGCGCCGCAGGCAAAACGGCGGACTACAAGGAAGGCATCACGGCGTTCCAACAAAAGCGCGCGCCGAAGTTTCAGGGCAAATAACTCGACCCGCCGCAGGTTTCGGCGGATACTTGCTGTAACACCTGCAGCATCGCGCCACTCGGGCCGTGGAGAAATAACTCGTGCAAGAAAAAATTCAAGTTGGATTCCAGGCATATGTTTCCGACGGCGGCGAGGAGTTCGGCGCCGTTCGTCAGGTCTCGCCCGGCGGACGCCCCGAGCTGGTCATCTATGTCGAGAATGCGGGCGACTTCACCGTCCCGCTCAGCGCCGTCGATTCTGTGCATTCCGAGAAGGTCGTCCTGAACTGCGCCAAGCTCGACCGCAAGCTGCGGCACGCGATCGGCCACGCCCACGACGGCGAAAAACCCGGCCTCTAACGGCAGCCGCGCTCCAAGCCCGCACCATTCAGGATTTTCCATCGTTAAACCAATTGGTTGACAACCGCAGCGTACGCGTATAAATGTTCAACCAGATGGTTGAACAAAGTTCCGCGCATCTCGACGCTGTCTTTCATGCTCTCGCCGACCCGACCCGGCGACGAATGCTGCGCAGTCTGGCCGACGGCGAACTGACCATCGGCGACCTTGCCGCTCCGCTGCGCATGTCATTCGCCGGCGCCTCCAAGCACGTGAAGGCGCTCGAACGTGCCGGCCTGGTGCGCAGGACCGTGCAGGGACGGCAACATTTTTGCCGCCTCGACGCTGATCGCCTGGCGGAGGCCGGCCAATGGCTGCGCTTCTATGAGCGCTTTTGGACCGATCGCCTCGACGCTCTAGAACGCGAGCTCCGCAAACCTGAATCCAGAACCAAAACTCAAACGAGGAAAAAACGATGAGCGATTACGGCGTTGTAACCGAGCCGCGCACGGTCCGCTTCGAGCGAGTGCTGCCGGGTCCGATCGATCGTGTGTGGGCGTATTTGACCGAGTCCGACAAGCGCGCAAAGTGGCTTGCCTCCGGTCCGATGGAACTTCGCGTAGGCGGCCGCTTTGAGCTGAAATTTAATCAAGCGGACTATGCCGCCATCATCGAGCCGACCCCTGAACGTTTCAAGCATCATGGCGGCGAGGTTGAGATCGGCCTTATCACGCAATGCGATCCGCCGCGGCTGCTGGCTTTCACCTGGCGTGAAGGACCGGTCGAATCCGAGGTTATCTTCGAGCTGACGCCCCGCGGCCGCGACGTGCTACTCGTCCTGACCCATCGCCGACTCGGCAATCGCGTCGAGATGGTCAGTGTCGCCAGCGGCTGGCATACGCTGCTGGGGATCCTCGTCGAGCATCTGAACGGATGCGAGCCGCGATGGATATGGTCAGTGCGGGCCGCGGTGGAAGACGAGTACGAGAAGCGCATCCCGCCCGACTGATATTTGTGTGATCGCTGATTACCCGCGTACGCGTTCGCGCGCGAAGATTGCGCGCTCTTCCGCCGTCATCTTCTCGCGGATGCGGGAGCCTTTGCCGACGTGGCGATAGAGGCCGCCTTCCGAAAAATATTCTTCGTACGGCTGCGCCGGTATTTCCGTCGGCGGCGGCGTGTCGGTGATCTTCACGCCCAGCACGTCCTCGACCAACCTCGAATCGTACATTCGGACCGCGTCGTAATCCGTCAGCAGCGCGCAGACCTCGACGCAGATGTAACACCCGATGCATTCCTGGAACCGGTCCTGCACCGGCTGCACGCCGCGCCCCGGGACCGAGCCGGGCGACAGGTACTCGATACATTGCACGGGGCAGAACTCCGGGCACTTGCCGCACGGGAAGCACAGGTTCACGTCCATGAACGCGACTTCGCGCGGCCGCTTTTTCTTTTGTCCGACTTCTTCAGGAGTCTCCGGAATCCGGTCTTCCTTCAGCCGCCGTTTGATGATGTCGATAGCGCTCATGCATCCATAGTCACGCCAATCCGCACCGCCGGGTCAAGTGCATCTTCGAGCTGGTCGCGTATAATCGCGGCCGCTTACAGCGTCAAAAGGATGGTTGAAGGAATGCTTATCGGACCGCGAAGATGCGGCCGGTCGAAGTGCCGACGTACAGCATGCCCGACGGCGACGAGGCTGCTGTCGTGATCTTGCCGAAGCTGCGCGACGTCCAGATGTAACTGCCTTCGCCTGCGAGCACGGCGCCCACGTCTCCTGCAGCCGCCTCGAACACGCTGTCGTAGCCGAGCACGATCATGCCGGCGTCGCCCGGTTTCAGCGTCGGATCGTTCCATCGGAGATGGCCGTCGGCGGACACGCCGTAGATTGCATCAGCGCCCGCGAAAATTGTTCCCGACGGAGCGACCGCCGGTCCCGCCGTTACCGCATGGGTTGAGTTCTCGTGCCACAGCGGATTACCCGTGCGTGAATCTATCGCATAGACGCCGCCGCTGGCCGATCCCGCGTAGACGACGTCGTCCGCATAGGCGACTGAGCCCGAGAATCCGCCTGCCGGTTCGAAGGTCCACAGCACTGCGCCGTCCGACGCTAGCGCAGTGATAGCGCCGCTCGAGGTGCCCACGACCACTCCGTCCTCGGTCGTCGCCGCGGAATTCACCGCTCCGACGCTCACGCGCCAGTTGAGCGAGCCCAAAGCGCTGACGGATACGAGGTCGCCACCTGCCGATGCGTAAATGGCGCCGTCGGCGGTCGCGAGCGGTCCCGCGCTATTGCCAATCTCGAGATTCCACAACGTTGCGCCGTTGGCCGAGAACGCCGCAATCGCCGACTTTGACGACATGGCGATCACAGTCCCGTCGGGCAACACTGCCGGCGACGAGCCGGCCGCATCGCGCCGCATGACTTCCTTCCCGCTCGAATTGAGCCCGTGCAGCACGCCGTCACGCGTGATGAAGAATATCGAGCCGTCGGCGCCGGCCGCAATTTTTCCGCGCAACTCCGCGCCCGCATCGAAGGTCCACATCAGCACGCCGGCACTGCGCGACGATTGCGCCGCCGTGCTCGAAGCTGCCGGTATTGCGTCTGCGGTCGCAGTCGCGGTGGGCGTCGGTGAAGGAGCCGTGCATGCGGGACAGTTGTCGACACAGTCGTCGATCCCGACGCCGACGCCGACGAACTGGCTGCTGATTCCGGAATTGCTCGCCAGGATGCAGGCGCATCCCGCGGATCCCGTCGTGAAGTTTCCGCCATTCACCCCCGACACCGGCGCCATCAGGACGTTGCTGTTGCTCGAGGTCCAGAAGGTGGCCGACGCGGTCGTCAGGTCCGCGAATTTGGTTTTATTCTTTTTGGTGAAGGTGCCGATTGCATTGAACTGAACCGGCGTCGGCAGTCCAGTCGGGACGCAGGTGGTGGTTGCTGGCGCACTCGGCGTTAACGTCGGGCTCGGCGTCGCCTTGGGAGTTTTGCTGGGGGTAGCCGAGAAAGTGGCTGTTGCCGGGGGTCCGGGCTGGATCGACAGCGAGATCAGGCCAAAGCCCGGAGTTGCCGCAGGTGTCGGCGATCCACTGCTGCTGCCGCCGCAACTGAGCATCCCCCCGAAAGCGAGCAATACAACCGGCGCAACCACCAGCAATCTGAGCCACCGCGACAACATCAAGGGATGAGCTATGACTGATACGCTCGCTCGCTGTCAAGTTGAGGCGGCGAATTGCGAACGAAAATTGCGGACTTGATCTTTACGCACGCGAATGCAGCGCGTGACTTTTGCGATCGAAAGCTGTGGAGCAAAAAAATGGCGGGCACCTGAAGAGGGGGGGGACTCTCCGATGCCCGCCGGTACGTAGCGGCCGTCCGCGTACGCTGCGGACGGTTACCCGATTGATTGGGAGGAATTAACCAACCGGGAGGATGCCAGAGCCGTTTGCATCCATAATTATTCAGACGATTCATTTCAGTGATTATTCAAAAATAAAAATTCGATTTGCACCCACGTCGCGGCGGACTAAACTCGGCTGACGGAGGATACGAAAAACCCATGGAATATCGACGATTAGGTGGTACCGGGCTCAAAGTTTCGGAGCTTTGCCTCGGATGCATGACGTTTGGACGTGAGACTGACGAAAAAACTGCGGCAAAAATTCTCGACCGCTTCATCGAGGTCGGCGGAAATTTTCTCGATACCGCCAACGTTTATGCGGCGGGCGCGTCGGAGGAAATCCTCGGACGTATTCTGGGCGAGCGGCGAAAAGATCTGATTGTCGCGACTAAAGTCCGCTTCAACGCCAATATTTTCATGGGCAAAACCGTCGCGCCCAATCAAATCGGCCTTTCGCGCGGGCATATCATGTCCGAGGTCGAGGCGAGTCTGCGCCGCTTGAAGATGGATTACATCGATCTCTACCAGGTGCATTCGTGGGACTTCGAAACGCCAATCGAAGAAACAATGCGCGCGCTCGACGACCTCGTGCGTCAAGGCAAGGTCAGGTATATCGGCGGGTCGAATTTTACTGCGTGGCAGCTGATGAAGAGTTTGTGGGTCAGCGATAAACACGACTATGCGCGATTTGACTGCCTGCAGCCACAATACAGCCTGATTTCGCGCGAGATAGAGCGCGAGGTTCTCCCGCTATGTCGCTACGAAGCTGTCGGCGTAATTCCATGGAGCCCGCTCGGCGGCGGATTTCTGACCGGAAAGTATCGTTCAGGTCAGCGGCCGCCCGAGGACAGCCGCCTCGCCAAGATGGATATGTGGAATCGGCTGGCCGACGAGCGCAACTACAAAACCCTCGAAGCCGTCGAGCACATCGCCAAGGAGCGCGGCCGGCCAATCTCGCAGGTGGCGCTCGCATGGGTCAATCAGCAGAAAGGCGTCAGCTCGGTGATCTACGGCGCGCGCACGGAAGAGCAGAACGAGCAGAACCTCGGCGCGATTGGCTTTCGGCTCGAGGCCGCCGAGATCGCCGCCCTCGACAAAGCGAGTGCATTGCCCGCCGAGTATCCCACCGCGATGCAGGCGCGCCTCCCCGGCTATCCGCGCCCGTAAGCTCACTATCCAACGCGGCGCGTCCACAAACGACGCGCCGCGTTTTTCTTGATACCGGGTGCAGGGGTCACCCCTGCCGAAGGAAGCGTGAAACCCACCGCGGGTTTCACGTTAAATGAATGGCTTCTTCGATTGCTTACACTTTTCCGGCCGCTCGTCACCCCTGGAAGGACGGTCCGCTAAAGCTGCTCGGTGGGGTCATCGACTGGTTCCCCTGCGTGCCGTCCGGATTGAACTGCGCGCCGCTCGTCATTCCGCCGTCGACCACCATCGCCTGCCCGGTGACGAATTCCGAATCGTCGCTGGCGAGATACAGTGCCATCCCCGCGATATCCTCCGGATGCCCCGCGCGCGGAATCGGCTGCGCCTTCGCCATGAATTGTTCCATCGCCTCTTTCACGCCGGGCTGATTGCGATGGAGTATGGGAGTGTTGATTCCGCCTGGGCAGATACAGTTGACGCGAATCTTGTCCTTGGCAAATTCCATCGCCGCCGACCGCGTCAGGTTGACGACGCCAGCCTTCGCCGCGCAGTAAGCATGCAACCCGTTGAATCCACGGATCCCCGCGACGGAAGCCGTCGAGATTATCGACCCGCCGCCGACTTTGCGCATCTCGGGTGCCGCATGCTTCATACCCAGGAACACGCCGCGCAGCAAGACCGACTGGCTCTTGTCCCAGTCCTCGACGGTGATTTGTTCGAGCGGTCCGACCGCGCCGCCGATCCCGGCGTTGTTGTAGATAACGTCGAGACGCCCGAACTCGCTGATAGCGCGCGCCACCAGCGCTTTGATTTCAGCTTCGGCGGACACGTCGGTCTTCTGGAACACGGCGCGTCCCGCGTTCTCCTTGCAGTCGCGAACGGCGGACTCGCCGCCTTCGACGTTAAGGTCCGCGATCACCACCGCCGCGCCTTCACCGGCGAACTTTATCGCCGTCGCGCGCCCAATCCCGCTCGCCGCGCCTGTAATAACCGCCACTTTGCCCTTGAGCCTGTCCATTTCAGATTTCCTCTGCTGATGAGATTTATGACGTAATTATCAGACCATGGCGCGCAGCTGGTAACGCTCGCGAATCGCCTACCGCAACTTTTTCCACGCTCGCCCGTCTTGCGTGCAAAGAAACATGCGGCGAGAGCCGCCGAGGTGAGATGAAGATGTTGAAGAACCGATACGCGATCCTGATAGCCGCTGCGATTCTGGGAACTTCGCTCTGTGCGGGCAGTGTATTCGCTCAGGAAGGACCCCCGCCCGGAGGCATGATGGGCGGGCCGCCGGGGGGCATGATGGGTGGGCCGCCGCCGGTTCCGCCACCTCTGATGATGGCGCTGCGCGCCGCGAATCTGACCGACGATCAGAAGAAGCAGGTTCACACCATCATGGACTCGAACCGAACGACCACCGCGCCGCTGTTGAGTCAGATGCACTCGATTCGCGAGCAGATTGCAGACAAGCTGCTCTCATCGGGCAGCGTGAGCGCGTCGGACCTGACACCGTTGCTGACCCAGCAGGAACAGATTCAACAGCAGCTCGACACTCAGATGGTATCCACGGCGATTCAGATTCGCGGCGTGATGACGGCCGATCAGCTGAGCAAAGTTTCTGCCGTGAACGACAAGCTCAAAGCGATTCATACCCAAATCGAGTCGATTCTTGGACCACCGGATGCGCCACCGGCCCCTTAGCATTGCAGCGTTGCCATTGGTGCCCGCGCCCGATCTTGCCGCGACGGTAGAGAGGGCGCGGGCCGGAGATCACGCGGCAATCCGGGAGCTGATTGAGCTTTACCAGGGACGTGTGGGACGATTCGTGCTCTCGATGCTGGGCAATGACTCCGATTGGGAAGATGTGGCGCAGGTCACATTCGTCAAGATGATGCTCGGAATCGAGCGGCTGCAATCCACCGAGATTTTCGAGTCCTGGCTATTCAAAATCGCTCGCAATTCCAGCTTCGACCATCTGCGGCGACGGCGATGGCGCCGGCTGTTCACGTCGTGGGAGCCGCATCACGGCGAGGTCGCCGCTCCGGCGGGCGGCTTCGAAGACGCACGGCTGGCGCAAGTGGAACGCGCGCTGATCCTGATGCCCGCCGATCAGCGCGAACTGATACTGCTGATGCGCGAGAACGATTGGAGCTACGGCGACCTCGCGCGCATAACCGGCGCTACCCCCGCCGCGGTCAAGTCGAGGCTGTTCCGCGCCCGCAGCCGCCTGCGCGCGCTGACAATCAAAGGTGACGAATCGTGAAAAATGACGGATTTCCCTGGACGCAGATCGGCTCGGGCCCGGAGCCGCGGCTGTCGGATGATTTTGCCTCGCGAGTGATCGAGCAGGCGCACATCACTCGTACGCGTAGGCGTCGGATGAAGTTCGCCGCAGGATCCGCCGCGGGATTCGTCGCGCTCGCCGTGATCTTTCTGTCGATGCCCCTAACGCCGGCCAATCAATCGGCGCCGGCGCAGACCGCCCACGCTTCATCATACGGTGCGCTCTCGGATTACAACGCGCTCGCGTGGAACGATCAGTCAGCCCCCGATCCACTCACCGTGCTAATGCCAAGTGCGCCGCCCGCCGAGAAGTTCGATGCCTACTACGGCGCCGTCAGCGACGACACCTACGCCAGTTGGGATTCCACCTCGTACGATTCGTGGCAGACCCGCTGATCGCGTTTCAAAACTTCACACTTCGAACGACGGACCCGAGAAGCCGCTGTCCGGCAGCCCCGCCATCCGAAAGCGCGCGTTGCCAGTGTTGATTCCGCCATCGACGACCATCGCGGTGCCGCTGATCCAGTCGGCGTCGTCGCTCGCCAGAAACAACGCCATGTTGGCTATGTCGCCGGGCTTGCCGGCGCGCGGTATCGGCTGCATTCGCGCCATCGACTTTTCCGAGCGCTCTTCGGCGCCCGGCGCCCCGCGATGGATCAGCGGCGTAACCACGCCGCCGGGGCAGATACAGTTGACGCGAATCTTGTCGTGTCCGACTTCGATTGCGACGGCCTGCGTAAGATTCACCACCGCAGCCTTCGCTGCGCTGTACGCGGCGAGATAGCCGACGCCGCGCAGGCCCGCGACCGAAGCGGTCGAAATGATCGATCCGCCGCCCGCCTTGCGCATCTCGGGAATCGAATATTTCATCCCCAGGAACGCGGCGCGCAGCAGCACCGCGATCGTGCGATCAAAGTCCGCCGACTCCACTTTCTCGATAGGCCCGACAGCGCCCGCGATGCCCGCGTTGTTGAACATGATATCGAGCCGCCCGTATTCCTTGACGGCGCGCGCGACCGCAGCCTTGATATCCGCCTCGCTAGTCACGTCGGTGCGCTGAAACACGGCGTGCCCTCCGGCTGCCGCACATTCTGCGACGGCGGTCTCACCTCCCTGCGAGTTCAGATCGGTGAGCACGACGCTCGCGCCTTCTTTCGCGAAAAGAAGCGCCGTCGCGCGGCCCATCCCGCTCGCGGCGCCGGTGATCACTGCCACTTTTCCCTGGATTCTGCCCATTGCCTTTCTCCTGCGCGCCAACAGTCGCGCGGTGTTTGATGTAGCTCGCAAATTCTCAATAGCAATGATTCAGCCGAGTCGGGTAGCGGGCGGGCGGATGCAAAATGCCTATCAGCAGTTGTATACCGTGCAGGTCGCGCCATTGCCGAATTGACGTGCCGTGACGATGTGGGGAGAGACTTGGAAATTCACAATGGCTTTGTCGCCCTCGGAAAAACCTTCGCGGTGGCGTTCGCAGTGGGATTGGACGTGTTGGCGATCTCGGTGGGCGTCGGAGTCGCGCGGCTCTCTTTCAATGCGAGTTTGCGACTAGGATTGGCGTTCGCCGGTTCTGAGATTGCGATGCAGATGATCGGATATGCGCTCGGCGTGGGTGCGGGTCGCGTCCTCGGCGACGTAGCGGCCTACATCGGCTTCGCGTTGCTGGCCTTCATCGGAGTCGTGATGATTCGAAACTCCTTTCGACATCCATCCGAGGAGGCGTTCGATGTGACCAGAGGCATGGGACTGCTGCTGACCTCTTTATCGATCAGCCTGGACTCACTAGGCGTAGGAATCGCGCTCCCAGCAGTGGGCATACCGCTGGTGCCTCTATTGATCACGGTGTCGATAACCACAACGACTTTTACTTTTGTCGGATTGGGATTTGGTGCACGCCTCGGCGAACGGTATGAACGGGGCGCTGAACGCGCGGCCGGCACGATGCTCGTGGTGTTGGCCGCGTTGTTCGCAATTGAAAAGCTCATGTAGTCAGAGAAGCCTTCTGTTGGCGTATCTGAGTCGCTGGCCCTCCAACGAACACCTGCCGCATCAACCACCCGGTGATATAATAGCCGCGCCCATGCCTGTCGAAGACGAACACGAAAAGCGCGGCACCGGCGGCACGCAGACTGGCCGCGAATACGGATCGCTGATTGAGTATCCGTCGGACGCACCTGCTGCAGCCAGCGACGATGCCGCGACACTGACGCTCGAGGACGAATCCGCGGCCGTCGATCACAAGCTGAGCATCACCTCGACCGAGGCGGGCGTTTACCTCCTGCGCGATCGCGCCGGCAAGGTGCTTTACGTCGGCAAGGCCAAGTCATTGCGCCCTCGCGTGCGCGCCTACTTCCGCGAAGGCGGCGACGGCCGCTTCCAGGTTCGCTTCCTCATGAAGCGCGTTCGCGACTTCGACACCATCGTCACCTCCAACGAGAAGGAAGCGCTGATTCTCGAGAACAACCTGATCAAGCAATACAAGCCGCGGTACAACATCCGGTTGAAGGACGACAAATCCTACCTGAGCGCGAAGATCACCAATCACGCGTGGCCGCGCATCACCGTCACGCGCAAAATCGTCAAGGACGGCGGCCACTACTTCGGCCCGTTCGGATCCGCCGACGGCCTGCGCGAAACCATCGACGTCATCCGCAAAGTTTTTCCGCTGCGCACCTGCACTGATGCGGTCTTCCGCAATCGATCGCGCCCGTGTCTCGAATATCAAATCAAGCGATGCCTCGGGCCGTGCTGCCTGCCTGTCGATCGCGAGGAATACGGCCGCCATCTGCACGCGGCGCAGATGTTGCTCGAGGGGAAAAATCTCGAGCTGCTGCGCGAGATGCGCGATCTGATGAAGGATCACGCGTCGCGGCTCGAGTTCGAACAGGCGGCACGCATCCGCGATCGCGTCCGCGCAATCGAAAAAACCGTCGAGCGCCAGACCGTCCTGCATCATTGGGGCATCGACGAAGACGTGTTCGGAATTTACCGCGAAGGCGGTTACATCGAAGCCATCGTCCTGATCGTGCGCGGCGGCAAGCTGACCAGCACGCAGGGCTGGAGCTTTCAGGACCTCGAATTTCCGGTCGAGGAAATTCTTTCCGATCTGCTGACGCAGTACTACTCGGGCGCACGCAACATTCCCGACGAAGTGATCGTGCCGGTCGAGCTCGAGGACGCCGAGGTGCGCGCCGAGCTGCTCTCAGAGCGGCGCGGAAAGAAATGCGAAGTCTGCGTGCCGCAACGCGGCGAGAAGTTGCGCCTGCTCGAAATGGCGATGGACAACGCGCGCCAGAGCTTTGCCTCGCGGCGCGACAACGAAAAAACGCGCGAGCAGATGCTCGAGGATCTGCGCGTCAAGCTCGGCCTCCGCAACAGCCCCAAGCGAATGGAATGTTACGACATCTCGAATTTGCAGGGCTCGATGGTGGTTGGCTCACAGGTGACTTTTGACGAAGGCGAGCCGTGCAAGAATCTGTACCGCCGCTACCGGATTCGCAGCTTTGAAGGACAGGACGACTTCGCCGCGATGTACGAAGTCCTCAAGCGCCGGCTCGAGCGCGCCGTCCGCGAAAACACCTATCCAGACCTGTGGGTAATCGACGGCGGCAAGGGCCAGCTCAATGTTGCGCTCGAAGTTCTGCGTGAGTTCCGCCTGCTCGACCAGATTGATTGCGTGTCGCTGGCCAAGCAGCATGTGTTGAACGATCGACGCGAAAAGGAAGTGACGAAATCAGAGGAGCGCGTCTTCGTTCCGCGCCGCAAGGATCCGATCGTGCTGCCGAAGAATTCCACCGCGCTCTTCCTGCTGGTGAGAATTCGCGACGAGGCTCATCGCTTCGCCATCACCTATAACCGAGAACTCCGGCGCCGCGCGCGCCTGCGCTCGGTGCTCGACGACATCGAGGGCATCGGCCCGGTGCGTCGCCGCGCACTGCTGCGCCACTTCGGCAGCCTCAAACGCATTCGCGAGGCGAGCACCGACGACATCGCCGCGGTCAAAGGCCTCAACCGCGAGCTCGCCGCCGAGATTCGCCGGCATCTCGACGAAATGACGGCGCTGCTCGACGTCGAGGAATCCGTTGACCCCGCCGATCAACTTGCGCTTCCGCTCGATTCGGCCGCGACGCCCGCAGATGACGCCGTCGCGCCAGTCAACGACACGTCCGCGCGCGAGTGACACAAAAGTTCTCCAAAGCACACATCGGTAGTCGTGCTGACTCCATGTGTTAGCGCATAATCTATCAGTCCACATCGACCGCACGGCGCCATTGATGCGCAAAGGAGTGCGTACCTATCGCCGCCGGAGCACTTTCCGTAAAACGCCGCGTCTCGCGACCGGTCGGGCTGGAGTCGCTCAGATCCCGCGAGACTTCGCCTCCGCTACGGGCGGTCAGCTTGCTCGAACGCCTGCCGCCGATCTACGCGGTCGCGGTGGCCGTCGTGAGCGGCGATGCGCTCGGCAATTTTCACGTCTCGATTCCGCTGTGGCTTGCAATGGCGGTCGCCATACTGGCGCTCGGCGCGTTCCTG